>MDTG01200967.1_pt1 | contig 34761 bp, 27 predicted proteins | sample 811421 | NCBI WGS metagenome assembly MDTG01 (sample SAMN05326645, study PRJNA326480) | marine metagenome | isolation source: seawater | place: Pacific Ocean: South East | collected 2011
CGGTCTCCAGACCATCATGGACTTTTCGTTGGCGACCTTGCCGGTGGAGACGGCGTTGATCTTTTGGACGTTTTGGACTTGGGCAATGGATTGCATGGTTGTGTATTTATGTGCGTTATTAAAGTGAGGAAAAGATGGGCGCCCGTCCTTGAAGAGTCGGGACGTGGAAGCGTCAGCCGCAAATTATTCTCTTGGAGACACGCCTTCTTTTTTGCTGCCGGCGGCCTCGTTTTTTTTTACGAGTGAGGTGGCTCTCCGAGCACCTCTCCAAAGAGAAAACGGGAAAAAGAGGGAAGAGAAAAAAGAGGGAGAGAATGAATTTTTTTAAAGGCGCTGCCAAAGAAAAGATGGCTTTCTACGAACAGGCGAAAATGCCAAGATGAATTTCCACACAAAAAAAGGAAAAAGAAGGACAGAAGGAAAAAGAAGGCGACTGATGAAGGACGACGACGACGACGACGACGACGACGCGCGTCGGCGGACATCCTCGCATTCATCATCGTCTTCTTCCTTCTCCTCGCCATATCCATCTCAGCACAATAAAGTACGCGATGTTGGCATCGATACCGTTCCGTCCTTACCACAGCGCTGCGTTGCGGCTGGCACAGCCGCCTGCGTTTCCGCGCTCGTCACCAATCCTTTGGACGTCATAAAGACGCGAATGCAAACGATTTCGGCTCCGTATTCGTCTGCTTCAGCTTCGTCTGTGCCCAGAGGAGGAGGAGGAGGGACAACAACAACGGTGTTGAGTACCTCTTCGTCGTCAAACTATACGAATATGCCTAAGGTATCCCTGGGGAATGCTTCCGCTTCTACTGCTACTGTTACGAACGGTACGAGTAGTGGAAGTTTCGCGCAACAACAACAGCGACAACAACAATTAAGCTGTCCTCCAAAGTGTCCAACCAACGCGAACGGCGTCGCGAACTGCGTGTCTGCGCAGTGCACGACCTACGAAGGAAACGCGTGGACTGTAATGCGGAAAATAGTCCGAAGGGAAGGCATATCTGCGTTGTGGAGAGGAACGAAAACGGCGTTGATTATGGCGGGACCGGCAGTGGGGGTCTATTTACCGTGTTACGATTTTATACGTGACTATTGCGTGACACGCGAGTTGGTCCAAAACGAAGACATGGCGCCTCTCGTTGCTGGAGCAGGAGCGCGAACGATAGCGGTGTTTGCGGTGGCGCCTTTAGAGTTGATGAGAACGAGACAGTTAGCAGCGCAAGAGAGCAGAGGTAGTTTTATGAACGGTAGTAGTCAGCGTCGATCTTTACTCTTTACTGGAGTATCTTCTACGTTGATACGGGATGTACCGTTTTCGATGATGTATTGGTATTCGGTTGAGAAATTACGCTTTGCGTTAGCTGATCGGTTTACGAGCGATAATCCGAAGGTGGATAATTTAGCAGCAGCTTTCGTGGGTGGCAACATCGCCGGCGCAGCAATATCCGCCGTGACGACACCAGGTGACGTTTTGAAGACGCGGATACAGGTCAATGCGACGCATAGTAATAACACGAGTACTATAGCAGGAGAACACACCGGAGGAAGAACAGGGCCTTTCCGCGAGATGGCAAATCTCGTGAAACATGAGGGCGCTTCATCACTGTTCAGAGGCTGGATCCCTCGCGCATTGCGCGGCGGCCCAACGTGTGGTATTGTCCTCGTCGCGTACGAGTTAGTGAAAAGTTTAGACTATTAAAAGAATAAGAGAATGTATCGTTAGCGAGAATTTAGAGGCGTACTTAGTTTAGTTTTTGCAATTTTGGAAAACAAGAGTCCAATTTGAAAGAAATTTGGGGGTTTTGCTTGTCATTTGCCGCGCTCTTTAAAATATCCCCAAATATCTAACCCGAAAAGGGACGTGTAATCGTCATCTCGCGTTATAAAAAAAGAAAAGGATGCGAACGAAGTCAACAGCAGCAGCCACGAACACCAACGCGGAAAAATCATACGCGGGTCCATCGTTCACGATCGAGTCTGGTTTATCCACGGACGAGATTTTGAGCAAATCTGATTCATCTTCGGCGAGTGTTTGGGAGGAGTTTGAATCGGAAAAAATCAATTACTCCCAAACGCAATTATCCAAACGACAAAAAGAAGAGAAAGATTACGACAAGGACAAGGACTACGCCAAAGTAATCAAAGCGCCGGGTGCTGTCTTGACTGTCAAATCGAGCAAGAATTTGGAAGTCCTTTGCACGTCTGAAAACATCGGCGTGATTATCGCCGTTGCCAGTCAAACGACAACGGCGCGCGACGTTTTGGATTTCTATTCTCCTTTGGCGAAATCCAATGTCGACGTCGACATCGGCACTGATACGAATGTCCGACGGTCGATCGGGAACAACACGGAAATGACGAACAAAGAGAGAACAGAATTTTTGAGAGAGTTTTTGTGTGGCTGCGCAAAAAGAGGCAGTTTCAGTTTGATCATTTACGACGCGCACAGTGGGAGAACTTGCGCTGCTCGCACGGCTGCGTCGCCTAAGTTGTTTTTTGGTTTCGATATTAAAAATGGAAATTCGTCGACAAACGAGGAAGGCAAGAGAGGCTTGTGTGTCTCAACGGATGAGAAGAGTTTGGAAAATGTGGATTTATCCATATTACCGTCGGGTAGATTCATTTACGGTAGACAATACGTGAAGCCGATGGAGTTCACACAGTTTTGGTCGACGGCGCCAGCGAAGCAAAACTCTCCCGAACCACGCTTGTCCGGAGATTCGATAAACTCAGCGTTATCAAAGGAAGAAAAGATTATAAATCCTGCCAACACGAAGAGCAATAGCGTCGTTCAAACAACGCCTGGATCGAAACAGGGCGTGGAGTCCAACGGTCCTTACACGCCAGATTCTGGAATAAAGAACGATTTCATGAAAGCCATGCGATACGCACCAACTGGCTCTAAAGCAGATTTGAGAGACGTCTGGAACGCTGGTCGAGGGGCTTCGGCAGATATTAACCCAGAAGAAGCAAAGAAAATTCAAAAGCAAGTCGAAGAAATCTCGAAAATGTCGAACGCGTTGAAGAGAGAGCTGATTAATAACAAGAATAAAATAGGTGAAAATACGACGACGAAAACGCGAATGGCAGAAAACGATAATGTTGGACCTCCTCTGAAGAAAATTTCAATCGATCGCGCGTACAGGCCTCCGTCAATGCGCAAAGAAATAGATGAGAAAAAGCAAAAGAACTCGGAGGTAGAACTCCACAAAAGACAGTTGGCAGAATCCCTCGGTCACTCTTTGACACACGCACTTATGCGTACGAGTGAAGACCGTTTGAGCGGAGAAACAATGCAAAGTTTGACGGAATTTCACACGGCTATTGCGAATAAGAAGAAAGAATCAAAAGAATCCGAGGTCCAACAAATGAGCAGTTTCTTTGCCTCGTCATCTATCCCGGAAAACAAGAGCACGTAAATTTATTTGTGTGTGTGTGCGTGTGTGTGTATGAGTGTGTATGAGTGTGTGAGTTGGAGCGCGAGTGTGTAATAATTTCTATAGAGCTGCGCGGTGTTGTTTTAATTAAATGTGTACTGTTTTTTTACGAATCATTCAAAAGAATTGTTTCTTCTTCGCTTTGCTTTCGACCGGAATTCGAAAATCTTCACAGTAATCTCTGAGCATTTTCAAAAACTCCCTCGAGGGCAACGCATCTGACTTTGGAATTCTCTCTCGATCTTCTTCACAAATTTCGCCGACGTAAAAGTGCTTGAGGTATAAGAATGATTCCTTGCTCGAATGGTATAATTCGAAATGCGTGCTAGCGTCCTTGTTCAAAGACTGAGCGGGAATAATCATGTCACCTCCCGGATGTTCAGGCAACCAATTTTTCACGTCCAATACCATGTAATCTATAACTAACAAAACGGCTTGCTCTTCGTTATTTTTTCGCATAATTTCCTCCCATGTGTACTCGCGCAAACGCGATATGTAAGATCCAAGGCGAGTGTTGCAGTAATCGAGTAGTGGAGCGCAATGAAGCACCTTGGCTGCTCCCGCGAGTGATTCAGTCAACCGCAAATCATAATTTGGTGGTTTTTCTTTATCACGGATACAAGTTAAAAAGAGTAAGACTCGATCGAAAATTACCGACTCGATATCAACAGAGCATGAGACGTTCGATTGACTCGCAGCACTGCGAATAAATTTCGTCAAAGCCACACACGGTCTTAAAACGTTCATATGGACGGGAAAAACTTCCTCGTCGTTCGTGTGGACACGAACAAAGTTTTTTACAAACATGTCTTCCTCATTCGGAGGTGATCTCGCGTTTAAAACTTTGAGAATCTCCTCATCTCTCGGTGCAGTTTGAATATAAAATACTGTCGTCTCTGCCACGTCCACAATTCCGCGAAAACAATGGTACTTAATACCCACTCGCTCTTCGATTGGAAGCGAATTGGTTTCCACAATGCGTGCTTTCAAACCCAACGCTTCGAATGCAAATACTTCTCCGATTGAAACGAACCGTCCCTCGAAACGCGTCTGCGCAGTTTTCTCGATATCTTTAGCATCTACAGTTGCACAAGCAACACTCTCACTGTCCCTGTTATCGTTGTCCAAGGGGCGCACTTCAATGATGATGTCATGTAAGATATCCATTTTTTCAGGGCCGGGTGAGAAAAAAGGAAGGAAGGAGTGTACGACGTCTTCTCCCAAGTGCGCGTTGATTCTCAAATCTTTTACGATAGCAACTTCGTTTTCTTTGAGTGCAATATCAAAATTTGCGGCACGTACACCTTTCAGAACGACATCGCTATGCTTTTCTAATGTGAAGAAACAAAACGTATTCATTGTGGGAGTAGTATTCTCCGATACAGCAGAGAGCGACGCAAACGCACCTGTAGGTAGCAAACAATCATACGTCATTCTCGTTAAACCCAGTTTTTCCAGTGCAACAACTTTCAATGATACTGCCTCTTCGTTTTCCTTCAGCATCTTTTTATTCACGTATTCACCATCTTGCGAGACTTCGGGAGCTGCCGCATTGCCGGAGAGAGAATTCGCCCCTCGCGAGACTTTAAAGTTAACCATGTCTTAAATATCAAACACAAATGGTGGACGGAGCGATGATGATGATGATGATGATGATGATAGCGAAGCACTTCTTTCGATGTGTTCGATGAGTGGCTTCACGCAAAGCGTATTGAACTCAGTCTCCAACGACGCCAACGTTTTTTGGTCCCGAATCACTTTCTTGCTTTTCGATCGAGAATGTAGCTTCGCGCGCGAATCGTAATAACTAACTAAGTTATTCAATAATATGTACTCTGTACTCTTGTCGTCCTCGTTCGCGCGATGACAAAACGTCCAAATCGATACCGTTCTCGCCAAGTTTGCTATTTTTTCGCTTTCTGTTACGTTCACTTCGCCGTCTCTAGCGGTACGAAACGCTCCTCGAAGGTTATTCGCGAGCAACGCGCGGACCCGAAATGGTATCGCCCCCGCGTTTCTTTTCAATCTTCTTGACTCTTCGTCTTCTTCTTCTTCTTCTTGTTCTTCTTCTGTTTTGGCTTTACTTGTTGAAGACAACTTGACTCGCCGTTTCCCAGCGCACGCGCGTAAAATCTCCCTGTACACTGACTTTGCAATCTCCTCGAATTCTTCTTTTTGCTTTGACGCCGACGATAACGAAACGTTGTATGGATTTTGAGGGTGTTTAATACGCGTAAAAACCGTAGGGCGAGCGAAGAATGCCGTCGCAACGCGGTATCGCATATATGACTATATATGTACCAAGAGACGGGGACGCCGAGAAATTTATTTGTGTTTTTGTTGTGAAAGAGAAGAACAGAAGAACAGTTGAAACAAGAGAGAGAAACGCCATGGACTGATGGACGCACAAAAGCAAAAAAAAAATCAAAAGGGTGAAGGCGGAAGGGGAAAAATGTACAACACCAAAAAAATCTGACAAGGCAACCCGACCTTTTTTTCGACAGAGACAATAATTGAATTGAATTGAATTCTCTTTAAAAAAAAACTTACTTGGACGCGCGTACACGTGAGGGATCATCTTTACACGCTCGCGCTTTCTCATCGCAGGAACGAACAAAAGAAATACAACGTCGATCGATTTCGCGAGCATGGCGAAGAATAAAACCACGACGAAGACGGCAAAAGAGGAAAAGAAAAACAAGAAGAAAGGAGGAGGAGGAGGATGTTTCGGCAAGAAGAAAAAAGCTGGAGGTCGGGATAAAGAAAACAACGCGCCCGCGACGACGACGACAACGACGACGACGACGACGAATGCGCAGCAACATCAAGGCAGGGAAACGAAATTTTCTCAAAAAGGCAACGCTGATGCGAATATAAAGCAGGAGTTGGAAGGAGAAGATACCGAAAGTGAACACAGCGCTGACTCGGATGGGTTGCATTCCAATGGTTGGATTCGATATTACGACGAAGCTACTGGAAATTTTTATTATGTTCGAGAAGATGGAAAAGGTGAGGCACAATGGAATAAACCATTGGAATTTATCGTTCCCACGGACGAGAGTGAGAGAGAGGCAATTATTCGTGAACAACAACGACAACAAGTGTTGGAGGAAGAAAAGAAAATACGAGAACGAAAAGAACTCGAGAAGAAACGAAACGAAAATGAAAAGCAGTTCAAAGAGGACGAGAAGAAACGCAAAAAGAAACTGGAACAGGAAGCGAAGCAACGCGCCATCGATGAGGAGAAAATGAAGATGGAGTTGTTGAAACAAGAAAAATTGAGAGAGAAGGAAAACGCACGACTGAAGATGGAGGAAGAGCAAGCGTTGAAGGAAAAGATGCTCGCGGCAAAATTAGCTGCGAAAGCGAAAGAGCAAGAGACTGAAAGGCAACGGAAAGAGCAGGAAGCAATAGCTTTGAAGCGTATACAAATGGAGGAGGAGAACAAAATAGCGCAGGAGACATATAGAAGACGAATCGAGGAACAAAAAGCGAAAGAGCGTGAGCGAATGGAACAAAATAAACATGACCGCGAACGGGAGGAGGAAATTATTCGTAAGCAACAACGTCAGCGAGAACAAGTGACATACAATACGAGTTCACGCGCAGACCGGATGCATCCAAAGAATCCGGACGCGGATAAAGAGTATGAAAGAAGTAAATCGACATTGCGTAAACATCTGGACAGATTATTTCTAGTCTTCGACGACGAAGATGAAACCGACAACTAAGATTATTAGTTCATCATTGTAGTACTGGTATGGTACCTTACGAGGAAAAATATAAAGACGTAAACTTTCTTCAAAAATTGTTTTTCATACGTATCATCGACTTTTTAAATTCCACCATTCCGCTCCGCGAACGGCAGTAGCTTGTTTTGTTGCACACGAACGCGGGATGAAAATAACAGTTCGCACGATGCAACACAATTCGGAGACCAAAATCATCGAAGTTGCGGATGATTTGTTGACTGTTGGGGAGTTAAGGCGAAATTGTGCCGAAGCATTTTTCGTTTCTTCTTTGAACATGTTCCTAAGAGGAGCTGCGTTGAACAACGACGATGAACGGGCGAACATTAAACCAGGCGATACAGTCTTAGTCGATTTTCAACCGTCTTCGTCGGTACAAAATCAGACGACCAAGGCGAAGACGATGGGAATACCTTCTTCTTCTTCTTCTTCTTCTTCTTCTTCTTCTTCTTCTTCTTCCTCCTCCTCTTTGAACTGGCTTCAACGAACTCTCATCCGAAATCGAAACAAAAAAGGAAGAGGAATTTTCAGCCTTCTATCGCCTAACATTTCTCGACTTCTTATCATTATATGCAGCACAACGGCAATACGATTTATTCTTGGTACTTTACTCTGGTGTTATGTCGCGAAGATGGCTTATAATTACGACTTGGGTCCGATTTTCGTTTTGTGTTCTCTGTTCTATTTGATGTTTACGAATCTGTCGAACGATATGATGAACAAAGATGGGAGACTCTCAGCATATAGTATGTTCAATAAAAATTTTGAGACATTGCCTGGCAATTTTGATGCGAACGCAGTTGAACGTAACGTTAGACACAATCATGATAATATGACTTGATGATGAAACGTACGTATTTTTGTGTTGAATTGACGAAATGCAAAAGTAACTGACATATTTGAAAAAATGAATAAAAATCTTCACTCGTACTTACTACTTCAAACGGCAGAAGAAAACAATATGATACTCTTCTCTCTCGGTGTGATTATGATAACAATGGGAGGTGTCGTTGGTCAGCAAATTTTGCAGCCATTTCATGTTATTGACGAGAGAATCAATGATATCACGGTTTGGTCTTCCCTTCGAGAAAAAGAGATGGCAGTTACAGCCGTAGGTGCCTTAGGGGAAGACAGGATACCGACTATTCAGTTTTTAACGTTTTGCCACTTCACTGGGATTATTTTTTCTGATGGCACCTTTTCTTTTCCAGCGTTGAAAGATAATTCGCAGTTTCGTGCGATGTCTTCTGTCAACGGCTACGTGTTGCTAGGAACAGATAGGTCTCAAATCGTTCCAGCTGGAAAGACCGTGGGTGCTGTAATCAGTTTGGAGGAAAGCAAAAATGTTCCCATAACTGCTATCACGAGCTTTATATCAAACGATAGAAAACCGTCTTTTCTTATCGTAACGTGGGAAAATCCTTCGAAACTTACCCGTTTCGATGTAAACACTAAAGGTCTTGTTGAAGGTCCAAAGGTCGAACTTTCGATAGGACGAATTCGCTCTGGAGTTTCGACACAAAATTTTTCTTACTTTGTTTCAGATACTGTTCCCTCGAAGCTTGTTACTATTTACCACGGAGACGAATTAGTTGAAACGCAAACGATCACTTTACCATGTGGATCAATTCGGAACGGCTATATTGTTCGTAATAATCTATCGTTCGATTACGAATTTTCTTTTTGGGCAACACATACGTCACCGATATCGATATGTAAATTGAAACATAATAAAGTAGAAGGCGTAGCAAAATTTGTATCGTCGTTTCAAATTAATGGTACAGATGATTTAGCAGCGACGAGTATCATTGCAAACATAGATGGGCACATTATTATTGGTACGAAAAGTTACTCAAAGTCATCTCCAGCAACTGTTTTTCTTTTAAAAGATAACGGAGATGACATCACTCTCGAAAACAGTTGGAAATTTGATGAAAGCAGCGATACGATTAATTGCATTCGTTTCGACGAAAACATTGCATATTTCGTCAATCGAAATAGTCCCGCCGAAATAATGAGCATAAATGTCACGAAAGAAAATTCGTACGAACAAATTTATCATGGTTTTTCTAACAACTCAACGTCGCATTGTCGCATTGTCATATACGGTGGTCCATCGAAAATGCTCGCTATTGGCGCTCCACTCGTATTGGAAATACAAAACACAAGGATAAATGTTACCAACTCGAGTGAAGTTCAGTGGTTGCAAATCGGTCTATCGGTGGAAAGCGACGAGTTATCGTCCTTAGAACTTTTCTTTGAGATCGTGGAAGAGGCAAAGAAACATTTTTTTCCTATATTTTTGGGAATCTCTTCTTCCTCAACACTCCTTCACGCAAAGTTTTCAAGCGCGTCACACCAAGGACTTGCAAACTTTGTAGCGAGCCGCGTGGCGATGAGAGACATCAAATCCTTCAAGCTTGTCGTTCGTAATACGAAAAAGTTCGTCGCAGATGAGAGGACAGTGAAGCATTTCAGTGTTCAGACTTGCACATCTTAAAAACAGATAAAAAGAAGAACGAGTGCATAATTTTGTTTTGAAAATGAAAGAATAAATTCCTTCAGATAAAAAATAATAATGTACGCCTCAACGACGACGCCAACCCACAATAGCACTTCTTCTCGTTCGCGTCCGACTTGGCAGCGTAGCTCGAATCATAAACCGAATCATCGCGCATCGCGTTCGCTCTCGTTGAAAGCATCGTCTTCCAAACAAGAGGGCGATGATTTTGAGTCTTTCCTTTTCGACTGGCAGAGCAAGTTATGCGACAAGTTGACTCGGTTAGATGGGAGTACAACAAACAACGAAGGATTTTGCGACGACGTGTGGGAACGCGAGGACGGGTCGTTCGGACGAACGAAAGTATTCTCTGGCGGCGACTTATTTGAGAAGGCTGCGTGCAACGTTTCGGTCATTCGAGGCACTCTGACTGAAACGCGCGCGAAAACAATGTCATCGAGAGGGAGAAAAGGCATCAACCCAAAGGGTGGACAAAAATACAACGCCTGCGCGTTATCCTTAGTGTGGCATCCACGAAGTCCACATGTGCCAACCTTTCGTGCGGATATCAGACGCTTCGCGGTTGAACCAGACTCTCGAGCCGCCATGACGAAAAAGGAGGAAACAAATGCCTGGTACGGTGGTGGCATGGATTTAACCCCTTATTATTTGAACGAAGAAGACGCAAGATACTTTCACGGTAAGTGCAGAGAAATTTGCGACGAGTACCAAACGAGAGAAAGCGTGGAGAAATTCGGGGAACACTCGCTCTATCGCAAGTACAAACAATTTTGCGATGAATACTTTTACATTCCAGCGAGACTTGAGCACCGCGGTGTCGGTGGATTATTTTTTGATGATGTTGCAACATCGGCCGAAGCCAGCGCCGCCTCTGTCGCGCCGTCTGATGCAAAGGCATTTACGAAAGCAGTCGCTTTGAGCTGGTTTGATATTTGGGAGCCTATCGCGACCCGCAATAGAAGCTTACCAATAACAGAAAAAGAAACTATCTGGCATCATCAACGAAGAGGTCGATATTTGGAATTCAACCTTTTATACGATAGAGGAGTCAAGTTTGGTTTAGACGGCGTTACTCCAGATCGTTTCGAATCGATCATGGTGAGTGCTCCACCGAGGATTAGATGGGATTACAAAGCGAATCCACCAGAAGGGTCGAAGGAGGCGCGTCTGTTGGAAGTCTTACGCGAGCCAGTCGATTGGATTGAGTAGTATTTTTATCTTTTTTTACCCATAAATACACTACCAGGTACCATACCATACCACTACATGTACCTTTACCCCGTTTTTATCCACTTCTTCATAAAAACACGACAACCATGCACCGCAACGGGATCGTGACCACCTCTGCCGCGCTCTCGCCAAAGCATCATCATCATCAACAACAACAACAACCAAGAGCGCCCTCATCGAGCGGTTTCCTGCATCATCATCAACAACAACACAAAAAGGTTTCTTCCTCCGTCGTCAAAGCTGCGTCGTCCGAGCACGTCGTCGTTCCAACCGGCGTCGAGTTTCCTGGCTCCTACTTAGTAACAGGAAAGTTTGGTCGAGGTTTATTCTCGAATGGAAGCTCTCAGGATGTCCCGTTAACGTCCACGCCGTTGAACGTTTGCGCGTGTGTTCCCGAGGACGTTATTAGTAGCAGCAGTTCAAACTCAAAGTTATCACCATCACAAAGAGACCGGATGCGTGAATTCTACAGGGAATGGATGAATGGGTTAGGAATTCCCTCGATTCCGGAGAATTTAATCAAATTTGCCACTGAGTGTCCGATGCCGAAAGACATGCGCATAGCCGTCATCGTCGCGTGGCTGACAAAGAATAGTGAAGAATGGAAGACGTATAAGCGAGAGACGTTGCCTAAGACATATGATTCGTTGTATTTAGCGAACGAAAAAGAGCTGGAGGAGTTACAAGATGTGAGCGTGATGAACATGGCGAAAGGATCGGCAAAGATGTACGAAGCACAGATGGAGCAGTTGTTGAAAGAGCCACTGTTCAATTCGGAAGGGGTGAAGGATATGATTGAGGTGGAGGATTTACAATGGGCGAGATCGGTCGCACACACGAGGGCAATGAGTGGGAAGTTGATAGTAGACGGGGAAGGATCTTTCCCATGCGCGTTTGTCGTGCCTGGAGCGGATTTGACTAATCATAGGACTGTGCCAAATTCAAACTACGGCGTGAGCGAGGACGGGTTGAGGTACGAGTTGAAATGGAGGTCGAGCGAATTGGCTGGAAAGGAAGAGGAAGGGCTACCACCAGTACCAGAGGAGGAGAGGAAGCCGAAGGAAGGACTCGAAATGTTCATTTCCTATGGAGTGAGACATCCGAACGCTTTGTTGGCGTTGCATTATGGTTTTGTGGACGATACAAATCCAAATGATAGAATTCCCATGGAATGTGTGGTTCCTGGTATGAGGAAGGTGCCGTTTAAAGTGGTGATGAAAGCGGTGGTCGCACTGAAGGAAAATGGGGATGATCGAGCGGCCTGGGCGGGGTCGCAGTTGTTGGCGGTTTCAATGAGAAGTCCTGAAGGCGTACCTAATGAAATTGCAGATCAAGAAAAAGTTGATCCGGAGATAGTGGAGCAAATGAAAAAAGCGACTATGGCGGCGCTTTCACAGTTTCCGACGACATTAGAAGACGACGAGAAGATTGAAACTGGTGCGATCAAAAGTTCGCGCATGCAAGTCGCGATTAGCTATAGAATAGCGCAGAAGAGGCATTTGCACGCCTACCAAAGGTTTTTAGATACGCTTTGATGATAAATGAGAGCAGATTGATTAACTCGTAGATATTGTTATCATAAAGTCCTACTCTAACATTTTGCCAAGATGGTCATATTACATTGACTTCGCGTTTTTTACGCCATGGCTAATAAGTGCTTTTGCCATGCCTCGAATAAAAACCGGAAGAGCGACGCTCATGATCTCACCAAAGACTTCCAACTGTGCGAGGGAAGGATACATCTTATTCGCCCTCACACCTAACGATTCGCACCGTTTTGTCCCTATCAAATTTTTCATCACTTTCTCGATCGATACTGCACCAATCCACGCTACTTTTTTATGATCTACCACGTCCGGATGTTCCCGAAACCGAACTATTAACGCAAAGACAATATTCAATACACCTAGCAGAATGAGCACAGAAGACAAACTCAAAACTCTTTTTTCCTTCGATGGTACTTGCCTCGAAGCGTGCGCGCAGAATAAAACGATTAAAAACTGCATCCCATTCGTCGCTAAGATTGGCAGGTTGTGTATGTCATATACAACTTCGTTTCCAACAATCTTTTTAGGAAGGAAAACCGAAAGTAAAACTAAAGGATGATACATCAACGCCATCGCGACGACGCCATTTAAATAACTTCTCGCTTTCGCCGCTGCTTTGTATCTGTCCACGATTTTTTGCCTGTACGCGTGATCGGTACCGTCTGTGCCTACAGGTCTTGCCACATTTTTGTTGCGCATGTCCATTTTTGTTGGTCGTTTTTGTTCGTGTGTGTTTGCGTTTCTGGTTATCACGTACGTATTTGAGAGAGACGAAGCAGTAACTGTTTGTTTTCCTTTCCGAGTTTTTTTTCCACTGACGACTGAGTTTTTTTTGCCTTTCTCTTCTTCTCTTAAGGATGTTTTTAGTAAAGAAATCCGCGAGACTCAATCCTCGCTCTATCTATCTAGATAGATAGAGCGATAGAGCGATATACATATACATACATATACATCTGTTGTGCGCCCGCTCGCTGTTTTCTCGTGAAAAAGAAGAATAAAACATGACGACGACGACGACGACGAGTTCTTTCTTCCATAATCGTCCACCAATTTTCGTAAAAAACAGTTCAAACGAGGTTTTCTGTGCTCATCATCTTCGTCGACGACGATTACAACGACAGGAAGATAACAAAGAAAGAAGATGTGGACGTGTCGTCACAAAGTCTATGAAACCGAGTGGACGACGTACCGCGGCGGGAGGCGCGGAAGAGATTATCGCGCATAGGAAAGTCTCTCTCAGTGGAATAAATCAGCAAAGAGTCTATTCAAATAGCAAAGACAATAATAACAATAATAACAATGCCAACAATTCCAGTGCTCCATCGCCGCAAGCGAAACAGATGGAAAATACCGAAAACATGAACAACAGGTACAACAAGGTGAAGATTGTTAACGGCGACAAGTCTAAAGGTGAACTAGAACTGCCCAGACAATCGGACTACGATAGCAAAAACAACGCAAAAAATCGAATGAAAACAAACGGGGCGCCAATGACGAAGCTCTTGCGAACACCCATGGCTGGAGGCGTCGTTACCGCTGGGTCGAGGGATAAAGAACTTCCGCCGCTTTCTATTGCTGCTAGGAATTTGATGGAACAAGCCGATTATGCGGATTTGAGCACGACAATGAATGCGTTGCACCATAGGAGAGCCGGGTATCCTTTCTGTTCGACAGTTGATTTCGCCACGGATTCTACTGGTCATCCCATTTTTTGTCTATCTCCTTTGGCAATTCACACGAGAAACATTGCTGGAGATCCAAAATGTTCGTTGACGGTGAAAATGAGCGGTTGGGGTGGTTTAGCGAACGCCCGAGTCACCTTATTCGGGGACGTCTACAAACTACCAAAAGGAGAGTACTCGGCGGCGGCGAACGAAATATTTAAAAGCAAATACAGCACGCGAAAAGAGAGCACGGAATTGGAGGATTTGTGGGGTGATTATTCATTTTTTAGGATGAACAGAATGATTGACGCGTATTTTGTCGGTGGATTTGGTTCTTTGAAATGGATCAATATGGAGGAGTATAAGAGCGCGGCCCCCGATGCAATCGTCACACCCTCGCACGACCGTAACATCCTAGATACATTGGCACAATTGAACGCGCGCTACTCTGGCGAGCTCATGCAGTTGGTTGAAAACGGGTGCGATGATTTATGGATCATTTCAATAGATAAGTTTGGCATGGAAGTTCGCGTCCGCGTCGGCGGAAGTTCGTACATCACTCGAGTGAAGTTTCCAGACGCTGTTACAACATATCAAGAGGCTTGCGAAGCCTGCGAAGATATTATTAAACTCAAGATGTATTTAGACTCTTGATTGTTGCACTTCCACCCATTGGGAATTATATTGAATTTTTAACCAATATATTAGAATATACCAACTACAACATACAAATGTACGTATATCACGTTTCTTCTTTGTGTTTTTGTCTTTGTCTTTTGAAAATGTGGAATTTTTAGTGGATCAAAAGCAGGGTCATCACAAGAAAAGAAAAGAGTTCTAAAACAACTACTAGTACGTAAGTAGTTTTATCGGATAGAACTTGAATCTTATTATTTTTATCATTATTATTACTATTACTACGATGATGATGACGACGACGATGGCTTCTACATTCATATCGGCGCGTTCTTTACCGGTCATTGGATTCAGCAGCAATCAGCGACGAGTCTCTTGTTCTTCGTCTTCTTCTCGACAACAACAAATTTGTGTTTTCGGTGGTGACGTGAGCAGAAAAGGGAGATACATCAACGAAAGGATCAGGAGTAGTAGTAGTAGTAGTAGCAGCAACGACAAAAACAACGTTAGAAGAAGAGGAACGAAGATGAATAGAGAGAGACAAAGAGGCCGCGCGGTGATTGTGAACGCGGCTGGTCACGGCCACGCACACGGCTCAGCATCTTCCACGGAAAGACGCTCGGGAGAAAACAAAGGTTTCGTCGAGGAGATGCGTTTTGTGGCAATGAAGCTCCACACGAGAGAGCAAGCGCCGAAGGAAGGCAAAAAGAAAGCGGAAAAAGTTCCCGAACAAAAGCCTATGGCGCAATGGCAGCCGACGAAAGAGGGTTATTTGAAATTTCTCGTAGAATCCAAAGCTGTGTACGATGCCATGGAAGCTATTGTTGCCTCAAATGCGGATCCTATGTACAATGCGTTCATCGACTGCGGTCTCGAACGTTCTGAAGCTTTGGATAAAGACATTCAGTGGTTTCGGGAAACTTTGAAAATGGAGGTTCCCGAGGCGAAGGGAGCAGGTAAAGACTATGCTGATTTTCTCAATAACTTGGCGAAAGAGTCACCGCCTCGTTTCTTGTGTCATTTTTACAACGTCTACTTTGCGCACTCTGCCGGTGGCAAGATGATTGGAAGAAAGGTTTCGGAGATGATTTTAGACGGTAAAGAGTTGGAATTTTACGTTTGGAACAAAAATGGAGGTTTAGAAAAGTCGCTCGCAGAGGTTAAGGAAAACCTTAACGAAGCTGCCGAAAAATGGACCCGAGAAGAAAAAGACATTTGCTTGGAAGAAACGTCAAAATCCTTTCAACTTTCCGGGGCACTCTTGAGGCTCATAGCATGAAAGAAGAATTGTATTCCCTTTAGAATCAGGTACACAATAACTTACAAAATAATCGTAAACGTAACCGCGTGATGCGAACGCTTTGAAACAAACTCTCCTTGTACGCTCTGTGGATTTACATTCACCCGATTCAACGCTCCTTTAACTATTTGACTGGCAAAGTACAGCGCCTGTTCCTCAATGCGGTCGTCATGACTATTGTTCTCTTGTTGTTGTTGTCCCCCATCTGATGATGTCGCTGTCAGTATCGACGCGCTACTATTGTTTCTAACGCTACTACTACCAGAACTACATTTATCCGCGAAAGTTTTCGTCAAGGCGAAATTGTTATCTAAGAGGACAAACGTTCCACGATTATTTGTCTTTAAAGAGTCTATTCGTTTCCCAAAAGTCTTTGTCCAAAAGATTTTGCACATCCAAACGATAATCTCGTCCACTTTATCTTCCATGAACGCTTTCACATCGAGCAGATGGTTTTCGCAGAGCGAATGTCCTACAGATTGTCCCATGGTATCAAACTTATTTTTGCCCGATTTTCTCTCACCTCGTTCTTGTTCTTGTTCCTGCACTGGCAAAGTGGTCGAGGAACAAAACTCGTGAACGAACTCGAGAAGCAAATGGTGAAAAGCAAGAAGAGAAACTAGCTTTTTTTGCGAGCCATCACCAACAGCAGCACCGCCGGCATCAGCGGCGGCGGCGGATGAAGAATGTGGATGTGCAAAAGAAGGAGGAGGAGGAGGGGCGTTTGCCCTTTGCGCCAGAGTTCCAGAAGAATCCATAGTGCTACCTCATTTTTTTTTTGGCGTTTGGCGATCCAAAAGACGAAAGAGAAGAAAAAGTAAACGAGAATATTAACTCTGACATCTCTCTTAAAGTGATATTAAAACTCTCTACCTCGGTACTCATAAATACGACTACTATTAGTTTACTATTACTAATACGACTATGACTACTATGTTGCGTGCCTAATTATGCATCTAGCAAATTTTCAATTTAGTTCTTACTCTACACGTTCGTATGTTTGTGTTGGCGAACGCAGGCGAGTCACTGGTCTTCGAAAGTTTGCTTGCGCTCGATACCTCATCTCCGGGTTCAGAGTCAGCTCTCTCGCTTTTAGCCAAGTGCCCACGACGATTATAAACGCTAACGTCAAATGAAAACAAAACCACCACAGTTTACCGGCTCCGTCGTTTCCTCCAACGCCAGTCGAACGCTTCTCGCTTTCCTTTTGTTCTTCTACGAATTTCCTCTCGTCTGGTGGTGTGAAAGGCGCAAATGGCGGGTAAGGAGGATACGGTGGAAGAGGCGAAGGCGGCATTTCTGGCATCGAAGGAGGGAAGGGCATCTCAGGAGACGGTGGTGGTGACAGAGATCGTGTCGGCGGCAGCGGTTCACCATCTTGTTGAATTTGCTCTTTTGTTGACGACGACGACGACGACGGGGACGAAGAAGAATCGTCGTTCCGTTGTAAAGAAAATGGGTTTCTTGGTACGACACGTCCTCCTTCAACAATACGTGGAAACACAAAACCGACCATGCAAAACAGAAAAAGACAAATGGATGGTTTGTGGCACATTTGTAAGCGTTGATGTTGTTGTTGTTGTCGTCGTCGTCGTCGTCGTCGTCGTCGTCGTTTCAGCTTGATATATTCATCGTGTTGGAGCGTCATTCTCTTTTTTTTGTCTCTTGAGTCGTGCACACAAAAATTCTTTTATCTCCTCTTTTCTTTCTTGCTTAAATCGGAAGTGTTGGTTCCAGAGCGACTCTCGAACAGAAAAATGAAGATGTACCAAACGAATATCAATCAAAACATAGCGCCGAAGCAATGTATCAAGCGTTTAAATACCCATCAACAATCGCGTCCACTGCGTTGCCGATATTCGTCGACACCACCACGCGCAAACGACGAATCAGGATGGCTCGAATATAAAGTGGGCGATTTGCTCGAACTCGTCGCGGTAAACGATGGAGAAGGAAAGGGGAAGGGAGAAAAAATGTACTTTGAAGTGGTGGAAAAGTTCATAAACGATAAAAACGATGATTCTGACGTTTCATTCAACGGTTACATAGATGGACTGGAGTATCAACTGGACGTTTCAAAACCGCTCAAAGAAGCAAGACTTCACACTCGTGAAGGAAAAGACGAATTTGTGTCATCTGTACCCGAAGAGCTCCTCACTTTCTGTCCTGAATTCGGAATCCTACACAAAGAGCTAGTGAGAACAAACAAATACCCGGTGGTGGACAATAATCGACACAAACAAACGATACAGGTAGATTGGGTCAAACACGAGAAGATAACAGACTTGACCGAACTGAAAACTAAAGCGTCTGAGAATCCAGATTTTTGGTCTTTGGGTACGACCCCATCTCAGCCACCTCTGTCGACGATTGAACGGTTGACATTAAACGCTGGAGAAATATACGCGCTACTCGCGGGTAATCGTCCACTAGCCTTAATTCAGTTATACGCACCATTTGTTGAAGACGGGCGCGTCCAACCAATCGACTGTCCTTTCGTCAAGCGGGCTTTAAAAGAGTTGGTGACAACATCACCGCAGATTTTCTCGTGTGTAGCATGTCACATTGAAGGGTCAACGACGTTAAGCGCAGTTTTTTACCCAAATATATCGCCGAATAAAGAAAGAGCCGCACTTTTAGCTTCATTTGGCGCACAAGGTGCTTTGGTTGCTCAATCGCCCTATTATGGCGTCTTGATCGGCGAGTGTCTCGGTTACACCCGGGAGAACATATATCACCACGTCAAAAGAACGTGTAATTTGCGCGGCGACATTTCTAAAGCCGTGTTAGACCAAGTTGCACTTGATTTACTCGAATGTTCGCCGGTTGAGCCTCTTCAACGCTGGAGAAACGGTTACGATGATGACGCGCTGAATTTAACTGCGAATGGAAATCGAAGAAAGCGAAGGAGGAAAAAGAAATCTTCTGCCGTGTCATCTCCCTCAGTTGAAGCTTTAGAAGCATTCCTCGGGAAGAAAAGATGATGTGAGCGTGTAAGCATGAGTGAACTTAAAATTCCCATATTATATACCGATGCGTTGATTTATTGTATTACTCTTATTTTCCTAAAACTTCCTAAAACTTCCTTCTTGGAGGACCACCTGAAGACTCTTGTCGCGTAAAACGAGCACGAGATCTGTTCTCTCTTCTTTCACGTTCGTCTACTATCCGGAGCATCAGCGCAATTGCGTCTACAATTTCCTCTGAGGACTCTGGCGGTGGCTTGCGTGGATACATCACTCTCCAATTGAGCGCCATGTTCAACTCTTCCCGGGCATCTCGAAGTAGATCCATGGTATCTTCACAATTAGAACCTAAAAACACCCATTCATCCAAGAGAAACTTAGCTCTGCCTGCAGCACTTCGGTCAAAACGAGACGACGGAACCACATCTTCTCCATCAAACGGCATATCGATATCCATTGTTACGTTGACGGATCCATCTGCATTCAGTAAACCACCGTCTCTTCCAGCACCATCGTTTTGATCTTCCTCTATTTTAGGTGCAAACGAAATTTGATGACCAGCAAACATAGCAACCTGCTCAGGTGAAAGTGCAGTCGAATCCCGAAGAAAAACAGAGGAAGAGAGCACCATTTCGCGGTATACAAACCACTTCGGCAAAGGAGCGACACCTCGTGGAGGTTTCCTGTGGAAAGCAACTCCTGAAGGATGTAATCCAGCGTGACTTTCTGTGCGGGTACGCAAAGTCCCAAAGGCGCCTAACGATCTTCGTGCGGCAAGATTGGAAGGGAGACCAGTCGCCATGACACCTTTAAAAAGTGCCTCATTATCAGAGTTAGCGTTTATTTCAGCGTCATAACGTAATATTCTCCTTTGACCATATCCTTCGCAGTCTCGCTCAGAAACAAAGCCTAATTTCACTAGATCATTCAGCAATTGCGACCGAACAGACGTCAGATTACTCATGGCTGCGATTGAAATGAAATTGTCAGACCCCCAACGGCGAACGGTGTCGTAATCACGATTACTGAACAAATCGTTACACTGTTCCCAAGCCCGGCACACTGAGAGCAAATCTGAAGAGTCGTGGAACGATTTGCGAATTGCTCTCGCTTCATCTCGCATTCCTGGGGGCGTGTAAAATGGATCACGAGACGAATACGAAGCCGCCGCCGTCAAAACAGGATCTAAGCATTTTGTGACACACCCTAAGAGAAGCATGCGTGCGATGGCTGGATCAATTGGGAGATTGGAAATTGTTCTGCCTAAGGCTGTCAACTTCTCGCCATTTTCAACAGGTTGAATTGCCCCCAGTTTGGCCAATCGATCTACGGCATACATTACCGTGTCTTCGCTCGGAGGATCTAAAGCCTTTGACAAGAATCTCTGAATGCCATTTTCCGTCATCGCTGCGGTCTGCAAGCACGTCGCTTCCAACGCTGTTCTCTGTATTTCAGGTGTGGGACGTTCAGCCATAGAAGCATGTACACCTCTAGAGTAAAGACGAAAACATGAGCCAGGAGCAACTCTACCGGCTCTTCCGGATCTCTGAGTTGCCGAAGCACTTGATATCAATACCGTTTCCATCGAAGACATGGCGCTTTCCGCGTTGTAGGACATTTCACGCACCAAACCAGCGTCAACCACAGAAAGGACATCATCGATGGTCACCGACGATTCAGCGATGTTTGTGGACAAAATTATCTTCATTGTGCCTTCTTTCGCGGGCGTAAATACTGATTGCTGCTCTTCTTGGGGAACGGATGAATGAAGTGGCATTATTTTCATAGTGTCTTCGTTATATGTAGCAGATTTCCGTATGAGCTCCGTTGCCGCTTTGATCTCGTCCCAACCTGGCAAAAAGCACAACACTGTTCCTCTTCTATTCTTCTCAATTTCTTTGCTCGCGATGTGGGTTGCTATTTCGGCGACTAAGTTTACGGCAACTTCTGACTGATCGCGATCACCAAGTTTGGTATTCTTATTTACTCGCATTTTCCCGCCACCGAATCCATAACTTCCTTGTTTCCCGATTTCCGATCGATCGTTCTTCAGCGCGACAGCTTTTCGCAAAGCTTGCAGTCTTGGTCGGCCGTGCGAATGTTTCCGACTCTCATTTTTCATCTTGTCTTCCCATGCGTTCAAACTGTCATCCTCGTCGTTGACATCGTCTTCGTCATCATCATATTCATCTTCCGAAAATTCTGGCTGTTCACCAGCATCTTCGGCATCAGCAATGCGTTCGATCTGCATAGAAGCCCTCGATTCCGCTTCGACTTCTTCGAGCTCACGAGCGAGCGAGATATCTTGCACGTGTAATAGTTCAGCTGCGAGACGTCGAACGATTGGTGGCCAATCGTCATCTTGGCCAATCTTCGTTATTTCATTTTCATTGTTTTGAACGATAATGTCGTCAACGTCTTCACTTCCACTCGAATTTACGTTTGGATTTTCTATACCGTTGTCATCCTTGACGTTGTCTGTTTGCGTTGTCTCTAGTATGTCTTCGAGGTAATGTAGTTCGACTGGATGACGTGGCTTTGGCGGAACAGACAGCAACGGCGTTTGTCGCGCCATGTTTGTATCCATTGTGAAATATCTTGAAAATGATTCAGCATCTAGCGTTGCTGACATCAAAACAATTTTTAAGTCTTTTCTCGTTTGAATCAATTCTTTTAACAGTACGAGTAGGAAATCGGTGTTTATATCTCTTTCATGCACTTCATCAATAATCACATGGGAAACATCCGATATTTCTGGATCGCGTACTAATCGTCGCAATAGAACGCCCGTGGTAACGAACTGAACAGTACCACCGATACTCCTAGGTTCAGAACCATGTAAACGGACGCGATATCCGACGGAATTCCCAATCGGTTCACTGCGTTCCGCCGCAACGCGCTCAGCGACTGAGATTGCCGCAATTCGGCGCGGCTGAGTGACGATAATCTTGGTTTCTGCACCTCTACCTTTCTTTAGCGCATCTTCTAAGATATATTGCGGGCATTGCGTGGATTTGCCTGTACCAGTGCCGCCAGAAACAACTACGACTGATTGTGTTTCTAATGCTTTCAACATATCCTCTTTCAATTCGAGGATCGGCAACTTTTCTCGGAAACGCGCCATTTTCGCCTCTTCTGAGTCTTTATCTTCTTCCGCTCGTCGTTCGCGCTCAATTTCTTCCTGTAAAATATCGTGCGACGCTTTTGTTTGCTCTTCTCGGTATTTATTTACTAAAATCTCCTCTGCTTTGGATAAGTCTTCTGCATTTTTGGATTTAAAGAGGTACTCATTCAAGTTTTCACCTTTTTTTCTCCAATTCGTATTTCCTCCACTTTCGGCATTGCGCGCCTCCCTCGCTTCCCTGCGTCTTTCGAGTTCTTCGCATTCGGTTTTCAAAGCCATCACCCTCGCGTCGTGCTCATCAGGAGAACCCATAGCGTTAACGAGGACTTCCACCGCTTCATATGGTAAAGCTTGAATTCTTAGCGTCGCTACGTGGCCCCCAGGAGAATCTGCGATGACTTTTTCCAATCTTTTCATCACGTTTTCGCCTAGTAATTCCCTTAAAGGTTCCTCCGACGCGTTCAGAAGTGCGTTTCCTTCAGCTTCAGACTTCGATTTACCGTATCCGAGACCTTCGAGCTTCTTTCCACCGTCGACAAAGCAAGATAACATCGCCTCAAAACCAGCTTTTCCATCTCGTCTCTTTGATATGTTGATGGAAGGCCTCGAGCTATCAACCAACTCCAGTAAAGTTTGTGCATTTTGAATTCTTTCTTTCATTTCTTTTTCTTTCATCTTTGCTATGCTTGGGGGTGCTTTTGGATCAATGCAAGACTCTAAAAGTTGCTTCAAAATATCCAAAGCGGCGAGTGATGAGGACTCTCGTTTGGTGAATGCAATCCCGCCTCCCATAAAAGTTACCACATCGCCGTTAACTGTTGCCGAAGATGGCAACACATCTAACGATTGAAATGCTGCACTTTGTATCGGAACTTCCAGCGTTGAGACAAATCGTCGACTGTGTGGTGGTCCACTAGTTTGATATGAAATCTTTTGTTTGAACAACATCTTTTGTTGCACAAAATGTAACACGTTTTTTGAGTCGTCTACAGATTTGCACAATGCCATGCCTCCGTTTTGCTCTTTGAAGAGGTCTAAAAAATCCTTTGCCTCTTTGCGTTTCAGTCGTTCTCGCCCGTTTGGACACGTCAGAACGTTAACGTTCAAACTTCCAGTCTGTTTTGCGCCTCTAGTGGTGGATTTCTTCTTGAAGTTTTTCTGTTGTTGATTTCCCCTTCCACTGTTTCTGGTGCGACTCTTGTTATTATTATTGCTCTTATTATTCCTACCATTCGACGATGTATTTCTGTTGGCGCTGCCATTTGTGCTATTTGTTGGCTTCTTCTTCTTCTTCTTATTTGACGGTCGTGCAGTTTTTGTCAAACTTGCAGTTTTCACAGAGGACGTAGAGGAGGCGGAAGAGGAAGTGGTACTCGAAGGAGCCGTTTTCGGATTGCCTGATGATGAGCTCGCTTTTCCTCGGACACCATTCGTCGCGTTGCTTCTCGTATTTCTCAAGTCACCCGATGTCGATTGTTTAGAATCTGCGACAAACTGAAAGTTTCTTCTTCCTCCACTGGTACCCAATTTTCTCTCTTGTTGCTGCGTAAAGAAGAAGCGTAACTGACAACCAAAGTTCGTCGGCATTCTTAGTTTACCTCGATAATAGAATGCACGACGAAGACAGACGCCACCTTTCATAAACATCGAGGATCCTAGTTGCGCACCTGACAAATGACTTTGCGTGGACATTGACGAGAAAGAGGGCGTCTTATGTGTTACTACTCGACACAACATTCTTCTTCTGCTGGAATGAATAGCACTAAGAATAGTAATCGGGGATGCGTTTGTTACGAAAGACAGCTTCGCCGTCACTTTTAGTTGTTGAATTGGAGGGGCAAAAAAAGGGCGGGAGCTTTTTTGCGCCGTGTGCGGGAGTATTTTTCGCGCAGCAGTAGAGGACGTGATAGAATAGATTCGTCTCACCGACATTCAGTTTGTCCCGAGCGAGACAAAGTGATGTTCTTACTTTAGTCCACGAGCGCACTATGTACTATACACTGAATTTTGATTCTCGGGGAAACCTCTTCTTGGTATATAGGGTTTAGGGTTGTATTTTTTGTATTTTTTGCTCACGTGTCTGTCTGTCACAGAGGAGTCTTTGTGTGGATAGAGATACTCAATCCACCTTGCTCCTCCTCTCCGTCACTTTTTGTTACGCGCGAGTGGTGAACACGCGTACATACTGTATATGTATATATATATATGTATATATATATATATATACACATATATATATATATACACACACACATTAACATGTTTAGTTTAAGTTCATCTTTGAGCGCAACGACTGCGCTTTCATCCACCTCTTTCTCTTCGTCTTCTTCTTTGAAAAAATCGAACAATAACGGGAGAGGAAAAATGACCATCGTCAACGTGGGTGCTTCGGAAAAGGATGACGTTCCAGTTGGAGCAAAAGTGAGAGTAAACAAATCGGTCGTGGTGTATCACATGCCGAAAACCAAAGGAAAGGCGACCGATTTGAACGGTTTCGAGGGAGAAGTCGCGCAGAGAGCGGATGAACTCGACGGCACGTACATTTCAGCCAATCTTCCGTTGAAAGTTGCTTTACCTCTTCCCGATGGGAGTGGAAAGACGTTTTTGGTGCATGTAACGGCGGAAGAACTCGACATATTGTAAAACATCTCTAACTCATACTAAACAAGAAACTGCGAGTATTGGTACTATATGCTACGGCTACTACGTTCTGTTTTTCTCTCTCGTACTCCTTTCTTCATCTTCTATGTGTATATATATGTTACAGAAAGCAAGGCAAAAGATGTTTTGTTATCGGCCTGGAGTCGGCGTGCAAAACTGATGCACACTTTGCAACAATCCTAGGCGTCACGTAGTATTCTTTTATCATCATCACTCATCTTAATAAATAAAGGAACGAGTGATAGATAAAGAACTCATTTTTAGTTTATATACTTTTCCTATTTTGTTTGCATTGCTGTATGGCGTTGAGATCGCGATACTATATGTTACTCTTTCCCGGAAGATTTTGCCGTTTCAATAAAAAACAACGACAAAAACAACGACAAGGAAAGATTACGAGGATCAAGACATGAAAGCAACACCCCCTTTCGACAGCGCCTCCTCGGGTGCGAGAGTGTAGTATTTACTGCTCTCACCCTCGTCGTATGGGTTTTCGCAACACGCTTTGAAAACGTCGCGTAGTACGGAGTAATCGCCGACCTCAGCCGCTTCATACGCCTCGACAAGCATGTACTCTCTCGGTACGTACTTTGGATTTGCTCGACGCATCCTTTCGACTATTTCTCCAGTGCTAGATTCGTTCTCACCCGACGTTCGCAACGCAGCTATCCATGCTTCCAACGCCTTCGTCCACATTTCGATCTCTTGCTCCGAAAATACAGACTTGTAAAATGCTTTCTTCTCGAGAAAAGTTGAAAACGCCTCCTTCGCCGACATTTTTCTTGAGAGAAGAGCCGGCGCAACGTTCGAGAGTTCTCTCCAAAACAACGTCCAATCAGCTCTGTGCTTATAAAGAAGATCCTGAAGAGTTTCATCGTACAAATCGCGCGCGGCTGCTTTACTCAAACTTGGGGCATCATTGTGGAACCCAAGTTTTTTTGCCCAGACGTTTATCATTTCATTTTCAATCGTTTTTGCAAACGTTTCTATCAATGCGTTCCCTTCTACTTCTTTTCCTTTCAACAACGTGGCGAGAGCAGAACACAATGTGAAGTAATTCGCAACAGCAGCTTGCGGCTGCGCCGCAAACGCAAAGTGGTCACCGCTCCCTGTCCATTTCGCAAACGCGGGATCGTAAGCGTCGAGAAAACCAAAAGGCCCATAATCCATCGTTCGCCCAGCGACGAGACAATTATCAGCGTTAAAGTTACCTTGACAAAATCCAACTCTCATCCATTCGGCGACGCAGAATGCAATTCCTACAGCTGATTTTTCTAAAACAGCGCGAGCAACATCTTCTATGGGAGCAGTCGAGGACCACGAATCGTCCTCGTTACTAAATTCACGAAAATAACAATGTCTGACGAGCATTTCGAGCTCTTGTTTTTGTAATGGACTCGCGTCTGGTTTCGAAGCGCGACGCGAGAACAAGTCCAAATGTCCAACGCGCAGAAAAGATGGAGCAACGCGCGTCGTAATAGCGTTGGGTTCTTGAATCATCGTATCCGGGTCTCGCTTTTGAGCCCGCACTCTGCTCACAATGGCTTCTCTTTCCGAAACGTCAAATCGAGCAAGTCTTGGGTCATCTGTTGTCACTTCGTTAAGTTGTTTCGATACTTGATTTTCCACCGACACGCTATACCACGGTCTATTTGAAATATCACCTCCTTCCGATCGAATGAGGGATAACGCACGCGTTGTTGGAATGCCCAGAGAGTCCATAGCTTCGGAAGCTATGAATTCCCGAATGCTCGAGCGAAGTACTGCTCTTCCATCAGCGCCGCGACAAAATGGTGTTTGACCACCACCTTTCAACTGTAACTCGTACCTTTGTTTTGTTTTCGGGTTCACGACCTCACCAACTGAAATGGCGCGTCCATCTCCGTACCCTTCACCGGTACCGAATGGACAGTTGGAGGTGTGTTTTTGCCCCATAATACTCAAAGCATACGGCGTCGCCCACGTTTTCATTCCTGGTATAGCGTCGGAATCGCCGGAAAAGAAACGCACGAACGCCTCGGATGATTCGTCGCCTTCACATAATCCGATATCCTCGAGTACCTTTTTTGAGTGGATGATTAAAGCTGGATGTTTCAAAGGCGTCGGCTTTACTCTCACGAAGTGTCCAGACTTTACCCGACGTGACGTTTTGTTCGGCGCGTTGGCTTCGGTTTCTGGGTCTGGATTCAACTTCTCTACCCACGAGTGGTTCATTATGGATTCCAATCTTTCATCTACGGTTTCTCTTGCGCCAGGGTTCCCTGTCGCACTCGTCATCGTCTTTTGTTGGAGTAGTAGTTGTAGTTGTACTTGTCGTCGTGAATGAAAAAAGAGTTGCTTGCACACACACGACGAGTGTCGGTGAAGGTTGTTCCCGCTGCGGCGACTGATACTGCTACACTTGAACAAGCAAGCGGTTCCGTGTTTTATTAGAACTGCACTAGAGAGCATTCGACGAACACGATGAAGACGAGGAAAGGAGAGCTCGCTATTTATGTGGGTTTCCTTTCTTTCAATACGCGTATATGGATTTTATCGTGCGCGTGGGGCTCTTTTTTTCTTGAGCTTTTTCGAGATTTTTCGTAGTTACATTAAAATTTCACACTACGCATCGTTCCGAACTTACTTGCCCAAGCAACAATAAAGTATGCCAAAGTGATAGAATGCTGTCGTTTACTTGGAAATAGATAGAAAGATAGAAACAGAGTGAAGAATCATGCACTCGAGACGCTCGGGAGTCGTGGCGGCGACGACGGCGTCTTCTCGTCATAATCATAATCGCGGTCGTGCTTTCGACGAACGAGACGAAGAGTTAATAAAGAAAGTGGTGACGAAACCGAGACGACGGAAAGTTATTAAAATTACCATAACCCCTTCTCGATTAATGGAACTATTCTTAATCGTATTGCTCGGATGGTTCGTTTACGATAACTATCGAAACGACAAAAGGACAGAGAGTAGCTCCCTGGATGAAAAAGGAGAAGCAGCCAGTCTCGGTTTTTCAAAAGCTCTGCAAAACCTCTTTTTCTTCTCGAAAGGAAACGATGAAACGACAAACGTGGACGAGATAGGATTCGCGGAAGAATCCATAAATGAAAACAAGGAGGAGGAGGAGGAGGAGAAGAAGAAGAAGAAGAAGAAGAAGAATGAGGAGGAGGATCCGTTAGCACAGTTGGATACATCTCTCGTCGAACATAAAGTACATCTCGATGCCACCGACGACGAAAACGAGGAGAAGGAAGATGTGCAGACCGATGCGGATACTTTAGAAGGAACTAGCATAGCTTCACCAAGAGTGTCTCCAAAACGAACGTGCAAAGGTGTCTTCAGCGCTTTAGAATTTGGTGAGTGTTCAGTGGAATGTGGTATCGAAGGAGGCGTGAAATTCCCGCTGTTTGAGAAGGACGACACAGCGGACGAGGATTGCATCTTACCGAAACCCTCGGCATCGTCGAGTGTAAGGTGTAACGTTGGTCTGGAATGCCCTCAAAACTGTATTGGTAAATTTGACGAGTGGACGGCATGCGATGAAGAGTGCGGTGTAGGATTTCGTAGACGACAGTTCATAGTAACACAGCCTAAAAAAGGAACAGGATCTGAGTGCGCGTACGTTAACGGGCACGTAGCTAAGGAAAAGTGTTTCGGACAGAAAACGGGTACGACGTTTTGCCAAAACAGGGACTGCGCTGGAGATTTCGGCGCTTGGTCAAAGTGCACCAAGGAATGCGGCGGTGGAACAAAGTATCGCGTGTATAGTCATACACAAAAAGCCGGAATGTTTGGTAAAGCGTGCCCGTATCGAGACAAATATCGCGAGCAAGAAAAGTGTAACGAAGATGAATGTATACTACCAGACTTTTGCGAAGGACGTTGGAAAATCACCGAACCTTGCAGTGCCAAGTGCGGCGGCGGAAAGACGACCAGAGCATTTTTCGTGACGAAAGAAGGCAAAGAATGTCCAAACGAAGACGTTAGAGAGGTTCTGTCTTGTAACACGCAGAATTGCCCGAAACCGAAAGATTGTGGGAAATGGGAACCGTGGAGTGCATGTTCTGTTCCATGCGGCGACGGTATTCAAACTAGAAAGTATAAGCGCACCGGACCTGCAGTTTTTGGAGGAAAATGCCCCGAAGAAGATGGCGCGAAGCAAAAGCGCAAATGTAATTTTGGATCGTGCGAGAATTTGTGCATGGGAACGTTCACAGATTGGGATATCGAATGCCCAAAATGCTTTTCAGAGGGAACAAACACAACCAATAGCAACTTTAGAATGAGGAAATACGTCATTCCAGATAATGGGGTTGAATATGGTAGCTCGTACGCAAAATGTCCGCACGAAAACGGCTACGTTGAACGTCAAAAGTGCCCACCGTTGATTGCCACATGTCCAGTTCGATGCATTGGCGAATGGAGCGCATTCTCAAAGTGCACGCGCGACTGCGACGGTGGGACCACAAAAAAAACATTTTCAATCTTCCGAGCGGCGAAAGGAAGCGGGGAGCAATGCGAGGCAGAGCATGGTCAAGTCGTCGAAAAGGAATGCAATACGCATAAATGCGAACGCGAATGTTTGGGGATTTGGAATAGACACACAGAGTGCATAGTTCCAGCGAAAAACTTTGCTGATCCTGATTTGAAATGTAATGGGGAAAAGATCGAACGCTTCGATTTGATTCCTCCGCAAATTGAAAAGCACGTGGGATGTTCTTTGCCTACAGTTGGCGGTGAAATTTTCGATACGTACGAGGGTTCTAAAGGGTGGTTCAGACGCGCACCCTGCAATACTGGCAACTGTATAAAAAAGGTTGAAATAGAAATCGTTTCCGACGACGGCGAGAATAGCTACGGTGATGAAGACGACGGTGACAACGATGAAGAGGATGATGAAAACACGCGCGTATCGAAAGTGCGCAGAAGTAAGAGGAGAGGAGGTAATAGCGGTAGAAATAAGCAATAAAAAAAGAGTTTCATTCATTCGATGAGTATCTGGGTACCTAATCGCGTTCACATTACATGTGGTTTTTTTGAATTTGATTCTGTCCTAAGATTCGCGCGTTGTATTTACTGAATTTCTTCCATTCTTTTGCAACACCAAGCACGCAACATCCTTTAATTAGATCACATGTGAATGCAACGCGTGGATCTCCCAAATCTACTTTGTGAAAGTCAGGGCTGACTTGTTTCGCAATGGCATCTATGGCCTCCATTCTCGGGATGCTATTGTTATGACGCGAGCTAAAAATGACTGAGAACGTTGACTTTTTCAGCTGGTCTTTTTTCGTTTCAACATCAACTTCCACGTTTGGTAAGAATCTATCTACTAAAGGTTTAGCGTGCGCTTTAATTTCTTCACTGCTCGCGAAGCACACGTCCTGGACTGGTAGTATGCGCTCTAGAAATCTCGAATGCGTGAGAGACGTTTCTTTCACCTCGCTCAAGTACCTAACGACCATATCAGAAGGATCTGCCTTGCTCACGGCTTCTTTTGACATCAAAACAAATATACAAGCTCTCAAACCCAAGTCTACGATTTTGAATTTCCTATTTTCAAGCTTGTCGTCTTCTTTAATTGAATCTATTTCGGATTTCAACGCATCTTCGACCGATGGCTGTGGTTTCTTTTTCTCATCATCTTCATCACCATCATCATTTCCTTCTTTTATCTTCTCGGCATCCTTTTCGTCGGGAGATACGATATCGTCGTAAATATCTAACATTAATCGCATCACATCGCGTGCCGTTTGCTTCTCTTTCCCAACCTCACTCGAGATTAAAAATCCTTTGGCACCGTACGGAATATTCGCGGAAGATGAACTCTAAAGAAAGAGGGATTTGTTATATACATCGAAAGAATATCAAAAAGAATAAGAAGAATAAGAAGACGAAGAGATTAGAAGATTTGATTTATGTTTAAATGATACAAAAACATACCGGACGTCCAAACTTGCGTTTCTTCATCGCGCCCCGGTCCTTTCCGCCTTGCCATCGTTTACCACCCATGTTTTAATTTTAAGTCCTCGTACTACGATTTTTTGAGGGAAAATTGTATTCCAAAGCATCTAGTATATCCGTCTAGTCAAACGACCCTAAATATGGAGAAGAAAAGGTTGTTGGTCATAGGTTTGCGATATATGATGGAAGAAGAAAGAAGAAAATCGTCGTAAATATTCAATATTCGTTCCTCTAATTACAATTATCGCAACAATGAGAGCGGAGATCTTTGAGTTACTCTAGATTTTGGCTTCTTTCTGTTACTCTCATTCGGCGTCGCATTCGGCGTCCAAGAAAAATCAATTTCGTGGGCGTTTTCCTTCTCCTCCGCCTCCGAAAAGTTGTCATCGTAGAATATGCGATATAATTTTTTCGAAACCGATGGCTTTTTTGCAACGACCTTAGCTGAGAGAGGTAATTCTTTCTTTTCTTCTATGAACGAGCGTATTTTTTCCGAGAGCGAAAGCATCTCGCCCGTTCTACGTTCGGATTCAAGCGCGGTTGCGTTCATCTTTTCCACAAAGCGTTGCGATTCTTGAACCACGTGCGCAGCCATCTTTGCTTCAAATATTTCTGAATCGTTTTCGGTTTTTTGGAGCTTTGCTTTGAGCGAAGCAACATCTGCGAGATGCGCTTCTTTCGAATGGGAGAGTTCCTCTTGGACCCGTCGTAGTTCTTCATCATCACCGTTTCGTGCGGATACCTTTCTCAACTTTTTCGAAAAGAGATCATTAAACTCTTTTTGAACGATTTCTACATCTCTTCGTCGCTCGGAAATACAGTCCTTTAATTTTGTTAATTCCGCAATTCGCGTCTGTTCAAGTCGCACCTTTTCCTTGTCGGTGTCTATGTACGTCTTTGCCAACTCCCGACTGAGCTTGTTATTATTATCCTTCGCAACTTTCAACTGTTTCCGCGTTTGAAGCAAAAATGCTCTTTGCGATTTAAGCTTCGCTTTGAATATGTGTTGATCGTTCGTCGACTTTCTTTTCATTTCGATTTCTCGAAGGTTCCACGCGCTTTCGTAATTTAAAGACGCGAAGTTTCGTCCATATTCGTACGCTTTCTTCGACGTCTCAAACGCCGATTTCTTCACATCTCTCATTTCAATTCTTGTGTTCTCCTCTCTTCTGTCGTATTCTCGCTGCATCGAACTCATTTGGTCTTCAAATGATTTTTTATCCTCTTGTAACGCTTCAATAGTCATTTTCAGTTCATCCAACTTTTCGTCTTTCTCGCGAGTGGTAACGCGAAGATGTTTGAGTTGCGAAGAAAACCGTTGCGTAATTTGCACCTCTTTCTTCGAAGTGATTTTCTGTTCATCCAGTAACCGTGTGATTTCCTTTTCCATTGAAAGATGTTTTCGCCTTAACGAGTCTATTTTGAGTTGCTTTTCAAGAACTTCGCTCTTGGCCTCGGTGAGAAGCGAAGAAAGATACGAGCGGCCGTCGTCGTCCTCCTCATCATATATATCTCCTCCGGCCGATTTCCCTATGCCTTGGAAAGATAAAGACCTTTTCAACTTGGTGAGCTCTTTCGATACTTCTTTGTGCATACATCTCAAATCATCGTTCGATTGCATCAACTCGTCACACTTTCGTTGTCTCTCCTCGAGATTCTTGTTCGCTATCGCAAGCTTCTCTCGAAGTATCTGAATAGCCATTTCGAACTCAGTCACACATGATGATGGTGACGAGGACGACACTTCTGCCAACGATTGCTTCCTCCTTTCATTCACTTCTTCTTCTTCTTCTTTTATTGTTGACGAATTTGGAAAGAGTTTTTCTAGTTGTATCCGCGCTCTCGCGCGTACTCGAGCTCCCGGGCTTTCACACTCTATCAACATTTTGATAAACGGTCGTTTTACCTTTTTTTTGAAGTTTTCGAATGACGTTGTTTTCTCCCCCTTTTTTTCTCTCAAAACAAACATACGTAGACTTTTTCTCGTTATTTAACTAATAATGATATCTCGAGCGATCGTGTTCTCTTTACACGTAGCACTATGTTGGCTACCCTTGTTATTTGCATTCCTTGGAGCCAGAGTGGTGGATGTAAAAGCGGCGGGAGTATACGACCCGTGCGTGGACGACGGTAGAGCCAAAATTTTAAAGTCGTTTACAATTGGATTAGCGTACTTCCCAGACGGTACTGTAGACGATTGGGGCGATTTAAACCCGTGCGATGACGAACATAGAACGAAGTTAAAAGACAAGGATGTTGCAATTTCATCGTTTCGCGTTAATATTGATGAGATGGCGTTATTGCGAACGCCAAGACAGGACGAAGACGGACTGATGGAAAAACAGTCGGCAACCCTTTTGAGTGTGGTGGCATATGCGCGAGGCGTACGATCAATACCGAGAGTTATTCGAGTGAAAAAAGCATATCCACGACGAGAGGAAGATTTTGAGGGAAAGTACGGGCGTGTATCATCGTTGTCGCTTTTAACGCGGTTTGATGAAGGAAAATTAGAAGATTTACAGTGGGAAAACGTCGGGTGCGGTGCGTGTGGTAGTGATCAATGTTTACACGTTGGTATCAACGCCACAGATTCCAGGAATGCGGATTACTCGTGCATGTTACAAAATGATACAGATTGTGAGAGTTCTTTTACGTCTGGTTGTGCAGATAATGGCACGTGTCCCATTCCTGATGGAAGCAAGGAGGCGTTGCAATGTCAAACCTCTATTTTGATGGCGTTTTCTGGAACAGATGGAAAATCCAGAGTTTTAAACACGGGCAGTTCGTTAGGAGATTTAGCTAAACATAGCGTGTCGGATGCGTTCGCGGAAGCAGAGTTGTGATCGCAGTTTTCGCGTGCATGCTTATTTCAAATGTGTTAAAATTAGATATTTGTTTTACCACTGTATTTAATTCGCGTTGATTTTTTCCTTCTTGATTTCAATCACCTGGTGAAACCATTCCCATTGTTCTTCGCGCTCTCGCTCTTCTTCTTCTTTAATTTTCCGCATCTCTTCTTGCGCAGCGTCGCGACCACCTCGAAGCATGTAAGCTTCGGATATCCTACGTTCTTTCGAGAACACAGGTATCTCGTTCAAATTTTGTAACGCTGGCGCTTTTGAAATACAAAAAGTCCGAAAAGGTTGACTGATCTCCGTCACGATTGGATTCCCTTTCAGATTCAGAGAAGCTAGATCTCTCAAACAGCATATCATACTTAGAATCATTTCATTTTCCTCCTTCGCTGTCGATGTGCTTGATATATTATAGTCGTGGCAATCCAAAGTTGTTAAACTTTGGCAAGTTGAAAGTACCTCGATACATCTCAATTTTTTATTGTTTCCGCATAGTAAAACCTCGATGGAGTCGTGATTAGCGAGAGCTTCGATCGATTCAAAATTGGTGTTACTCGACACATCTAAGACGCGGAGTTCAGTGAGTTTTTCAATGCCATTTAAATTGGTCAAATCATTATGCGCAACATGCAACGAGCGAAGTCTTCGGAGACTTTGCAAGCCATTTAAAGAGCTTATGGCATTTGACGTCAAGTGAATCGCGAGTAAATTGACGTATGGCTCTAAACACTTCACTTCTCTAATACCTCTTCCAGACAAATGCAGAATGTCGTTTAACTCCGGCACGTGCGCATACCTGTTGTGTGCCCGTATTTTAGCAAAGTGTGTTTGGTCAACAACAAAAAAAAATACGCAACAAAGAAACCTAAATATAACGACGTGCATGATTACGAAAAAAAGGAGCGAACAACATACTGCTTGTTTACATGGCATACTCGAGCGAGCGATTCGCTTTTCATTTCGAATGCATATTTTTTCATGATATGGCGCGATGATATACAGTCGTCTATTTGTGTTCTACCTTAGCCTTGTGCTTGAGTTTTTTTTAACGACCCGTTCTCTTTTTTTTGACAATTTACTCAACCACCACAACACATTTTTACAACACAACAA
>MDTG01054999.1_pt1 | contig 34757 bp, 30 predicted proteins | sample 811421 | NCBI WGS metagenome assembly MDTG01 (sample SAMN05326645, study PRJNA326480) | marine metagenome | isolation source: seawater | place: Pacific Ocean: South East | collected 2011
AGACAGAAGTATGTAAGTATTTTAAAATAAGTAAAAATGAAATGTTATCATCTCGTAGATCAAGATATTTAGTGAGACCAAGACAAACTGCAATATACTTGACTAAATCTTTGACTGCTAAATCATTACCTGAAATTGGAAGAGCTTTTTCAAATAGAGATCATACAACCGTTATCCATTCAGTCAAAACTATTGAGAAACTTAGAAAAAATGACAATGAACTAAATTTAAGTATTGATAATTTAAAAAATAAAATTTTATTTAGAAAAAATAATGAGATTTAGTGCCAACCAACAAGATATCCAAATCTCATTAAACTATTGTCAAGGTGTGATCGAGAAAAGAAGTACCCTGCCAATTTTATCAAATGTACTTTTAAACGTTGAAAAATCTGGATTAACTTTAACGGCTACAGATTTAGATCTAATTTTTATCCATAAAATAGAAAATATTGAAGTCATCGAAGAGGGAAAAACCACCACCCAATCGTCTACAATGTATGATATAATACGTAAAATTTCCTCAGGAAAAAAAATTAATTTTTCTTATGCAGGTTCATCAAAGCTTAATCTAGAGTCTGAAAAATCAGTCTTTAATTTAAATTGTATAGATGCCTCTGAATTTCCACTGACAAACGAAGATTTCAATCAAAATACATTTAATTTAAATTCTAAGAGTTTGCTGAAACTTTTAAATAAGTGTAAGTTTTCTATATCTAATGATGAAACAAGACACTATTTAAGTGGTATATTTTTTCATACAACTTTAATAAATGATAATTTATATTTAACAGCAGCAGCAACTGACAGCCACAGAATGTCAGTTTCAAAGGTAAGATTAAAAGAAAATATTAATTTTGATCCAGTTATATTACCAAAAAAAACTATTTTTCAACTATGTTCATTGTTAGAGGACTTTGATGGAGATGTAAAAATATCGAATATAAAATCTAAAATAAAATTTGAATTAGGTAATAGTGTTTTAATCTCAAAACTTATAGATGGAAAATTTCCGAATTATGTCCAAGTAATACCAAAAGATAATCAAAAAAAACTGGAGGTAGACTTAAAGTTATTCTTAAATTCGGTTGATAGAGTTGCTTCAGTTTCTCTTGACAAGAAGGATGGTGTTAAATTTAGTTTATCAAAGAATAAATTGGATCTATCAGTCAATAATACTAATAGCGGAGATGGAAAAGAAAATTTAGATGTAAAATTCGATAATGATTTAGATGTAAGTTTTAATTCGAGATATCTTATTGATGTAGCATCCCAACTGGATGGAGATAAAATTGAGATTTATCTTAAAGATACAGGATCTCCTGCTTTAATTAAGGATCCTGCAGATTTTGATAGCATATATGTTGTAATGCCGATGAAAGGTTAAAGTATTAAATCTAATTCGTTATACATTTTAGTTTGTAGGACATCTAAAAATTTTATATTTTGTAAATTTTTTTCAATTGATGGTAAAATTGATATTATAATTTTTTTATTTGACCTTAGCATTCCAGTTTTGGGCCAAATATCTCCTGAGTTCATAACAATTGGTTGACATTTTATATTCTTTAAATTGTAAATTCTTTCAACTCCTTTTTTAAAATTAGGTCGATCACTTGTTTTATATCTTGTTCCTTGAGGGAATATTATTAATGGACTTATATTATTATTTATTGAATTTTCAACATTTTCAATAAATCCCAAATTTTCTTTATCTATCTTATTTCTTACAATTGCTATACATCCTAATTTTTTCAATAACTGTCCAAATACTGGGATACTTAAAAGTTCCTTTTTTACTATAAAAAACGGAGCATTGTATAATGTTTGTAAGTAAAAAGTTTCAAATTCCGATTGATGTGTGCATGCAATAAAAAATTTCTCATTTTTTAAGATATTTTGAGCACCTCTTAATTCTATTTTAATTGATAATATTGTTCTTAAGCAAAATATAGCCCAATAACCTGTCAATTTGCCACCAAATGCAACTACCTTTTTGGGAAGGACTAAAGATGGTATGAAAAAAACACATATTAAAGTTAATCCAAGATAAAATAAAATTTTAAATAAATAACTTCTTAACATTTTTATTTAGATAAAATCTTTAAACTTTTGTCTTTTTTTAATTACTTTTATTTTATTACCATTAACAAGAATTTCTGCAGGTATTGGTCTTAAATTATAATTAGAGGATAAAACTATACCGTACGCACCAACATCTCTAATAATTAAAATATCGTTTTGACTTAATCTTTGAAAATTTGGCTTTGTTAAAAATTTATCTGTTGTTTCACATATCGGACCAACAAATTCATGCTTTTTTTCTAACTTTGTGCTATTCTTTTTTGATGGAATTATGTCGTGTTTTGCCCCATAGAGAGCTGGTCTCATTAAGTCATTCATCGCTGCATCTAAAATAACAAAGTTTTGTTTGCTCATTTTTTTGAGATAAGTTACCTTTGATAACATTATGCCTGCACTGCCAATGATTGATCTACCGGGTTCGAATATAATTTTTGATTTATTTTTTTTTAAAAACTTTAAAATCAAATTCTTATATTTAGGATAACTTAAGACTTTGTCATTATTATTATACCTAATTCCCATACCGCCACCAAGATCCATGAATTCAAAACTATGTTTACTTTTATAAATATTTTTATCCAAAACATTTAACATTTTTTCATATGGTTTATGAGATGTTATTTGGCTACCAATATGTACGCTTAAACAAGAAATTTTTAAATATTTTGAATCTTTGTAATCTCTTAAAATTTTTAAAAATTGATTAGTATTAACACCAAATTTATTCTCTTTTCTTCCAGTTGATATTTTATTTAGTGTTTTAGCATCAGTATCTGGATTTAATCTTATACCTATTTTAATTGTTTTATTCTTGGCTTTTGCTATTTTCTCGATTTCAACTATTTCATTAATTGATTCAGCATTTATTAATAATATATTTTTTTCTATTGCAAATTCTAATTCTTTTTTTGTTTTACCAACTCCTGAAAAAACAATTTTCTTTGGTTTTATTCCTGCCTTTAATGCCTTTAATAATTCTCCATAAGATACGACGTCCGCACCTAGGCCTTTTTTTTTTATGATCTTCAATATTTCAGTATTCGAGTTTGATTTAACAGAGAAACAAATCAAGGGATCTACTGAAATAAATTCCTTTTTGAATCTATCAATATTTTCCTCAATTTTTTTTTTTGAGTAAACATACAACGGTGTGCTAAATAATTTAGCCAATCTATCTACACGGATATTTTCAATGAAAAATTTTCCTTTTTTATATTTCATTAAATTATCAAATATTGGTTAATATTTACTTTGCTTTGTTTGTTATATTCTGGATCTCCCTTCTTACCACACGCAGATAGCATGACGAAAAGAATAATGAGTAGCGATATTTTTTTGATCATTTTAACTCTCTTTTATATGTTTTTATCATTTTCTTAATATTATCAAAGGATGTTCCACCAAATGATTTCTTGGAATCAACCGAATTATAAACATCAAAAATTTTATATATATTTTTTGTAATTTTTTGATCAATTTTTGTTAAATCCTTTAATTTTATATCTTTCAACATTACCTTATTTTTTTCACAATAGTTTATTATTCTAGCGGTCATGTTGTATGATTTTCTAAAAGGATAATTTAGTTCTTTAACAAAATAGTCAGCTAAATCTGTTGCCGTTAAAAATCCAATTTCTGTAAATTCTATCATTCTTTTTTTATTAATTGTAATATTATTAAGGACTTCATTCATAATTAATATACAGTTTTTCAAAGTATCAAATGTATCAAACACGATTTTTTTGTCGTCCTGCAAATCCTTAAAATATGATAGTGGCAAACCCTTTAATGTCGTGAGCATAGAAATTAAGTTACCATAAAGATTACCTGTTTGACCTCTTAAATATTCGAGAGTGTCTGGATTTTTTTTTTGGGGCATTATTGAAGATCCTGTAACTACCTTATCCTTTAATGATAAAAGATTGAAGCCATCCGAATTCCAGATAATGAATTCCTCTGACAATCTAGATATGTGCATTAAGCACATCGATGAGGAAAATAAAAAGTCGACTACAAAATCTCTATCAGACACAGTATCAATGGAGTTTCTAGTAGGTTTTTTAAATTTTAGTTTCTTTGAAGTGAAATTTCTATCTATATTATAAGATGTTCCTGATAATGCTCCAACACCTAATGGGTTTTCTGAAATGGAGGATAGATTATTGTCGAATCTCTTAATGTCTCTATTAAATATTTCTATGTATGCCAAAATATAATGAGAAAATGATATTGGTTGAGCATTTTTCAGATGAGTAAAGCCAGGCATTACTGTGTGTATGTTTTTCTCAGCAATATTTAAAATAATTTTGTTGGATGAGTTTAATAGCTTTTTTAAAATATTAATACTTTCACGCATCCAAATTTTTAGATCTGTAATTACGAGATCATTTCTGGATCTTGCTGTATGTAAGTAGCCAGCATCCTCACCTATTATTTCTAAAAGTCTTTTTTCAATACTCATATGGATATCTTCGTCTTTTTCGTCAAAAAAGTATTTCTTTTTTATTATTTCATTTTTAATTTTATTTAAACCGTAAATAATTTTATTCTTAATTTTAAACGAAATTATTTTTTGTTTATGCAACATTTCGACATGAACTATCGAACTTGCTATATCCTCTTTATAAAGTCTTTTATCAACGTTGATAGAGCTACCAACTTTATCAAATAAAGATGACTTTTTTTTAGATATTCTTGTTTTCCAAACTGACCAATTGTTTTTATTTTTTGCCATGATACATAATGTTTTAAATGAAATTTTTTATTTTCAAATTATTCATTGTTTTATTGTATTTAATATCATCAACTTCAAGTTATTCAATAGAGCGTCCTAATATAAAAAATCTTTTGGTCTACAATGAGCCCAAAAAACTTGAAAATTTTGATTTTAAAAATATAAAAAACGATATTGTAGAATTAAGTAATTTTAACAATAAGCTCATTGTATTAAATTTTTGGGCAACATGGTGTGCTCCTTGTAGGGAAGAAATGCCATCTTTAGACAAGCTAGCGAGGAATAAACTATTTAATAATTTAGCTGTTGTACCAATTAATATTGGCAGGGAAGATATTAACAAATCTATAGGATTTTTTAATGAAATAAAAATTCAAAACTTAAAAATTTATAATGATGAAACATTACTAATCCCAAAAAAATTATCTTTGAGAGGCGTTCCTACTACAATTTTAGTAAATAAAAATGGTAAAGAATTTGCGAGAATTTTAGGAGCAGTTGATTTTGAAGATGAAAGCTTTATTAATTGGTTAAAAAATTATGATTAATAACAAAGAAAAATATAGTTTAGAGTCTATTTTAATATTTCCTGATAAAAATGAAAAAATTAAAAAAGCAATAATTTTAATGCACGGTTATGGTGGTAATGCAGAGGATATTAGTCTTCTATCGTTAAATTGGAAGAGATATTTAAAAAACACTTTAATTATTTGTCCAAATGGTCATGAAAAGTGTTCAATTAGCCCATCTGGTTATCAGTGGTTTGATTTAACGCGAGATGATCCCAAAGAAATTTTAAGGTCAGTTTTGATTGCAGAGGACAAAATAAATAAATTTTTAAGTGAAATAAAAAACAAATTTAATTTAAATAATTTGGATATTTGTCTTTCAGGGTTTAGTCAAGGGTGTATGATGGCAATAAATCTAGGATTGACCTCAGCTGAAAAATATAATTGTATAGTGGGATTTTCTGGAAAAATAATTGATGAAGATGATCTTGATAAAAGAATAAAATCTAAAACAAAAATTTTACTTATTCACGGTGACATGGATGAAGTGGTGCCAATTAATTATATGCTTAAGGGTAAAGATTTTATGCTTAGGAGGAAAATTGATATAGAAACAAAAATAATAGAAAATTGTGGACATAATATACCCTTAACTGCATCAAGTATCGCATTAAGTTATATTCAAAAATACCTAAAATAAAATTAAAAATAATATGAAACATTGAATAATTAAAAAATTTAGGCTAAACTTTTTTTATGTTAAATCAATCCGATCAATTTATGTCTTTAGAAAAATGCCCTGCGTTGGTTCTAAATGCTGATTATAGACCTTTAAGTTATTACCCTTTATCATTATGGAGCTGGCAAGACTCTGTTAAATCAGTTTTTTTAGATAGAGTATCAATTATAAGTTATTATGATCGAGTAATTAGAAGTCCCTCTTTTAGTATGAAACTACCAAGTGTAATTGCTTTAAAATCATTTGTGAAACCACAAACAAATCCTAATTTTACGAGGTTTAATGTATTTTTAAGAGACAAATTTAGTTGTCAATACTGCGGAAGTTCTAAAGAATTAACATTTGATCATTTGCTGCCTAGGTTTAAAGGTGGAAAAACAGATTGGGATAATGTAGTAACCGCTTGTTCAAGTTGCAATGTAAAAAAAGGTGGTAGATTATACGAAAATTGCGGAATGGTATTAACTCAGAGACCATATCAACCCACTACAGAGGATTTACATAAAAATGGAAAAAACTTTCCCCCGAATTTTTTACATAAAAGCTGGATGGATTATTTATATTGGGATGTAGAGTTAGAGCCTTAACTAGATTTTCTCTGATATAGTTATAGCAATCCTAGATCCTGTCTTTATAACTTTATCTAAAACAGAATAAATGCCCGCTTTACTCGCTCCATTCTCGTAAGCAATATCTTTATGATGAAGCTCGTCTTGTCGAAACTTTATAATCTTTTTTTTTAGGGCTTTCTCATCGTCTCCAAGCTTGTTTATTTGATTTTGGTAATGTTCGTCAATTACTTCCTCGACAGATGCTGTGCAAAGCATAGCAGCCTTTTTTCCGAGTATGGTAGATCCAAATCCTAACCCCAAACCTAATAAATCCCATAATGGTAAAAATCTAGTTGGTTTTATATTTCTTTTTTTTATTTCTTTATCAAAATATTCAGCGTGTTCTAGCTCGTGAACTTTCATTTCCTCAACCTTCTCTTTTAAATCATCATTTTTCATGATTGTCTTTAAGGCCAATAATTGTCCTTCATATATTTTAATCGCACCGCGCTCACCGGCATGATCAACTCTTATGAACTCCTCTAACAGTTTTTTGTCAGTTTTTTTCATTTTTAATTACAATTGAGCATATAAACACTATTGCTGAAGATATAAGTATATTAATAGTCGCAAGAGATAAACCAAAAACTCTAAAATTTACATCTTTGCAATTAGTAAGATTTCTACTCAAATTATCTAAAAGTTGCTGTTTATCAATAATATTTGATCCATCATTTGAACATCCCTTAAACTCTGGAAAAAAACCATTTTCTATACCTGTGTGATATGAAGAAATAATCATGCTAACCAAGAAAGTTATACATAAAAGATACAACCAAATTTTAGAGTTTAAATTATAATAGCCTATAAAGCATAAAAAAATTGCCACTAAGTAAGGAAACCTCTGGTATATACAAAGTTTACACGGTATTGCTCCAAAAACATATTCAATGTATACCGCACTTATCAAAGTAAATATACTTAAAGTAAAAACTAGTAGATAAAAGTTTTTTTTGTCTAGATATTTCATTGATCAATTACTAAAATTAATTAAGAATTTATAAACTAGATAAGAAACAATAATAATAATCATAGATAAAATTGTTGTTACAAAAATTAATTTTTTTTCAATTATATTTTTCATCGCAGAACCAAAGTTTGCAACCAAAAAAGATATTATAAAAAACCTAGACCCTCTAGTTAAAGCAGATATAATTATAAAATAAATTATATTAAAATTTAAAAATCCACTTGTGATGGTTAATAATTTAAATGGTACAGGTGTAAAACCTGCAATTGCTAATAGTGCTATCCACGCAATAATACCTCCATTAGAAGATACTTTATCTTTAAGAAATGATGTGTTATCTACCCCATAAAGTTCAAAAATTTTAACACCAATTTCATTAAAAAAAACGTATCCAATTAAATAACCGAGACAAGCACCCAGAAGAGATCCTAAAGTCGCGATTAGCGCTATCTTTACCCATTCATTTTTTTTAGCAATCGCCATTGGAATTATTAGTACATCTGGAGGAATTGGGAATATAAAACTTTCAATAAATGATATAAAACCTAAAAAAGATTTAGATCTTTTATGGCCTGCTAATTTAATAATTTTCTCATAAAGGTTTTTAAACATATTCTCTTTTATTATAATTAATATTTTTATACTATTACTATTAAAATAAAAATTTTAAAAATATCTGGGCGAATGGCGGAACTGGTAGACGCGTTGGACTCAAAATCCAATAGTAGCAATACTGTGAGAGTTCGATTCTCTCTTTGCCCACCAAATCATATTTGATTCAGCTTGTATGAATAAAACGGTTAAAGTAAAATGTTTAATTATATGATTAATTTAGCCGAGATTAATAATCTTTTAGAATTATTTTTCCATCAGTACAAAAAACAAAAAAATAAAAATAGTATTTTGCTGACTTCTTTAAGTGACGTAAAAAAAAAATTTAGCTGGCAACAAACATTCAATTTAATAAATCAGTTATCAAATGAAATTAAAAAATTTACAAATAAGGGAGATAGATGTTTGTTAATATCTGAAAATAGACCAGAATGGTTTATATCCGATTTATCTATAATGCTATCCGGCTGCATAACTGTTCCTGCTTATACAACTTACGCTGAGAAAGATTATGATTATATAATCAATGACTGTAAGCCGAATGTTATTTTTGTATCAAATAAAGAACAATACTATAAGATTAAAAACATAATTCAAAATAAAAACTTTATAAAAAAAATCTTTTCATTTGAAAATTTAAATACAAGTTTAATTAGTTTTTTTAATATTAATAATTCTTTTGATACAGGTAGCATGAACACATCCTTAGAAATTAATATATCTCGAAACGATCCTGCGTGTATTATTTACACATCTGGAACGCAAGGTAATCCAAAAGGAGTAATTTTGAGCCATGGTGGTATACTTAAAAATTGCGAGGGTGCAGTTGAACTTTTAAAACCTATTATCAAAAAAAATCAAACTAGGTTTTTAACTTGGTTACCCCTATCTCACTCATATGAGCATACGGTTCAGTTTGTTCAAATATCAGTCTCAGCAAAAATATTTTATGCAGAGGGTATTGAAAAATTAGTTAAAAATATGAATGATTGTAACCCAGAAGTTATGACGGCTGTACCTAGATTTTATCAAAATCTTTATAAAAAAATTAATGTAAATTTTAATAAAGCTACAGGTATTAAAAAAATCTTAATAAACAAAATGCTTAAAATTGGATACAAAAAAATTAAGAAAAATAAATTGAATATATTCGAGATTATTCAAGATAAATTTTTAGACATACTAGTGAGAAAAAAAATTAAAAATCAGTTCGGCGGATCTTTAAAAACATTTGTGTCTGGTGGAGGAGCACTCGATAAAGAGGTTGGTTTTTTCTTAAATGCAATTGGATTACCTACACTTCAAGGGTACGGGTTAACAGAGGCATCACCAGTAGTAAGCTGCAACCCTATTGATGACATAAGGGTTGAAACTGTTGGACCTCCATTTAAAGGCAATCAAGTGAAAATTATGGAAGATGGTGAAATAATTGTAAAAGGTGAGAATATAATGATTGGATATTGGAACAATCAAAAAGAAACAGAAAAAGTTTTAAAAAATGGTTGGCTTTACACAGGTGATATTGGGGTATTTGAGAATAATTACTTAAAGATTACTGATAGAAAAAAAGATATCATCATTACACCAGGCGGTGAAAACATATCTCCTCTTAAAGTAGAGAACGAAATTTTAAATTCTGAGCTATTCATCCAGGCCGTTGTCTTTGGAGATAATAAGCCTTATTTAGTATCATTATTAGTTTTAAACCCCGAAAATAATTTAATTGATGAAAACAAAATTAAATTAGAGATTGAAAAAATTAATTTAAAATTATCAAAGATTGAAAAAATTAAAAAATTTTTTGTTATCAAGGATCAATTTTCAATTGAAAATGGAATGTTAACACCCACTCTTAAATTAAAAAGATTTAAAATTATTAATAAATATAAAAATAAATTTGAAAATCTTTATAATAATTGAAAAAAAAGTTGTTTATTAATCGCAATTTACTTAACTTTTTAATAATTAAAAAAATATTTTAATATTTCTTTTTTTTTATTTTTTTTCCTAAAAATTAAATATTTGACATAACTAATTAAAAAAAATAAAAATTAGTTATCAACGAATCAATAATGATTCGTAACAAAAAGGGAGCTAAAATGGCTAAAAGAAAGAAAAAAGCTAAAAAGAAAAAGAAAGCTAAAAAGAAAAAGAAAAGAAGATAGTTTAGTATTCTTTTTCTTTAATAACGCTTCCCATGGCGCTTGCGTGGGAGGCGTTTTTTTTTAATCGATATTTTGATCTGATAATGAAGGTGATGAAGTTTCTAATTTCTGCTCGATTTTTATCTCTTCTTTAGTATTTGACTGTACTAAGTTTCTTTTTAAGGCCTTATCTAATTTTTTTTTCGTATTTTCATAATTCACATTTAATACAATTTGAAACTCAGTTAATAATCTGTCGTATGCCTTTTCAAATAATTGTCTTTCACTATATGATTGATCAACCATTATATCATCACCTTTATTTAAATCTCTTACCACCTCAGCAAGATCATAGATTTTTCCAGAAGATATTTTTGCCTCGTATTCCTGAGCTCTCCTACTCCACATCGATCTTTTAATTTTTGGTTTTCCTTTTAAAATACTTACACATTTATTTACCTGATTAATTGTAGCCAATGGTCTTAGATAAGATTGTTTGTTTACAGGTATCATTCCACTAGCTTTATCTTTTTCAAATTTTAATATGTAAGACTCCACATCAATTCCACCGATGTTGATTTTTTTAAATTCTATAATTTGACCTACTCCATGTTTTGGGTAAACAACATAATCTTTAATTTTGTATTCTCTTTTCTCTGAAGATTGTTTTTTTATCTTTTTAATTTCTGGTTTTTGCTCTGATGAACTTTTTGTTAATTTAAGATTTTGAGTATTTGTTTCTGGTGATTTTGCTTTCACCTTTTTTTCTGATGTAATAATTTTATTTTTTTTTTTAGATATCTTGTCTTTTAATAAAACTTTCTTTTTTTTTGAATTGATATTATTTTTTTTAATCGTGACTTTTTTTTTTGCTACTTTTTTTTTCTTAAATGTTTTCTTTAAAATATTTTTCAAATTTATTTTCTTCATCTTTTAAACTATCTCCATAGGGACTATCTTTTTTTTCTGTAATATTTGGCCAAATTTCTGAATACTTTCCGTTTATCTCTACCCATTTCTCGGTTCCTTCGTTTGTATCTGGCTCAATAGCATTGATTGGACACTCCGGTTCACAAACGCCACAATCTATACACTCATCAGGTTTAATTACAAGCATATTTTTTCCTTCATAAAAACAATCCACTGGACAAACTTCTACACAGTCCATTAGTTTACATTTTATGCATTTATCATTCACTATGTAAGTCATCTATTTACTATTTCTAACTTTCTCTTTTAAATCCCCAACATCTCTTGGATCTAGGTATAGTAAACCTGTTAACCTTCTCATAAGGTTAGCTTCGTACATATCTTTTATGTTATTTGAAAATATAATTTTCCATAAAGCTTCAATAAGGGAAAGCTTAGTCTCTTTATCCTCATTTTTTAGTTTTTTGGTAAAATCTAAAATTTGATTTGAATCTTGTTCTATTTTTTCCGCATCTGTAATAATTGAATTAATTTCTGTTTCTTTTGCACCTAAACTTAAAAGAGTTTCTTTAATTATATTTTTTTCATTAATTGTATAATCTTCATCAATCTTAGAGGCATGTATTAGTAAACAGGCTACTTCTATAAATGAAGTCTTATTATTTTCAATCTCTTTTTTTTTAAAAATATCAAACATTATTTTATATTTAGTTCTGCAAGTACTTTAAAAGGATTATCTTTCATAGTTTTATTTTTGATCTTTACCATATTCTTTTTTGGATTATATCTAAAAAATGTCTCATTGTTCTTTTCAAAAGACTTATAATTCATCATTTTTATTAGTTTTAAAAAATTATCCTTAGAGCAACCTAGTAGATTAAGCATTTCAGGTATTAATTTTATTTCAGTGTTATTTTCTAGTTTATTTTTAATTATATTGATGAAAAGTCTTTCTAGAATGTCAATTCGCACGTAAAATTCACCAAATTTTTCAAATCCACATAAAAGCATAAAATCTTTGTTTCTAAGATTTTTATTTTCTATAAAATTCAAGCCAAAGGTCGGTGGATGTAAATCATAATAATTCTGATGAAAATTTTTCCACAGAAGTATCCTTAAAGATACAGCCTTTGGTTTAAAGAGTTTAAATAAAAAAATATGATATCTACCGAATCTTACACCTATGTCTCTTAAAATTTTTCTATTGGCTTGATCTAAATTATTTATTAAATTTTTAATTTTTTCCCGTTTAACAACACCATTATTTTCGTACAATTGATATGCAAGTGCTCGAATATTTGGATTCTCTTCCTGAATATTTTTTAATTTTAAAAGAGAGTCTAGATCATTAAAAATTTTTGACGAAACCCAATTGTCTAAAAAGTTTAATAATATTTTTCTGTCATACATTTCAATCATTTCATCAATAATTAACTCAACATTTGGGCTTAAATAATCTTTTCCAGAGCTTAATTTTGCTATTGGATTATCTTTCCAATATATTTTAAAATCATCTCTTAATTCAATTTCTGCTTTTTCTATAATTTTTTGTATTCTATCAATTATTTCTGGAGTTACATTTTGTCTAGCTGCTTTTTTTAATGATTTTATATCTGTGTCTAATGCACCTATTTTTAAATCAAGTTTTAATTTAAGACCTTTTAATTCACCTATAAATTGATCATTAATTAAAACTTTGTCGTTGGCTAAAATTTTTGTCTCAAACAATATATCTTGTTTTAATCCTCTAGCTAAGACACTTGCTCTTTTATCAATAAAACTTTTAGTCAGCTCCTCATGTAATCTATCTGAAAGTTGATCTTCAATGTATTTTGTTCTTTCAATCCAATAATCTTGATTTTCGACCCAATTAGATTTATTTGATACGTAAGACCAAGTCCTTACATTTGCTATTCGATAAGATAGTGAGTCAACATTACCCTCTAATTTATCTAAGTTTGATAATTGTTTCTTCATAAAATTGTTAGATATTTTGCCCTCCTTACCTTTCAAAAATAAAAAAACTCTTTTAACAACTTCCAGATGATTTCCGTAACTTTTTTTTACAAAATCAGGTATTTGACAGCACTCCCACAATAATTTTATTTCCTGCGAATTATCTCTGATATTTATAGTTTCATCTTTAACTAAATATTTTAAGGCTTTCTCATCTTCACACTCATGAATTTTTCTTAACCAAATTTGATCTGGATTTTCCTCTAAAGATTGAATTAAGTGATTTCTGCTATTAAAATTTAGTTTTGAATTTCTCCAAAATATCGTTTTTATCTCGTCAAATTTATGTTTTTCTAACAGCTCTATTTCCTCAGGACTTATATCTTTACATTCTCCAGTTGTACCAAAATAGCCATCTTTTACATGTCTACCTGCCCTTCCTGAAATCTGACCTAATTCTGCTAATTTTAATCTTCTTAACTTTTTTCCATCAAACTTTTTGAGATTAGAGAAATAGATGTGTTCTAAATCCATGTTTATTCCCATTCCAATTGCATCAGTTGCAACTAAATAATCTACATCTCCAGATTGGTAAAGCGCTACTTGCGAATTTCTCGTTTTTGGACTTAGTGAGCCCATTACAATTGCGGCACCTCCCTTTTGTCTTCTTAATAATTCTGCAATCGCATAGACTTCTTCTGCTGAAAAAGCAATAATTGCACTCTTTCTCTCAATTCTCGAAACTTTTTTATATCCGTTGTAAGATAATTTTGAAAACCTATTCTTCTTAATAAACTCAACATCCTCTTTTAGATTAGAGATTATACCCGATATAGTGTTAGATCCCATAAACATTGTTAATTTACTTCCCCTTAAGTTTAATAATCTCTCTGTAAATATGTGACCTCTTTCTTGATCTGCACACATTTGAATTTCATCTATCCCTACAAACTCTAAATTTTTATCAATGGGCATAGATTCAACGGTGCATAGATAATATTTTGCGTTAATAGGAATTATTTTTTCCTCCCCTGTGATTAATGCTACTTTATCAACACTTACTCTTTTAATAATTTTGTCGTAAACTTCTCTAGCTAGTAGCCGCAATGGAAAACCAATCATACCATTGTCAAAAGATAACAGAGTTTCTATAGCTAAGTATGTTTTTCCTGTATTTGTGGGTCCTAAAACTGCAGTAATTTTATTTTTAATCATTTCAATAAGTTGTATATCAAATTTATTTAGTACAATATATTGTTGCTCAAAAAGAACAAAAATAGGATAAAACTAGTCCGAATCATTCGGGAAAAAGTTCTCATTTAAATAAATTTAAAAACTAAACTAAGCTTAGTCCATTTTTATAAAAATAGATAGCCATAATGAAAATTAACAATACATAAATAATACCGTAAATTATATATTTTAATTTTTTTTTCATTATTTTAAAAAAGATCTCTTTGTTTTTTTCCAAACACCATTACCAATTGCTAAAACCTTTTTATTTGAATGAAGCTTGCATCTCATAAAGACAAGTGAATTTGTGACTTTTTGGATTTCTACATCACCAATTATGGTATCGCCAATAATACTTGATCCAATAAATTTAATATCTAAAGATATAGTTACACATACTTCCAAATTACCCGCCGCTCTGTGAACAGCCGTACCGGAGCCAGCATCAATTATTCCTGCAATGAAACCACCATGAGTAATCCCAGCTCTATTTAAATGCATTTTTTTTACTGTTGTTTTAAATTGAAATTTGTTTTTTGAAATTTCCCGAAACATCAGTCCACCATTATGTTTCATAAATCCTGGTTTGCTACTTATATTCTCAAATTTTTTCATTAAATTAATAAAGTTATTATTAGTAATATTACTCCTATTATTGCAAAAAAGTAAATTACAGAATTTTGTAAAGATACTTTCATAAATCTCCTTTGGTGCGTCTGCTAGGATTTGAACCCAGAACCTCCTGGTCCGTAGCCAAGCGCTCTATCCAGTTGAGCTACAGACGCTATTTATATAATATAATAGTTATATTTTTAATGTAATTTATTAATTTAGCAATTATTGTATTTAATATGGTAAAAAATTTAGAAGATATTGTAATTACAAACGCATTAAGAACTCCAATCGGCAAATACAATGGTGGAATGGGGTCATATCAAGCACATGATCTTGGTTCAGAAGTTATTAAAAATTTAATAAAAGAATCAAGTATTTCCTCAAACGACATAGACGAAATTATTATGGGTCAAGTCTTAACAGGTAATACAGGCCAAAATTCAGCTAGACAAGCAGCAATAAAAGCAGGAGTTCCTGATAGCAAGACAGCATTTTTAATTAATCAAGTTTGTGGATCCGGATTGAGATCTATAGCAATAGCTTACCAATCTTTAAAAATTCGAGATACAAATATAATTATTGCCGGGGGCCAAGAGAGCATGACTAATTATGATAAGGATATGATGCTAAAAGACGGTTTGATCGACGTTTATAATAAATACCATATGGGAGTAACAGCCGAAAATGTTGCTGATAAGTGGGATATCTCAAGACAAGAGCAAGATAAATTTGCTGTCAGTTCTCAATTTAAGGCACAACAAGCAATTAAAGAAAATAGATTTAAGGAAGAAATAATAACGGGAATAATTGAAAAAGATGAGCATCCTAGAGCAGATGTTTCATTTGAGAGCTTATCTAAATTAAAGACTATTTTCAAAGATAATGGAACAGTAACACCAGGAAACTCTTCAGGTATTAATGATGGTGCTGCAGGGGTAATAATTATGCGAAGAGAGGAGGCTGAAAAAAGAAATTTAAAAGTTTTATCAAAAATTGTGTCCTGGGCAACTTGTGGGGTAGATCCAGCTTTAATGGGTTCTGGACCAATACCTTCATGTAAAAAAGCATTAGAAAAAGCAAACTGGAAGATTGAGGAAGTAGATTTAATAGAATCTAATGAGGCATTTGCCTCTCAAAGCCTTGCAGTAATTAAAGAGTTAAAAATACCTAAGGAAAAAGTAAATGTTAACGGTGGTGCGATTGCATTGGGACATCCTATTGGAGCATCAGGCACAAGGGTGGTTGTCACTTTAATACACGAGATGTTAAAAAGAAAGTCTAAAAAAGGATTAGCAACCTTGTGTATTGGAGGAGGGATGGGGATCGCTATGTGTATTGAATCTGACTAATTATTATTTATATTTTTTTTTAATAAAGAAATTTGTATCCAAGACCTAGCATCTAAATTATAAATTGGCTTATTTATAAATATTTTAGTAAGAATAAATTTAAACATACGTTATATTTAATTGAAAATTTGACCAAAAAAAGATCTATTTATGGTAAAAATATAAATAAAAATTTTTATGATAAAAAACCTAAAGATACTACCTGATAAATTACAAATTCTTTTTTCGAACAATAAAAAAGATAATTTTTTAAATATATGGCTTAGAGATCATGCCAAGGATATTGATAGTTGGGACACAAGAAGCAATCAAAGAAAATTATTTACAGCCAAACTTGATCCTCATCTACATATAATAAATGCCGAATTAATGGATAATGGTAACTATGTAGAAATTTTGTGGTCCGATCTAAAAAAACCGATAAAATACTCCTCTAAATTTTTAGCTGAAAATTCCAAAGACCAAAAAAAAACTGTTTCAAACATTAAAATGTGGAAGGCAAACGAAATTGAAGATGTCTATGTAGAATTCGAAGAAGCAGTTAGTAATGGTTTTAGTCTTTTTTTGAAAAAATTATATTCAAATGGGTTTGTAGTTCTTAAAAATTGTGAAACCAAAATGAAGTCAGTAGAGACAATTGCTAAAAAAATTGGCTATATACGCGAGTCTATATTTGGAGGATTATGGAGTTTCGAGTCAAATCAATCGAAAGCTGACAGCGCATATACACAAGACGAATTAAGACCTCACACTGATTCCACATATAGCAATGATGCGCCAGGACTCCAACTGTTGTTGTGTTGCCATTATAACGCAATTGGAGGTGAGTCAATTCTGGTTGATGGATTTAAGATTGCTGAGAAAATTAAGAACGAAAATAAAGATTTATTTCAATTGTTGTCAGAAGTTGAGGTTACAGGACAATATGTTGGTGATGGAGTTTTTTTAGAGTCTAAAAGACCAATTTTTAAAATGAATTCAGAAAATGAATTGATTCAGGTAAGTTTCAATAACTATGATCGAGCACCTTTTAGACTTGATGATAAACAAACTTTAGAATTTTATAATGCTATAAGAGAGTTCGACCTTATAGCAAATAATGAAAATTTTCAATGGAGACATATTTTAAAACCAGGAGAACTTTTAATATTTAACAATTGGAGAATTTTACACGGCAGGGCTTCTTTTAAAGGGGAAAGAAAAATGTCAGGTTGTTATATCAATAAAGAAGATTTCGATAGTTCATGTAGATTAAATAACATCATTTAAGATAATGAGCAAAACTTCATCTCTAATTTGCGCATTAATAACAACGTTTATTTGGGGGACAGCTTTCATTGCCCAAGATACTGGAATGGATAATATAGGTCCATTATCATTTAATGCTGCAAGATTCTTTGTAGGTTTCTTAACGATTTTTCCAATAGCATTAATATTTGAAAGAAAAAAAATTTTTACTGGAATAATATCGAACAAATATTTGTTCATAAAATATTTGATTTTAATGAGTATGTCTCTTTTTTTAGGAACTTATCTTCAACAAACCTCACTTCTGTACACAAATATAGCTAATTCCGCCTTTTTTACAGTCTTTTATGTACCACTTGTTCCAATTATCCTTTTTTTAATTTATAGGTCAAAAGTTCATTGGACCATATGGCCATCAGTGTTTCTATGTTTATTAGGTGTTTATTTTTTAAGTGATTTTTCAGACTCAAAAATTATGTTAGGCGATGGACTTGTAATTTTATGCTCAGTATTTTGGGCTTTTCATATTATTTTTGCAGGAAAATTTATGGAAAAATTTAATATACCTATTTTTTTTGCAAGCTTGCAAGCAATTTTGGTTGGAGGATATTCTGTATTTTTTGCAGTTATTTTTGAAGACTTTAATGCTTCAAATATAATTTTAGAAAAATATTCTATTTTATATGCAGGCGTTTTTTCTGGAGGAATCGCATTCACATTACAAATGTATGCTCAAAAAAATATTGATGAAGCGCCAGCAGCAATTATATATTCACTAGAAGGGGTATTTGCTGCTTTAGCTGGATGGATTATTTTAAATCAGATATTAAATATTAATAATATTTTAGGGTGCTTATTAATTTTAATAGCAGTAATTTTCTCTCAATTAGGCCCCTCATTAAAAAAATCAACTGTAAGCAACAGTAAATAATAAAACAGATATTATTATTCTATAATATACAAAAACTGTTAATGAAAATTTTTTTAAAAAATTTAAGAAAATTTTTATTGTCAAGATCGAGAATAGGAATGAACTACATATAGCAATAACAATAATTAAATTAAATTCAATTTTATTCCCCATCATGTCGCCTAAACTTAATGTACTTGCACCTAAGAGTGCAGGTATTGATAAAAAAAAAGAAATTTTTGCAGCCTCTTCTCTTTTGAATTTTAAAAAACGGCACGCTGTTATAACAATGCCAGATCTACTAACTCCGGGTATTATGGCAAGCCCTTGAAAAATCCCAATCCATATTATATTTTTAGTAGATAAATTTTTATTTATAGTTTTAAAACTAGACTTTTTATCAGAGAAATATAATAAAATCGCGAATATAAGTGTGGTCCATGCTATGATTTTTAAATCTCTTAACAAATATATAAGATTGTATTTAAATAAGATAAATCCTAAAATTATCAAAGGAATTGATCCAATTAAAATAAGATTTAGAAGTGCTTTATTTAAATTTATGTTTATTAAATCTTTCCAGAAATAAAATATTATGGCAAGCAACGACCCCAGATGAAGACTCACATCGATCTCTAATGAAGAAAGATTAAAATTACTGATTTTAGATATTAGTATTAGATGAGCTGATGAACTAACTGGAATAAATTCAGTAACCCCTTGAATGAAGGCAAGTATTATTAATTCTATATAGTACAAAATCATTATCGAGATTTATTTCGTAAACTAAATATAATCAAAATAAAGCATTTCGATGGTTGCATATTAGATATGTAAATAATGAAAAAATATAACAAAATTAGGATTTTTGGTAAATTAAGGTCAGCAATATTGTCCTTATTAAACTTTTCATCTGACATTTTTTGGTGTAGGAGTCCTCAGTTATGCCAGATAAAATGCTAAAATTTACAAAGTTAGGTCAGCAAACACCACCTAAAAGAAAAATTCAAGAGAGAAAAGAGGATTTTAATGAGATTTATAAGGAATTTATTACAGATGGAGCTAAAGAGCAATCAAGCAGATGCTCACAGTGTGGTGTTCCATTTTGTCAAGTTCATTGTCCTTTGAGTAATAATATTCCTGACTGGTTAAAGTTAACCGCAGAAGGAAGATTAGAAGAAGCTTACGAATTATCTCAAAGCACTAATAATATGCCAGAAGTGTGTGGAAGAATTTGTCCTCAAGACAGACTTTGCGAAGGTAATTGCGTCATAGAACAATCTGGTCATGGCACAGTCACAATTGGTTCCGTCGAGAAATTTATTACTGAAAATGCTTGGCAAAACGGATGGGTAAAACCTATAAAAGTATCTAATGAAAGGAGGGAAAACATAGGTATTATTGGTGCAGGCCCCGCAGGCCTGGCTTGTGCAGAAGAGTTAAGAAAGCAAAATTTTCAAGTAACTATTTACGACCGTTATGATAGGTCAGGGGGACTTTTGATATACGGTATTCCAAACTTCAAACTTGAAAAACATGTTGTACAAAGAAGAACAGAACTTTTAGAACAAAGTGGTATTAAATTTATAAATAACTTTGAAGTGGGCAAAGATGCAAGTCTTAAAGATTTAAGGGAGAAGCACGATGCAATTTTGATAGCTACAGGAGTATATAAGCCTAGAGAGGTTAATCTTCCAGGTAGTGATTTAGCGAACATATTCCCTGCTATGGAATTTTTAACTGCATCTAATAGAAAAGGGTTAGGAGATAAAGTTGATTTATTTGATAATGGTACCTTAAATGCAAAAGGAAAAAAAGTTGTTGTAATAGGTGGAGGAGACACTGCCATGGATTGTGTTAGGACAGCGATTAGACAAGAAGCTAAATCTGTCAAATGTCTTTATAGAAGAGATAGAGAAAACATGCCTGGATCAGCAAGAGAAGTGAAGAATGCGGAGGAGGAAGGCATTGAGTTCGTTTGGTTAACTAGTCCTGAAAAATTTAATGGAAATAATAAAGTTGAAAGCATAGAAGTAAATAAGATAAAATTAGGAGACCCCGACGAAAGTGGAAGGAGGCGACCAGAAAAAATTTCAGGATCAAATTATAAAATTGATGCAGATTTAGTAATAAAATCTTTGGGATTTGATCCCGAAAACCTTCCAAAATTATTTAATGAGGAAAAACTTCAAGTAACAAAATGGGGAACTATTAAAATAGATTTCAATACAATGGAAACTTCTATACCAGGTGTTTTTGGTGCAGGAGATATTGTGCGTGGAGCTTCGCTTGTAGTGTGGGCTATTAAAGATGGCCGTGATGTATGTGAGCAAATAATAAAATATCTTAACTCAAAAAAAGAGCAAAAAGTAGCTTAATGACAATTAGAAATAAAAATTTAAAATTATTAAAAAAAAATCATGTTTACTCCGACAATATGGAACATGATGCTTGTGGCGTTGGACTTGTAGCCTCAACAGAAGGAAAAAAAACTAGAAAAGTAGTTGAATACGGTATTCAGGCATTGAAAGCAGTTTGGCATAGAGGTGCAGTCGATGCAGATGGTAAAACTGGAGATGGAGCAGGAATTCACTTAGAGATCCCAGCTGATTTCTTTATTGAAAAAATAGAGACTACTGGTCACAAACATGACACTGATGATGAAGTTTGTGTTGGAATGATATTTCTTCCAAGAAATGATTTTTCTGCACAAGAAAGCTGCAGGACAGTGGTTGAGACTGAGCTAACAAAAAACAATTTTTATATATATGGCTGGAGACAAGTTCCTGTTAACTCAAAAGTGTTAGGGGAGAAAGCGGAGTTAACAAGACCAGAAATTACTCAAGTACTATTTAAAATAAACAACAAAAAAATAACAGGCAAACAGCTTGAGAAAAAATTATATGAAACAAGAAGAAAAATTGAGAAAAAATGTAGAGAAAAACATTTATACAATTTTTACATTTGTTCGTTTAGTTCAAAATCTATAATTTATAAAGGAATGTTTCTTGCAGAAGCATTATCAGATTTTTATTTGGATCTTAATGATGTGAGATTTGTTTCAAGATATGCAATATTTCATCAAAGATTTTCTACTAATACAGCGCCCAGTTGGGATCTTGCCCAGCCTTTTAGATCTATTGCTCATAATGGCGAAATAAATACTTTGAAAGGAAATGTAAACTGGATGAAAGTTCACGAGGAGGAAATGTATAGTTCAGATTATGAAAATATGGAAAATCTTAAACCAGTTATACCAGAGGGTAATTCAGATTCTGCATCACTAGATAACGTTTTTGAATTATTAAGTATGTCTGGTCATTCGGCACCACTATCAAAGCTGATGTTAATCCCAGACGCTTGGTCAAAGAAAAGTAAAATTTTACCAAGTAATCAACTAAAGCTGTTTAATTTTCTAAATAGCACAATGGAACCCTGGGATGGGCCAGCTGCAATAGCAGCTACTGATAATGAGTGGGTAATTGCAGCATCAGATAGGAATGGATTAAGACCATTAAGATTCACCATTACACGGGATAAATTATTATTTGCTGGTTCAGAAACTGGGATGGTAGATTTAAACGAAAAAAAAATCATAAGAAAAGGAAGGCTTGGTCCAGGTGAAATTATTGGAGTAAGAATTGAAAAGGGCAAAGTTTTTACGAATAGCCAGATTAAGGATTATTTATCAAAGGAATACAAAAATTTTAACAATCAAATTATTGATCTCGATAAAAAGTTGTCGGCCGAAAATGAGAAACATATTTATGAGGGCTCAGAATTAAAAAAACGTCAACATGCTTTTGGATACAGTCTTGAAGATTTAGAATTAATATTACATCCAATGGCAGAAGATGCCAAAGAGGCTACAGGTTCGATGGGTGATGATACTCCTCTTGCTGTATTATCTGACAAATATCGACCATTATATCATTATTTCAGACAAAATTTCAGTCAGGTAACAAACCCACCAATAGACTCTTTAAGAGAGAATAAAGTGATGAGTCTTAAAACAAGATTTGGAAATCTTGGTAATATATTGGATTTTAATAATTTAACTGAAGAAAACATTTATGTATTAAATTCTCCTATTTTATCTAATTCACAATTCGAAAAATTAATAAATTATTTTGGTAAAAACTATAAGATATTTGATTGTACTTTCGCTGACAATGAAAATCTAGAGGGAGCTTTAAATAGATTAAAAAAGGAAACTGAGATTGCAGCACGACAGGGAATTACACAAATAATCTTATCAGATATAAATATTTCTGAAAATAAATACCCTGTTCCCACATTGCTAAGCGTAGGAGCAGTACATACGAATTTAGTTAAGCTTGGATTAAGGGGATACGTTTCAATAAATGTTCGTTCAGGAGAGTGCATGGATACGCACTCATTTGCAACAGCAATAGGTGTTGGAGCCACCACTGTAAATCCATATTTAGCTTTTGATAGTCTTTATGAAAGATTTAAGAAAAATCTGTTTAGTAATTTAACATTTGAGGAATGCATAGGTAGATTTATTAAATCAATCAATCTTGGTTTATTAAAAATTATGTCAAAAATGGGAATTTCAGTTTTGAGTTCCTACAGAGGAGGCTGTAATTTTGAAACTGTAGGACTGAGCAGAACAATAGTAAATGATTATTTTCCAGGTGTAACTTCTAAAATATCTGGGATAGGATTAATTGGTATAGAAAAAAAAATTAGAGGAATACACGAAGAAGCTTTTAAAAGACACACAAATATTTTACCAATAGGTGGACTCTATAGGTATAGAAAAAATGGTGAGAAACATCAGTATCAAGGTAAATTAATTCATTTATTACAGAGTTCAGTTACCAATGGTTCATACGAAATATATAAAAAGTATACAAAAGGAATTTATGAATTGCCTCCAATTAGTTTAAGAGATCTTATTGGTTTCAAGAAAAATACTCCAATAAGAATTGATGAGGTAGAGCCAATAGAAAATATACTAAAAAGGTTTGGCACTGGGAGTATGTCACATGGTGCGTTATCAAAAGAGGCTCACGAAACATTAGCAATAGCCATGAATAGAATTAAGGGAGCCTCATGCAGCGGTGAAGGTGGAGAAGACTCTGAAAGATTTAAGATAATGTCGAATGGAGACTCTGCTAACTCTAGGGTAAAACAGATAGCTTCAGCTCGTTTTGGTGTTACAATTGATTATTTAAATAATTGTAACGAAATAGAAATTAAAATAGCTCAAGGGGCTAAACCTGGAGAAGGTGGTCAACTTCCTGGTTTTAAAGTTACTGATGAAATCGCGAGATTAAGACATTCAACACCAGGAGTAACTTTAATCTCACCTCCTCCTCACCATGATATTTATTCCATAGAAGATTTAGCTCAGCTTATATATGATCTTAAACAAATTAATCCAAAAGCAAGAGTGAGTGTGAAATTAGTTGCATCTTCAGGAGTTGGAACTATTGCTGCTGGAGTAGCAAAAGCAAAAGCAGATATAATTTTAATTTCCGGGCACAATGGTGGGACAGGGGCCTCTCCTCAAACAAGTGTAAAATATGTAGGAATACCATGGGAAATGGGTTTAACTGAGGCAAACCAGGTTCTAACTCTAAATAATTTAAGACACACAGTAACTCTTAAAACTGATGGTGGAATTAAAACTGGAAGAGATGTTGTTATTGCAGCAATGATGGGAGCTGAGGAATATGGGGTTGCTACAACCTCATTAGTTGCCATGGGGTGTATCATGGTAAGACAATGTCACTCAAATACATGTCCTGTTGGTGTTTGCACCCAAGACGAAGAACTAAGGCAAAAATTTGGAGGAACGCCAGACAAAGTTGTAAATCTTTTTAGCTTTATTGCACAAGAAGTAAGAGAGATTTTATCTGACTTAGGTTTCAAAAGTTTAAATGAGATAATTGGAAGAACAGATTTATTAAAGCAAGTTAGCAAAGGTTCACCAAACTTAGATGATTTAGATCTAAACCCGTTATTTGTACAAGCAGATCCTGGGAAATTTAAAAGATATTGTGAGGAAAAATTTATTAACGAAGTTCCAGATACTCTTGATCAAAAAATTTGGCCCGAGATAGAGGAGCTTGTAGCTAAAAACCAAAAAAGTGAAAAAGTTTATCAAATTAAAAATACTGATAGAGCAGTTGGGACCAGAATTTCATATAACCTATACAAAAAATTTGGAAATAACAAATTAAATGAAAATTCAGTTGAAATTAATTTTACAGGGTCTGCTGGACAATCTTTCGGAGCATTTGGTACAAAAGGATTAAAATTAAACCTTAAAGGGGACGCAAATGACTATGTAGCTAAGGGCTTATCTGGCGCAACAATTTCAATCAAGCTACAAAATGAGAGTAATCTTATTTCAAACGAAAATACCATAATAGGTAATACGGTTTTATACGGTGCTACATCCGGTAATCTTTTTGCATCTGGTCAAGCTGGAGAAAGATTTGCAGTAAGAAATTCAGGAGCAACTTCAGTGATTGAAGGTTGTGGAACAAATGGATGTGAATATATGACTGGAGGAAATATTGTTATACTTGGTGAAATAGGAGATAATTTTGGAGCAGGCATGACTGGTGGCATGGCGTTTGTTTACGATGAAAAAGATAGTTTTCAAAAAAAAGTCAATCCTGAGACAGTCATTTGGCAGCGTGTAGAAACCAATTATTGGAAAAATTTTTTAAAAGATTTAATATATAAACATTACAAAGAAACTGACTCAACCGTTTCAAAAAAAATAATTAATAATTTTGATAATGAATTAAACTATTTTTACCAAGTTTGCCCTAAAGAAATGTTAAATAAATTGGTCAATCCAATTTCAAATAATAAAATACAAAGCTTTGCAAGTTAATTTAGTTTGGTAATTAAATTATCTAATTCAATTAATATTCTTCTTTGACATTTTTTTGTAAAAAGACTGTGATTACCTTTTCTTATAATTACTAATTTTTTATCATTACAAGAAAATATTTTTAATAATTTTTTTGAATATTTAACAGGCACAGCCTCATCATTAGACCCATGAAACAAAATTATTTTTATATCTGCTTTTAATTTTCTGTTTAAAACTTTATTTTTTCTTCCATCCTTTATTAACTGATATGTTATGGGATATTCAAATCCACCATGCCTCAAATTATATATTCCATTTTTTTTTGTTTCATGTTTCATTTTTTTTGTAAACTTTTTCCACATTACATGTTCAAGAAACTCAGGAGCAGAACCTATTCCAATAAACCCTTTTATTTGTTTGTAAAAATAATTAAATTGCAATGTTGAGATCCAAGCACCCATGCTTGAGCCAATTAAAATAATATTTTTATTTGCAACAATTTTTTTTATCGCAATCCTAACTTGATTACTCCATTTTGATACATTTTCTTTTGTAAATTCTCCAGATGATTTTCCGTGCCCAGAATATTCTATGGCAAGAAAACCTATCTTTTTATTTTCACAAAATTTGTTAAACACTTGTGGCTTGTCACCTTCTATATCTGACATAAACCCGTGTAGGAAAACAATGTATGGATTTTTCTTAAATTTGTTGGACAGGTATCTTATTTTGATATTTTTTGATATTTTTAAGTATTTAATTTTGCTCATAAAAGTTTAATAGACTTATTACTTAATATATAAATACAATAAATGTCACCAAAAAAAAAAGTTTTGCAGGTCATTCCTAGACTGGGTTATGGGGGTGCTGAAACTGGATGTTTTGACCTCGCTCATTATCTTTATGAAAATAACTTTAAATCATATTTAGCAACTAGCGGTGGTCCTTTGTTAAAATATTTAAATAAAAAAAAAGTAAAATTATTTAGACTGCCAGTTCAAAGTAAAAATCCGGTTCTAATTTTTTTAAATTCTATTGTCCTAATTTTTATAATTATTATTTATAATATTGATATTGTGCATGCTAGAAGTAGAGCGCCTGCATGGTCATGTTTGATAGCTACCAAATTAACTGGCAGAAAATTTGTCACTACATTTCATGGAACATATAATTTTAATAGTTCCATAAAAAAATGGTACAATTCTGTTATGGTAAGATCTGACTTGATAATCGCAGGCACTAACTTTATTTTTTCACATATACAAAATAATTATTCAAAATATCTTAACTCAAAAAAAAGGTTTCTCGTAATTTTTAGAGGTATAAATTTAGAATACTTTAATCCAAAAAAAATAAAAGAAAATGACAAAAAATTATTGAGAAAAAAATGGAATATAGAAGATGAAAAAAAAGTTATTCTTTTACCTGGTCGCTTGACAACATGGAAAGGCCAGGAAATGTTTATTGATGCAATTAGCAAATTAAAAGAAATTTCACAAGATAAAAATTTTGTTGCGGTAATACTTGGAAGTGATCAAGGTAGATCAATATACAAAAAAAAACTTATACGTTTAGTCGAACAACACAGGCTCAATAATGAAATTATTTTTGTTGATCATTTAGATGTAATGCCAATTGCCTATGAAATATCCGACTTGGTTGTTTCAAGTTCAATTGAACCAGAGGCATTTGGTAGAGTATCGGTCGAGGCGCAGGCTATGGAGAAACCAATAATTGCAAGCAATATAGGTGGATCAAATGAAACTATAATTAATGATAAAACAGGCTTTTTATTTGAGACGGGAAATGTAAAAAATTTAAGTGAAAAGCTTAATGAAGTTTTGAATTTAAGTGATGTTACAAGAAATGGCATTGGTGCAGAAGGTAGAAAAAACGTAATAGCTAAATTTAATGTTGAAAAAATGTGTTATAGCACTTATTCAGAGTACAAAAAATTATTAAATGCCTAATATAAAATTATCAGATGGAAAAAAAATTAGCTTCCGTAAAGCAGTAAATGGAACACAGATTGCTGAAAAAATAAGTAAATCTTTGTTAAAAGATGCGTTAATTATGGAAGTTAATGGAGAATTAAGGGACCTAAGTTTTCTAATAAAGAACGATGCAGCCGTTAAAATAATCACTTCTAAAAATAAAGAGGGAATTGAAACAATTCGACATGATACTGCACATGTTTTAGCGATGGCTGTCCAAGAACTTTTTCCAAAAACACAAGTAACAATTGGACCAGTAATAGAAAACGGTTTTTATTACGACTTTGCAAGAAAAGAACCTTTCACTGAAGATGACTTAAGAAAAATTGAGACTAAAATGATTGAAATAATCGATCGTGATGAAACAACAAAAAGAGAAGTTTGGGATAGAGATAAAGCAATTAGCCATTTCAAAAAAAAAGGTGAATTTTACAAAGCAGAATTAATTAAAAGTATTCCTACAAACGAGGAAATATCAATTTACTTTCACGGAGATTGGCATGATTTATGTAGGGGACCTCACTTGTCATCAACTGGTAAGATTGGAAAATTTTTTAAATTAACAAAAGTTGCAGGTGCCTATTGGAGAGGAGACTCAAAAAATGAAATGCTTCAGAGAATATACGGAACTTCATGGTCGACTAAAAAAGAACTAGAAACTTACCTTTCAATGATTGATGAAGCAGAAAAAAGGGATCATAGAAAACTTGGAAAAGAAATGGATTTATTTCATTTTAGAGAAGAAAGTCCAGGATCAGTTTTTTGGCATCAAAAGGGGTGGAATTTGTTTCAAAAGCTCATTTATTATATGAGGGATAAACAAAACCAAGCGGGATATCAAGAAATCAATACACCTGAAATTTTGGACAGGTCACTCTGGGAGAAGTCAGGACATTGGGATAAATTTGGTGCAAATATGTTTACTTCTACTACACCAGACAAAAAAGTTTTTGCTATAAAACCTATGAATTGTCCAGGATGTGTTCAGGTATTTAACCAAGGTTTAAAAAGTTATAGGGACCTTCCTTTAAAAATGTCAGAGTTTGGTAAGGTACATAGGTATGAGCCCTCTGGTGCACTACATGGTTTGCTAAGAGTGAGAGCTTTTACTCAGGATGATGCGCATATTTTTTGCACTGAAAATCAAATAACAGGAGAATGTTTAGAAGTAACAAAACTTATTTTAGACATTTACAGAGACCTCGGATTTAAAAATATAATACTAAAATATTCAGATCGACCCGACATAAGAGTTGGTGAGGACGAGGTGTGGGATAAATCCGAAGAAGCATTACTTAAGGCTATAAAAAAAACTAATTTAGAATATAGCATAAATAAGGGCGAGGGTGCATTTTATGGACCAAAAATAGAATTTGTGCTTAGAGATGCTATAGGGAGAGATTGGCAATGTGGAACATTACAAGTTGATTTGAATTTGCCTGCTAGATTAGGTGCTTCATATGTTGATAAAGATGGAAGTAAAAAAGTACCTGTGATGCTTCACAGAGCATTATTTGGTTCATTAGAAAGATTTATAGGAATTTTAATTGAAAATTATTCTGGTAAACTACCTTTTTGGATCTCACCTCTTCAAATTGTTGTAATACCAATTTCAGAAGACTTTGATAATTACGCAAAAAAAGTGAATGAGGAACTTAAACAAGTGGGAATATCTAGTGAGATAGATTTAAAAAATCATAATCTTAATTACAAAATAAGGGAACATTCATTAAAAAAAATACCAATTTTGATAATATGTGGAAAAAAAGAAGTTGACTCTAATACTGTAACTATTAGAAAGCTAGATAGTAATAAACAAGAAAACATGGATTTTAATAAATTTAAAAAAAAATATTCAATTTTAAGTAAGTCTCCCTCCAAATAAGTGCCATTTCCAAAACAAAATTATTTTCAAAGAAGAACTAAACCAAAAGGTCCAAGAGCTAACAATAGAATAACTTCACCAGAAGTTCAGGTAATAAACTCAGATGGAGATAATTTAGGAATATTGAATTTACAAGAGGCTATTTCAAAAGCTAGAGATGTAAATTTAGATTTGATCGAAATAGCTCCAAACGCAAGACCGCCGGTTTGCAAAATCATGGACATGGGGAAATATAAATACGACCAACAAAAAAAGATTAATAAAGCAAAAAAAAAACAAAAAAAAATAGATTTAAAAGAGATTAAACTTAGACCAGTTACAGAAGTTCATGATTATACTTTTAAGATCAAAAATGCTCAAAAATTTCTTTCAAAGGGAGACAAAGTTAAATTTACTATTAGATTTAAAGGAAGAGAGATGCAACACGCAAAATTAGGAAATGAGTTAATGGAAAAAATCAAAATTGATATGCAAGAAGTAGGAAAAGTTGAGCTTCAACCGAAGTTGGAGGGGAAACAAATGATTATGGTCATCCAGCCAATTTAAGTAATAATTGCAGTTGTAAATTTTTATTTTACTTAGTATAAACCCCTTGAAAAATATGCCAAAATTAAAAACTAAAAGTTCAGCAAAAAAGAGATTTAAGATATCTTCAAAAGGCAAAGTCATTATGGCTCAAGCAGGTAAAAGGCATGGTATGATTAAGAGGTCAAATTCACAAATTAGAAAACAAAGAGGAACCACTGTAATGTCAAAACAAGATGGCAAAATCGTAAAAAGCTATATGCCTTACAGTTTGAGGGGTTAAAATGGCAAGAGTAAAAAGAGGAGTAACAAGCAGGGCAAGACATAAAAAAGTTTTGAAAACTGTAAAAGGTCAATGGGGCAGAAGGAAAAATACTATAAGAGTTGCAAGACAAGCGATGGAAAAGGCAATGCAATATGCTTATAGAGATAGAAGAAACAAAAAAAGAGAGTTTAAATCTTTATGGATACAGCGAATTAATGCTGGTGTTAGACAAGAGGGTTTGACATATTCTAAATTTATTAATGGATTAAATAAATCTGGAATTAAAATTGATAGAAAAATTTTAGCAGAAATAGCCTATGATAGTCCAGAGGCATTTAAAACTATAGTTAAAAAAGCTCAAGCTGCACTTAATTAATCTTCTCTATTGTTTTTCTCAGTTTAAGAAATAATCTGTAAAAATGTCAGATTTTGAAAAAAAAATACTTGTATTTAAAGATAAAATAGAATCTTCAAAAGACACAAAACAACTTAGCTTTTTGAATGACGAAATATTCGGAAAAAGTGGGATAATCAATTTAGAATTTAAAAAACTAGGGTCTTTAACATTTGATGAGAAAAAAAATTTTGCAGCAAATATAAATAAAATAAAACAAGAAATTTTAGATATTATAAATAGAAAAACGATAGAGATATCTAAGCAGGAGATAGAAAAAAAAATAGCAAAAGAAAAAATAGATATAACTCTACCAGAAAAGAAATTTAAAATAGGGAAGGTTCACCCTGTTTCACAGGTAATAGATGAAATATCAAGTATTTTTTCAGAAATAGGATTTTCTGTTGAGGAGGGTCCTGATGTAGAAAATGAATATAATAATTTTACAGCTCTAAATACTCCAGAAAATCATCCAGCAAAAGATATGCACGATACATTTTATCTTGATGAGGATATGAAAACTTTACTAAGGACACATACCTCTCCCGTTCAGGTTAGGACCATGTTAAATGGAAAACCACCTTTTAAAATAATAGCGCCTGGAAGAACGTACAGAAGTGACAGCGATCAAACGCACACCCCGATGTTTCACCAACTAGAGGGATTACATATAGATAAAAATATTAACATGGGACATTTAAAAGGTTGCTTAAATTATTTTATTAAGGAATTTTTTGAGGTTGACAAAATTAAAATGAGATTTCGTCCAAGTCACTTTCCTTTTACAGAACCTTCGGCAGAAGTAGATATTGGTTATGATCTAAAAAATAATAAAATAGTTATTGGAGAGGGAGATAAATGGTTAGAAATACTTGGATGTGGAATGGTTCATCCCAATGTTTTAAAAAATTGTAAAGTTGACCCTAAGAAATATCAAGGTTTTGCGTTTGGTATTGGCATTGATAGACTAGCAATGCTTAAATATGGCATTAATGATTTAAGATCTTTTTTTGAATGTGATTACAGATGGCTTAATCATTATGGCTTCGATCCGTTAGATGTACCAACAAATTATAGAGGATTAAGTCGATGAAGTTCACAAAGAATTGGTTGGAAGACCATTTAAAAACAAAAAAAAGCGAAAATGAAATTATAGATAAACTTAATTCTATTGGTCTTGAGGTTGAAAATGTTGAGCCAATTAAAAATGAATTAAGTAATTTTATTGTTGCTAAAATTGTCAATGTAATAAAGCATCCAAACGCTGATAGATTAAAATTGTGTGAGGTTGATATTGGTCTAAACGAAACTGTTAAAGTAGTATGTGGTGCCCCGAATGCATGTGATGGTTTGTTGACTGTCTATGCTCCACCAGGCTCAACAATACCTAAAAGTGGAATGAAATTAGAGGTTACAAAAATTAGAGGGGAAATATCTCATGGGATGCTTTGTTCTGGATCTGAACTAAAAATATCTGGCGACTCAAAAGGAATAATCGAATTAAGCAATAATTTTCAGAATAAAATAGGAAAACCACATTTCGGGAAAAAAAAAACTTGTAATGTTATTGAACTGTCAATTACTCCAAATAGATCTGATTGTTTAGGAGTAAGAGGTATAGCAAGAGATTTATCTGCTGTTGGATACGGAAATTTAAAAGAAATTAAAAAAATCAAATTTTCAAAAAAAATTAAGCATAATTTAAAAGTTAAAATAGAGAAAAATAATAAACAAGCATGTTCAATTTTTGGAAGTTGTTTAATAAGAAATATCAAAAATGTTGAAAGTCCAAAATGGTTAAAGGAGAGAATTTTAGCTTTAGGTCTAAGACCTATTTCTGCAGTAGTTGATGTAACAAATTTTATTATGTACGATCAAAATAGACCTCTTCATGCTTATGATTTAGATAAAATTAAAAATTCAATTACTGTCAGGAACTCTAAATCTGGGGAAGTTTTTAAAGCATTAGATAATAAATCTTACATATTAAAAAAAAATATGTGTGTGATATCTGATGATGAGGGACCTTTAGGATTGGGCGGTATAATTGGAGGCCTAAGAACTGGAACACAGTTAGATACTAAGAATATTTTAATCGAATCTGCATACTTTGATCCTGGTATTATTAGAAAAACCGCAAGAGAGTTAGAAATAAATAGTGATGCTAAATTTCGTTTCGAAAGAGGTATAGATCCTCAATCAGTAAAAGATGGATTAGTTTCAGCAGTAAAAATGATTCTTAATATATGTGGTGGTGAAGTTTCAGATTTTGATATTCAGCAAATCTCTAAATATAAAAAAAAAGTTATAAGACTAGATCCCAAACTAGTTTCAAAAACAATCGGTACAAATATTAAAGATAAAGATATTATTAAAATTTTATCAAGATTGGGATTTATTATTAAAAAAAAGAAAATTGGCTTTGATGTTACAATCCCATCTTGGCGACCAGATATTTTTGGAGAAATAGATTTAGTCGAAGAAGTAATTAGAATTTTTGGATTTGATAATATTAAACCTATCGAACCAGAAAAAAAAAGAACAAAACCAACACTTAATTTTTATCAAAAACATTTTCATTTAGCTCAACGGTCTGTCGCATCAAAAGGATATTTTGAAACTATAACATGGTCATTTTGTGATGAAAAAATTAACGATAAATTTAAAGAAAATTTGAAAAGTATAAAAGTTTTAAATCCCATTAGTTCTGATTTAAGTGTACTAAGAAATTCACTGTATCCAAATTTAATTTATTATATGGAAAAAAATTTAAATAGGGGTTTTGTAGATCAGTCTTTATTTGAAATTGGTCCAGTTTTTATTGGTAAAAAACCAGGCGAACAAATTACTGTTATTTGCGGATTAAGAAAGCAAAATTCGGATGAGGATAGTTATGGAAATAATGAACTCATCAATGTATTCCACATTAAGAAAGACTTAATTCAAACATTGGTAGAATTAGGCATTGAGAAGAATGATATGTCAATATTAAATGAAACTCCATCTTATTACCATCCTGGCATATCTGGATCTGTATATTCTAAAAATAACAAGCTTATTATTGGACATTTTGGACAACTTCACCCTAAAATTATTAATCTGACATATGGTTTTGAAATATATTTGGATAATTTGGTTAAATTCAAAGAAAATAATACAAAACCAAAAGCAAGTTTAAAATTATCCGACTATCAAAAATCTGTGAGAGATTTTGCGTTTCTAATTAGAAAAAATGTACAAGCACAGTCAATTGTAAGAGTAATCGAAAATATTGACAATTCTTTAATAAGAAATATTAAAATTTTTGACGTTTATGAAGGAGAAAATATTCCCTCAGATAAAAAATCTATCGCATTAAAAGTTACAATCCAATCAGATTTTAAAACTCTAAGTGATAAAGATTTAACAGAGATTTCAGATAAAATTGTATTTAATGTTGAAAATAAAATTGGCGCCAAACTTAGATCTTAATGTCAAATATTGAAAACATAAGAAACTTTGCGATAATAGCTCATATTGATCATGGAAAATCAACAATTGCAGATAGAATTATTCATAAATGTGGAGGACTTACTGAGAGAGAAATGAAAGCTCAGGTCTTAGACTCTATGGATATTGAAAGAGAGAGGGGAATTACAATTAAAGCTCAGACTGTTAAACTAAATTATAAATCGAAGAGTGGAGATACATACATTTTAAATATAATCGACACCCCGGGACATGTAGATTTTAGTTACGAGGTAAGCAGGTCATTGTATGCATGCGAAGGATCAATATTAATTGTTGATAGTACACAAGGTGTTGAAGCACAAACATTAGCAAATGTATATCAAGCGTTAGACTCTAATCATGAAATCATTCCGGTATTGAACAAAATAGATTTACCAGCCTCAGATTTGGATAAAGCAAATAAACAAATAGAGGAAGTCATAGGTATTGATACTGCAAATTCTATACCTTGCTCTGGTAAAACTGGAGAAGGGATTGAAGATATTTTAGAAAAAATAATTGAAGTACTACCCAGTCCAAAAGGAAAAGTAACAAATAAGTTAAAATGCTTACTGGTAGATAGTTGGTATGACACTTATTTAGGTGTTGTCATTTTAGTTCGGGTAATCGACGGTAAATTGAAAAAAAATATGAAAATTAAAATGATGTCTAGTAATAAGCAATATGACGTTGAGAAAGTGG
>MDTG01057664.1_pt1 | contig 34757 bp, 43 predicted proteins | sample 811421 | NCBI WGS metagenome assembly MDTG01 (sample SAMN05326645, study PRJNA326480) | marine metagenome | isolation source: seawater | place: Pacific Ocean: South East | collected 2011
AGCAACTACTAAGTTTTTAATACCTAATAATGAAGCAATATAAGAGTGTCTTTTAGTTTGAGTTAAAATACCTTGTCTTGCATCTATTAAAATAATAGCTACATCTGCTGTACTTGCACCTGTTGCCATATTTCTTGTATATTGTTCATGACCTGGAGTATCTGCTATGATGAACTTTCTTTTATCAGTTGAGAAAAATCTATAAGCAACATCAATTGTAATACCTTGTTCTCTCTCAGATGCTAAACCATCAACTAAAAGTGCTAAATCAATTTTTTCACCAGTAGTTCCACTTTTTTTAGAATCTTTTTCAATTGCTGCTAATTGATCTTCAAAGATCATTTTTGAATCATATAATAGTCTTCCAATTAAAGTTGACTTACCATCATCTACACTACCACAAGTAATAAATCTTAATATTTCTTTATTCTCATGCTCTTTTAAATATGCTTCTATATTATCTTTAATTAAATCTGATTGATGTGCCATCTTAAAAATACCCTTCTTGTTTCTTTTTTTCCATTGATGCGTCACCATCACTATCGATTAATCTACCTTGTCTCTCACTTGTTGTACAAACAAGCATCTCTTGAATAATTTCTGGTAGTGTTGTAGCTTCTGATTCTACTGCACCAGTTAAAGGATAACATCCAAGTGTTCTAAATCTTACCATCTCTTTTTTAGAAGTAGCTCGCAATTCCTCAGGAACTCTATCATCATCTACCATGATTTTTGTACCCATATATTCAACTACTTCTCTCTCTTTAGAAAAATATAAATCAGGAATATCAATATTTTCTAAATAGATATATTGCCAGATATCTAGCTCTGTCCAGTTTGAAATAGGGAATACTCTAATTGATTCACCTTTAGTATGTCTTCCATTATATATATTCCAAAGCTCTGGTCTTTGAGATTTTGGATCCCATCTATGGTTTTTATCTCTAAAAGAGTAAATTCTCTCTTTAGCACGAGATTTTTCTTCATCTCTTCTTGCTCCTCCAAATACTGCATCAAACTTTTGAATATTTAAAGCATTCTTTAAACCTTCAGTTTTCATTACATCTGTATGTAATGCAGATCCATGAGTAAATGGAGAGATATCCATTTCAAGCCCTTTAGGATTTGAGTAAACAATAAGTTCCATTCCTACTTCTTTAGCACGTCTATCTCTAAATTCAATCATCTCTTTGAATTTCCATGTTGTATCCACATGCATTAAAGGCAACGGCGGAGGTGCTGGATAAAATGCTTTTTGTAAAATATGAAGCATTACAGAGGAATCTTTTCCTACTGAGTAAAGCATCCCTGGGTTTTGGAACTCTGCTACTACTTCTTTCATAATGTGCATAGATTCAGCTTCAAGCTGCTTTAAATGTGTTAATCTCTCAGGGCTTATTTCCATATTATTATTCTCCATTAATTTTGACTAATTCAAATTAAAAGTTTGATTTCATCGTTTATATATTCTATATTTATTTTTTGTGTAAACCACACTCTTTATGTTCTGGGTTTTCCCACCACCATCGTCCTGCTCTAATATCTTCTCCATCTTTAACAGCTCTTGTACATGGAGCACATCCAATACTTGGAAAGCCCTTATCATGAAGTTTGTTATATGGAACTTTATGCTCTTTTATATAATCCCAAACATCCTTTTCACTCCATAAAATTAAAGGATTAACTTTTATTAGCTTAAATCCCTCATCCCATTCTACAAGTTTCATATCAGTTCTTGTTACACTTTGTGCTGCTCTTAATCCTGTAAACCAAATATCAAGACCTTTTAACGCACGTTTAAGAGGTTCAATTTTTCTAATACCACAACAAGTTTTTCTATTTTCAATACTTTCATATTGTCCATTTACACCTTGAGATTTATATAACTCTTGAACATCATTTTCATTAGGAAAATATACATCTAACTTGATGTTATATTTTAAATTTGTTGCATCCATTACGTCATAAGTTTCAGGATGTAGTCTTCCTGTATCTAAGGTGAAAATTTTAGCGTCTTTATTTTTTTTTAAAATGATATCTGTCAATACTTGATCTTCTGCTGCTAAACTTGAGCTTAATGCTGAAGAGTATTTATAGTTCTTTAAAAAAAATGCTACAACTTCTTCTGTAGTTTTTCCTGCTAATTCTTCATTTAATCTATCTACTAATTCTTTACTCATAATACAACCTATATTTGATAATCATTTGCCGTAGGTTTAACTCTACCTAGGTCAATTTTATTCCATGCTCTTTCATGAAAATAGTATAATGCCATCTTCGTAAATAATTCAATTGAGCCAATTGCGGCTGCCATTTCTAAATTACCTGTAATAAAGTATGAGATTATTATCGTATCAAGAGTACCAATCGTTCGCCAAGATATGGTTTTTACAACTGATCTGTAAGCTTTTTCTTGCATCTATTCTTTCCTCATATGTTATTTGGCATATGAGAACGAAGAGTTTTTACTCTTCGTCATAGTCATATAGCCCTGAACTTAAGTATCTTTCACCTGTATCACAAAGGATAGTTACAATTGTTTTACCTTTGTTTTCAGGTCTTGCTGCTACTTGTCTTGCAATATGTGCATTTGCACCAGCAGAAATACCAATTAATAAACCTTCTTCTTTTGCTAATGCTCTAGAACTTGCTATTGCCTCTTCATTTGATACTTGAATAACTTCATCATAAACTTCAGTATTTAAAATATCTGGAACAAATCCTGCACCAATACCTTGAATTTTATGAGGACCTGGCTTACCACCACTTAATACTGGACTTGCTTCAGGTTCAACCGCAATAATTTGAATATTTGGATTGTTTTGTTTTAATACTTCACCAACACCTGTAATTGTTCCACCTGTTCCAATTGCAGCAATAAAAATATCAACTTTTCCATCTGTATCAGCTAAAATTTCTTTAGCAGTTGTAAGTCTGTGAATTTCAGGGTTAGCTGCATTTCCAAACTGTTGAGGAATAAATGAATTTTCTGTTTTTTCACTTAATTCAACGGCTTTATCAATAGCACCTTTCATTCCTTTTTCTGGTTCAGTTAAAACTAAATCAGCACCTAATGCTTTTAATAATCTTCTTCTTTCAATACTCATTGATGAAGGCATAGTAAGAACTAATTTAATTCCTAAGGCTGCACAAACACCAGCTAATGCAATACCTGTATTTCCAGATGTTGGTTCAATTACAGTTGTTTCTGTATTAATTAAACCTTTCTGTAAAGCTGAGTTAATCATGTTTGTACCAATTCTATCTTTTACTGAATGTGATGGATTCATAAATTCACATTTTCCTAAAACTGTTGCTTCACTTTCTTTACTTGCACCTTGTAATTTTACTAGTGGTGTATTACCTATTAATTCTGTTATATTTTCTGCATATTTCATATTATTTCCTTTCCAATGGTTCCCATTTAAAGGGAACCTTTTCATATTTATCTACTTTTTAGCAGGATTTGTAAAAAATCCTTAAAAGTAGCAAAAACTAAAGGGCTTTAAGAATAAAGCCTTGCTTATATACTGTAATGTAAAAATTCATTGTATTTGTCTTGATAATCATCTAAATTTGATAGATTCAAATCAAAAATCTTTTTTGTTTGCTCTTTTGACTCATCAAAGAATATATTTAAAATAGGATTCTCTGCTTTAACATCAACAACTCTAATATCACCCTCAAGTGCTATTAGAATATCTAGAACTTTGATATCTTTTGGCTCTTTTGCCAAAATATATCCACCTTTTGCACCTCTAATACTTTTTACAAGCTCAGCACGTCTAAGTTTACTCAATAACTGTTCTAGATAGTTTTGAGGAATACTTGCATTTGAAGAGATCTCTTTTATTTGCATAGGAGTATCTTCTTCATGTTTGCTAAGTTCGTACATGGCAGTTAAGCCATATACACCTTTTGTCGAAATTAGTGGCATTTTATCATATCCTCTAATTTAAAGCTTGACTTAAATCAGCTTTTAAATCTTCAGTATTTTCTAAACCAATAGAAAGTCTTACTGTTACAGGGTTAATTCCAGATGCTTCTAATTCTTCAGGACTCATTTGTGAGTGAGTAGTAGATGCTGGATGAGTAATTAGTGATTTACTATCTCCAATATTTACAACTACTGAGAATAGTTTTGCACTATCAATAACTTTTTTTGCTTCTTCGAAAGATTCAACATCAAAAGAAATTAATCCAGATGCTTTTCCACCTTTGAAGTACTTTTGAGCTTTGTCATAGTATTTATCACTTTTTAATCCTGGATAATTTACAGCTTTTACTTTTGGATGTGCTTCTAAAAATTCTGCAATTTCTAAAGCATTATCAGAATGCTTATCAACTCTTAATGCTAAAGTCTCTAATGTTTGAATTAATAACCAAGAATTAAGTGGAGTTTGAACTGCTCCGATATCTCTTGCTAATGATAATCTAGCTCTTAAACAAAAGTTTGGAAGTGGAACATCTGTATAAACTAAACCATGATATGAAGCATCAGGAGTTGTAAAATCAGAATATCTATTTTCATTTGCTTTGAAAAATTCAGATAATCCATCTCTTTCAACAATAATTCCACCAATAACAGTACCTTGACCATTTGTATATTTTGAAGTTGAGTGAACAACAACATCTACACCCCATTTAATTGGGTTAAATAAAGCTGCTGTTGCAACTGTATTATCACAAATTGTTAAAACACCATTTCTTTTTCCAACTTCAACTATTTTTTCTACATCTGCAATTGCAATTTGTGGGTTTGATAATGATTCAAAGAAAATAGCTCTTGTGCCTTCATCAATTTGTTCTTCTAAGTTTGAAGCATCTTCACTTCTAAAAATCTTAGCTTCAATTCCAAATCTTTTAATAGTATGAGTTAATAATGTAACCGCTCCACCATATAATTTATCAGAGATTAAAATGTTATCTCCAGCTTTTGCAACATTTGCGATTGCATAAAAGATTGCAGATTGACCACTTGAAACACATAAAGCAGCAGCTCCACCTTCAAGTTGTGCAAATCTTTGCTCTAATACATCTGTTGTAGGATTATTTAATCTTGTGTAAATTGGTCCTAATTCTTTTAAAGCAAATAAATTCGCTGCGTGTTCTGAATCTCTAAAGGCATATGCAGTAGTTTGAGCAATTGGCACAGACATTGAACCATAACCCTCTTTCTTATTATAGCCTCCGTGAACTGCAATTGTTTCGTTTTGCATTTTATTTTCCTTTTTTTATTTAATTTATGGTGAAAGTATAGAATGTTTTGTTTTTAATGTCAAGTGATTTAATTGCAATTAATAAAATATTCTATATAAAATTACTTGTATTTAATAAAAAAAGATTATATTTTAAAATAAATAAAATTTATTTTTATTCATAATCCTCTATAAAATAGGAGTTGTTGAGCTATTTAAGATTAAATTAATTAATCATGATTAAAAAAGAAAAAATTTTAAAATTTCTTCAAAAAGTAGGTAAATTTTTAAAGTATATTAAACTAGTATGGTATTAATTTAGGAAATATTAAAAAAAATAGCTATAATTTTACTATTAAAAAGGCAAAAAAGATGAAAAAAAACGTATTTGAAAATATTATAATAGATAAGAATAAAGAACAATTCTTTGATTTACTAAAAAATGACAAGATTAAAATAGAAAAAATAGTATCAAATGGACAAAGCTCACCCATAAACTTTTGGTATGAACAAGAAAAGAATGAATTTGTACTTATCTTAAAAGGAAATGCAATTATAGAGTATGAACATTCAGACATAGAACTTAAAGAGGGTGATTATATAAATATAAAAGCTTTTACAAAACATAGGGTAAAATACACAAATAAAGATGAGCCAACTATATGGCTTGCAGTATTCTACTAAGGTATAAATTGAAAATAGCAATAATAGGAGCAGGGGCTGCTGGTATAATAGCCGCAATAACTGCTAAGAGATTAAACAAAAATATTCAAATTGATTTATTTGATGCAAACAAAGGTATTGGAAAAAAGATATTAGCAAGTGGAAATGGAAGATGTAATATCTCTAATTCACATGTAACTCCTAAAAACTATTTAGGTGAAAACCCAGATTTTACAACTTATGCTTTAAAAGAGTTTGATTTTAAAGCTTTTGAGAAGTTCTGTAAATCAATTGGTTTATTACTTGATATAAAAGAGACAAATAAAGTATATCCATTATCAAATGAAGCTAAATCAGTTACAAGACTACTTGAGCTTACACTTGATTCTTTAGGCGTTAAAGTCTATTTAGACTCTTTGATAAAAGACATCAATAAAGAGAATGAAAAGTTTTCAATTAAAACTGCAGATAAAGAATATACTCAGTATGATAAAGTACTTATTTCAAATGGTTTAGGAGCAGCACCACAACTAAATGCAAATGAATCAGGATTAGATTTTGCTTCAAAATTTGAACACAGCTTCAATCCAACATATCCATCACTTGTAGGACTTCATACAGATGTAACATATCATAGTAGAATGCAAGGTGTTAAAAAAGAGTGCAATGTAAGTCTTTTTATAAATGGACAATTAGAACAAGAGATATTTGGAGATGTATTGTTTACTAAGTATGGAGTATCAGGTTTTGCTATCTTAGATATCTCACAAGTAGCAGCATATAATCTAAGTCTTTATCAAGATGTGAAAATAGCTATTAACTTTTTTCCAAAATTACATAGAAATGATCTGAGCGACCAAATACAAAGTCTGTTTAAAACTGCACCAAAACAAAAAGCACTAGATATTCTAACAGGAATGATTTCAAATAAAATAGCGCCAGTTTTACTAGAAATATGTAAAATACAAGAAGATACAAAAGCAGAACAAGTAAATGCAAAACAAATCAAAGCAATCTCATATCAACTAAACCAATGGAAACTAAAAATCACAGATACACAAGGCTTCGGACATGCGGAAGCTAGTGGTGGTGGAGTTCGTACAGATGAGGTAGATAATAGAACTTATGAAAGCAAAAAATGCAAAAATTTATACTTTGCAGGTGAGGTTTTAGATATTGTTGGAAATAGGGGTGGGTTTAATCTGCAGTTTGCTTGGGCGAGCGGTTATCTAGCTGGAAAATCATTAGTGAGAAAATCGTAACTTTTGCTAAATTTCGGCGTTATCGTCGGAATTGAAATACGCGCACAGTTTGCCTTGTGCCAGTGGCACAAGTTTTCCTCTGGCCTTTAACTTGTTCTTGCACTCTCTTTGAGAAAATTTACTATTCTGAGTTAATACTAATTTCTTAATTAACTTTCTAAATTTATTATTTTTAGAGCTTCAATTAATTCCTCATCTCCATAATAATACTCTTCTAAAAGAGGTTTGATTTTATATTCTAATACAAATTCTAGCTCAGATGCATCTATATTCATAAAGTAGCTATGACCTATTTAATACTCTTCTCCTAAATCATTTTTTATTTTTTTATTTAGTTTTTCAAATGTAGTTTTAAAACTTGGCAATACTAAATTTGAATTTGGCTGCATTTTAATAAATGTAAATCTTCTTCTAAGTGCAACATCTATTAAAGCAATAGATTTATCTGTTGTATTCATTGTCCCAATTATATAAAGGTTTGATGGAACTGAAAACTTCTGTTTGGAATAAGGAAGAGTTACTTCATAATCATCTCTTTTTGATTCTTCAATAAGTGTGATTAGTTCACCAAAGATTTTTGAGATATTTCCTCTGTTTATTTCATCGATAACAAGATAGAAGTTTTTTTGTTCAATATATTGAATTTCATCAATAATTGATTTACAAATGTTATAAAGTATTGAGTTGTAACCATACATATATTTATCAAAAGAAAGAGATAAATTTCCTAAATTTCTATTTTTAATGTCATCAACAGAAATAGATTGATTCTTGATATTTTCAAGTAATTCAATTATAAGTTTTTTAGGAATTGGGACTATTCTGGTATCATTTTCTTTTTTAATATAAATCATCTCATTGCTAATTTCACTTATCGTATAAGTTGTTCTATCTGTTGAAATAACCCTATTTATTAAAATATTGTCTTTTAATATAATTTTTGAAGATGCTTTATAAGCAATATTCTTGAAAATACCATCTTCTATTTCAATATTTCCATTTTTTTGTGGTCTGAAGCCTTCAATAAAATCTTCATATCCAAAGCTCTGATGAAAAGTAATAAACTCTACTCTTTTTTCTTCTTCTACTTGTTTAAAAGTTTCATTTTCATTACTAAACAATTCATTTTTTTTAATCGAATCAAAAATATCTTTTTGTGATTGACCTTGTTCAATTAGAGAAATTAGCTTTTTATAATTATGAGTTTTCCCAACTCCTGGTGCTCCGTAAAGTATTATGTTTTTTATATTCATTTTTTCACTTTCTTTATAAATATTTTTTTTAGTTTCAATGTCTTCTAAGAACTTCATATATTGAAATAATGAAGAACTTGCACCTCCTTTACCTAAATCTTCTTGATCCCATTTATAGAGTTCATCCATTCCTTCTTTTTTAGAAAAAAGACTTTTTAAATTTTTTATAACAAGTAGATTCTTTTCTAAAAATAAATTTTGATATGTATCTATATTATAAAAGGAGTTCAATTTTTTAGGTATGTCTTCAGATAAAAATTTAATTTGATCTTTAATTGTTTTATCTTTAAAGTTATTTCCTTTTTGAGTTTTTGAACTTTCTAAGAATTTTTTATATTGTTCAGTTTTAGATTGATATTCCATCTATTCCCTTTCTTCCAATAACTTTTTAAACTCTTCTTTATCTGGTAATACTGTTAAATATTTACTTGCGTAGATTTGATTATTTTCTTTTGGTAAAGTTAATTCAACCAAAGTTTTGCTTTTATCTTTGCAAAGAATAATTCCAACTGTTGGATTTTCATCTTCAGTTTTTTCATATCTATCAAAATAATTTACATACATCATCATTTGACCTATATCTTGATGTTTTAGTTCACCAATTTTTAAATCAATTATTACAAAAGATTTTAAAAATCTATTGTAAAAAACTAAATCAACTCTAAAGTGTTTTTCATCAATTGTTAATCTTTTTTGCCTTGATACAAAAGTAAAACCTTTTCCTAGTTCTAATAAAAAATTCTCTAACTTATCGATTAATTTTTGCTCTAGTTCACTTTCACTATAACTTGAAACTTCAGGAAGTCCAACAAACTCTAAAATATATGGATCTTTTATCATATCATCAATTTTTTCAATAGCTTGACCTTTTGAAGATAACTCTTTTACTTTTGACTTGTTTTTACTTAAAGCTAATCTTTCAAAAAGTCCACTATTAAATTGTCTTTTTAATTCTCTTAAACTCCATGCATCTTCAAGTGCTTCAATTTCATAAAAGTTTCTTTCATCAATATTTTCAATTCTTGTTAAAAATATATAGTGTGACCAGCTTAATTTAAATTCGCTAGACGCTGTCTGTCTTTTTTCATAGACTAAATAAAATTGTCTCATATTTTTTAAATTTTGCTCGGAGAAACCTTTTCCAAAATCTTTTATAAGCTCTTTAGATAAGTTTTGTATTAAAGCTTTTCCATATTGTGCTCTTTTTTCTCCGCCTTGTTCTTCTTCTACAATTCTTTTACCTACTTCAAAATAAGTCTTTGTCATAGTTATATTTATAGTTTGATATACCTTGCTTCTGGCATTGTTTAGTAAGTCTTTTATATCTTTATAAAATTGATTATCTGTTAATTTCATTTAATTTCCCTAATCCTAGTATTTACCTCTTTTATATAGTTTTCATATCCAATATCATCACATTTTAAGTCAATGCTTTTCATTTTCAACCTAACTAAATTTTCATTAATTCCCAGTTTTAAATCCTCATTAACATTTAATAAATGTTTAGGATATAAAAGCATTGTATTTCTAATCCCAAAGTTTATTCCATAAGTAAACATTTGATATTTATCATGAGTTTTTAAATCTTTTTTCTTTTTTACAAGTTTATATTTTGTATCAATAATTTGATTTGAAGTTTTAATATCTGGTTTTAGTTTTAAATTTCCATAATTCTTTTCGCATTGTAAGGATGTATTTGAATCTATTTCTTTATAAATATTTCCTATAAATTTCTCAAAAACTTCACTCATATCAAAAAGAAAAGCAAAACTTTTTGTATCAGAATTATTCACAAGTGGTGAAAGTTTTTTAAGTATCATTAATGCTATTTCAAAAGATTTCTCAAATCTATAATTTAATCTATCAAATTTAATTCTTAATTTATTAATATCTATATGAGAGTATTCAACTTCATCAAATACAGCTTCGCATTTATGTAAATTTGAATAATTACTATATCTTTTAAATATTTTTATTGCATATAGAAAAAATCTATTTAATTCATTGTCAATTGAAAACTCATCAAATTCACAGTAGATATTCATATGATAGAAGTTTTGGAAGTTCTTTTCTAGTAAATATTTACCTTTTAGAACTTTTAGGTTTTCTTGTTTTGTTATATAGGTTTTATGAATACCTCTTTTAAGTTCATTAAATAAAATATCTGAAAAATACCTAATGAAAAACTCCATATATTTAAATTTTGTTTGGTCAAAATTAGCAAGGTCTTCATTTGATATTTTAATATTATAAGCTTTTAGAATCATATAAATAAATATATTTAGATTATCTTCATTTTCATTTGATATTTTTGGAATAATAAAATAGTTCTCATTTTCAATTGATAAAAACCCACATCTATTTTTAGGCTTGATTCCATCAAAATTCATTTCAAAGTAAGGGTATAAAGATTTATTGTCCTTAATATGGATTTCTAAATTCTCTGGGATATTTTGATTTTCATAAAGATAATTCATTTATATACTTCTTTAAATATTCTGTGATTATTAATGATAGTAGAAGTTAGCATATAAGTAGGTTATTTAAAATTGCGGGAACAGTATACCTAATTATTTCATCTAAAAGATAACAGTTAAATACCATCTGCTACAAACTGCAATAATCTCTATATATTTAGGGCTTTTGGGAAGTTATTCAAAAGATATTCAAACAGAAAACAGTGATTTATGGATAAATCAATTACTTTAGAATTAATGAATTAGAAAGAAAAATACTAGAAGTAAAAGATTATATTAACTAATCTTTTACTTCTTATCTTATAAATCAACAGCGTAAGATTTTAATGTTTCTAAATCAATAAGTTCTAAAATACGTTCATGTGTAGAATGTATAAATATCTTAGGTGCTTTACCTTCCTGATGTGCTTTGACAAAACTATATCCACCTAAACACCAACTCTCACCTGGTTTAACACCTGGGAAATTATATTCAGGTACTGGAGTTGAAAGATCATTACCCGCTTTTTTAGAATATTCTAAAAACTCTTTTGTTGCATAAATGCAAACAGCGTGAACTCCATCATTATCTTTTCCAGAAAAACAACAGCCATCTCGATAGAATCCAGTTAGTGGATTTACACTACAAGGTTCTAGCGTACCACCAAGTACATTTAACTTCTTTTTCATTTTTTTCCTTGATTTGTGATGATAAAAATCTAAAAATCATTGTATCAAAATTTTGTAATACTTTATTAACAACAACCCTCACTAGGTTTTGCAATAGAAAAAGCTGCTTTCTTTTTATCATCGTTAAATGTTGGAGTACAGCACTCGCTATGTTCATTATCTCCATAAACTTCTACATCAGACATTGAGTGGTAGTTTTCCCAGATTAGTCCACTTGGGTCATTTACCCAGTACTTATTTGATTCTTTATAACAGCATATTGCTCCAGCTTCTTCTTTACCTTTTATTCCAGCATCTTCAAAACTCTTTTGAGCACTAGCAAGTGCTTCATCGCTTTCATATTGAACTCCTAAGTGATTAAGTCCTATTTGCTCACCTTTTGTAGAGATTGCAAAGTTTACTGCCATATCTTCTAATAACCATTGGGCATAATCTTTTTTTATTTTTGTTGGTTTTGCATCAAACTGTGTATTATAAAAATGTATACTTTCTTCTAAATTATCAACTGTTATATGCATATGTAATCTTTTTTTATTAGTCATTTATTATCCTTTATAATCATTTGATTTATCTTACAATATCATTTATATATGTAACTTCAAAATCTTTATTATGAATAAACAAATAAATTAATAGTTTCTTTTTACTGCATTAAAAATATACTTTGAAACAACTTTTGGTTAAAATCTCAAAAAAAGGATTTTAAAATGGAATTAGGATTATTTACAGGTTTTCTTGGCTTTTTTGTTACAGCATTATTATTAGTAATTGTATTTCTTTATTTATATGCAATTGTTACACCTTATGATGATTACAAGCTTATTTTTGAAGAGAACAATCTAGCAGCATCACTTGGTTTTGGTGGAGCTATTATTGGGGTATCTATACCTTTATATAGTGCTTTAGTACACTCTACATCTTATTTAGATTTTGCTATTTGGGGATTAATTGCTATTTTAATTCAATTAATTTTTGCATTTATTGTGACAAGACTTGGTGGAAAATATTCTTTTAAAGACAAAGTTTCTAATGGTGTTATTTCTGTTGGTATATTAATGGCATTTTTATCAATTTCAATTGGACTTTTAAACGCAGGATCAATGAGTTATTAAAACTCATTGATTATGTATTAATTACTCAACTATTCCACTCATACAAGTAACTTCAAGACCTTCTTTTCTCCAAGCATTTGTAATTTCAAGTAAGCCTATACTATCACTTGGCATATGAGGTGCAATTATGATATTTCCTATATTTTGTTCTTGAACTGCTTTTTTTACATCTTCTGGAACGTGCATTGCTATTATTGTTCCAACTCCTGCTTCAAAATATGATTTATAAACATCAACGCCACCATTTGTTCCACCTGCCATTAATACTTCTATTTTTCCTGCATAATCACTAGGACTTCCAACTCTAATAACAGGTTGTGCAACTTTTCCTTTGTAATATTCCCAAGAGTTTAACTCTTCAATAATATCTTTTAGTTTTGTTTTTGGTTTAGTTTCAAAAGCTTTATCAAGTCTTGTTTGAACAATTTCTTCAGTTATAAAATCAGCTGGAATATGGATATTTAAATATGGCATTTTCATAAGTCTTGCAGCAGAACTAACTCGGTCATAATTAGAAGCATGACTTCCTAAATCAATGCTTTGTTGTTTCTTTTTTAGTGCTTTTTGAGCTTTGTTTATAGGAACACCTGATTTCACCATTCTATCTATTTGTACATCCATTACTTTTGCAAAATCAACTATACAAGAGTCTGCTTTTGGATGATGTGATACTACACAATCATATCCCATTTGTTGTGCTAAAAGTAATTCAGGTGTCTCCATATCAATACCAATAAGTACTTTTTTTATATCTTTACCTTCAACTATAATATTTGTATCATAAGGCATAGCCTCTAGTTTTGCAAGTTTTAGTGCTGTATTCATTAAGTTTGTTGTTGTCATATATATTTCCTATTCTAATCAAGCCATGAGCTTAAAGCTCGTGGTTTTCCTAAGAAGTAACCTTGTCCATAAGTTACTCCTATAGCTTTTAGTTCTTCAACATCTTCTTTTGTCTCAACATATTCAGCTACAGTTTCTTGTCCCTTAAGTTGTGCAATTTCTTGAATGTATTTTATTACTGCTTTATCTATAGGGTCTGTATGCATATCTTTTACAAAACTTCCATCAATTTTTACTACATCAAATGGTAAACTTTTAAGATATTCAAAAGAAGCCATACCTGTTCCAAAATCATCTAATGCAAGTCCAATATTTTGTTTTTTAAGCCATATTATAAACTCATTTGCCATATTAAAATTACCAATTGCTGAACTCTCCGTAATCTCTAATTCTAATTTATCCCAAGGAAAATCAAAATGTTCAATAGCTTTTTTTACTTTTGCTTGAAAGTCTGGGTTATTTAGACTTGAACCTGCTAAATTTATATGTGCAGAGTGTAGCTTTTCTATATGGTTTTTATTTTTTGTAACAGTCTCAAGATATGTCCATAGAACATGCATATCAATATCTGCCATAAGTTGATATCTTTCAGCTGTTGGCAGAAAACTATCAGGTGGTATGAAGTTATTATCTTTATCCCACATACGTATAAGTATTTCATAACTTATCTTATCTGTATCATATTGTAGTGGAACTATATCTTGTGCAAAAAGTTCAAATCTAGCTGGACCATCTGCTAACGCTTCTTTTATAAGTTTTGCAGTATCAATTTCCATGGACACTCTTTTTGCAATTTCATCACTTGGGTCAAAGATTTGTGATTTACCTCGTCCTTTTTGTTTAGCTGTATAAAGAGAAGTTGTACTTGCTTTTAAAAGCTCTTTTAGAGTAAATTCAAAAGGTTTAAAAAATACAAGTGAGATACAAGCCGATACACTAAATGTTTCACCTTTATATGAAAATCTAAAATCATGGAGTCTTTTTAGACTTTCTTCTAAAAATTTTTTTCCAAACTTTTCATTTGAATCTTTTAAAAGTACAGAAAAAGTATCTCCATCAATCCTACCAAAAGGAGTACCTTTTGGTAAGATTGCTTGATAATGAGTCACTATCATTTTTAGTAGTTCATCCCCAGCTTGATATCCTGCTGAATCATTTACTAGTTTAAATTGATCTAGATTTATAAGTAAGTAGTTGTATCCTTTAATATTTGGACTATCATTTTTTAAAGCATTTAGAAGTTCTTCTTTCATAAAAAAACGATTATAAATATTTGTTAATTGGTCATGATTAGCTTGAAACTTTAGTTCTTTAGATGACTTTTCTATTTGTTTCATTTGCAAATTAAAGCCATCATATAGCTCTTTAATTTCATTATTTGCATTAGTACTAACTGCAGTAATTTTATTGTTAGTAGGGTCACTTTTTCTCATTGCATCTAATAGTTCTATAAAAGGTCTTGTATAGTTTTTACTTAAAAATAGACTAATTAAAAATCCAAAAAGTAGGGCAAAAGGAAATATTATAAGTATTGTATATGTAATTTGTTCTTCTTTTTGTTTAAAAGATGATAAGTCTACATCAATCAATTCAAAACCTAAAGTATAATTATCAGCAGTTATATCTTTTTTCACAAAAAGGTGTTCATCTATAAATATTGTCTCTTCTTCAAAAATAGATAATTGTTTTTTTGTTAATTCTTTTGTATCTCCATATTGAAAAATTGCTTTTTTATTTTCATCATAAAGAATAACTCCTCTTATTTCTTTAAATGCAGATAATCTAAATGTTATATCAGATAAAACATCAGCATTTGGGTTTAATATAAAATTTAGAAGGTCATTATTTAAAGATTGAGTAATTGCGTTAGTTTGGGTAATTGCGTTTTGTTGATTCTCTTTTTTTTGAACGTTTAATATAAAAAATAAGGTACTAGCTTCCACAACAATTACAATTATAGTCATAAAGACTATTAATTGTGTTTTTATTCTAAATCCATTCCACATTTATTTTTGTGCTTTAGATCTATTTATAATTGGTAAACTTATATCATTACCCCATTCTCTCCATGAAGCATCATAATTAGAAACGTTGTATCCTAGTTCTCTTAATGCAAAATAGTTAGTAGATGCAACTCTTCCTATCTTACAGTATATGATAACTTTCTTATCTTTATTCACATCTTTGTATAACTCTTTTAATGTAGTAGCTTCTTTTAATTTTGATAATTTATTTTCTTTTTTTAAATTGTAATAAGCTGGAATATGAATAGCATTTGGTATATGACCAAATCTTTTTGCTACAGATTCTTTTCCTATATAAGATTCATAACCTCTTGCATCAATAACAGTTTGGTTTGGATTCTTTGTCGCAATTTGAGTTGTAAATTTTGTAGATAATCTATTGTTATTAATTGAAGCTATGTACTTACTAGGTTTAACTTTAAGTGTTTCAGAAGAAACAGGAAAGTTTTTCTTTTCCCATGTATCAAAACCTCCATTAAGTAACTTCACATTTTTAAATCCATAGACTTCTAAAGTCCAAAATATTCTAGAAGCATCATAAAAAACACCATCATCATAGATAACAATATTATCCTCAATATTTAAACCTAATTCTCGCACTAGTGCTTGCATTTTATTTGGTTTAACAATTTTACCATCAACTTTTTTATTTTCATAACTTTTTGAAACAGGAAAATTTATAGAGTTTTTTATATGAGTAATCGAAAAATCTTCATAATTTCTTACATCAATAATTTTGTAAGCTGTAATATTTTTTGATAATTCATCAACACTTATTCTTAAATCTTGTGCATTTAGTGTAATTTGTGTTACTAAAAAAATAAAAATAAAATAAAAATTATTTTTCATGATAAAACCTTTTTTTTGCTTTGTAATAAGGATACTTTAGCATGATTAAGTAAATTTGTAAATAGAATATTAGTATATTTTGTAAGATTTAGACTTGCATTTTGTTATCTTGTAAAGTGAATAGTTTTATTTGTCAAACTCTAAAAAGAGTTTGACAAAAAGTGATTAGTTACCTAATAATTTTGTAGCAGTATCCATTAAAGATGAGTTAGAAGTAGTAGCTTTTGCAGCTTCTGAAGTAGCTTGGTCTTTTACTTCGTTAACTTTTCCCTCTAAACCTTCACTAGATTTTTCTGCACAAATATCAATAGCTTTTGCCATCATTCCATCATCTGCAATACCTACAAATGATTTGTATGTAGATGCTTGTGTACATAAACTTTTAGCTTGTTCAGCTGTTGCTGGGCTTTTTGCTTTTACAATGTCTGTTAATTGTTTTCCAATGCTCTCAGCTGTTATACCCATTGCACCACCAACTGTACTAACTGCTGATTTTATATCAAATGCAAAAGTTGTAGAGATTACTAAAGCCGAAGCTAAAATGATTTTTTTCATATATATTTCCTTTTAAAATAATAATGTATTATATTCTTTTTATATTAATAGAATGTATCAATTAAACTTATTTTTTAAAATAATTAAGTTTTTTATTAAATTAAACTCAAAATTTACTTCTTTTGTGACAAGAAAATATGAAGTATCTACTTTTTCAAGTTTTAAAGGCTCTATTTTTTGATATTTTTTCTGTTTATATGTAAAGTTTATATAGTTTTTATCTTCAATTGCTTTTTGTAAAAATCTTAATTCAATATTCATTTTATCTATCACTTCTTAATAATTTTCTTGATTATAGCGATATCCTATTTAGATTAATACTACTTTCAACATAATAGTAAATTATTTAGCTAGAATTCGTTTTCAAAACAATTTAACAACTATTAGGAAACTTTTTGAACTTAAAACTAATATCAATGGCTTTTTATGCTACTTATCTTACAAATAAATTTGGCTTTTTACTAAAAAATGAGAAAAATAAAAATAAAAAAATGCTTCTTAGAGAAGAGTATGCTAAGACTTTATTAAAAAAATTAAAATTAAATGTAAATGTAATAAATAAAGAAAAACTTCCAATAGATGGGAAATATCTATTAATTTCAAACCATAGAAGTATTATTGATCCTTTGATAATAGAAACTGCATTAAAAGACACAAAAATTAGAGGTTTTTGGATTGCTAAAAAAGAGTTATATAACTCTTTCTTTTTTGGAATGTTTACAAGAAACGCAGGCTCAATTCTTCTAGATAGAGAAGCTAAGAACATGGCGCCATTTTTTAAAGATATTAAAGAAGTGGTAAAAGATGAAAACTCTATTTATATTTTCCCTGAAGGTACTAGAAATAAACAGAATACTCCATTATCAAGTTTTAAAGAGGGAGCTAGAATTATTGCTTTAAAAAATAGACTTCCTATTTTACCTGTTTATATAAAGACAAACGCAAATGAAGTTTTAAAAGAAGCTATAAATAGTAGAACAAAAGAACTTACTATAGATATAGAAATAGGCGAGTTAATGGACTATAAAGATAAAACTTCATTAGAAGAAAATTATAGAAAAATATTTGATTTATAAGTTTGTAAAAGTAATTAAAACTTTTGCAACTATATGAACTTCATCTTCTTTATATACTAAATATGAAAAATCAGGATTAATGGAATAAAAGTTTTTATTCTTTAAACTATATTTTTTTACCCACATTTTATTTCCATAATAAAGTAAATAAATTTTTTCATCTTCTAACTCTTTATTTGACAAGTCTGCAACTATTACTGCTTTATGATTTATAACAGGTTGCATGGATTTCCCATCAACTAATAAAGCGAATAAGGATTCTTCTTTAAAACTACTGTTAATTAGATGTTTAGAGAAAACTAAACTTTTCACTTTTTTTTCATCAAATACATCTGTATATTCTAAGTTTATCGTTGACATAGTTTGCCTTTGTTTTTTAAGTTTTTCGATAATTTTTTTACTAAAAAGTAAACATAAGTATATCTATATATTATTTAGATAAAATTCATTTTTAAAAAATATTAATAATTTATTTAAGCGAAGTCAAAAAGGATAATAATGAGTCAAGAAAATATAGAAAAAGCACAAACACCTAGTCAAAAGAAATTAGTTCAAAGTGAAGCTAATGTAAATGTTGCATTTTACATTCACTTAAAGTCATTTGATGATAATACTAGAAAAGAATTAAAACAAAGAATTAAAGAAGTGTTTTTCTTTTCAAAAGGTGTACATTGGAAGTTTGATAGTTTTGGGATTGAAAAACCAGGTTCAAGAGGTACAGATATTTTAGGATATTTTGTTTTTAAAACTTCAAATGTAGAGAAATTAAAAAAGCTATTTTTATCAGAATTTAAAGATTATGAAAATGTATCAAAAATCACTTGTTCTGTTTCAAAATATGAGAAGATTAGTGAGACATTTTTTGAATTAGAATTTTAAAAAATATTAATATTACGTTAATACTTGTATGTTAAAATTTTGACATACAAGGAGTCTATTATGAGTCTCAAAAAAATCACTTCATTATCGATGCTTTTATCGATGCTAGCTATGACTTACACTGGTATAATTCTTTTCCTAAGTCCTCATGGACGTATTGCAAATTGGGCAAACTGGGAATTATTAGGATTATCAAAAGACCAATATGCACAACTACATTCTACTTTTATGGTTATTTTTATAATTGGTGGTATTTTACATGTATATTATAATTTTAAACCAATGATTAGTTATCTGAAAAACAAATCAAAAGAGTTTGTATTTTTTACAAAAGATATGTTAGTTGCAAGTATTTTATTTATTCTTTTTATAGTAGGAACACTTTTTGAAATAACACCTTTTTCTAATTTTCTTAATTTTGGAGATGACTTTAAATCTTCATGGGAAAAAGATTATGGAACTGCCCCATATTCACATGCTGAATTGTCCTCATTAAAAAGTTTTGCAAAAAAACTATCTTATGATTTAGAAAAAGTAAAAGAGATATTAAATAGTAATAATATAAAGTTCAAAGAGGAACAAAGTTTATCTTCAATTGGAAAAGTAAATGCCTTAAGCCCAAACTTTATATATAAATTACTACAAAAAAATCTTCAAAAAGAAGCAGATAAATCTATTCCTCTAACAGGACTTGGTAAAAAAACTATTAAAGATATTGCAAGTACATTAAATATGACGAGTGAAGAGTTTATCGTAAAATTAAAAACTATAGGTTTAGATGCAAAAGCTGATGATAAATTTAAAGAAATATCAGAAGATAATGACCTAAGTCCTATAGATGTACTAAAAAAACTGGGTTTTAAATAGTAAAGTTATATCTTTTATTCTCTATACATACGCATGATTAGAAATGCTAAAAAAGAGATAATTGAAATACTAAGAGCAATTGGAAAAAATGTTTGACTATCAAAGGATAGTGCTATTGATGAGATAATTGCTCCTAGTCCAAATTGTAAAACTCCAACTACTCCTGACGCAACACCTGCATTATTTGGAAAATGTTCTAAAGTTAAAGCCATACAATTCCCAAAAATAAAAGCCATCATGCTCATATACGAAGCTATTAATATTACGATTAAAACTATACTAATATTCTCATAATTTAGAAAAAATAAAACTCCTGCAAAAACTTGTACTAAAAGAGCAACTTTTACAAGGTCTTCAGGTTTTGAACTTTTAAGTAAATATACATTTACTTTAATCATAATGATTAATATAAGAAAATTTATTCCAAAAAAGAATGGAAAATAATCTGTAGAAATTTTAAAGTGTTCTATATAAATAAAAGATGACTTTGCAATAATTATAAAAAATCCACCAAAACTAAAACCTAAAGTTAACATCGCTTTTAGTGCATTTTTATGGCTTAGAACTAATTTGAAAGATTCTAATATATTTTGTTTATTATATGTATAACTCTCATCTAAATCTTTATAGACAAAGAAAGCTACAATTAAAGCATATATTGTTAAAAACACAAAAACAGCTTCCCAAGTAAAATAATGAATTATAAATGCACCAATAGCAGGTGCTAAAAGAGGCGCTAAACTTCGTACCATTCCAATAAGAGAGAAAACTTTAGCAGCTTCTGCTCCATGAAATCTATCTCTTACTGCAGCTGCTGCATTTACAACAACAATACCTCCAAAGAAAGCTTCAATAAATCTATATATCCATAATTCATAAATACTTGAACTAAAAATAATTGCAAAACTAAATAAGGCATAACCTAAAAGACCAAATACAGAACTCATTTTTCTTCCATATTTATCTGAAAGTGGTCCTCCAAATACTTGACCAATTGAAAAACCAATTAGAAAAATAGATAAAGAAAGTTCAATCTTATGAATACTTACATCAAAAGATTTTGCAATATCAGGAATTGAAGGTAAATAAGTATCTACTCCCATAGGTGCAACCGAAGATAGAACTGATAATAGAATAATAAGATAAATATGATTTATTGTTTTTTTCATCTATTTAATTTACAATTTTTAAAATATCCAAAGGATGTTTTACTAAAAAATCTGCTCCATTACTTAATAATTCTTCTTCATCTCTAAAGCCCCATAATACACCAATTGCATTCATCTTTGCATTTTTTGCTGTTTGCATATCTACCATCGTATCACCAACAAAGTAAACATCTTCACAAGCTACTTTAAATCTTTTTGCAATATTTATTGCAGCTATTGGGTCTGGTTTCTTTGGTACTTCTTCTTTTTGTCCATGGACTTCTTTTATATCATATTTTGAAAATAGATTTTTTGTATAAGCTAGTGTAAACTCATGTGGTTTATTTGATAAAATACCTATTTTAAAATCTAACTTTATTAACTCATCTAAAAGTTCATAAATTCCCTCATAAGGTAAGGTTTTTTTATGAAGCTTTTGGTCATAAACTACTTTAAATCTTGCAGTTACTTCATCTTTTATCTCTTGAGAAGTTTCTTTATTAAGAGCATTATCAACAAGAACGCTAATTCCTCCACCTACAAAATATTTGTAATCTTCTATTTGATGATAGGGAAGATTTAATTCTTTTAAAACTTGATTCATACACACAGCAATATCTTCTAGTGAATCTATTAGTGTTCCATCAAGGTCAAATATTACTGCTTTTTGTTTCATAATAATCCTTTGAGCGCATTTTAATATATTCATAAATGCTTGTCAAATGGGTAATAATTAATATTATTTATTTTATAATAGAAAAGATAAAGGAATAAGATATGAAAATTTTACTTTCAATATTACTAGTTACAAGTTTTTTAAGTGCAAATGATTTTGAAAAGGGCTTTAGTAAATTGAGTACAGAACAAATGGCTGAAGTACTTGCACAAATGATAGGGAAGCAATTACCAAGAAGATTAGATGAAATTACAGTTGCAAAAGAGACTTTTTTTGATGGAAAAATTTATGGTATGAAAAAGTATTTAATTCCTGAAAATAAACAAGTTGCAAAGGATTTTAAACCTTATTTAGTTTCAAAATTATATGAAAAACAGAGTTTTTATGAGTTTATGAAAAGAAGTGAAGTTTCAAATATGTGTAAATCAAACTTAATAAGAATGTTTTTAAATAATAAAGGACAAGTAAAAGTAGATTATTATAATCAAGAAGAGGAAAATATTTTATTTATTTTACTTAATAAAAAAGATTGCAAGTAAGGCTACCAACCTCCACTTGCACCTCCTCCTCCAAAACTACCACCGCCACCTGAAAAGCCTCCACTACTTGAAGAACTAAAGCCACCGCCTCCAAAACCACCACTATATCCTGAACCATAAGTTGAAGATGTATTTTTAGAAGCTCTTTTAATTTTATCAAAATCAACTTTTTTCATACTCAAAAATGAGATTATAAAAATAGTAATAAAAGCTATAAGAGAAAAAGCTATATTAGATGATGTAAACTCAGTACTAAATGCATAAATAAAAAAACTAAAGAATGAACTAAATAGTGAGGATTGACTTGTCTTATAAAGTATTTTATGACGTAACTTTTTTGAAATATTTGTAAATACCATAGAAACAAATATAATCATAAAGAAAAAAATAGGAAAAAGTTCACTTGTAGAACTATTATTTTCTACTTTTTTATTTTGAATATACTCACCTTTAATGGCTGATATTATTTTATTTGTAGCTTCTTGAATACCTTGATAATATTGATTCTGCCTAAATTTAGGTTTTAGTGTATATTCAATAATCTCATGGGATATTTTATCAGTTAATGCACCCTCTAATCCATATCCAACTTCAATACGTAGTTTTTTATCATTTAAAGATATTACTAATAAAACGCCATTATTTTTATCTTTTTGACCTATTTGCCAATATCTTCCTAGTTGATATGAATACTCAGCTATTTCATAACCTTCAAGAGAGTTTAGAGTAACGAGAACTATTTGATTTGATGTTTCTTCTTCATGAGCTTTTAGCGTTGATTGTAGTGTCTCTTTTTGACTTTGTGTTAAAAGGTTTGCTCTATCTACAACTTGACCTGTAAGCTTTGGAAAAGAAGCTGTAATATCAGCAAAGCAAAAGCTAGAAAATAAAAGAAAAGTTAATAGTATCTTTTTCATAATTTAGCCTAACTCAATTACATCATTAGCTAATTCATTCTCATCATTTACTTGTATAGGAAATTCTTGAATTAACTTTTCACTACAAGCTTGAATAGCTTTTAAGTAACCTTTTGAGAGTTGATTGTTTTTTACATCAAGGATAAATGCATCAACAATCTCTTGAAAATACTCATTTGAAATTTTACTACTAATTGTTTCATCAGCAATTATTTCAACATATTTTTCATCTAAACTTACAAAAAACATTAAAGCTTGATTTGTTTTAGTTCTATTTAATCCAAGGTTTGAAAACTGCTTATTTGCATACTCTTTTGCAATACTGTATTTATAAGCTTTTGGAAGTATTAGCATAATGATATTATCAAACTTTTCAAATAGTAGATATAACAAAATAAAAACAAATAGTTGTATTTGAAGAAGTATAAAAGAAGAAATTTCTGTAAAAAATACAAATATTATAGATAGCAAAGCAAGAAAAGAGATAGAAAGAAGTGAAGATATATACTTATAACTTGCACTTCTTTTTGTAACTACTGCTACTAGTTCAGCTGAGCTTTGTAGTTCTAGTTTTTCTATCTCTTTTGATATCTCTTGCTTTTGCTTATCGTTTAAATACATATTAAAATGATACTTTTGGAGCTTCTTGTTCAGCCGCACTTGCTTTAAATGTTTCTTTTACTTTTGCACTTGGATGTACAATAGCAGCCACAAGTTTACCTGGCATTGTTCTTAATTCAATGTTATAGTTTTTAACAGAAGTAATAAAATCTTTTCTAGCAACTGTGATTCTATTTTCAGTACCCTCAAGTTGTGATTGTAAAGCCATAAAGTTTTTATTTGCTTTTAAATCAGGGTATTTTTCAACAACTAACATAAGTTTTGATAAAGCACTAGATAGTCCTGCTTGTGCTTGAGAAAACTGTGCCATCATTGCAGGATTATTTAAAGTATCTGCATTTACATTAATCTGTGAAACTTTACTTCTAGCTTCTGTAACTTCTACAAAAGTACTTTTTTCATGTTCTGCATAAGCTTTTACAGTTGATACTAAGTTAGGAATTAAGTCAGCTCTTCTTTTATATTGGTTTTGTACTTGTGACCATTTTTCTTTTACATCTTCATCTAATTTTGGAACATTGTTGTAGTTTGTAATTATCAAATATGCAAGTGGTAATACAATTACAATGATAAGTAAAATAGCGATTTTTTTCATGCTTAACCTTTTGTTTAATTGTCCCCATATTAGTTAAATTTTGTTTAACATAATATAAATAGTTATTTGGAAAGTTTAGTAGATTAAGTAGTGTTGAAATATAATATTATCTAAAATGAGTTTTATAATAAAAGGAAAATATATGAGTACACTTGATGTAACTTCACCATATAATGAAGAAATTGTAGGAAAGGTAACTTTTAATTCAACACAAGAAGTAAAAACTGCAATAGATTTAGCTCATGAAACATTTGAAGATAATCAAATAGCAAAATACAAAAGAGTGGAAATTTTAGAAAATGTAGTAAGAATTATGAGTTCTCAAATAGAAGAACTTACGCTTCTTTGTGCAAGTGAAGGTGGAAAACCATATATAGATTCTAAAGTTGAAATTCAAAGAGCTATTAATGGCGTTAAGTTAGCAATTGAACACTTAGGTTCTTATGAAGGTAAAGAAGTAGCTATGGGACATACTTTAAGCTCTGCAAATAGAATGGCATATACCTTTAAAGAGCCAATTGGTGTAGTTGCTGCTATTTCTGCTTTTAATCATCCTTTTAATTTAGCAGTTCATCAAGTTATACCTGCAATTGCTGTTGGATGCTCAGTGATTATAAAACCAGCGAGTGCAACACCAATGTCAGCAATTAAACTAATAGAGATTTTAGAAGAAGCTGGTTTGCCAAAAGGCTGGGCTCAAGCTGTAGTTTGTAGTAAAGAAGATGCGGAACTTTTAGCTTCAAGTTCTAAAATAGATTTTTTAACATTTATAGGTTCTGGAAAAGTTGGTTGGTATTTAAACTCTAAAGTTGCAAATGGTACAAGAGTTGCTTTAGAGCATGGAGGAGTTGCACCTGTTATTGTAGAAGCTGATGCAAATATTGATGAGTTAATTCCTGAGTTATCAAAAGGTGGTTTTTATCATGCAGGTCAAGTTTGTGTCTCAGTTCAAAGAGTATATGTTCATGAATCTATAATTGAAGAGGTAACAAATAAACTTAGTGATTCTGCTTCAAAGTTAATAGTAGGAAATCAATTAGATAAGAAAACCCAAGTAGGACCTTTAATTAATAAAAATGAAGTTAATAGAGTTGAACAGTGGGTAAATGAAGCTATAAAAGAGGGTGCAAAAGTATGTACTGGTGGGAAAAGAATATCTAATACTTGTTATGAACCAACAGTTCTTTTAAATCCTAGTGATAAATCAAAAGTTTCTAAACTAGAAGTCTTTGCTCCTGTTGTTTGTATCTATTCATATTCACATATAGATGAAGCAATTAAAAGAGCAAACTCTTTAGATGTATCATTTCAAGCTGCTGTATTTACAAAAGATTTGGATACTGCATTAATGGCTGTAAAGAACTTAAATGCAACTGCAGTTATGATAAATGACCATACAGCATTTAGAGTTGATTGGATGCCTTTTGGTGGAGCTAAAGAGTCTGGTTTAGGATTAGGAGGAATTATTAACTCTATGGATGAAATGAGTAAAGAAAAACTAATGGTTATAAAATCAAAGGTATTATAATGAGTAAAGAAGAAATTACATGGCAAGACTTTTTTAAAGAAGAAGAATCAAAAGAGTATTATAAAAACTTAATGATAAGTATTGATAATGCATATAATACAACTACAGTTTTTCCTCCTAAAGAGAAGATTTTCAATGCCTTTGATTTAACACCAATATCAAACTTGAAAGTTATACTTTTAGGACAAGACCCATATCATGCAAAAGGACAAGCTCAAGGTTTAGCTTTTTCAACTCCAAGTTCTGTAAAAAATCCACCATCAATGAGAAATATATTAAAAGAGATTGAATCAGACTTAAATAGAAAGTCTATATGTGAAGATGGAGATTTAAACTCATGGGCAAAAGATGGAGTATTATTAATAAATGCAATTTTAACAGTAGAAGAAGCAAAGGCAAAATCTCACCATAAATTAGGATGGGAAAAATTTACAGATAATTTAATAAAGTTTATTTCTTCTAATAATAAAGATATAGTTTTTATATTATGGGGAGCAAGCGCTATAAAAAAAGAGAAGATGATTGATATTAGTAAGCATCACATAATTAAAGGTGTCCATCCAAGTCCTTTATCTTCATATAGAGGTTTTTTTGGTTGCAAGCATTTTTCAAAAACAAATGATATACTAAAGCAATTAGGAAAAGCTGAGGTTAAATGGTAAAAAAATAAAGAATTAAGAAAATATATTCTTAATTTTATTTTTCATTTTTGTAAGACTTAGTTTAATTGCAGCATATTTCATTACTTTTGCAATATTTTTCCATCTTGATTTTTCATAACAAGGAGATGGACAAGTTCTACATCTAGGTTTTATATCATGTGGACATTGATCTAAACGTTCAAAAGAGTAATTTATAGCTTCATGGCACTCTTGACAAAGTGATAAGTCAATACTAAACTTTTCATTTTTGTACTCAAGGTTTACAGTTTTTTGAATTTGGTTTTCATGTTTGTCATTACAGTATACTTCAAAAAATCTTTTTAAAGTATTGATTTCTATTTCAAATTTTTCTGTTGTCATAGTGAATAATACCTTTATTTTGATATTTAAGGCAAATATTGTCTTATTTAAATTAGTTTTTAATATTTTTACATAAAATACGTATATAAACATTGATTTTAGTCAATAATAAAAGAGAGTAAATATGGAAATAAATGGATTAGAAGATTATTATTTTTTTAGCTTTTTAAAAAAAGAGGATTTATTAAGATTAAAAGAAATATCAATAAAAAAACGTTATAACAAAAATGAGATACTGTTTTATAAAGGCGATCATCCAAAGTTTTTACACTTATTAATTAAAGGTGTTGTAAAACTTTATACACATGATCATAAAGATAATGAAGTTATTATTCATAATTTAATGGCACCCTCATTAATAGCAGAGATTGCAAACTATGATGAAGCAAAATTTCCAGCAAATTGTGCTTTTGAAACTGACGCAGAAGTTTTATTGATTGATTATGAAAAGTTTAAGTCAGAATTTTTATTGAAACCAGAAATTGCGATGTTCTTTATAAAATCTTTAACAAAAAAAATCAAAGCATTAGAGAGTTTTATTTCATATAATATTAGCTCAAATAGTAGTGAGAAAATTGCTAAGTTCTTATTAGATAATGAATCAATCTTAATAAACTTAAAGCAAGTAAAAATTGCTCAAATCTTAAATATCACTCCTGAGACTTTTTCAAGAAAAATTTCTAAATTAAAAAAAGATGGAATAATACAAAATGAAAAAGGTTATATAAAAATATTAGATCATGAGAATTTAAAATATCTAATACATGATTAAGAAGAAAGCTTAGCTTTCTTTCTTTAATTTATATAATAATCCATAAATATTTGTTTTATGAATTTTATCTATTTGCATAAATATAAATGCAACAACTACAACATTTAAATGTATTAATGCTTCTGCAAATGGAAATGCAATAAAAATTAGACCAACTATTAAAATAAACAAAGGTTTAGCAAATTTAATAAGGCTTTCTGTTTTTATTAATTTTAATTTATACTCATCTTCATTATTTTTGATAAATAGTATATCTTCTTGGCTTAATTCATCGCTAATCTTTAGTTTTTCTAAACCTTTGATTACATCCATATTCTTTTTATATTGCATATATCTGTAAAATAAGACAGCAATTATAATAATAGATGCAAAATTTGAAATTAGTTGTAGTGGTATTTGGTTTAACATTTACTTCCTTTAAATTGTATATTTATAACTCTATAGTATAATTTCAGAAATTACTTTAGGATTTAAAATCTCTGATTCATTTATTATTTATACTCTATTAATTTCTCTATTTCTAACACTTTATATATGTTATATATTTTTTAGAGAAAAAGATTATCATAATTATACAAAAGATAACTTATTAAACACTCAAAACTCATGGTATTGGCAATGGGATAAAGAAAATGTTCAAACACTTCATAGTAAATGCTCAAAATGCGAAGATTTATTAGTATATGATGAAAATAAATATAATTCAAGAGTATTTTTTTATTGTCCAAGTTGTCAAAGTCAAGAGATGTCAATAAAAGCAAAAGATTATGCTTACTCACAATATTTAATAGAACGTGAAATTAAAAGAAAAGCAAAAGTAGGAAAATATAAATAAATTAAATAATTCACAATTTCTACATGATTACAAAATAAGATAAAATATTATATTTTAATACAAATTAGATATAATAAATTAAATTATTTAAAAGGAAAGAAAATGAAGAAAATTATTGTATTGCTAATGTTAAGTGTTTCATTTATGTTTGCAGCTGTAAACTTACAAACAGCATCTAAAGATGAACTAATGAGTATCAAGGGTATTGGACCAGTTAAAGCTGACCAAATAATCAAGTATAGAAAATCAAATAAGATTAAAAGTGCTGATGATTTAAAAAATATTAAAGGTTTTGGACCTGGTATTATTTCAAATGTTAAAGGAAATAAAACAGTTTCAAAAGCAAAAATGGCTGAAAAAAAGAAGATTTCAAAAGTAGAAGATAAAAGAAAATCTAAAATTTCTAAAGCTAAAAAATCTGGAATTACAAAAGAAGAATTAAAAACTAAAAAGAAAGAGATTAACAAAAAAGCAAAAGCTAAAAAAACAGATGTAAAAACAAAAGCTAAAGCAAAAAAGAAAACTGATAAAAAAGCAAAAAAATCTAAGAAAGCAAAAAAAGCTGAATTAAAAGAATTAGAAAAAGCAAAAAAATAAATCTTTGTAGACATAAGTCTACTTAGGTTTTTTACTCAATTTATGCTAACATTTCCTAAACTATTTTAGGAGTCTTACTTTGAAAATCCCTCCAAATAATGAGTGTCCCTGCGGATCATTAAAAAAATATAAAAAATGTTGTAAAGTATTTCATGATGGAGTAAACCCTAAAACAGCTGAGCAGTTAATGCGGTCTAGATTCACAGCATATATTTTAAATGATGCAAACTATATAATAAAAACTACACATAAAGAAAATCAAGATTATACTTTAAGTACTGAAAGCTGGAAGAAAGATATTACTAACTTTAGTGATTATACAGATTTTATAAAACTAGAAATATTTGAGACAATTGAAGGAAAAGATGAGAGTTTTGTGAAGTTTAGGGCAACTTTAAAACAAGGTAATTTAGATGCTTCTTTCACAGAAAACAGTAGATTTTTAAAAGTTAATAATAAATGGTTCTATGTTGATGGAACTTTTACAGAATAAGGAAAAGAATGAAGATACTATTTTCACCAAGTGAGGCAAAATATAAAGATGGTAATGATGAAAAATTTACTGAAAAAAGTTTTATTTTTCCAGAACTATTTAAATATAGAGAAGAGATGATTAATAAATATCAATCTTTTATAAATAATGCAAGTAATGATGAAATAGCAAAGTTACTAGGTACAAAAAAACAAGATATTATTGATTATTATTCAAGTGATATTTTTAAAAGAAATACTAAAAAAGTCATCCAAAGATATGATGGTGTTGCATATGATTATGTAAAATATGAAGAATTATTAAAGTCAGAAAAGGAATACATAGATAAAAACGTCATAATTTTTTCAAATCTTTTTGGTCCTTTACTAGCTGGAGATATAGGGCTTCCTGATTATAAATTAAAGCAAGGAGAAAAACTTGATAAGCTTGCTGTGGAAGTTTTTTATAAAGAACATTTTACAAAAGCTTTAGATGAGTATTTAAAAGATGATGACATTTTAGATTTACGTGCAGGTTTTTATGAGAAGTTTTATAAATTGAGTAAACCATATACAACTATGAAGTTTATTAAAGACGGAAAGGTTGTGAGTCATTGGGCTAAGGCATATAGAGGTATAATATTAAATAGTGCATCAAAAAATAATATTAAAACAATTGAAGATTTAATGAATCTAGAAGTTAATAATTTAAGTATAAGTGAAATTAAAAAACAGAAGTTAAAAACAGAAATCGTTTATAATATTATTTAAAACATAAGTGTTAAAAGGAAATATTTATGGCAAATATTTTAGCAAAAGTAACAGTTTTATATGTAGAAGCAAACGAAGAATTAAGAAAAGAATTAATAACTATTTTACAGTCGGTATTAAAAAAAGTTTATATATGCACAGATGGTATTGAGGCTTTTGATTTATATGAAAAGAAAAAAGAATCAATTGATTTAGTTCTGGCTAATGTAAATATACCGGGGATAAATGGTGTTGATTTACTAAAAAAAATTAGAGCCATTGATAAAGACTTACCCTTTATGATAAATACTATTCATACTCAAACAGAGCTTTTACTTGAAGCCATTGAGTATGATGTTACAGAATATATACCTAAATCTATTTCCACTAAAGAATTACTTTTAAAAATAGCAAATAGATGTCATGATAGGTTTAGTTATATAAAAGTTGCTATGCAAGAACTAGAAATGACAAGATACCTTGAGGCTTTAAATAAAGTTGCTATTGTTTCTAAGACAGATTTAAGAGGTTATATAACTTACGTAAATGAAATATTTTGTGAAGTTGCACAATATGAAGAGTCAGAACTATTAGGAAAACCTCATAATGTGATTAGGCATCCTGACATGCCAAAAGCTTCTTTTGAAGATATGTGGAAAACAATTCAATCTGGTAATAAATGGCAAGGAAAAGTTAAAAATAAAGCAAAAGATGGAAGCCCTTATTTTGTTAATGCAACAATATTCCCTCAATATGATATAAGAGGAAAAGATATAGTAGGATATATTGCCATAAGATTTTTAACTACTGATGATGAAAATGAAAAAAGGGAATTCAAAAAAAAAGTTATTGTAAACTTACAGGATAGTAGGAAAAAACAATTAGAATTAAGAACTCAAAATAATACTCTTGAATCAGAATTGACACAAGTAAGTGAACAGATAAAAGAGTATGAAAAATATATTATAAATCTACAAACATCATTAAAAGAGTGTGAAGATAAGAATATTATTAAAGAAAGACAATTAAATCATTATGAAATGCAAATGAATAATGTTGATGAAAGTTACTTTGAAAAAATGAAAATGAAAAGAAATGAAGTAAAAGATAGACTTGATAATATGCAAGATTTAAAAAAAGAAAAAGAGCAATTATTACAAAAAAATAAAGAGCTTGATATAGAAATGAATGAACTAAAATCAAGTATTTTAAATTCTAAAGCAAAAGATGAGAGTCAAAGAAAAAGAATTAGAGATTTATCTGATATAGTTAATGATTTAGAAAAGAAATTAAGAGCAGTTGATGATTAAATTAAAAATAAAGAGATAAGAGAAATAAGCGCAAAGATTGCACTAAAAATAAATAAATATTCTCCATATACATAACCTGCAACTAAAGCACCTATAAAACCACCTAATCCATATGCTACGCCATACATAAATTGTTGAGCTAATTTTTTATTTTCATAAAGTGTATATAAAAACATAATAACGGCACTATGATATAAACCAAAAGAGAAAGCATGTAAACTTTGAGAAAAGAAAGTCATACTTAATGAATCAGGATATAAATATAATAATAACCATCTAAAAATCGTTATACTAACACATATTTTTAGAATACTTAAAAGGTTGTTTTTAAAAAGTGGAGCTTGGTAATAAAGCATTAAAATTTCACATACTACACCAAAAGACCAAAGATAAGATGTCATTTCTAAACTTATACCATTTTGTGTTTCATAAATCGTAAAAAAGTTATAGAAACCTCCAAAACTCATTTGCATGAAAAATAAACTTACCCAAAATGGCCAATATTTAAAAAAGGAGAAAGTTTCACTTTGCTCCTCTTTCTTTTTACTTGGAACATCATATTTTAGTAATAATAATGCAAAAATAACTGTTAAAACATTTGTTGCTAAATAATAATGAAGTGCAATTTTTGGCTCACTTAAAAACTTTGCTAATATTAAAGAGATTAACATAAAACCAATAGAACCATAAAGACGTGATTTTCCATATTTATCTTTACCTAGATTTTTAAGTGCTGTAACTTCTAAATAAGGTAGTATTAGTGATAAACAAGCTCCTAGTATTGCATTATTAATCATAAAAGCATAAAAATTGTCAATAGTGATATAAAACATTGATGAAGTTAAAACTGATAAAAACAAGGCATTTTTAAATACATTTTGATTTAATTCAATATGCTTTAAAAATAAAAATGGTGTAGCAAATCTCATAAGTGGAGCAAGGGCAAAAATTATTCCAATATCAAAGGCATTGTATCCAATATCATGAAGTACTTTTGGCATGAAAATTATATATACACCAACAGCTGCAAAGTAAAAAAAGTAAAAAGCAGAGAGTTTAAAGAATAACATTATTCGGGAATAATAATTGTATTAGAGACTATATCCTGAAATGTTTTTTTATCTTTTCTAATAAATGGTAAAAAGATTAAGAAAAATGAAACAACTGCAAATAGTGTTGCACTATATCTAATAAGTGATTGTATTAATGATATTTTAGTTTTACTTGTTACATCTACAATCTTTAATTGATATGCTTTTAAACCTGGAGTTTGGCCTTTTACAAACCAGAAAAATATTATTAGTAAAAGATGAATAATAAGTATTATTGACCAACCTTTAATTCTATCTTCTGAAAAAGCTTCACCACTTCCCATAACAAGATATATTACAATATAAAGTATGGGAGTTGTGATCAAGAATGTATCTGTTAGAAAGGCTCTTAATCTTGAAGAGAGTGAAGAAGATTCAATTTGATTATGATCTTCTTTAATAGTAGTATTTTTTTGATTACCTCTATTGTTTTTTGTATCTCTCCATCTTGCCATATAAATTAGTTACCTCTTGAACCTGGTTTATAAGCAATATCTTTAAAATCACACTCATCTGGAGTATACATTTTAAATGTAAAGTCTTCAAGTGCAAAAAGTGGTTTGTCTAATGGTAATTTACAATTATCTTGTGCTTCTAAAGAAGAACCAACTCTCGAACAAAAACCTCTATTAGCAAGTGCAGCATATGCAACAATATTCCCACCATCAGCTTCAACTTGACGTGCTGCTTCTAAAGCAGATCCACCAGTTGTAATAATATCTTCACAAATTACATAGTTTTCACCCTCTGTAACTTCAAAGCCTCTTCTAATAGTCATCTCACTATCAACTCTTTCAGCAAAGATAAATCTTACATCAAGTGCAGTTGCAAGTGCGAACCCAGCTATTAATCCACCAAGTGCAGGTGAACATACAGCATCAACTTTTATACCTGATTCTTTAATCTGCTTTGCTAGTGCTTCAGCTAATAACTTAGCAGTTTTAGGGTCTTCTAAAACTTTTGCTGATTGTAAGTAAAAGTTTGAGTAATTCCCTGAACTTAATTTGAAGTGACCTTCTAATAATGCATTAGCATCTTTATATATTTGTTCTACGTTCATCATTAAACCGTTAAAATTTCTTGTTCTTTTGCTTTAAAAGTAGTATCTGCTTTTGCTACATAAGAATCTGTAATTTTTTGAATTTCATCTTGAGCTTTTTTGCTCTCATCATCACTAATTTCTTTATCTTTGTGTAAAACTTTAATTTTATCGTTTGCAGATTTTCTAATATTTCTAATTGCAACTTTAGCATTATCAGTCATTACTTTAGCACCTTTAGCACTAACTTTTCTTTGATCAACTGTCATAGGTGGGAAGAATAATTTAATTACTTCTCCATCGTTATTTGGATTAACACCAATGTTAGCATTTTGAATAGCTTTTTCAATATCACCTAAAAGATTCTTTTCCCATGGGTTTATTACGATTGTTGTTGCATCTGCAGCTAATACAGAACCTACTTGATTTAAATCAGTTGGTGTTCCATAATAATCTACTTTAACACCATCTAAAACTGAAGTTGTAACTTTTCCAGTTCTTAGTGTTTTATAATCTCTTTTTAAAGCCTCAATAGACTTTTCCATATGATCTTTTGTTTCAGCATTAAGCTCTTCTAACATTAATTCTCCTTTATTTATTGAAAACTTTTTTTATTAATTTGCGGGTATTATACCATTTTTAACTTTGATATCTTTTCATGAGTGAAAAGTAAATATATAATTTGCTGTTTTTTTTGATATTTGAATTAGTGTAAGAATAAAGATGTAAGTATTGTAACTACAAAGTAGAAAGAAATATTATATATTTCTTTTCTTCTTTGAATTACTTAGCTGCAGGTACGCTTGGTACTGGAGCTTGAGTTGGAGCTGCTGGAGCTTGTTGTGTTGTTGGAGCTGGCATAGATGGAATTAATGTATCTGTTTTTACATTATCAATCGCACTCTCGTTTCTTTTCTCATTATACATATAACCTAAAACTACTGTATTAATAACAAAGATTAAACCTAATGCCATTGTTGCTTTAGTTAAAAAATTACCTGGACCTTTAGCGCCAAATAATGATTCATTACTTCCGCTGTAAGCTCCAAGACCGATGCTTGAACTTTTTTGAAGTAAGATTATTATTGTTAATAAAATTGCTAAAACAAATTGAACTAC
>MDTG01321482.1_pt1 | contig 34756 bp, 24 predicted proteins | sample 811421 | NCBI WGS metagenome assembly MDTG01 (sample SAMN05326645, study PRJNA326480) | marine metagenome | isolation source: seawater | place: Pacific Ocean: South East | collected 2011
AAGCAGGAACGCAGGCGGTGGAGCCCTCGCTCGGCGAGGGCGTGTAGACGCGGCGTTTTAAGCAGGAACGCAGGAAAACAAGAAGATAGGAAGGCTGCGGCGGGTGGGTCGGTGAGCGCGTCACTCGCGTAGCGCGAGCGAGAACGGGCGAGAGAGGAAGGGGCGTCGCTTGGTCCGTGTCGACCTCGCAGGCCCTGCGCGACTTCCTGGCTTCCTCTGTTCCTGGCTTCCTTCTAACTCGCCACGCCAAGGCGCCCCCGCGCACGAGCCTACGCTTGGGAGCCCTCTTCGCCCTGGCTCGGGGGCGTGTCCCTCGCCGCTTCCTCACCTTCCTCACCCGCAGGCTCCTCGCCCGCGGCCGCGGCTGACTCCTCGTCGGCGGGCTCCTCCTCCTCCTCGGCGGCAGCGTCCATGGCCTCCCACGTCTCGGGCGAGGCGAAGCCGATCAACACGTCGCCCTCGGCCAGCGAGGGCTCCAGGGTGTTGGTCCAGGCGTCGAAGGGCCCGCCGAGGGTGATCTTGCCGACCGGGACGACCTGGGCGCCGTGGGTCTCGCGCCAGCTGGCCAGGCCGCAGCCTTCGCGAATCTGGCAAGCGCGGAAGCGCCAGCCCAGCGCGGCTCGCTGCGAGATCCAGTCGTGGTCGGCCTCGTCCTGGAGCAGGTAGCGGCTGCGCGCGCGCGGCGCGACGTCGTGCCGGCTGCCCCCGCCCTGGGGCTGGATCTGGAACACGTTGGCCCGCCCGAAGGAGTGCTCGAAGCGCGCCGCGGCCAGGGTGTTGACGGCGTCGTTGGGGGTCAGCGTGAGCAGCGTCCCGATCCCGCTCAGGTCGAGCTCGTCCGAGACGAACTCCGAGAGGGCGTTGGCGTGGACGGCCCACAGCCCCTCCTCGCGCGCGCGCTTGACCCGGTAGCGGTTGGTGTCGATCAAGAGCACCACCAGGCCGGCCTCTCGCAGGACCCCCGCCAGGTCGCGCGCCCAGTCCTGAGCTCCCAGGAGCATCACCCCCGTCGGGGTCGGCTCGCGCAGGTCGAGCAGGCGCGAGAGCGGTCCGGCGCTCAGCCCGTAGAAGGCCACCGTGGCGAGGATCACCAGGAAGGCCAAGGGCACGAGGCGCTCGGCGCCCGGGAGTCCTGCCTGAGCCAGGCGAGCGCCGAACACGCTGACCACCGCCGCGGCCACGATCCCGCGCGGGGCGATCCCCGCCAGGAAGGCCCGCTCCCGCAGCAGGAGCCCGCTGCCGACCGTCGCCAGGAACACCGCCGCCGGCCGGACCACGAACACCAGGAGCGCCAGGAAGAGCAGGCTCTCCCAGCCGAGGGCGGCCTTCAGGTCGGCGAGGTCGAGCCGCGCCGCGAGGACCACGAACAGGCCGCCGATCAGGAGCACCTGCAGGCTCTCCTTGAAGGCCGTGATCGGGTGGATCTCCTCCTTCAGCACGTTGCCGACCACGCAGCCCATGACCGTGGTCGCGATCAAGCCGCTCTCGCCCTGGACCAGGTTGCTGAGGGTGAACACGGCGACCACGATCGCGAGCGAGACCGGGTTCTCGAGGTGGTGCGGGACCCAGTGCCGGCGCTCGAGCAGGATCAGGAGCCCGGCGCCCAGGCAGCCCAGCACCCCTCCCGCCGCGCCGGCCCGCAGGAAGCCGATCGCGGCGTGCCCCAAGCCCGCCTGAACCGTGCCCGCCAGGAGCGCCTCGAACACCAGCACGGCCAAGCAGGCGCCGAGGGGGTCGCTGACGATCCCCTCCCACTTGAGCAGCGAGCCGGCCTGGCCGCGGATCCGGATCTGACGGAGCAGGGGCACGATCACCGTCGGCCCCGTCACGACCAGGATCGCTCCCAGCAGGAGCGCGGGCCCCGGGGAGAGCAGCCCGCACAACCAGGCCGCGCCGGCCGCGCCCAGCCAGGTCACCGCGGCCCCGATCGTGCACAGGTTACGCACCACGTGCTCGACGTCGGCGATCTCGCCCAGGCGCAAGCTGAGCCCGCCCTCGTAGAGGATCAGGGCCACGGCCAGCGAGGTCAGCGGCAGGAGCAGCGGCCCGAAGAGCGCATCGGGGTCGATCAGGGCGTGACCGAGGGCGAGCTCAGCGCCCGGCCCGACCAGGAGCCCGATCCCTAGCAGGAGCAGGATCGAGGGGAAGCGGAGGCGCCAGGCGAACCACTGCGCGGCGACGCCGAGCACGGCGACGCCCGACAGGCCGATCACGAGCTGGTGCTGATTCAGGAGGACTCCGCGGGTAGGCCGCTCAACCTACATGGCGGCGCAGTCGTCACAATCGGGAGGGAGGGGAGACAGGGCCGACCTTCCCTCCCGTGGGAGGTGGGCGGCTTGGACCCACCTGGGATAAGCTAGCGCCTCAAGGAGGCGTGCTCGTGCCGCCCGAGATCGACGAACAAGAGACCGAGCGGGAGCGGCAGCGCTTCCTGACCGCCCTCTCGCGGCGGCCTGGCTCGGGTGGAAGCAGCGAGTCGGGGTGGCAGCCGCCGATCGAGGTGCACGGGGGCCACCTCGCGCTCCTCGCCGCGCGACGCCTCAAGGACATCTCCGTCTATCTGCTCTTCTTCGCCTTCCTGTTGGCGATCCTCAGCTCCGGGCTGGGGGTGCTGCTGGGAGTTTGGGGCGAGCTGCCGGGCGTCTGGGCTCCCTTCTCGATCGTGACCGGGGTGTTCCTCGGCCTCCTCTGTTTCCTCTTCTTCAAGTTCATGAGCGACACCGTCCGGGCCCTCGCCGACCTCAGCGACCTGGCCCGCTCGCTCGAAGTGCGGATGTCTCACATGTCGGAAGCCCTTGACCGACATATGGATACAACAGACGACCGCGCCTAAACCTCCCCAGGGGCCCGCGCGTCCTCACTGGGAGACGACCGTCGTGCCGACCGATCTACACCACAACCAAGCCAGCGACCGCGAGCGTGGAGCAGCCCTGCTCCTGACGCTGCTGGTCCTCGCGATCCTGGTGGTGCTGGTCGTCCAGTTCGCGTTCTCGGTCAAGGTGGAGCGGGCGATCGTCCAGAACACCGAAGACGACGCGGCCCTCGAGTTCGCGGCGCGCGGCGCGCTGCCGATCCTGCAGGCCCTCTTCAAGGAGGACCGCGCCACCGGCGAGCCGGCGGGCGACATAGACACCCTGGCCGACATCCTCTTCGACCCCGAGGCCGAGACCGCGCGCTCGATCAAGGTCGGCGAGGTCACCGTCGAGATCGAAGCCGAGGACGCCGAGCGGCGCTTCCCTCTCCCCTGGCTGGTGCGTGAAGACCGCAAGGAGTGGGCGAAGAAGGCCCTGGAGCGCCTGATCAGCAAGATCGGGATCGAGGGCGACCCGGCCGGACTCGCCGAGCAGATCGTGGCCGAGGTCCAGACCCTCGCCGAGCAGGCCAAGCCCCTCGTCAGCCAGACCCAGCCGGGCGAGGAAGAGGTCACGCCGCGCTTCCTGTTCGGGATCGACCAGCTCATGGCGCCCGACGGCGCCCCCGGCCAGCCCGCGGCCCCCGCCCCGGCGCCGGCCGAGGACGGCGCCGCCCCTGCCCCCGCGGGGGGAGGCGGGATCCCCCGCCTGGTCCTCTACGGCGACCCCAAGGCCGATCCGCCCGTGGACGGGCTGGCCTACTACGTCACGACCTGGGACGTGCCGGCGCTCAACCTCAACACGGTCCTGCCCGAGGTCCTGTGGGCGGTGCTGCCCGAGAAGGACAAGTCCAAGGAGCCCAAGAACATCTGGGAGAAGGCCGACGAGATCGTGGACGCGGTCGTCCAGCGTCGGGTCGACCCCGAGAAGGTGACCGCCGGCGGCGAGGAGGGCGAGACCCCCGCGGCGCCCGCCGAGGGCGAAGGCGGCGGCATGGGCGCCAGCCGCGCCTGGAGCGGCACCCCCTTCAAGGAGGTCAAGGAGTTCGAGAGCAGCGAGATCCACGAGCTGCTCGGGGCGATCTTCACCAAGCCCAAGGACTCGGGCGGCGACGGCCAGGGAGGCGGCCAAGGAGGCCAAGGCAGCGGCTCGGGAGGCGGCCAAGGCTCCGGTGAGAGCGGCGAAGGCCAGCCCGATGGCGAGGGAGAGAGCTTCGAGCTGGAGAAGGCCTTCGCCGTGCGGAGCCAGCTCTATTTCGTGAAGGTCACCGCGAGCCTGGACTCTGACGTGCGCTCCATTTATCGCATGGTGGTGGTGCGCAGCGACACGGACGAGGTGCGAGCCCTCCTGATCGAGGAGGTGCCGGAGTGAACGCGGCCCGGCTGCGGCTCCTGATCGCGCTCGGGAACTTGAGCGTGGTGGTCATGATCGGGCTGCTGGCGTTCAAGATCGTCAAGGGCGCGCCCTTCCCGCCGGAGGAGACGCCGAACGAGAAGTTCGACCCCGTCGCCTACGAGATCCAGGACTCGGGCGGCCCCAAGAGCGAGATCAACGCTTACCGCGCGGTGTGGCTCCAGCTCGACCGCCCCAAGCCGCCGCCCAAGCCCGTGGCGCGCCCTCAGCCCGTCGCGCGCCCGCAGCCGACCGCGGTCGGGCTGGCGACGCGCTACCGCCTCGTGACGGTCTACCGACACCCCTCGAGCCCCGATCGCAACACCGCGATCGTGGAGCAGAAGGGCTCACGCAGCCAGAAGATGATCAAGCAGGGCGGCGACCTCGACGGCTTCACCGTCGAGAAGATCGACGCGGACGGCGAGAACGCGATCCTGCAGGTCAAGAGCCCCAGCGGGCAGTCGGACACGATCCGGCTGGTGAGGGCGTCCCAGTGAAGGGCCCAGTGCTGAAGCCGCTGAACCCGCCCTGCTTCGCGGGCGTCCTCCTCTCGGAGGCGCAGTCATGATCTCTGTGGGTCTGGAGCTGACGGGTAGCTCGATCAAGGTCGCGGTCGTGGACGGCAACTCCTCGAAGGCCGCGCTCAAGAGCTTCGTCCACCGCAAGATCGACGCCAAGAAGGGCGAGACCGAGGACGACATCATCTCGGTCCTGACCGAGGCCTTCAAGGAGGCCAAGGCGCCCAAGAACGCGGTGACCGCCTCGGTGCGCGCTCAGGACTGCATGCTGCGCGAGATCGTGGTCCCCTTCCTCGACGACGACAAGATCCGCAAGACGGTCAAGTATCAGGCCGAGAACTACTTCACCTCGCTCTCGATCGACGACCTGATCATCGACTACACCAAGTTCTCCGAGCTCGAGAGCAAGTCGAAGCTGCTCGTCGCCGGGATCAAGAAGTCCCACGTCGCGCGCCGCCTCGAGATGCTCGAGGAGGTCGCGGTCGACCCGCTCGCGATCGACCTCGACATCGCCGCGCTCTACAACACCTACGCCCACCTGGGCACCTTCGACGACGTCGGCGCCGCGCTGATCCTCGAGCTCAAGGCGGACACGCTCAAGCTGGGGGTCGTCGAAGACGGCAAGCTGCGCCTGGCGCGCGCGATCCGGATGCGCCTGGGCTCGATGCGCCTCGACGCGGTCAAGCCGAAGCGAATCGGCGGGCCGGGCGGCGGCGAGTCGGAGATCTACGACACCGCGGCCGACGAGAGCGCGCGCCTGCCGGTCGTGATCCTCGACGAGGGCGACGACGAGGCCTTCTCGCTCGAGGACTCGGGGATCACCGAGACCGAGCGCGAGAGCATCCTCCACCGCGTGTTCATGGAGGTCGACCGCTCGGTGGCGGCCGTCCAAATGAGCCGGGACGTCGACCTGATCTGCCTGACCGGCGCCAGCTGCGTCCTGGACGGGATCGAAGAGGTGTTCAGCGAGCACTTCGAGATCGAGGCGCGGCGGATCGACATCGGCGGCCCCCTGGGCGGCAAGAGCGGGCTCGGCAAGGGCAGCGTCTCGATGGAGGGCGTGACGGCGGTCGGGCTCGCGCTCAAGGGGCTCGGGATCGACCACGCCGGCATGGACTTCCGCCAGGAGGAGTTCGGCTACAAGGGCACCTTCAGCCAGATCAAGAAGGGGCTCGCCTCGCTCCTGACCCTGCTCTTCGCGCTGACCTTCCTCTACGCCTACGGCCTCAAGCAGGAGCTCGGCGAGAAGCGCCGCCGCAACGAAGCCGTCAAGGGCATGCAGAAGAACCTCTACACGGTCCTCTTCCCGAGCACGAGCGACGACCCCAACGCGCCGCCCTACGAGGAGCTGCCGATCCGCGGGACCAACTTCCCCTACGCGCTCGAGAAGCAGCAGGAGGAGCTCGCCAAGAAGTACGGCGCGGCGGGCCCGGGCGGCGGCGGCTCGAACCTGAGCGCGCTCGAGATCCTGCGCCAGTTCGCCCAGGCGAAGGCCAAGGTCCCCGGCAACTGGGGGATCAAGGTGATGCGGGTCTACGTCGACCCCAAGCCGACCGGACGGAGCCGCTTCACCTGCCACACCACGGGCAGCGGCGGCGGCGTGGCCCTCGAGCAGGAGTTCCGCGGCAACGAAATGCTGGCAGGCTCGACGCGCAAGACCAACCCCCTCAAGGGAGGAGGCGGGTTCCGCTTCGACTTCGAGATCACGATCAAGGAGCCCGAGGAGCCGGCGCGCTAATGGCGAAGCAGGAAGAATTCGACGTCCTGACCTTCTTCATCTACGTGATGGGCCTCTTGACCCTGATCGTGGGCGGCTTCGCCTTGCTCAACAAGAGCAAGCTGAAGAAGGAGTCCCTCAAGCTGCGCGGCTCGGTGCGAGCCTTGAGCAACATGGAGACGATCGCCCTCGACGACCAGTTCCGCGAGTGGGTCGCCCGCGAGCGGACCAACAAGCTGCACGGCAAGCAGGGCACCACGACCGAGTTCAAGGCGCTCTGCCTGAACGAGGCTCAGCGCCGCGGCCTCGCGGGCGCGCTCCAGGGGCGGATCACCAGCCAGGGCGTCCGCGAGGACCCCCGCTCCCGCACCAAGGAAGCGACCTTCCGGCTCCAGTTCGACAACATTCGCGTCGAGCCCCTGATCCAGTTCCTGGTCCGGCTCGAAGAGCAGTGGCCGGGCGCGCGGGTCAAGCGGATCCTCAAGCTCGACTTCAGCGATAAGGAAGAGAGCTGGGACGCGTCGCTCGAGGTGGCGATCTACAACCCGGCCGACAGCTGATCAGGAAATCCTTCGTGCCCGTTCCCGTTCCCGAGTGAGACGTGCCCGAGTGAGACATGCAGAGGAGCTGTCGCTGAGCGCGACAGCTCCTTCGCGTTCCGGAGATACGAAGAAGGAAAGCAAGAAAGCAGGAAAGCAGGAAGGAGACTGCGCCTTCGAACTGGCGTCTGCATTCTTCCTGCTTTCCTGCTTTCCTTCTTCACACACGCGAGCCAGAGGGAGCTATCGCTGACTGCGACAGCTCCTCACCCGGGCACGAAGCTGTCGCGAGGCGCTGCTCCTCCTTAGGATTCCTCACCCGGAGGCGAGCGGCGAATGCGAAAGGCGTGGGCAGTCAGCGTAGGCGTGTTCCTCATGATCGCGCTCTTCACCGTGGCCTTCCCCCTGATCGTGCTGGGCGGGTTCAGCCACACCTGGCGGATCAACGTCTCGCGCATCTACTCGCGGATCTGGAGCCGCGGCGTGCTCTGGGCCTGCGGGATCAAGCTGGTTGTGACCGGCAAGGAGAACCTCGGCCACCTGCCCGCGATCTACCTGTTCAACCACGCCAACCAGCTCGACTTCTTCGTCAACGCCTGCTACGCGCCCCGCAACTGCCTCGTGTTCGGCAAGCGCGAGCTGGCCCGGGTCCCCTTCCTCGGCTGGATCTGGCTCCTGGGCGGGCACCCCATGATCCGCCGCCAGAAGCTCGAGCACGGGCTCTCGGTGTGGGACGACGTGATCGAGAAGCTGCAGGCTGGGACCCACTGCACGATCGTGGCGCCCGAGGGGACCCGCAGCCGGCACGGCAAGCTGCTGCCCTTCAAGAAGGGGCCCTTCGTCTCGGCCATTCGCAGCGGCGCGCCCCTGGTGCCGGTCGTGATCAAGGGCGGCGTCGACCGCCTCGCCAAGGGGGGGCGCCTCGTCCCCGGGACGATCGAGGTCGAGGTCCACCCGCCGATCCCGACCAAGGACTGGAGCAAGGACTCCCTCGAGCAGCACATGGCCGAGGTGCGCCAGCTCTACCTGCGCTACTTCGAGCCCAGCGAGCCGGCCGAGGCCAAGTCGGCCTGAGCTAGCGGACGCGCCAGCCGCGGTAGTGGATCGGGGCGTCGTAGAACTTCATGACCCCGAAGCGCCCCACCAGCGGACGCCCGAGGTCGAGCCCCGCGACCACGCGCTCCTCTCCGACCCACACCTCGAGGCGCGAGCCCTCGATCCGCGCGCGCAGCCGGATCCAGCGCGCCCGCTGCGGGGGCAGCTCCACGAAGGGGATCGGAAACAGCCACTCGTCCCCGCGCTGACAGGTCATGCGCAAGAAGAGCGGATAGACCCCGCCCTGGCTGCGGCGAGCCGCGTCGAAGCTGCGCCCGGGGGGCCAGCCGCCCGGGCTGCGGACGACGAACAGGCAGAAGAAGTCGCGATCCGTGCGCCCGCCCAGGAGGAGGCCGGCGTAGCCGCGCTCGGGCCCGGGCGGCGTCTCGGGCGGGTTGAGCAGCAGGTCGACCGAGACCTCGCGCGGCGCGAAGGGGGCGCGCTCGTCGAGGGCCACGGCCAGGTTGTAGGTCCCAAACCCCGCGCCGCGCGCGACGAGCCGCCCGGGCTCGCTCAGCCAGCGCCCGCCCAGCCACGGCGTCCAGCGCCCGCTCAGCGGCGGCCGCGGGTCGGTGTAGCGCTGGGCCAGGTCGAGCAGGTCGGAGCCGAAGGGACGCGGCTGCGCGTCGCGGGCCAGGTTGCGCAGAGCGCGCGCCCGGCTCGGGTCGAGCTCGAGCGCCGACTGGAACAGGCGCGCCGCCTCCTGGACGCCCCCCAGCCGCGCCAGCAGCCAGGCCCGCGTCCACACCTTCAGCTCGGGCTCCTCGGGCCAGCGCGCCTCCGCGGCCCGCAGGAGCTCGAGCGCGGCGCGGGGCTGCAGCGCCTCCGCCAAGGCGCGCACCAGGTCGGCGGCGGAGCGCGCGTCCGCCGGGAGCGGGGGCGCCGGCTTGGCCCCCAGCCGCTCCTCGAGCGCCGGGGTCGGCGAGGGGGTGGCCGCGAGCCGCGAGACCAGACGCTCGAGCTCGGCCTCCGCGTCCCCGCCCGGGGCGGGGGCGGGGGAGCGCTCGCGCTCCGCGAGCGCCGGCGCGGGGCTGGGAGGGGGAGGCGGCGCTGGCGCCTCGTCGTCCCCGCTCAGCCGCAGGGCCACGCCCCCGAGCGCGACGCCCAGGAGCAGGCCCAGAGCGACCAGCCCCAGCCAGGGGCCGAGCGGGCGGCGCCGCGGCGCGGGCGCCTCGGGCCCGGCCGCGACTCCGCGCAGGGCGTCGCGCAGCTCGCCCGCGCTGGCGCAGCGCTCGCGCGGGTCCTTCGCCAGGCAGCGCGCCACCAGCGCGTCCAGGCGCGGGTCGCCGCTCTGCAGCGGCTGCGGGACCTCGTCGGTGATCTTGCGCAGGGTGTCGAGCATGCCGGCCCCGACCAGGGGCGCCCGCCCGCTGAGGACGAAGTAGAGCGTCGCGGCCAGGCCGTAGACGTCGCTCGCCGGGCCGACTCGATCGCGCTGGCCGAGGGCCTGCTCGGGCGCCATGTAGGCCGGTGTGCCGACCAGGTCCTGGGTCGCGGTCAGGCGCGACTCGCGATCGACCAGGCGCGCCAGGCCGAAGTCGACCAGGTAGGGGTGCCCCTCGCGCACGAGCACGTTCGCCGGCTTGACGTCGCGGTGGAGCACCCCCGCCGCGTGCGCGTGCTCGAGGGCGTCGGCCAGCCCCTCACCCAGGGCCAGCGCGCGCTCGGCGTCGAAGGGCCCCGCGCGGGCGACGAGCTCCTCGAGGGTCTCGCCCTCGACGAGCTCCAGCGCCAGCCAGGGCAGCCCCTCCTCCTCGCCGTAGGCGTGGACCGCGACCACGTGGGGGTGGCTCAGCCGCGCCATGGCCTCGGCCTCGCGCAGGAAGCGGGCGCGGTCCTCGGCGCTCTCGCCGCCGAGGATTCGCTTCAAGGCGACCAGGCGACCCAGCTGCCGGTCTCGCGCGCGGTAGACGACGCCCATGTTTCCCCGGGCGATCACGCCGAGGGACTCATATCGCGCCTGGAGGCTCACACCAGGCCGGCCAGGAGCTCGGCCGCCCGGCTCAGCTCGGCCGCCGTGGTGTCGGGTCCGGCCGAGAAGCGCAGCCGCCCGCGCGCAGCCTGGGGGTCCACGCCCATGGCCGCCAGCACGTGGCTCGGCTTGCGCGCCCCCGAGGCACAGGCAGACCCCGTCGAGGCGTAGCCCCCGGCCAGGTCGAGCCCCGCCAGCAGGGCCTCGCCCTCGCCGCCGGGGACCAGGGCCAGGGTCGTCTGGGGCAGGCGCTCGGCCTCCTGCGCGAGCACCACCAGCCCCTCGACCCGCTCGAGCAGCGCGGCCTCGAAGGCGTCGCGCCGCTCCCGCAGCGCCGCCGGGTCGCAGAGCGTCCCGGCGCTGACCAGCGCCGCCGCCGCGCCGAGCGCGGCGATCGCGGCCACGTCCTCGGTGCCGGCTCGCCGGCCCAGCTCCTGCCCGCCCCCCAGCACCAGCGGCCGCGGCTCGGGCGCGCGCCCGCGGTGGATCAAGGCCGCCGCCCCGCGCGGCGCGCGCATCTTGTGCCCCGAGATCACGAGGTAGTCCCAGGGGGTCGCGCACCAGTCGCGCTCGACGCGCCCCACGGCCTGGGTCGCGTCCACGAGCAAGGGGACCTCCGCCGCCGCGCAGGCCGCGCCCGCGCCCTCGAGGTCCTGCAAGGTGCCGACCTCGTTCTGCGCCGCCAGGAGCGCGACCAGCGCCGGTTGCTCCGCTCCCGCGAGCGCCTGGGTCAAGGCGGCTGGCTCGAGGCGAGCGCAGGCGTCGACGCCGAGCAGCTCGTGGCGGACGCGCCCTTCACCCGCCAGCCACTCCAGCGCCTCGAGCACGGCGGCGTGCTCGACCGCGCTGGCCAGCACCCGCGCGGGCCCCTCGGCGGAGGCCACCGCGCTGAACAGGGCTTGATTGAGGGCCTCCGTCCCCGAGGCCGCGAAGGTCACCTGCCCCGGCGCGACGCCGAAGAGCGCCGCGACCTGCTCGCGGGCCTCCTCCACGAAGGCCCGCGCGCGCCGCCCCTCGGTGTGCTGAGAGCTGGGGTTGGCCCAGCCCTCGTCCAGCCCGCGGCGGTAGACCTCGAGCAGGCGCGGGTCGGGCCGATTGGTCGCATTCTCGTCCAGGTAGATCACGGGGCCTCGAAAGTATCGCCTCAGCGGTATAGTGTCGCGCCCGTTACGGAGGAGAAGACCGTGGATTTCGACGTTCTGCTGCACAAGCTGGCCGAGGACAAGGGCTGGTCGCTGCTCTATATCAAGGAGGACGACCAGTACAAGCTGACCCTCCCGATCCCCGAGGACCGCTACCAGGACGTCTACATCACCTTCCGGCGTGACGACGAGAACTGGCACATCGCGACGATCTGGACGGTGATCGCCGACATCGAGGACTTCAACCTCAGCGACCCCCTCGAGCTGCTGCGCTTCAACATGCGCAGCCTCTACGGCAGCCTGGCCGCCAACGAGGACCAGATCGTGATGGTCCAGAACCAGCTCGCCCAGGAGGCGAACTGGAACGAGGTCGGCCGCGCGATCCACTACATGGCCAACACCGCCGACGAGATCGAGAAGCAGATCTACGGCGACGCGGACGAGAACTAGAACCTAGACTCACGCCCAAAGCCCGTCTCCGCGTTTCGTGCCCGTGCCCGTGCCCGTGCCCGAATCGAAACGCGAAGGAGCTGTCGCTGTCAGCGACAGCTCCCTCTGGCGCGGCGAGTGTGTGAAGAAGGAAAGCAAGAACGCAGGAAGAGACTGCAGTCGCCGTCTCTCCTTCCTGCTCTCCTGCTTTCCTTCTTCAAATCCGGAACGCCAAGGAGCTGTCGCAGTCAGCGACAGCTCCTGCTCGGCCACGCATACGAGTCGCTAGTTCACCTGCGTGCTCGCGCTCGCGAGGAGCTCGGGCCGACGGTCAGCGGCCTGGTAGTAGCGCTCGAAGGCCAAGACTTCCTTGGTCCGGTAGACGAAGAGCTCCGCCGCGAAGCGCGGGCTGAGCGGCTGGTAGAGCGCGCTGGCCTCGATCGTGTAGGGGCCCTGGGCCGCGGGGGCCGACACCCGATAGCGCAGGGTGTCGCGCCCGCCCACGAAGTCGGCGTCGCCGCCGAGGCCCGCGGGCGCCGTCGCCGCGGCGTCGGCGTGGAGCGAGCTCCAGCCCTTGGGCAGCAGCCGGTTGTCCTTGAGGTAGGCCTCGCCGCGCAGGAGCAGGAAGGTCAGCGCGCTGCCTTCGTCCTGCATCAGCGACTGATAGATCTGGACCTGCGCGCCGCTGTCGATCGTGGCGCGGTGGGGCTGGTGCGGGCCGCCGGCCGCCTCGCTCGGGAGGACCTGGCCCGCGCCGTCGAGGATCCGCCCCGCCGCGTCGTGCTGACCCGAGGCGAAGACCACCTGGCCCTGGGCGTCGCGGACCACGAGCCGCAGCCACATCCGCCGCGAGGGATGACCGGTCGGCAGCTTGTGACCGCTCAGGTTCTCGACGCTGAGCGGGATCGAGAGCGTGTCGCCCGTCCGCGTCACGCTGCCCAGGCTGACGCGCGCCGTGCGGCGCTGCAGCTGCTCGCGCGTACGGGTGATCACCTCGTTCAGGGCCGCGTCGCTAGCCAGGGGCTGCAGGTCCGCCCGCTGATCCCGCAGGATCTGGGGCACGAGCGTGTTCCCGCCCAGGAACACGTGCCGCCCGACGGGGTCCCGCGGCTGGATCGGGAAGCCGCGCCCGCCGTTGCCGGCGATCTCGGTCTGGATCGGGTTCCCGTCGAGGTCGGTGGTCGGCATGTGGCAGGCCTGGCAGCTCGCCGCCTCAGGGCCCGGGCTCGCGATCTCGTCGTTGAACACCGAGTTGCGCCACTCGAGGTAGGGAGACTGCTCGTGCAGCTGGCCGCCCGTCGCGCTCCCGTCGGCGCGGCGGGCCTGGGTCGTCAGGGTGTGGCATGAGGCGCAGTGCGCCGAGCGCAGGACGTGGCTGCTCTCGCGCGGGAGGTAGCCCGTCCGCTGCGCCATGGGGTTGCTGAAGGGCGCCGAGTGGGGCCCGTAGATCTCCCGCTGCGCGTTGAGCGTCGCGTGGCCCTCGAAGGTGGTCGCGACGTTGGCCGGGGCCTCGATCTGGTGGCAGAAGGAGCACGAGACGCCGTCGAGGCCGAGCTGCCCGCGGTCGGTGTTGTCGAGGTTCGCCACGCTCAGGAGTGAGCCCGAGCGAGCCGCCAGGTGGTGCGCCATGGGCGCGTGGCAGGTCGTGCACTTGTCCTCGATCGCACCCCGGAGCGAGGGCGTCGCGGCGACCTCCACCGAGACCTCGGCCCGCCAGAGGGGATCGCGGGCCGCGTTGGCCATCATGGACCCCTGCCAGAGGTCGTAGGGAGCGACGCCGCGCCCCGTCGCGTCGCGGAGGTGGGTCGTACCCGGGCGGTTGCTGTGGCAGGAGAAGCAAGTCTGGCTGCTGGTCAGCTCGTCCACGGTGACCTGGCGGGGGGCCGCCAGCGCGAAGGCGGCCGCGGCGGAGGTCCCGGAGCCTGACGAGGTCCCGCCCGTGCCCGAGGTGGTCGAGGTCGTCGTGGGCGGGGTCGGGTTGCTCGTGGTGGTCGTGGCGCCCGAGCCGACGGCGGCGGCCGTGCTGCCGCCGCCGCTGCTCCCCCCGCTGCAACCGACCAGGGCGCAGAGCAGACCGCTGCAAAGCAGGTATCTGAGGGTCTCCATCGAGCAGGCCTCCCACTTCGAGAAGGGCAAACCCAGGTCCGCTCCTATCCCCTGCTTTCTGGGCGGCGATGTCTCACCGACGTGAATCCGAGCGTGAAACGCCACGATTCATGAGACACAAGTCCCTTATGAGCATGGACTTGTAAGGCGACGATTTGTGGCCTTCCCCTGCTCGAGCCGAGCTCTGCGCGTCGATTGCTCAGCAAAGGAGCGGTGATAGAATCCCGCCCTTCCTAACCCCGGGCCACCCCGTCGCTTCCGCTCGAGCTTGCCTCTTTGGCCTGCTCCGAGCGAAGGAAGAGCGGGCAACCCGAATCCGGTCGGCTCAGAGACCTCAACCCGATCGACGAGCCGACCTCACCAACGACCGACCTTCGCGAATGTCCATTTCCCCCATCTCGACCCTGCTCCTGCTGATCGCGCAGGAGGGCAAGAAGCCCCTCGATCTGACGTTCATCTTCATGATGTTCGGGATCTTCATCTTCTTCTACGTGCTCATCATTCGCCCCGCGAAGAAGGAGCAGCAAGAGAAGGAGGAGATGATGGGCGGGTTGAAGAAGAACGACACCGTGATCACCTCCAGCGGGATCTACGGGGTCGTGACGCACGTCGGCGACAACGACGTCGTGCTGCGAATCGACGACACGAACAAGGTCAAGGTCCGCTTCGTGAAGGCCGCGATCGCGCGCGTAGTCGGCCCCGAAGAGGCGAAGAAGAGCTAGCGATGTACGAGAACTACGGCTGGAAGTACGTCCTGACCGCGTTGATCTGCGTCCTGTGGGGCGCAGCGCTGGTCATGAACGATCCGCCCATTCACCTCGGCCTCGATCTGCAGGGCGGCGACGAGCTGATCTATCAGCTCAAGGACCCCGACGATCTCGCCCGCACGATCAGCGCCCAGGAGACCGACGACACCGTCCAGGTCCTCCAGGAGCGCATCGACGTGCTGGGCATCAAGGAGCTGAGCATTCGCCGCCTCGGCCTCGACAAGATCGTGGTGCAGGTGCCGGGCGGCACCGAGCAGCAGATCGAGAAGATCGAGGACCAGATCGAGCGCAGCGGTCGGCTCCAGTTCAAGATCCTCGTCACCGAGCTGGCTGAGCAAGAGCGCAACCAGTGGATCCAGAACGTGCTCGAGGACAAGCGCCTCGGCAACTGGAAGGCCAACGCGCGCTACGACGTGGCCGAGGTGACCGACGCCTCGCTCAAGCACCCCAAGTACTCCTGGGCCGACCCCAAGACCGGTCAGTGGTGGGCGCTGCTCAACCACGCGATCGCGGGCAAGCCGCAGTACGTCGAGGGCAACCTGCTCGAGAGCGCCGAGACGGCCATGGACAACAAGGGCCTGCGCTGCGTGGGCTTCACCTGGGGTCCGGTCGGCCGCAAGCGCTTCTACAAGCTCACGTCCGACAACGTGAACAAGAACCTGGCCGTCGTCCTCGACGGCAAGCTGCGCTCGGCCCCGGTGATCCGCTCTGCCATTGGCAAGAAGGGGATCATCGAGATGTGGGACACCAAGAAGACCCCCCTCGAGAACAACTCCGAGATCAACTCGCTGATCGTGATCCTCAAGGCGGGCGCGCTGCCCGCCAAGCCGATCAAGGCCTACGGCAAGAAGGTCGGCGCCCAGCTGGGCGCCAAGGCGGTCAAGCTCGGCTCGCTGGCGATCGTGGCCGCGCTGGGCGTGGTCGTGATCTTCATGCTGATCTACTACGGCAGCCGCGCGGGCCTGATCGCCGACATCGCGCTGGCGCTGAACCTGTTCCTGATCCTGGGCACGCTCTCGATGTTCGAGGCGACCCTGACCCTGCCAGGTATCGCCGGCATCCTGCTGACAGCAGGTATGGCGGTCGACGCCAACATCCTCATCTACGAGCGCATTCGGGAGGAGATCGCCCGCGGCGCCAAGCTGCGCCAGGCGATCCAGTCCGGCTACGACCGCGCCTTCTGGACGATCTTCGACGCCAACCTGACCACGGCCCTCACGGCGGTGGTCCTGATGTGGGTCGGCACCGGCCCGATCAAGGGCTTCGGCCTCACGCTCACGATCGGCATCGTGGTCTCGATGTTCACCGCGCTCTTCGTCACGCGCGCCCTCTATGGGTTCTTCGTGGCTAAGGAGATCGTGACCGAGGTCAAGTTCAAGCAGCTCTTCGAGCGCCCCAACATCGACTTCCACGGGGCCAACAAGAAGTCGCTCATGATCTCGGGCGCCTTCATCCTGATCGGCTGGCTGGTGTTCCTGGCACGCGGCTCGGAGGCCTACGGAATCGACTTCACCGGCGGCACGGTGATCTCTATGCGCCTCAAGACCCCCATGACCGCCGGCGAGGTGGAGAAGCGCGTCCAGGACCACTTCAAGGCCAAGGGCGAGAACGTCACCTTCGAGGTCCAGCGCATGGGCGAGGCCATCGGCGGCACCAAGAGCCTCGAGTGGCAGATCCGCACCCGCCGCGTCGAGGACACGGGCGGCGCGCCGGCCGCGCCCAAGACGGGCAGCGGCGGCTGGTCGCTCCTCCCGGCCGCCTACGGTCAGGACGCCCCCACGCCGCCCGGCGACGAGGCTCCGGTCGAGAGCAAGCAGCCCGCTGGCGAGAAGCCCGCTGACGCGAAGCCCGTCGAGGGCGAGGCCCCCCTGGGTGACCCCGCCCCCGTCGAGAGCAAGCAGCCCGCGGCGGCTGACCCGATCCCGCTCCCCGCGCCGAGCGCTCCGGCCAAGAAGCCCAGCGCCGTGGCCAAGGGCGACCAGGACTACTTCCGCAAGAACGTGGCCGAGGTCTTCACCGAGGAGCTCGTCGTCCCCTACCCCCAGATCGAGGGGAAGCCCTACGCGCTGGCCGGCGCTCAGGGCGGCTTCGCCAAGGTCCGCTTCCAGGCCAACATGGTCCAGGTCGACTCGACCGCTGACGAGAAGCTGACCGCGGACGCCCTCAAGACCCAGCTCCCGACCGCCTTCCGCAAGCTGGCCAAGTCCCTCGACAAGGACAAGGCCAAGGCCCGGATCGCGATCCTCAACGCGCTGGCCGACGGCAAGGGCGATCAGCAGGGCTTCACGGTCACGGCCCTGCCGGACAACGACCCCAACGACGGCATGCTGCCCTTCGAGTTCACCACCTTCGCGGTGCCTGCGACCAACGCGTCGGCTCAGGAGCAGGTGATCTCGGTGTTCAAGGAGGGCCTCGAGAAGGCCCAGACGGCCGGCAGCAACTTCGCGCCCGCCGTGCCCTTCCCCAGCGTCGACACCGTCGGCGCCGCGGTGGCCAAGAACCTCAGCAGCAAGGCGCTGATCGCGACCTTCTTCTGCGTGGTCCTGATCTGCCTCTACGTCTGGCTGCGCTTCGACTTCTGGTCGGGTATCGCGGCGATCGCGGCCGTGTTCCACGACGTGCTCGCCCTGCTGGGCTTCCTGGCGATCCTGGACGCGATCCTCTCGGCCACGGGGTTGGCCTTCGACGTCAAGTTCAACCTGACGACGATCTCGGCCTTCCTGACCCTGGTCGGCTACTCGATCAACGACACGATCGTCATTCTGGACCGCATTCGTGAGGACAAGGCCGCGACCAAGGCCAAGGACTACACGCCCGAGCTGATCAACCTGGCGATCAACCGCACCCTGGGCCGCACCGTCCTGACCTCGCTGACCAGCTTCCTGGTCTGCGCGGTGCTCTTCTTCGCCAGCTTCGGCGGCCTGAGCAGCATTCAGGGCCTCTCGGTCGCGCTGCTCTTCGGCGTCGCGGTCGGAACCTACTCCTCGATGTTCGTGGCGGCGCCGATCCTGCTCATGGACAAGAAGAAGGTCAGCGCGGCGATCTACGGCGGCTTCGCCTTCCTGCTCACCACCTGGCTGGTGCGCAACGGGGCCTACACCGCCGCGGGCGTCCTGGTCGGCCTCCTGGTCGCCCTGCCCTTCGTGCTCATGAAGCTGGGCGCCTTCCAGGTCGCGCAGCCCGCGACCAGCGGCAAGAAGAAGAAGTAGGCAGCTCGAGCGAGCGCTTGCGAGTCACAGAAGGGGCTGTCGCTGAGTGCGACAGCCCCTTCGCGTTTCGGAGATGAACCGCCAAGCACGCCAAGGACGCCAAGGAAGACCACCGAGCTTGGCGCCCTTGGCGTCCTTGGCGGTTCGATCCAAACAAGAAGGGAGGGAGCTGCGCCCTTGCGGCAGCTCCTTCGTGCACAGAACGGATCATTGACCCCGACATGCGTGGCGGAAGCGCGGTTTTGGGGACAAACTAGGGAACGATGGCGCAAGAGATCGAGCGGGCGCGGGAGCTGCTGACCTCCCTGATCCGCGACAAGGTGCTGGCAGCGAACGACGCCACCAAGGCCTACGAGGCCTGGGTGTCGTCTGGGGACGAGTCCCCCTTCTCGCGCTTCCTGGTCGACCTCTTCCCGGACCGCGGCGAGGCGATCCGCGGGGTGCTCCGCCTGCAGGCCGTGACGGGCATGCCCTTCCCTGAGCGCTTCACCTTCGAGCGCTTCGAGGACCTGCTCGTCGGCCAGCTGGGGATCGAGGCCGGCATGGTCAGCCCCAAGCTGCTGCAGACCGTCCGCGCCGTGCAGGACAAGAAGGTCAAGGAGAACAAGCTGCGGCGGCTCGACGACCTCCTCCCGCGGGCGGGCTTCGACCCCAAGATGCTCACGATGCTCTACGGGCACCTGCGCGAGCGGGTCCTGATCTGCAAGGGCTGCCTGGGGCGCTTCCCCCGCCAGGAGATGGGCGCCTTCGCGATCGAGTGCCCGCGCTGCGACTACAACATGCTGGCCGACGCCCTCGAGCCGAGCGACGTGAAGCTCCTCTCCGACGAGCAGCGCTCGATGCTCATGGCCAGCTCCGAGGCGGTCATGGAGACCGTCTCGATCCAGGAGCGCCAGCTGCGGCGCGAGGAGCGCGAGAAGAAGGGCTCGGACAAGGCGGCCGGCGGGATCCTGGTGGGCCTGCTCGCGGTGCTCGGCGGCGTGGTCGTCGTGATCGGCCTCCTGCTGAACCGCGACAAGCCGCGCCCGATCGTCAAGAAGACCTCGCCCAACCGGACCCGCAAGACCACCGACGTTGGCAAGACCGACGACGGCGGCAGCTCCGACAAGCAGGGCCTCAGCCTGGCCGAGGTCCGCACCCAGGACCTCGAGCTCTACAAGCGCGGCGCCTTCAGCGAGCTCCTCGAGCTGTGGCAGAAGGTCGAGGTGCAGAGCGGCGAGTCCGCCGCGGACGTCAAGCAGGCTCAGGACTCGCGGATCCGCCGCCTGGAGCAGCTGCTCGAGCTCAAGAAGCAGGTCGAGGCCCTCGCGGCGCAGCTCTCGACGGACCCCCAGAAGGAGCTCGAGCTGGCGCGCCTCCTCGGTCAGCAGGAGGTGCCGGTCAACGTCCCGCCCTTCGACCGCTTCAGCAAGCAGCTGCAGGCCCTGCGTCAGCAGCGCGAGGAGCGCCTGCGCGAGGCCGCCAAGCAGCGCTACGCCGAGGTGCTCAAGCAGACCAGCGCTGACGCCTGGATCCGCCGCAACCGGCACGTCAAGCGCCAGCCAGCGCTGATGGGCGTCCCCTTCGGCGGGCGACGCGTGGACGGCGTGCGCGTGCTCGAGGTCCGCGAGGACGGCTACGAGGTCCAGACCCCGACCGGCGAGGCCCAGAGCCTGGAGTGGGGCGACCAGCCGGTGCTCGACCTGCGCGTCATGCAGGCCGCCGCCGAGCCCGGGCAGGCCTCCGATCAGCTCGAGGTGCTCCGGCGGGCTTTGATCGCGCGCAACCCGGTCGTGGCTGGTCAGGCCATGGAGAAGGTCCCGGGCCAGCTCTCGCTGGCGACGCTGATCGCGCGCGCCCCGACCTCGGTCCTCCCCTCGCCGCGGGGCGACGGGACCTACTGGGTCCGCTACCCCACCGACTGGAGCCCGGCCGACTTCGAGCCCGATCGCGGCAGCCGCGTCAGCAGCGACGGCGGCAAGCTGCTCCTGAGCGGCAACCCCTGCCGCGTGGTCAGCCGACCGCTCCCCGCCAACGCCCCCGACCGCAAGGAGAAGTCCTCGCTGGTCTACGCCGAGGTCACCCTGGCGGAGTCGGTCCCCGGGCTGAACTTCGCGCTGCGCCTGGTCGGCAAGGGCACCGAGAAGTCCTACGTCGCCCGCTGGGGCGGCGGCCGCTGGTCGCTCGAGCTCTCGCTCGGCTCTGGCCGCAACAAGCTCAAGTCGGGCCCCCTCCGCTCGGACGGCAAGCAGGCCCGCCTGAGCTACGACGGGCGCGAGGTGACGCTGGCCCTGGACGGGTTCCCCGTGTTCACCAAGGCCACCACGGCGCGCGTGGAGGAGGTCGGCTTCGCGATCGGCGCCTCGGAGGACCTCAGGATCGAGACCCTCGAGCTGGTCGGGACCCTGGCGCCCGAGCGCAACGCCGCGGCAGAGCGCCGCTTCCGCAATCGCGTGCACCAGGAGGTCGACGCGATCTCGATCCAGGCCGGCGGAGGCGGCAAGCGCTACGAGTTCCCCGTCCTGAGCGCCGAGGACCCCCAGGCCCTGGCCGTGTTCGGCTCGGCCAGGATCGAGCAGCTGAACGCCGCCAAGCAGGCGCTGCTCAGCGACGAGCCTGGCTCGGCGGCCAGCAAGCTCGACGCGCTGATCGCCGAGGCCCCGAGCTTCGCCGCGGCCCACTACTACCGCGCTTACCTCTCGCTGCTCCGCTCCGACCCCTGCCAGGCCCTCTCGGCCCTGAACAAGGCGCTCGAGATCGACCAGGGCTTCGTCGAGGCGCGGGCCCTGCGCGGCCTGGCCTACGCCATGGCCTCCCGCGGCGACCTCGCCGAGACCGACCTCTCCCGCGCGAGCTCGCTCCGCCCCGACCTGGCCAGCCTCTACCTGGCCCAGGCCTGGATCGAGCTGGCCAACGCCGACCTCAGCGAGCGCCCCACCGGCGCGATCGCCTCTCACCCGATCCGAGTCGCCCAGGGCCTGGCCAACGGTGACCCCTTGATCCTGCGCCAAGGCCGAGCGCTGATCTCGCTCGAGCGCCTGGCGCGCTCGCTCCCGACCCGGGAGTCGAGCGAGACCCACCTCGTCCTCGCGCGCGGCAGCCTGGACAGCGTCGAGAACCTGCTCGGCTTCCTCGACCACACCCTCCGCAAGGAGATCGAGCCGCACCTCCCGCGCCTCAGCGACGACGAGGCCGGCCGCTTCGTGCGCGTCGCGGTGCTGCCCAACGAGTACAGCCGCCTGGTCGGCGACGACCGGCGCGCGGCCTACGTGCACGGCATGAACCTGGTGATCCTGGCGGAGCCGATTCTGGAGCCGACCCGGGACCTCCTGCGCGCCCTGACGCGCGCCCACCTCGTCCAGCGCCTCGGCCCGGTGCCGGCCTGGCTGGAGGAGGGGACCTGCGAGACCCTGCTCCGGCGCGTGACCCGCCGCCCCGACGCCGACCTGGTCGACCTGCTCAAGGACAACCAGCGGATCAAGAGCGAAGACCTCGCCGCGCTCCTCGACGCCGATCGAGAGGTCCTGGCCGAGAGCCCCTTGCTGCGCGCGCAGGCCTGGGCCCTGGTGGACGGGCTGCTGCCCAAGGGCCACCTCAAGAACCTGATGCGCAAGGTGGCCGAGGGGACCCCCCTCGACGCCCAGGGGAGCGGGATCGACATCCAGGCGCTGCCCGAGCGCTACCGCAGCTGGGTTCGACGGCTGAAGCGGCCCAAGAAGTAGCCGAGCGCGAGACGCTCCCCTACTTGAGCGGTAGCTCCCGCAGCACGCCCGCGACCTGCTCGAACACCCCGCGCCGCGCGTCCCCCGCCCGGAAGAGCAGGCGGAAGTGGTCGGCGAGCGCCTCGACCTCGGGGAAGAGCTCGACCAGCCGCCCCCGCGCGAGGTCCGGCCTGACCTGGTAGCGCGGCAGGACCGCCACCCCCTTGCGCCGCAGGACCAGCCAGCGGATCGCGGCGATCGTGCCCATGATCCGCACGCCGCCGAAGCCGAGCGGCTGCCCGCCGCTCGCCCCGCGCCAGTAGCCGAAGAGGGGGAGCGTCCGGTGCGCGTCGATCAGCACGTGGCGCGCGGCGTCCTCGGGCCGCTCGAAGGGCTCGCGCTCGAGGAGCTTGGGGTGGGCGACGAAGGCGTAGTCCTCGCGGTGGAGCCGGAGCGCCTCGAGGGCCGGGTCCTGGTTGCGGCGCGAGCTGACCGCGCAGTCGATCTCGCCCGCGCGCAGGCGCAGCTCGAGGTCGGGCCCCGAGCTGAAGTAGAGGTGCACCCTCAGGTGCGGCAGCGCGCGCTCCAGGGGGGTCGTGGCGGGCACCAGCCAGGACAGCCCCAGCTCGTGACGGGTCCCGATCACGAGCTCGAGGGGCGTCGGCCCCGCCTCGCCGCGCGCCGCGCGGGCGCACTCCGCCAGCTGCGCCAGGGCCGCCTCCGCGCGCGGCACCAGCGCCCGCCCGGCCTCCGTCAGGCTCACCCGCCGCGTCGTCCGCTCGAAGAGCTGAACCCCGAGCTGCCGCTCGAGCTGCGCGATCCGCTTGCTCAGCGCAGCCGGCGTGAGGAAGCACGCCTGCGCCGCCGCGCGGAAGTTCAGCCGCTCGGCCGCCTCGAGGAAGCAGCGCAGCGAGTCGGGGTCGGGGAGCTCCACCGCCGCATTGTATCGATCAGCGACATAATCGAATCAACGACGATTCGCTTCTGGACACGACGGTCCTCCCCTACTTTGGGACCCAGGAAGGAAGGGGGAACGCACCGGACCACCTCCCAGGAGCCCGCCATGACCACCCACGCCAACGTCTCTCGCCGCCGCCTGCTCCAGCTCTCGCTCGGCGGCGCCGCGGGCCTGCTCGCCAGCCCCGCCCTCGCGGCCGATCCGACTCCGGTCCAGCCCGAGGGGCCCTTCCACCCGCTCGCTCGGGCCCGCGGCGCCAACGGCTCGATCGTGACCCAGGACCGCCGCCTGCTGCCCTACCTCGATCAGGACAGCGACCTGACCTTCGTCAGCGACGAGCCCGGCGCGGCGATCGGCACCCAGCTGATCGTGACCGGGATCGTGCGGGACGAGAACGACCTGCCCCTCGCCGGCGCCAACGTCGAGATCTGGCAGGCCTGCGTCTCGGGCAAATACAACCACCGCTCCGACCCCAACAACGAGTGGCTCGACCCCGAGTTCCAGTACTGGGGGCGCGCCACGACCGGCGCCGACGGTCGCTACGTGTTCCGCACGGTCGTGCCGGGGGCCTACCGCGCCAGCGGCAGCTGGATCCGCCCGCCGCACATTCACTTCAAGGTCAGCCGCCTGCGCTTCCGCGAGCTGATCACGCAGATGTACTTCGAGGGCGTCAGCTTCTACTACGCCAACCGCTTCTACCCCGCCGAGGTCCTGACCCAGCTCAACCTGCGCGACCAGATCCTCGACGGCGTCCCGGCCCCGGCCCGCCCCGGAGTGATCGCCAAGGGCCGCCCGGGCCGCCCGGGCGAGAACGTCCCCGACGGCCTGCAGGTGTTCGAGTTCGACATCACCCTGAAGGCGATCCAGCGGGGACCCGACGATCGCCCGATCGCGGACGATCTGACGCGCCTGCTGCCGGTCTAGCGAGGAATCGAAGAACCTGCGGCCTGAGTCGAAGGCGCGTCGACGCGGCGGTTGAGAAGGAAAGCAGGAACACAGGAAGGGCAGGAAGGCGGTAAGGCCTGCGCTCTCGACACGAGCGCTGCGAAAGCGCGACCTTCCTCCCTTCCTCGATTCTTGCTTTCCTTCTAGATCGCCGCGCCAAGGAGCTACCGCCCGGCGACAACTCGTTCGCGCGCTAGCGCTGCAAGCGCGCCAAGATCAGGTCGTGGAGGTCGGTCGCGGCGAAGCGCTCGCGGGCGGCCTCCGTGGGCCCGATCAGGACCGCGCCGTCCTCGGGGCTCGCTGGGGCCCGGCCGTGGGTCCCCCGGACCAGGGTCGGGTCGAGGGAGATCACGTCCATGACGTAGCGGAAGCCGAGCAGCTTGCGCAGCACCTTCCAGGCCACCCGGGCCTTCACGAAGGCCCGGTCCTGGGCGAAGTGGAGCTCGCAGGGGTCGTAGCCCGGCTTCTTGTGGATCTCGACCTGGCGGGCGAAGTCGGGCGCGAGGGCGTCGTCCAGCCAGTAGTAGTAGGTGAACCAGCACCCACGCTCCGCGACGGCGACCAGCTCGCCCGAGCGAGGGTGGTCCAGGCCGATCTCGGCCTTGCTCTCGGCGTCGTAGACCCGCTCGACCCCAGGTGTCTGCTCGAGCAGCGCCTTGACGGCGCCCAGGTCCTTCGGGTCCCGCACGTAGACGTGGGCCAGCTGGTGATCGGCCACCGCGAAGGCCCGGCAGGCGCCGGGCTCGAGCAGCTCCCACTGGTCGAGGTTCAGCCAGGGCTTCAGGTAGCCCGCCTGGCGCAACACGCGGTTGAGGTGCACCGGGGTGTGCGCGTCCTCGATCCCGTACTCCGAGCACACCAGGACCTCGGCCCCCCGCGCTCGCGCCGCCTCGACCAGGCGCCCGACCTCCTGGTCGAGCTCGCGCAGGGAGCGGCGCCCCTCGGGCGAGGTCGGCCCCCAGCGCTGGTGGTCGTAGTCGAGGTGAGGCAGGTAGACCAGGCTCAGGGTCGGCTGCTCGGTGGCCAGGACCGAGCGCGCGCAGTCCACGATCCAGCGGGTGGAGCGGATCGTGGTCGCGGGGCCCCAGAACTCGAACAGGGGGAAGGGGCCCAGCTCCCGGTTCAGCCGCGCGCGCAGCTCGGGGGGCTCCGAGTAGACGTCGGGCACCTTGCGCCCGTCGGCCAGGTAGGCCGGGCGCGGGGTCACCGAGTGCTCGACCTCGGCGAACATGTTGAACCACCAGAAGAGCTTGGCGCAGCTGAAGCCCGGGTCCAGCTCGCGGGCCGCGTGCCACACCTTGGGCGCCTCGATCAGCCCGTTGTTCTGCTTCCAGAGCGAGACCTCGGCCCGGTCCCGGTAGTACCAGCCGTTGGCCACGACCCCGTGCTCGCGCGGCAGCTTCCCGGTCAGGTAGGTCGCCTGGACGCTGCAGGTCACCGCGGGCAGGACCGGCTCGATCGGGGCCGCGAAGCCCTCGTCCGCCAGCGCCTTCAGGTTGGGGCAGTCCTCGCCGAGCTGGCGCCTCGTCAGCCCCACGGCCAGGATCACTACGAGTGGTTTCACCCAGCCGACGCTATCAACCAGACCCCGAGCGAGGGAGGGCGAGGCGGATCGGACCTCGCGCGCTCCGCGGGTCGACCTCCGCGCCGCGCTGGAGCACCCGCAGCTCCCCCTGCGCCCTCAAGCGGCGGGCGGCCTGGCGCACGGGCTCCAACAGCTCGCGCCAGCCCTCGCCCTCGCCCTCGTGGAGCGCGCGGGCGGCCTCCGAGGGGCAGATCGTGGCGCCCGGCCGGCGCCGCGCGAGCAGGTCCAGGATCGCCGCCTCGCAGCGCGGTCCCAGCGACGAGCCGCGCTGCCGCCGGCAGCGCTCGCTGCAGTAGCGGACCTGGTCCCAGCAGCGCTTCCACTTGGCTCGGTAGGCGAAGCTGCGCCCGCACACGAGGCAATCCTTCGCGGGCGGGGGGCTGGCGCTCTCTCGCTGGCGTCGACGGCTCACCTCCGTAGGGTGCTCGACGTAGCCTCGAGCCCAACCTCCAGCGCGGAAGTCCCCATGCCCGAAGGACCTGAGGTCCACCGCCAGGCCGACCAGATCCGCGACGCGATCGCGGGCGAGGTCGCCCGCCACGTCTACTTCGGCCAGCCGCGCCTGCGCGCGGCCGGCCCCGCCCTGACCGGCCAGCGGGTCTTGGCCGTGCGGGCCGCGGGCAAGGCCTTCCTGATCGAGTTCGAGGACGCGCGCACGGTCTACGTCCACCTGCAGCTCTACGGCAAGTGGCTGGTGCGCAAGCGCGGCGGCCCCCCCAAGACGAGCCGCACGCTGCGCCTCCAGATCGACACCGACCAGGGCTCGGCCTTCCTCTACTCGGCGTCCGAGATCGCGGTCCTCGACCCCGAGGAGGTCGCCGAGCACGGCTACCTGAGCAAGCTGGGCCCCGACCTCCTCGCGCCCGAGACCGACCTCGAGACGGTCCTGGCGCGGATCCGCGACCCCGAGCTCGGACGGCGCCGGCTGGGCAACCTCTACCTCGACCAGGGCTTCCTGGCGGGGCTGGGCAACTACCTGCGCACCGAGATCCTGCACGAGGCGCGCCTGCACCCCGACTGGCGCCTGTGCGACCTCGACGGCTGGGAGTCGCGCCGCCTGGCCAAGGCCACCCTGGCCCTCCCCCAGCGCAGCTACGAGACCGGCGGGATCACCAACGACCTGGCCCGCGCGGCGCGCCTCAAGGCCGAGGGCGTCAAGCGGCGGGCCTACCGCTGGCAGGCCTTCGCGCGGGCCGGCAAGCCCTGCTACCGCTGCGGCGCCGAGATCGAGCGCTGCGAGGACGCGGGGCGCCGGCTCTATATCTGCTACGGCTGCCAGGAGTAGCTACTCCTTCGGCACGACCTCGCCGCCGCGCAGCTGGCAGGTGACCTCGTCCAGCGCGAAGGGCTCGCCGCTCTGGCGCACCTCCCCGAGCTGGTTGATCGCGAAGTAGCGCGCGCCCGTGACCCCTGGCACCAGCGGAGCGGCGACGCCCATCCAGCGCCTCGTGGGGGCCGACTTGCAGCGCACGAGCTCGAAGCGATAGCCCTCGCGCTCGGGAGAGGTCTGCTGAATCAGCTCCGCCTTCACCAGCGCCGCGAAGTCTGGCGCGAAGGCGCCATGTTTCATTCGATGCAATCCCTGCGCCTGGGCCAAGCCGCGCAGGGTCGCGATCGCTGCCTCCTCGTTCTTGGCCAGGTCGACCACCCGCTCGCGCTTCGGCGCGGCCCCCTCGCGGAGCGAGGCCGTGATCCAGGCCAGGGTCTCGGCGTGCTTGGGGTCCCCCATGGCCACGATCCGGTAGACGGTCTCCCGGCCCAGGGCGACAGCGACCCGCGCCAGGAACGTGCGCCCCGCCACCTCGACCTCGAGGACCTGCTCGCGCAGGGCCAACCCGCCCCCGCTCTTGCGCTCCACCGGCTCGCCTCGCTTGGAGGTCCCCTTCTGCGCGCGCGCGAAGGCCTCGAGCTGGCCGAGGGCGGCCTCGAGCAGCGCGGGGGCCGAGACCTCGATCCCGAGCGCCTCCAGGGTCGCGCGCGGGGTGTCGACCACGGTCACGGCCAGGTTCAGCTCGCGGCTCCCCTGCGCCAGGCTGGCCTGCTTCCCGCCCAGGGCCGGCGACCGCCGCAGGCTCTTGTCCTCCTTCAGCTCCCGGGGCAGCTCGAGGGCGTAGCCCTTGACCCGCAGCCAGCGCGTGGCGGGCTCGCGCTGCGGCCCGCCCGGCTGGAGCGCGGGGGCCGAGCGCGGGCGGCTCAAGGGCAGGCTCGCGACCTCTCCGTGCAGGGTCACCACCGGGTCCTGGACCCCGCCCCGCCGCCGCGCGCGGATCGGGACCTCCCGGGCCAGGTAGTCGCGCAGCTCCGCGGCCGTGACGACCTTGTCGCGGTCCCCGTCGGCCCCGCCCCGCAGGGCCGCGAGCAGGGCCGCCGTGAACACGCCGTGGCCCTCGTCCTCCACGCTGAACTGGTTCGCCCCCGCCGCCGCGATCGCGAGCGAGCGGCCCGCGTCCTTGGGCGAGCCCTTGGCCCCAGGCAGCACCCGCTTCCCGACCCCGCCGAAGCCGCGGATCCCCGCCAAGGCTCCGCTGTGGCAGGCGTCCGTGATCAGGATCCGCTGGCGGGCGCCGAGCTGCCTCCAGAGCGCCTGCAGCTGCTGGGCGCTGATCGCGCTGAAGGCCAGCCCGGCGTGCTCGGTGTCCTGGCAGGCCAGGTAGGCGTCCCCCGCCGCGTCCACGAAGCCGTGCCCCGCGAAGTAGAGGATCGCGGTGTCCTCCGGCCGCACGGCCCGACGGAGGAGGTGCTCCTGGAGCGCCCTCAACACGCCGCGTCGAGTCGCCTGGCGCCCGAGCAGGAGCTTGACCCGCTCCGAGCTCGCCGGGCTGGCCGGGTCCCGCGCGTAGAAGTCGGCGACCGCCCGGGCGTCGGCCTCGGCGAACTTCAGGTCGCTGATCTTGGCGTCCGCGTAGTCGTCGACCCCGACCACGAGCACGTAGGTCTCGCCCTCGCGCTCCTGGGCCGACGCCGCGCTCGTCAGCGCGAGCACGCCCGCCAAAGCGATCGCAACTCTCCTCACGGGACTAGCCTCCCTACACGTGGCCTCTCAGCTCGGAGAGACCTCCCAGACATGGCACAGCCCCGAGAGGCGCGCACTCTCGGGGCTGATAGGCCCAGCGGGATTCGAACCCACAACCGACGGCTTAGAAGGCCGTTGCTCTATCCGTTGAGCTATGGGCCCCAGCAGACTGAGTCTAGCTCGCGCGTCTACGCTTCCGCAGGCTCGACGTCCTTGAACAGGGCGTCGACGTCGAGGACCTCGCCGGTGCAGGGCAGCTCGAGATAGGCGAAATAGACCAGGGGAGCAATGTCCTCCAGGTTCTCGTTCATCTCCTTCAGCCCGGGGAGCGACTCCTTGACCTTGTCCGCCTCGACCTCGTTCACCCAGTCGAAGCTGTCCACGATCCCGTTGGAGTGCTCGATCTCCCAGGTGTTGAGGAAGTAGACGATCATGTCGGCCCGGCGCGCCAGCCAGCCCTGCAAGAAGGTGCGCTGCAGGTCGAGGTCGCCGTTCTTGACCAGGGCTTGGAGCAGCAGCCGCGTCTCCTTGGCCCGACGGAGCGAGCGCTTGAGGTTGCCTGCGCGCAGGCTGACCTTGGCGTTGTTGCGGCGGAGCAGGTCCTTGCGGTCGGGGCCCGGCAGCGCTTCGAGGATCTCGATCGCGAAGGGCTCGGGCAAGCGCTCGAGGAACTCCTGCATCTTCATGACGGCCTCCCTTGGGGAAGGCGCGGATCCTAACCCCAGCGCCGCTCGCAGGCTATTCCGGGAGGCGCCCGCCCCAGCGCGCCAGCTCGGCGGGGGTGTTGGCGTTCATGAGCACCGCCGGGTCCTCGACCTCGACGTGGCGCAGCGCCCCCTCGGCGGCCAGGGCCCGGATCACCTCCCGGGCCGGCTGATCGGGCCCCAGGGCCAGGAAGCGCGGGAACACCGGCGCCCCCAGCAGGACCGGGTGCCCGCGCCGCCCCGCGTGGCTGGGGACCCAAGCCAGGGCGTCCGAGGCCTCGCTGGCCGCCAGCAGGGCCGACAGCGTCTCTGGCGCCGCCAGGCAGGCGTCCACCGGCCACAGCAGGGCAGCCGCCGCGCTGAGTCCGCCCAGGCCCCGCTGGAGCGAGCTGGTGCGACCCGCCTCCCAGCTCGGGTTGTCCAGGAAGCAGGCGGAGCGGGCGCCCGCCGCCGCGCGCGTCGCGGCCGGGTGGGCCCCGATCACGACGCGGGCCTCCCCCAGCCCCGCGGCCTCGCAGACCCGCAGGATCCGCTCCAGCGCGCTCTCCGCCCCGTAGCGCAGCGCCGCCTTGGGGCAGCCCATTCGGCTCGAGGCGCCGGCCGCCAGGACGAGGGGGATGACCTCGGCTGGGGTCACCGCGAGCCCGAGCTGAGGGTCGTCGGCTCGCAGGAGAGCGGCTGGTCCTCGACCTCGAGCAGGGCCCGCTCGCCGCCCGGCTTGAGGTCCTGCGCGAAGTGGAGCGTGACGCGCAGGTTGTAGTTCCCCGCCGTCGCGCCGCTGAGGTCGACCACGAACCCGCAGTTGCCGTGCGACCCCCGCGCGTCCTCGGGCGGATCGGGGGCGGGCCCGTCGAGCAGGAAGAGCTTGTGGCGGCGCTTCTGGAGGGCCGGGTCGAGGTGCAGGCGAGCCAGCACTCCGCCCAGCCCGGTGCTGGCCGCGACCCACTCGCAGCGGCTGGTCTTGAGCCCGCTCAGGCGAGGGTCCTTGCCGCGGCCGTCCGCCTTGATCGGCTTGGGGTTCCGACGCGACCAGATCTGGACCGGCCCCGCCGAGGGCGCGAAGTCGAGGGACATCCGCAGCTCGCTCTTGCGGTTGACCTCGAGCGCGACCGGGAGCGAGACCTCGGCCTCGAGCTCCATTCGGTTGCCGTAGACCGTCAGCGAGCAGCGCTTGGTCGAGCGGATCCAGTGGCCCCAGATCAGGTAGCACTCGAGCAGGTAGGCCGCCGTGATCCGCACGGGACCGGCGCGGTAGGAGGTCCACTCCGCCCGGACCTCGTCCGTGCGCCGCCGCACGTCGAGGAAGAGGTAGCCCAGGCGCAGGTCGAGCTTGGCCCGATCGAGCAGGTCGGGCCCGAAGCCGCCGCGCGCGCGCGCGAAGCGCAGCTGGCGCAGGTCGAGGAAGTGGGCCGGCGCCCCGCCGGTCACGACCTGGACCCGGTCCCCCGTCCAACCCACGAGCCGAGGCCCGCGCCGGTCGAGGTCGACGTAGCGTCGCTTGGCGCGAGGCGGCGGGGCCTTGGCGAAGTGGAGCAGGTAGACCCAGCCGCGCCCCTTGGGGTCACGGACCACCAGCTCGGTGGTCTGGCTCTGCCCGAGCGCGAAGGCCTGCGGCGGGGCCCGGTCGCCCACGTCGCGGGCCATGAACACCAGCTCGTCGTTGTTGTCGAAGCGGCCGTCGTCGGTGTCGCTGCGCCGCTCGTCCCCCTCGGGGAAGGCGAAGGCGCCCGCGGGCGTCCGCTCGTCGATCTGGTAAGGGATCGCGACCGCGGCCCCCTCCCGCCAGGCGTAGAGCCGGAGCGACTCCTTGCCTTTGCCCAGCACGGGCTTGAGCGCCTTCCCCTCGACGATCACAGGGCTCTCGCCCCGCTTGAGGGTCGAGCGGTCACCCGGCCCCGCCCACGCGAGCGGGCCGAGGAGCAAAACGAGCAGTGCTGCGAGGCGGATCACCGACGGCGCAGAGGCTTGATCGAGAGCTCGGGCTTGTGGCGGACCAAGCTCTCGGCCGGGATCGTCCCGTGGATCGAGGCCAGCGAGTAGACCTTGGTGTTCTTGCCGATCACCGTGCCAGGGGCCGCCACGGCGTTGCAGCCGATCGCCACGTCGTCGCCGAGGATCGAGCCCAGCTTGAGCATTCCCGTCTTGATCACCCCCTCCGGCCCGAGCACGTTCACGTTGCCCGGGAACACGCGGAAGTTCGCCAGCTTGGTCCCCGCGCCCAGGTTGACGCGCTTGCCCAGGATCGAGTCGCCCACGTAGGCGAAGTGCCCCGCGCTGGCGACGTCCATGAAGATCGCGTTCTTGCACTCGGTCGAGTGGCCCAGGATGCAGTCCTTCCCGGCGAGCACGTATTCGCGCAGGTAGGCCCCGTGCCGGACCACCGTCCCGGGGCCCAGGATCGCTGGCCCCTGCACGAAGGCGCCCGCCTCGATCCGAGCACCCTCGGCCAGGAACACCTTCCCGCGCACGTGGGCCCCGTCCTCGACGACCCCCTCGATCCGATCCTCGGTGTGCTGATCCATGTAGTCGCGCAGTCGATCCCCCAGCGCCTCCCACGCCCGCTCGACCCCCTCGAAGAGGGCCGCGTGGGGGAAGTCGCTGAGATCGAAGAGGGCGCTGGGTGCGTAGGGAGAGCTCACCAACCGGACTCCTTCAACGAAGGCGGGTCCGCGCGGGGCCCGCTGCAAAAGTCGGCGCCGCTCAGCTCCCGCTGGAGGGCGCCTCGGGCGGATCTTCGCCTGGGTTCTTGGCGGCGACGGCCTCGCCCTCGTCCGCCGCGGCTGCCTCGTCCGCCGAGCCTTCGTCCTCGCTCTGGGAAGCCTCGTCCTCGCTGGCGGCCGAAGGCTCCTCGAGCACGTCCTCGGACGAGGACTTCTCCTCGGGCGCGGGCTCCTCAACGGCGGGCTCCTCAGCCGCGGGCTCCTCGGCGGGCTCCTCGGCGGGCTCCTCAGCCGGCTCCTCTGCGGCGGGCTCCTCGGGGGGCTCCTCGGCGGCGGGCTCCTCGGCGACGGGCTCCTCAGCCGGCTCCTCGGCGGCGGGCTCCTCCGCCGGCTCCTCAGCCGGCTGGGGAGGCTGCGGGGCCACGGTCTCCATGGCGGAGGTGGTCGGCGGTGCGGAGGGGACCGCGAAGGGGTCCTCACCTGGCGGCACCGATCCGGTGCCCGACCAGCCGCTGACCGTGCTCGGCTTCGGCTCGGGCTCCTCCGTCGCCTGATCGAGGGCCTCCTCCTCCTCGGCGTCCTCGGCGTCGAGGTCCACCTCGACCTCCTCGAGGTCGGGGTCCTCGTCGAGGGCCAGGATCTCGTAGCGAGCCCGACGCTGGCGCTCCGCGGTCCGGCTCAGCTCGTTCCCGCGGGCGCGCGCCGCGCTGTAGACCTCGGCCTCACCGACCTTGGCCAGGCGCTCGTCGTCCTCGGCCTTGATCAGCTTGAGCCGCCCCGCCACGATCGCCTCGCTGGCAGCCTGCATCGCCTGCTCGGCCAGCTGCAGCGCCTTGCTCGGCGAGTAGGCCGCGAGCGCCGCGCGCGCGTCCGAGAGCAGCTCCCAGGCCGCCCCGGCGTCGCCGGTCAGCCCCAGCTGGTAGAGGCGGTTGGCCTCTCCGAGGCGCTGCAGCGCGACCAGGATCGCGAACTGCGCGTCGCCGAGGATCCCGCGGTCGGCGATCCGCTCGCGGCCGCCGTGGAAGAGGCCGATCCCCTGAGCGTCGTAGGCGGCGCGCACGCCCTCCTGCAGCCAGAGCATGGCCTGGACGTGGTCTCCGCTCTCGAGCAGCTTGGCGGCCGCCTCGTGCGCCGCGCGCGCCCCGCTGAGGCGCGTCTGGGCGCCGGGCCGCTTGCCGCGCCGCTCGTCGGAGAGGATCCGCTCGACGGTGGCCACCTTGTCCTTGACCGACTTCTTGAGCACGTAGGCGCGGTGGTAGCGCAGCACGTCCTCCCCGGCCTGGCCGCGCAGGCTGGCGAGCCCCTTCTCGATCGCGAAGAGCTCGAGCAGGAGCGCCTCCCAGTCGGCGGGCTCCTGCCCGTGAGCGTTGGCGCGGGCGCGCCGCAGGCGGTTGGCGAGCCCCTCGACGGCCGCCGCCGTGTCGAAGGGGACGGCCCGCTCCTCACGCGCCACGAAGTTGCGCAGGCCTTCGACGCGGGCCTCGAGCTCCTCGATCATGCTGGCGCCGCGCTCGCGCTGCCCCTGCAAGGCCATTTGCCGCACGCTGATCGCCATGAAGGCGCGCTGGATCGTGCCGACCCGGGCCGAAGCCGCGGAGCCGCCCTCTCCCAGCAGCTCGATCCGCGCTGCCGCGCGATGGAGGTCGCTCTCGAGGTCCACCCAGCACGAGCGGGCGAAGCCCTCCGAGAGCTCCTTCAGCCCGAGGTGCGCCTGGTGGAGCTCCTCGCGCAGCGAGTCGAAGTCCGGCTTGAAAGGGGCCTCGCCGAGGGTGATCGCGGCGGCGTCCTCAGCGAGCGCGGAGGCCCGCTCGAGCTCTCGCTTCGCCTGATCCCGCGAGCCGTCGTCGAGGTGGCGTCCGACACGGTCGATCAGCTCCCAGGCCCACCCCTCGAGCTCGCTGGGGTCCTCGCCCGGCGGGACCGGGTCGTCGAGGCGCTCGATCAGCCCCGCCCGCGCCTCGGCGACCTCGAGCGTCCGCCGCACCTTCTCGCCCAGCGCCTCGCCGATCCGCACGGCCTGCTGCGCGAGGCGGCAGCTGCGCACGGGATCCGCGCTCGCGTGGAGCGCGGCCTCGAGGGCCTTCTCGACCAGGTCGGCGTAATCGTCGTCAAAGGAGTGGCTCGAGAAGCCCGCCTGGAGCACGTGCTCCAGCCAGGCGTCCGCCGAGCGGAGCGTGTGCGCGCACTCCTCCAGCAGCCCCTCGGCGCTGGCCGAGCTGCGAGCGACCCGCTCCAGCGCGCTCGCGCAGGCGCGAATCCGCGAGACCGGCAGGTTGCGCGCCGGGGCGTCGTTGAGGGTCCGCACGCAGCGGCGCAGAGGACCCAAGTCGTAGAAGGCGTCCTCGCTCCGCTCGACGCCGTGGCGGAAGAGCGAGATCTCGAGGCCCCGCCACAGGGAGTGCAGGTCCTCCATTTGGGCCTGGGCCTCGGCCAGGTGGTTCCCCGTCACGCCTCGGAAGCGGCGGGGGACCGGAGGCGGCTGCGGGAGGAGGGTCTCGGGCACGACCACGCCGGGCGGCTTGAGCGCCTGCAGGTAGAGCTTGCGCAGCGCCAACACCTCTTCGCGCAGGGCGCTCGCGAGGCGCTGCGTCGACTCGCGCTGCTCCTCGGCCTGATCGAGCAGCTCGCTCCGGCGGAGGAAGTGCACGAGGTGCCCGAGGAGCACGATCAGCAGGGGCAGCCCGAACAAGACCGCGAGCGCCGCGACCCACACGCCAGAGCCGGACTCGACCGGCGGCGCCGCGGCGGGCTCGGCGGGAGGGACCAACGCGCGCTCGAGGGCGGCGAGCTCCGCGCTGGCCCGCTCGATGTTGCGCAGCGCCTCGACGGGTCGCCGCTCGCCGTAGTCGCGCTCGCCCTCGATCAGAGCCCGGCGAGCCAGGCGCACTTGATCGCGCAGGCGCCGCAGCTCCGAGTTGGAGTGCTGCTTGTCGGCGACGGCCTCCTCGATCTTGGCCTCGAGGCGCTGCAGCTTGCTCTGGGCAGCCGAGAGCTGGCCGGCGAACTGCTCGCGCGCCCGCTCGATCTCGTCCAGCGAGATCGCCGCCTCGGCCAGGCGCTGGCGGGTGCGTGAGAGCGCGTCCGCGGCGGCGCTGGGGTCGAAGTCTGGGCGCTGCTGCCCGGCCTGCAGGCCGAGGGCGTCCTGGACGCGGGCGAAGGCCAGGCGCGCCTCGCGCAGGGTCCGATCCGCCTCCTCGGTCGGGATCTCGCGCGCGCGGAGTCGGGCCGCGCGCAGCTCGAGGGCCGAGATCTCGCTCGACACCTGGCGAGCCTCCTCGGCGAGGGCCTTGGCCCGGTCGGAGCGCTCCTCGATCTGGCGCAGCCGACGCGCGTCGCGCTCCCGCTGCATCGAGGCGATCCGTCGCTCGAGCCCTTCGAGCAGGTCGCCCACCTCGCGAGCCATGGCCGAGAGGCCGGCCGGCGCGAGGCGCTCCTCGCGGGGCAAGTCCTCGAGGTGGTTCTCGTAGAGGCGG
>MDTG01378425.1_pt1 | contig 34750 bp, 30 predicted proteins | sample 811421 | NCBI WGS metagenome assembly MDTG01 (sample SAMN05326645, study PRJNA326480) | marine metagenome | isolation source: seawater | place: Pacific Ocean: South East | collected 2011
CGTGCCGCTGGGCTTCGTGTCCCTGACCGAGAACCTGATGATGGTGGCGATGGCCCTGTGGATGTGGGCCAAGGTCGCCTACCTTGGGATGCACTGAGCGCCGCGCCAGGTACGGCGCAGCGCACGTGCTCGCATCGGCCGTCCTGTGTGCAGGCCGGCCACGACGCGGTGTTACTGCGCGCGCGGCGGGAAGCCAGCTTCGCTCAGGGCCGCGGCGATCTGCTCTTGCGAGGCCGAGGTCTGGACCTCGACACGGCGGGTCGGCGGGTCCGTGACGATCTTGGCGTTGGGGTCGATCGTTTGGATCGTTTTCGTAACGGTGCGGGCGCAGCCGCCGCAGGTCATGTCTTCGAGATGGAATTGCATGGAAAACTCCTTTCGGGTTGGGGTGTTTGAAGTCTGGTCCTTGCCACGGTTGGAAGGTCAAGCGCTATTTGCATCCCCGCTACACCAATCGGCCGAATGCTCATAGGGCAAGGCCGTGGTGCTCTTTACCCGATCCAGCACGAAGCTTGTCTTGCAGTCCTGCACGCTGGGGTGCTTGAGCAGCGTGTCGAGCACGAAGCGAGAGTAGTGAGCCATGTTCCTGACGACCACCCGCAGCAGATAGTCCATGTCGCCGGTCAGCGCATGGCATTCCACGACCTCCGGCCATTTCTGGACCGACGCGCGGAACACGTCCATGGGATTGCGCTTGTGCGAGTCGGAGTGCTTTTCGAGACGCACGTTCAGGTAGGCCGTGAGCGTGAGGCCGATCTTCTCCGAGCCGCTGCTCGGCCCGGTGTTCTTCGAGTTCATCGAGCGCAAGGGCAACTACCGCGAGGGCTTCGGCGAAGGTAACTTCGGTGCCTTGTTCGAGTCGATGGAGCGCGACCAGATCAACCGCGGCGCGCTGGAAATCAACCCAGCCTGATTCGGGCTTTCCCCCTGAAGGCATAGCACCTTCCGCATCTCGCGAGCCCCGGTGGGGCTCGCACTATTTTGGCAAGCGGCCTCCACGATGCCCATTGGCCCTCGTGCAGCTTGCACCATTCATCTCCTCACAATCGAACATCACCACGGCACGGTGCAGGCTTCTTTGACTAATATATGAACACATGTATAATTGTTTATTCAATATTTGGCCTCAGCTCGACTGGTGCTACAGCAGGCGTGCATCTCGTCCCCCGAATCAACATGGATCATGGAAGGACAAGACTATGGAACTTCGTCACTTGCGCTGCTTCATTGCGGTTGCTGAGGAACTCCATTTCGCCCGCGCTGCCGAGCGGCTGCACATCGAGCAGTCTCCACTGTCACGGGCCATCAAGGAACTGGAAGAAGAACTGGGCGTGATGCTGTTTGCCCGCACCACGCGCAGCACTCGGCTGACCCGTGCGGGCGAGCTGTTTCTGGAGCACGTGCGCCGCGTGCTCTCCGCCTTGGAGCAGGCACGCGATAGCGTGAAAGCGGCAGCAAACGGTTTTCATGGCCAGTTGCGCGTGGCATTGTCCGACGGCATCACGCCGTCGCGCCTTTCTGCGTTGCTCGTACTTTGCCGCCAGGAAGAACCCGAGGTCGAAATCCGGTTCTTCGAGGTGCCCCTATCGCAACAGATCAAGGGGCTGCATAGCGATCTGTATGACGTAGGGTTTGCTCAATCCGACGAAGTGGGCGACGGTATCGTCGCCACGCCCGCATGGAGCGATGCGCTGATGGTGGCCGTGCCAGCTCGGCATCCGCTTCTGGCCCACAAGCGCATCCCCTTGGATGAGTTGCTTCGCTATCCACTGGTTCTGTGCGATCCACAGGCATGTGAGGGCCATGCCAAGCAAGTTGAACGGGTGTTGCGCCGTGCGGATGTGGAGCCACTGATTGCAGAGAGGGTTTCGTCCACCGACCTGATGATGGCCCTAGTCTCGGCCGGTTTTGCGCTCGGCCTAGCAGGCAGTGCACACATTGCCGCCAGCCGTGAGCCGGGTGTAGTGGCCCGGCCGCTAGCTTCGCGCGTGTCGCCCCTCACGACCTATCTGTTGCGGCTGGACGGAGATCCGTCCGACGAGTTGGCGCGGTTTATTGAGCGCGCACAGGCCATCGAACAGCCGGAAACCCCCAGGCCCATACGAGGCCGTAATCCCGATCACCCGGAGGAACTGACGCCATGAAGAAGATCATCCCATTCTTGCTGGTTGCCGTGTTGACTGCCTGCGGCCAGTCCGATGGGCCACAGAAGTCCGCCGGTTCCGCAGCCAACATCCCGACAGTGGAAGAGCTGGCGGCCAACCCCGAACGGCTCAAGGAACTGCGCCAGCAGTGCAAGACCGACCGCCCCAAGCTGGGCGACGTGTTGTGCAACCGGGTGGCCGAGGCCACGCGCAAGCGGTTCTATGGCGACGGGGAAACGCCCTACACACCGCCGAAGGAGCCGCCTAAGTTTTGATCGTGGCCGCTTCGCCACGAATATTGGATTTCCTGACCGACACGCCGCAACGCGCCTGCGCTTGCGACGTTTTTCGTTGGCTCGCCACCGCGCTAATTCTTTCTTTTTGCTCGATCTTTCTGCTTAAAACGGTCTTTGACCGGCACTGACGCGGCACCGATCCTGACGCCTCCGGCACGTCCTTGTGCCGCTTTTTCCATGAGGAATCGGCGCAGGAGAAATCGGAGGCCAGGTCATGCAAGGGACGAACGTGCTGTTCGGTCAGATCGCCGTGGTATTCGGCATCGTGATCGCCGGAGTGTGGGGTGCCACACAATGGACAGCAGCAGCCCTTGGCTATCAAGTACGCCTTGGCTCGCCCTGGTTCGATCTTCTTGGCACGCCGATCTATCACCCGTGGAAGCTGTTTGAGTGGTGGTTTTCTTACGGCGCCTATACCCCGGAAATCTTCGACACCGGCGGAGCCATCGCTGGCAGCAGTGGCATGGTCGCCGTGGCCGTCGCCATTGCCATGTCGGTCTGGCGCTCGCGGCAGGCACGCCTTGTCACGACCTACGGATCGGCCCGCTGGGCGAACGCGCATGACATTCGCAAGGCGGGCCTCACGCAGCCAGAGGGCGTGTTCCTCGGCCAGCACGACCGCCAGTACCTGCGCCATGAGGGGCCAGAGCATGTCCTGACGTTCGCACCCACGCGCTCGGGCAAGGGCGTCGGCCTGGTGGTGCCGACGCTGCTTTCTTGGCCCGCGTCCGCCGTCATCCACGACATCAAGGGCGAGAACTGGCAGATCACCGCAGGCTGGCGCTCGCGCTTCTCGCATTGCCTGCTGTTCAACCCCACGGATGCGAAGTCGGCGGCCTACAACCCGCTGCTGGAGGTGCGGCGCGGCGCGCACGAAGTGCGCGACGTGCAGAACATCGCGGACATTCTGGTCGATCCCGAAGGCGCGCTGGAGAAGCGCAACCATTGGGAAAAGACCAGCCACGCGCTGCTGGTCGGCGCGATCCTGCATGTGCTCTACGCGGGCGAAGACAAGACGCTGCGCGGCGTCGCCAACTTCCTCAGCGACCCGGCCAGCCCGTTCGAGCTGACCTTGCATCGAATGATGACCACGCCCCACTTGGGCGAGGGGCCGCATCCGGTAGTCGCGTCGGCGGCGCGTGAAGTGCTCAACAAGTCGGACAACGAGCGTTCCGGCGTGTTAAGCACCGCCATGTCGTTCCTCGGCCTGTACCGCGATCCCACGGTGGCCGAAGTCACCTCGCGCTGTGACTGGCGCATCGCCGACCTGATCGCGGCCGAGCATCCGGTGTCGCTGTACCTGGTGGTGCCGCCTTCGGACATATCGCGCACCAAACCGCTCATCCGCCTGATCCTCAACCAGATCGGGCGACGCCTCACCGAATCGCTGGACGGCAGCGACGGCATCGAACGCCGCCACAAGCTGCTGCTGATGCTCGACGAGTTCCCGGCCCTGGGGCGGCTCGACTTCTTCGAGACAGCCTTGGCCTTCATGGCGGGCTACGGCATCCGCAGCTTCCTCATCGCGCAGTCACTCAACCAGATCGACAAGGCGTATGGACAGAACCATTCCATTCTCGACAACTGCCACGTCAGGGTGACGTTCGCCACCAACGACGAACGCACCGCCAAGCGCATTTCCGAGACGCTGGGCACTGCGACCGAGCTGCGCGCGCAACGCAACTACGCGGGCCACCGGCTCGCGCCGTGGCTGGGCCACCTCATGGTGTCGCGCCAGGAGACGGCCCGCCCGCTGCTGACGCCGGGCGAGGTGATGCAGCTTCCGCCGGACGATGCCGTAGTGATGGTGTCCAGCATGGCGCCGATCAAGGCCCGGAAGCTGCGCTACTACGCCGACGCCAATTTCAAGCAGCGCGTGCTGCCGCCGCCCGAGCTGGCGGACGGCCGGTACGCCGACGCGCCGCCACTGCGCCCCGACGACTGGAGTGGCCTGGCGATTCCTGCCGTGCCTGCCGCGCCTGCGGCCGATGCCGCCGAAGGCTTCCGGGCGTCGGCCGACGACGGCGGCCCGCGCCGTCAGCCCGAGCTAACTGAGGCCGTCGCCTACGACCCCGAGCTGGCCGCGCCCGCGGCCGACCTCGGCCTGCTCGATGACGACGACGACCTGCCGCTTCCCCTTCCTCGCCAGCTTGATCCGGCCATGCAGCGCACGGCCCGGCTGGCGTCCCTCGACCCCAACGACGGAATCGAGCTATGAGCCACTATCGCCTGAACCTCTTTATCCAGCCCGAGCACGCCCAGCGGCTCGATGAACTGGCCGCCAAGAAAGGCGTGTCCAAGTCCAGCATCGTCGCCGCTGCCTTGGCGTCCTGGCTGTCGCCGGACGCGGCCGACCAGCGCGAGGCGGCCATCGCCAAGCGCCTTGATCGCCTCTCGCGCCAGGCCGAGCGAATGGAGCGCGACCAGAGCATCGCCATCGAGACGCTGGCGCTGTTCATCCGCTACTACCTGACCGTCAGCACGCCGGTTCCCGAGGCGCACCAAGAGGCGGCCCGCGCCTTGGGCAAGGCGCGTTTCGAGCAGTTCACCGAGCAGCTTGGCCGCCACCTGATGCGTGGGCGCAGCCTGGTGCGCGACGTGGTGGAGGAATTGCATCCCGATTCGGTGCGGATGGAGGACGCGGCGGCAGCCGCCGATGCGCAGGAGCGTGCGTCATGAGCGCCGTTTCCCAATCCATGAGTGCCACGTCGCTCGACCGGCGCATCCAGATGCTGCGCACGGCAATGGGGCCGCTGATCGCCACCGCGCTCGAAGACCCCGACGTGGTGGAAATCATGCTCAACCCTGACCGCACCCTTTGGGTGGATCGCCTGTCGTCGGGCCGCGCGCCTATGGGCGTGGAGCTGCCCGAAGCCGATGGCGAGCGAATCATCCGCCTGGTCGCGGCCCACGTCGGCGCGGAGGTGCATCGCGGCCAGCCGCTGCTGTCCGCCGAACTGCCCGAAACCGGTGAACGCTTCGAGGGCATCCTGCCGCCAGCCGCGCCGGGGCCGGCCTTCGCGCTGCGCAAGCGCGCCATCGGCGTGATCCCGCTGGAGCGGTACGTCGTGGACGGAATGATGACCGCCGCCCAGGCGGGCTTTTTGGTGCGCGCCGTGCGCGAGCGCCAGAACGTCCTGATCGCGGGGGCCACCAGCAGCGGCAAGACGACCTTGGCGAACGCGCTGCTGGCCGAGATAGCTGCCACGGGCGACCGCGTGCTGGTGCTCGAAGACACGGTGGAGCTGCAATGCGCGGCCCGCGACCACGTTCCGCTGCGCACGCGCTCCGGCGTGGTGTCCATGACCGAGCTGGTGCGCTCGTCCATGCGCCTGCGACCTGATCGCGTCGTCGTCGGCGAGGTACGCGGTGCCGAGGCGCTGGATCTCATCAAGGTGTGGGGCACCGGCCACCCCGGCGGCGTCGCCACGATCCACGCCGGCTCCGCGCTGGGCGCGTTGCTGCGCCTGGAGCAACTGATTCTCGAAGTGGCGGTGAATCCGCCGCGTGCGCTGATCGCCGAGGCGGTCAACGTGGTGATCCAGATCGCCGGGCGCGGACGCAAGCGCCGCATCGAGAACATCGCCCGCATCGTCGGCTTCGACGGCGTGGGCTACCAACTGGTGGACGCGCTGGAAACGCCGTTTCCCGAGCTGCCGCCGATCCCTGATGCCGCACCCGCTGCGGCGACTTCCTCGTCCCCTGACCAACCTGGAGAACTGCTATGACGCAGATGACCATTCCTGCTTTCCGTGTTTCCGTAAATCCGGCTTTGCGCCTTGCACGGCTGCGCTGCCTGGCCCGCCCTGCGGGGCGAGGGCTGCTGCTGGCCGCGCTGTTGCTGTTCCTGGCCGGCACCGCGCAGGCCGCTGGTTCCTCGATGCCCTGGGAAGGCCCGTTGCAGTCGATCTTGGAGTCGATTCAGGGGCCGGTGGCGCGCATCGTCGCGGTCATCATCATCATTGCCACGGGCCTCGCGCTCGCCTTCGGCGACACGTCGGGCGGCTTTCGCAAGCTGATCCAGATCGTGTTCGGCCTGTCCATCGCGTTCGCGGCTTCGAGCTTCTTCCTGTCGTTCTTTTCGTTCTCGGGCGGGGCTGTCGTATGAGCGGCCCGGATAGCTTCGCGGCCGGGTTCGAGGTGCCTTTGCATCGCTCGCTCACCGAGCCGATCTTGCTGGGCGGCGCACCGCGCACCGTGGCGATTGCCAACGGCACGCTGGCCGCCGCCGTCGGGCTGGGCCTGCAACTGTGGATTCCTGGCGTGGTGCTCTGGATCGTCGGCCATTCGCTGGCGGTATGGGGTGCGCGCGTCGATCCGCAGTTCATGGCCGTGTTCGCCCGGCACATCAAGCACCGCCCGCTGCTGGACGTGTGAGGGGACGCCGCCATGCTGAACCTCGCCGAATACCGCCAGCGCCCGGCCTTGCTCGCCGATTGGCTGCCGTGGGCCGGGCTCGTCGCGCCGGGTGTCGTCTTGAACAAGGACGGCAGTTTCCAGCGCACGGCCCGGTTTCGCGGGCCTGACCTCGACAGTGCCACGCAAGGCGAGCTGATCGCCACGTCGGCCCGCTTGAACAATGCGCTGCGCCGGCTGGGATCGGGCTGGGCGCTGTTCATCGAGGCCGAACGCAGCGCCGCCGCGGACTACCCGCACTCAGAGTTTCCGGAGGCGCTGTCGTGGCTGGTGGACGAAGAACGCCGCTCGGCCTTCGAGGACACCGGCCATCACTTCGAGAGCGGCTATCACTTGACGCTGGTGTACCTGCCGCCTGAAGAATCGCGCGCTCGTGCCGCCAAGATGCTCTACGAGAACACGCCGACGAATGGCGTGGACTGGCGCGAGCGGCTGCAAGCCTTCGTCGCGGAAACGGATCGGGTCTTTGACCAGCTCGATGGCGTCATGCCGGAAATTGCCTGGCTCGATGACGCGCAGACCCTGACCTACCTGCACGCGACCATCTCGACGCGACGCTATCGCGTCGGTGTGCCCGAGGTGCCTTTCCACATCGACGCGCTGCTGGCCGACTCGCCGCTGGTTGGCGGCCTGGCCCCCATGCTGGGCGACCGGCACCTGCGCGTGGTGTCGGTGCGGGGCTTTCCGACCTCGACCTGGCCGGGGATTCTGGACGACCTCAACCGCCTCGGATTTGCGTATCGCTGGAGTACGCGCTTCCTCTGCATGGACAAATCCGAGGCGGAAAAAGACCTCGCCCGCCTGCGCCGCCAGTGGTTCGCCAAGCGCAAGAACGTCATCGCGCTGCTGCGCGAAACGATCTTCCAACAGGAGTCGCCGCTGGTGGACACGGATGCCTCGAACAAGGCGACCGATGCCGATGCCGCGTTGCAGGAGCTGGGCAGTGATCAAGTCGCCTTCGGCTACCTCACCGCCACGGTGACGGTGCTCGATGCCGACCCGGCCGCAGCCGACGAGAAGCTGCGCATGGTGGAGCGCGTCATCCAGGGCCGGGGCTTCGTGACCATCTCCGAAACGCTCAATGCCGTGGATGCGTGGCTGTCCTCGCTCCCCGGCAACGCCTATGCCAACGTGCGCCAGCCGATCGTCTCGACGCTGAACCTGGCGCACATGATGCCGGTGTCGGCCGTGTGGGCCGGCCCCGAGCGCAACGCGCATCTGGACGGCCCGCCTCTCATCGTGACGCGCACCGATGGCGCCACACCGTTTCGCTTGGTCACGCACGATGGCGACGTGGGCCACATGCTGGTGGCCGGCCCGACGGGCATGGGCAAGTCAGTGCTGCTCGCCACGCTGGCGATGCAGTTCCGCCGCTACCTCGGCTCGCGCATCTTCGCGTTCGATATGGGGCGTTCGATGCGCGCCACGATCCTCGGGCTTGGCGGCGAGCACTACGACTTGGGCACGGACGGCGAAATCGCCTTCCAGCCGCTCGCCCGCATTGACCGCGAAGGCTACCGCACCTGGGCCGCCGAATGGATCGAAGGCCGTTTGCTGCATGAAGGCGTAGCAGTCGGCCCGGACGAGAAAGCCGCCATCTGGTCGGCGCTGGGCAGCTTGGCCGGTGCGCCCGTCGAGCAGCGCACGATGACCGGCCTGTCGGTGCTGCTGCAATCGAACGCGCTGCGCCAGGCGCTCGCGCCCTATGTGCTGGGCGGCGCGCACGGCAAGCTGCTGGATGCCGACCACGACCGGCTGGGCATGGCGGACGTGCAGGGTTTCGAGATGGAGGAGCTGATGCACAGCAAGGCCGCCGTCATGGCCGTGCTGCATTACCTCTTTGCGCGCTTTGACGAACGCTTTGACGGTGCGCCCACGATGCTGATCCTCGATGAAGCGTGGCTGTTCCTGGATGACCCGGTGTTTGCCGCGCGCATCCGCCAGTGGCTCAAGACGCTGCGCAAGAAAAACGTGTCGGTGATCTTCGCCACGCAGTCGCTCGCGGACATTAAGGATTCGAGCATCGCGCCCGCAATCATCGAGAGCTGCGCAAGCCGCATCTTCCTGCCGAACCCGCAGGCGACCGAGCCGCAGATTCGCACGATCTACGAGGGCTTCGGGTTGAACTCGCGCCAGATCGAGATCGTCGCCACCGCGCAACCCAAGCGCGACTACTACTACCAATCCCGCCTCGGCAACCGCCTGTTCGACCTCGACCTGGGGCCGGCGGCTCTGGCGTTTGCGGGCGCTTCCACGCCGCAAGACCAGCGCGACATAGACCGCGTGCTGCTGGACGCCGGCGTGCCCGGCTTCGCGGGCGCCTGGCTGCGCCATCGCGGCCTCGATTGGGCGGCCGACCTGCTGCCCTCGTTCCCCGGCCTCGCGCCGGGCTCCCTCGCTGACCAACCCCTGGAGAACCTGTCATGAAAAAGCGCCTTATCGCCGCCGCCATCGCGGCCATGCTTTGCACCGCCACCGCCCATGCGCAATGGGTCGTGGTCGATCCGACGAACCTCGTGCAGAACACGCTAACCGCGATCCGCACGCTGGAGCAGATCAACAACCAGATCCAGCAGCTTCAGAACGAAGCACAGATGCTGATGAACCAGGCGCGCAACCTCGCCAGCCTGCCGTCCAGCGTGGTGAACCAGTTGCGCGCCAATCTGGCAACGACCGAGCGGCTGATCGCCCAGGCCAGGGGCTTGGCCTACGACGTGACGAATCTGGATCGGGAGTTCGCGCGCCTGTATCCCGAGCAGTACGCCGCCACCGTCAGCGGCGACCAGATGTACCGCGACGCGCAGGAGCGTTGGCGGAACACGCTCAACGGCTTGCAGACCACCATGCAGATGCAGGCGCAGGTGTCGCAGAACCTGGGCGAAGACGAAAGCGTGCTGGCCGATCTTGTGGGCAAGAGTCAGTCGGCCGAAGGTGCGTTGCAGGCGATGCAGGCCATGAATCAATTGCTGGCCTTGCAGGCCAAGCAGTCGATCCAGTCGCAGCGGCTCCAGATCACGCAAGACCGGGCGGCGTCGCTGGAGCTGGCGCGGCAGGCGGCAGCCACGGAGCGCGCCCGCGAGGTGCGGCGGCGCTTCCTCGGCGACGGCACGCCGTACACGCCGCAGTCCGTGAACTTCTACGGCAACTGACGGGAGGCCGCCATGCGATGCGTCCTCGTCCTGTGTGTCGCGCTGCTGGCCGCTTGCGGCGAGCAGCCGGCCGACCACCTTGCCGATGCCCTGGCCGCCGATCCCGTGCGGCTGAAGGCATTGCGCGCGCAATGCGCGGCCGACCGGCAGGCCACGGGCGAGGACGCTTGCCGTGCCGCCGCCGAAGCCTTCCGGCGGCGCTTCTTCTCCGGCCAGGCCGGGCCGGATGAATACCAGACGCTGGCCGACCTGCCGCCGATCCCGCCGAGCTTCGAGGAACCGGCCGATGGCATGGCGCCGGCCGTTCCCGCCGAACCGGAGGACACGCCATGAATGACGTGACCATCATCGACCAATTCCTCAACACCTTTGCCGCTTATATCGACTCGGGTTTCGGGCTGCTGCGGGGCGAAGTGGCGTTCCTCACGGCCACGCTGATCGTCATCGACATGACGATCGCCGGCCTGTATTGGGCCATGAGCCATGCCACCGGCCAGGGCGAGGACGTGATCGCCAAGCTGCTGCGCAAGGTGCTCTACGTCGGTGCCTTCGCCTACATCATCAATAACTTCAACTGGCTGGCCAGCATCGTGTTCCGCTCGTTTGCGGGATTGGGCATCACCGCCACCGGCTCGGCCATCACGATGGAGAACTTCTTGCAGCCGGGCCGGCTGGCGAAAACCGGCATCGACGCCGGGGCGCCGATTCTGGAGCAGATCGGCGAGATGGCGGGCTTTCCCGAAGTGTTCGTGAACCTCGACCCCATCGTGGTGATGTTCCTCGCGTGGCTGGTCGTGGTCTTGTGCTTCTTCGTGCTGGCGATCCAACTGTTCATCACGCTGATCGAGTTCAAGCTGACCACGCTCGCCGGATTCGTGCTGGTGCCATTCGCGCTCTGGAACAAGACCGCGTTCCTCGCCGAAAAGGTCTTGGGCAACGTGGTGGCCTCCGGCGTCAAGGTTCTGGTGCTGGCCGTGATCGTCGGTATCGGCTCGGGCTTGTTCGCTCAGTTCCAAGTCCATCCCGCCGAGCCGTCTATTGACCACGCGCTGGTCATCATGCTGGCCTCGCTCACCTTGCTGGCGCTAGGGATCTTCGGCCCCGGCATCGCCACGGGCCTCGTCTCCGGTGCGCCGCAGCTCGGCGCGGGCGCAATGGCCGGTGCTGCTGTCGGCGCTGCCGGCACGGCCGTCGCCATCGGCGCCGCCGCGACGGGCGTGGGTGGCGCCGTGGCTGCTGGTGCGCGCATGGCCCCGGCTGCCGCCAAGCTGGCCGGTAGCGGTGCGCGCGCCGCCACGTCGGCGCCCAGCAGTGCGAAGTCGGCGTTCCAGGCCGGTTCCGCCGCCGCTGGCGGCGGCGCAAAGGGCGCGATGGTGGGCCTGGGCAACGTCGCCAAGACCGGCGCGCAGGCAGCCGGGCGAGGCGCTGCATCCCGCGCTTCCGCTGCCGGGCAACGCATGGCCGCTCCCTTCCGCGCTGGCTGGAATGGCTCTGCTGCCGATGGCGGCGCGGGTGCGGCATCCGGTCAGGGTGCCGCAGGCGAGGCCGCATCCGGCGCCGCTACGGCGCAGACACAGGAACAGCCCGCTTGGGCCAAGCGGCTGCATCGCCGCCAGCAACTCACCCACGCCGCGACCACCACCGCCCACGCGCTGCGCGGTGGCGATGGCGGCGGCTCCGGCCAGGGGCCGAGCCTGCGCGATTCCGATTCATAAGGAGAACTGACCATGCGATTCAAGAAACCGCAGGTGCGCTATGCCGACACGCCGCAGCCTGCCACGCCGTACCAAGCTGCCGGCCAAGTGTGGGACGACCGTATCGGCTCGCCGCGCGTGCAGGCGAAGAACTGGCGCCTGATGGCCTTCGGCTGCCTGACGCTCGCGCTGTTGATGGCCGGCGGCCTGGTGTGGCGCTCGGCGCAGTCCTTCGTGACGCCCTACGTCGTGGAGGTGGACAACGCGGGCCAGGTGCGCGCCGTGGGCGAGGCCGCCACGCCGTACCGGCCCAACGATGCGCAGACCGCGCACCACATCGCGCGCTTCGTGACGCTGGTGCGTTCGCTGTCCATCGACCCCATCGTCGTCCGCCAGAACTGGCTCGACGCCTACGACTACACGACCGACAAGGGCGCGGCCGTGCTCAACGACTACGCACGGGTCAACGACCCGTTCGCGCGCATCGGCAAGGAGTCGGTGACGGTGCAGATCACCAGCGTCGTGCGCGCCAGCGACACGTCTTTCAACGTGCGCTGGACGGAGCGCCGCTACGTCAACGGCGCCGCGGCGGGCCTGGAGAGGTGGACGGCCGTGGTGTCCATCGTGCTCCAGCCGCCGCGCATCGAAGAACGCCTGCGCAAGAACCCCCTGGGCATCTACGTCAACGGCCTGTCGTGGAGCCGCGAACTGGATTCTTCCGAAGGAGCCAAGCCATGAATGATCTTTTCCGTAAATCCGCCTTGCCGGTGATCTTGCTTGCCCTGGCGGGCTGCGCCACGCAGGGCAAGCCACCGCCGACCATCTCGCTCGATGAGCCGGTGCAGGCCCAGCCGCTACCCGAGCCACCCGCGCCGGTGGAGGTGGTGGCGGTGCCCGAGGTGCTGCCGATGCCGGCGCAGTTGAAGCCATTGCCCGAAGCCGAGGACGCCAAGCCCACGCCGGAGCCAGCCGACGAGAAGGTGCGCGTCTCGCGCGCCAATGCAGAGGCCCGCGTCGCGCCCACGCGCGAGGGCTACGTCAACGCAATTCAGGTGTGGCCATTCACCGATGGCGCGCTCTATCAGGTCTATGCGGCCGTGGGCCGCGTGACCGTGATTTCGCTCCAGCCGGGCGAGGAGCTGGTGACGGTGGCCGCTGGTGATACCGTGCGCTGGATCGTGGGCGATACGTCGAGCGGCAGCGGTGCTGACCTGCGCGTCAATGTGCTGGTCAAGCCGATCCGCTCAGGCCTCAAGACCAATCTCGTCATTACCACCAACCGCAGGACGTACCTGCTGGAGTTGGCTTCGACGGAAAAGACGTGGATGGCGTCGGCTTCTTGGGAGTATCCGCGTGACCGGATGCTGGCCTTACAGCGCCAGGCGCAGGCGGCCAGCGCCGCCGCGCCGGTGGACTCCGGCTTGTCGCTGGAAAACCTGCGCTTCCGCTACGCGGTCAGCGGTAGCAACCCGCCGTGGAAGCCGCTGCGCGCCTTCGACGACGGGCAGAAGGTCTATATCCAGTTCCCCGCCGGCATCGCGCAAGGCGAGCTGCCGCCGCTGTTCGTGATCGGGCCGGAAGGCGACGGGCAACTGGTCAACTACCGCTTCCGCTCGCCGTACTACATCGTGGATCGGCTGTTCGGTGCCGCCGAACTGCGCCTGGGCGGGGACAAGGGCGACGTGGTGCGAATTGAGCGCACGGACGGCGTTGCGCGGAGGAACTGACCATGAGCCAAGACGACACCCCCGACCTCGCCACGCCGCAGGCAGGCAAGGTCGCGCCGGAAGCGGTGGCGCTGCGCGCCCAGCCGCGTCCGGTCACTCGCCTGAACCGGCGCACGCTTGCCATCCTCGTCGGCGGCCTGTCGGTCGCCGTCCTTGGGGCCACGATCTGGTCGCTGCAACCGCAGCGGCGCGGTACGGGCGAGCAAACCGAGCTTTACAACGTCGATCGCGTCTCGAAGTCCGAAGGGCTGGATGCGCTGCCGACGGACTACTCGAAGCTGCCACCAGCCTTACCGCCCGATGTGCCCGAGCTGGGGCCGCCGTTGCCCGGCGACCTTGGCCCGGCCATCGTCGCTTCGCAGCAGCCGGTGACGCCGGGCTATTCGCCGCCAGGCCATGATCCCGAAGATGCCTTACGCAAGGAGGCGGACGCGGCGGCGGCCTCGTCGGTGTTCTTCCGCTCGGGCGGCCAAGGGCAGACCGCCGCCACGGTCGCGCAGGCAGCGCCGGGGGCTTCAAGTACGCTTGCGGCCTTCGATCCGCTCGCTGCTGGGCCTGCCTCGACGGCGGCCCAGCCCGCCGACCCGACCGCCGTGCAGAACCGGCAAGACCAGAAAGAGTCGTTCCTGAAAGCCGGTTCTACGGAAACCCGCAATTCCGGCAATCTGGCGCTGCCCGCGTCGCCGTATCAGGTGATGGCCGGAACGGTGATCGCCGGTGCGCTGGTGACAGGCATCAAGTCGGACTTGCCGGGCGACGTAATCGGCACTGTGACGGAGCCGGTCTATGACACAGCCACCGGCAAGTTCCTGCTGATCCCGCAGGGGTCGCGCATCCTCGGGCGCTACAACAGCCAGGTCAGCTACGGACAGAGCCGCGTGCAGGTGGTGTGGAACCGGATCATCCTGCCCGACACGTCCTCGCTGACGCTCGACAACCTTGTCGGCACCGACCCGGCCGGCTACGCGGGCTTGGAGGATGACGTGGACTGGCACTGGAACCGCATCTTTGCCGGTGCGGTGCTGACGACGCTGCTGGGCGTCGGCGCAGAGCTGGCCGCGCCAGAGAACCGCCAGGACGGCAACCGCATCGTCATTGCCGGGCGTGACAGCGCCCAGGACAGCATCAATCAGGTCGGCCAGGAGATCACCCGACGCAACATGAACATCCAGCCGACGCTGACCGAGCGGCCTGGTCTGCCCGTGCGAATCATCGTCAACCGGGATCTGGTGCTGCGGCCGTACCAGCCGCTGTTCTTCAATCGGGGAGCTTCGCAATGAGCACTACCAAGAAGCTGCGGCTCGGGCCGCTGCCCAAGACCGAAAGCGTCAAACTGACCTTTGCCTGCCCGGCCAGCTTGAAAGCCGACCTCGACCGCTACGCCGCGCTGCACGCGCAGGCGTATGGCGAGGCGGTCGATGCCGTGACGCTGATCCCGCACATGCTGGAGGCGTTCATGGTGGGGGATCGGGGATTCAAGCGCACACAGCCCAAGAACGGAAAAGCCGCCCCTGCGTGAACAGGGGCGGCTCTGGATTGGTGCCCGAGGCCGGAATCGAACCGGCACGCCTTTCGGCGAGGGATTTTCTTACCACTTCGACTTTCGCCGCCGCCCTGCTCAACGCAGGGCGTTCGTGGTCTGGAGCACGCCTTCACCATAGCCTTGCGGCCGTAGGTGCCCGCCGTCTGCTCTCTACACCTTCCCAAGCTGTAGCTTGGGCTTGGCTCGGCGTTGGCTCGGATGCAAAAGCATCCAGGGCGTTCGCCGACTTTGACGGGCTTCACTTCGGGCGTTTCCCCCCGAAGGCTCAAATTGTTCAAGTCCCTTGTGTCTACCGATTTCACCACTCGGGCGTAGTGCTCAACACACTGAAAACACCTACCTCCATCTACTGGCGCCTAGCTGGCCCCTGGCCGTCAAGCCTAGCTGCAAAGCTACAGCTCGGATGCCCGCAAACCGTTGTCACTATTGACCTTCTGGCTCGGCAGTTCTAGCAGGAAGGACTTGACAAAACAGATTTTAAGTCCGCTGCGTCTACCGGTTTCGCCACGTCCGCGCGCGAGGGTAGGCACATTGTAACCCGTGCGCTGCGGACGCACCAATACCGGGAATGGCTTTCACTGTCCAGTACCTCCGGGTGCCATCTCGTTACCCTTCCCGGAAGAGGATGGGAACGCCCATCTCGCCCAGCACCGTGGAAAGATCCGCCTCGGCGGCATCGAGTTCGGCATCGTCGGTGCCGCGCAGCACCAGGCTGACCGAGGGCTTGCCGCCGCGGAAGGCGGGGTACGAGCCGATTTCGACGGTCGGATGGCGGCCCTGAACCTCGCCCAGACGCTGGGCGATCTCGCCTTCGGCACCGTCGACCACCAGGGTGACGGCGCGGGTGACCGCCCCGCCTTCAAGCGTGGGCACGACATTGTCCATCATCGCGGCCGCAATCTGCGGCACACCGGCCAGCACGTGGACCTTGCCGATCCGGAAGCCGGGGGCGATCGAGACCGGATTATCGATCAGCGTCGCGCCCTCGGCCGTGTTGGCCATGCGCAGCCGCGCCTCGGTCAGCTTGTCGGGCGGGTAATAGGCCTGAAGCCGGCGCTCGGCCTCAGGATGGCGGATCAGCCGCACGCCCATCGCCTTGGAAACCGCCTCGGCGGTGATGTCGTCATGGGTGGGGCCGATGCCGCCGGTGGTGAAGACGTAATCGGCCTTGGCCTCCAGCGCGTGGATGGCGTCGACGATCTCGGCCTCGACATCGGGCACCACCCGCACCTCGATCACCCGGATGCCGGCCGGGGCGAGTTTGGTTGCGATCATCCGCACATTCACGTCCTGGGTCCGGCCCGACAGGATCTCGTTGCCGATGACCAGCACCGCGGCGGTGCGGGAGCCGCCCCCTGTGGCGGGGCTGGTGTCGGCGGCAATGGACGGGGTGGGGGTGGTCTCGGTCATCGGACGGGTCCCGTGCTTGAAGATGGCGCGTCGATCTCGCCAGCCTGGATCAGCCAGTCGATGGTCTCGCGCAGGATGCTGTCGAGCGGCGGCGGCGCATATCCCAGGTCGCGCTTCGCCCGGTCGCTGTCGATCGCGACCATGTGGCAGGTGATCCGCGCCGCATCGGGCGTGATGGTCGGACGCAGGCCGGTCAGCCGCGAGACCAGGCCCAGCGTCTGCGCCACAGCCATCAGCAGCCGGGGCGGCGCCACCCGGTCGGTCAGCCGCCGGCCCAGAATGTCGCCGGCCCGACGGATCAGCTCCTGATAGCTCGCCTCGGGCCCGCCCAGAAGATAGTTCTCACCGATCATCGCGCGATCGGCGGCGGCAATCACGGCATCGGCGACCGCGGCGGCGCCTGCAAAACTGCCGCCGCCGGGCGGGATCGCCGGCAGCCGGCCGCGGGCGGCCAGCCGGATCAGCCCGGCCCAGTTGTGCCGGTCCCAGGCGCCCAGCATATGGCCCGGGTTCAGGATCACCGCATCCACGCCGCGGGCGATCGCATCCTGCACCGCCTCTTCCGCAGCCGCCTTGCTCGCCACGTAACCCACGGGATGATCGGCCCCGACCTTGGGGCAATGCTCGTCGACCCGCCGGCGATCGAAGCCGTAGACCGAGGCCGAAGAGACATGGACCAGCCGGCGGACGCGGGTCAGCAGCACCGCCTCGGCCACCGCCGCGGTGCCTGCCACATTGGTCTGCCACTGCCGGGCCCTGTCGCGCGGGTCGGTGGAGGTGTCGGCCGCCAGATGCACATAGACATCGGTATCATCGGGCGTCTGCGCCGCCATGGCATGGGCATCGGTCAGCGGCGCCTCGATCAGCTGCACACCCCGGGCGTTCAGCCAGCCGCGCGCCTCTGCCGGGGTTTCGGTGCGAATGAAGGCGGTGACCGCCCAGCCGGGATCCTGCGTCAGCCGCGCGACCACGTGCCGGCCGAGCATGCCGCCCGCCCCGGTCACCACGGCGCGCCGCGGCATCTGTGTTCCCGAACCGCGCCTGTTCATGCTCGTCCCCGTCACACATCCGACCGATCGATGGCGTTCGGCCGCGATTATGACCGCGGTCGCCGCAGGCTTCCAGTCCGCAGGCCATCCGGCGACCGCTTGCGCCATGGCAGGCCCGCGCCTAGTCTGACGCCATGACCGACACCCTGCCCCGGCCGATGGCGGCCCTTTCCGATACCGACCATCCCGGCCTCGTCTTCACGCCGCCGCTGGAACCTGCGCGTCTCGTGCGGCGCTACAAGCGTTTTTTGGCCGATATCGTCTTCGAGGACGGCACGGAAACCACCGCCCATGTCGCCAACCCCGGCAGCATGGCCGGCCTTGCCGGGCCCGGCTCCCGGATCTGGCTGCAGCGCTCGGCCGATCCGAAGCGCAAGCTGCCGCTGTCCTGGGTGCTGGTCGAAGTGGCAGGCGGCGCCCATGTGGTCGTCGACACCGGCCGCGCCAACGGGCTGGTTGCGGATGTGATCCGCGCCGGGCTGGTTCCGGGCCTCGGCGGTGACGGCGCGACGCTCCGCCGCGAGGTGCGCTATGGCCAGGCCTCACGCGTCGACCTTGTGGTCGACCCGGCCCCGGGGTCGGGCGGGCTGCCGGTCTATGTCGAGGTGAAATCGGTCACCCTGTCACGCAGGCCGGGGCTGGGGGAGTTTCCCGACGCCCGCACCGCCCGCGGCGCCCGCCATCTGGCGGAACTGGCAGCGCTGGCAGAGAGCGGCGCCGCCCGGGCCATGCTGATCTATGCGGTGATGCGCGGTGATGCGACGCGCGTCGACGTCGCGGCCGATATCGACCCGGCCTATGCCGCGGCGCTGGACGCCGCCCGCGCGGCCGGGGTCGGGGTTCTGGCACTCGGCTTCGAGGCCACGCCCCGGGGCATCGGCTTCACGGGGCTGCTGCCGGTCGCCGGCTCTGCAAGCGGCAGATGACCGACGTCACGAAAACGCGCATGTCCCGCGATTGCCGGATGGCCGCTGGTGTAATATCTATGCAGTCAAAGCAGCCATCGCGCAGAACACCCGGTCGCGCAGAGCACCCGGTTCGGTCCGGCGGATGACGCCGGGGGAAAGCAGGAAACGATGATCAAGATCCACGCGCCCGAGGATTTCGAGGGCATGCGCAAGGCGGGCCGTCTGGCCGCCGACGTCCTCGACTTCATCACTCCGCATGTACAACCGGGAGTGACGACCGAACGCCTCGACCAGTTGTGCCACGACTTCATCCTCGATCATGGCGCCATCCCGGCGCCGCTGAACTACCGGGGCTTCCCCAAGTCGATCTGCACCTCGGTCAACCACGTGGTCTGCCACGGCATCCCGACCGATCAGAAGGCGCTGGTCGAAGGCGACATCATCAACATCGACATCACCGTCATCCTGGACGGCTGGTTCGGCGATACCAGCCGGATGTTCCCGGTCGGCAAGATCTCCCGCAAGGCGGAGCGGCTGATCGAGATCACCTATGACTCGATGATGCTGGGCATCGCGGCGGTGAAGCCGGGCGCCACCTTCGGCGATATCGGCCATGCCATCCAGAGCTTCGTGGAAAAGCAGAAATGCTCCGTGGTGCGGGATTTCTGCGGCCACGGCATCGGCCGGGTCTTCCACGACCAGCCCAATGTGCTGCATTACGGCCGCCGTGGCGAAGGCGAAGAGCTGAAGCCGGGCATGTTCTTCACCATCGAGCCCATGGTCAATCTGGGCCGGCCCGACGTGAAGATCCTGTCCGACGGCTGGACCGCCGTCACCCGCGACCGCCAGCTCTCGGCCCAGTTCGAGCACACGGTGGCGGTGACGGAGACCGGCTACGAGATCTTCACCGGCTCCCCCCTCGGCCTCGACCGGCCGCCCTATCGCACCGACATCGCCGCCTGACCACGGCACCCGCGGGGGATCCACGATCGCGATGACCGACCGGCGCCGCCCCGACCCGAACCAGACCGCCGCGGCGCCGGTGACCGGTTTCGCCCGCGCCGCCGACATGATCGCGCGCGCGGCGGCGCGGCCCGCCGAAGAGGTGCCTGAGGCAGCCTCGGCCGCACCGCAGCCGCCGGTGCTGGACGTGGAATCCATGCCCTGGTGGCAGGAGGCGGGCCCGGTGCGGAGATCGGCGCCCGGCCTGGACGAGGCCTCGGGCCGGGTCGCCCGGCCGGCGCTGCCCGAGGCGCCCGAAAGCGGAACCGCGAAGCCCCATTACCACGGCCATCGCCAGCGCCTGCGCGACCGGCTGCTGGAGCGGGGCGCCGATGCGCTGGCCGATTATGAACTGCTGGAACTGCTGATCGCCGCCGCCATTCCGCGCGGCGACGTGAAGCCGATCGCCAAGCGCCTGCTTCAGACCTTCGGCAGCCTGGGCGACGTGCTGCATGCCGAGCCGGCCCGGCTGAAGGCCGTAGAGGGCGTGGGCCCTGCGGTGCTGGCGCAGATCAAGCTGGCCGAGGGGCTGAAGATCCGCTCCATGCGCGAAGAGGTCATCGACCGGCCGCTGTTCGCGTCATGGCAGGCGCTGATGGATTATCTGATGGCCGATCTGGGCCATCTGAGGGTGGAGCAGTTCCGGGTGCTGTTCCTGGACCGCAAAAACCGGCTGATTGCCGACGAGGTCCAGCAGCAGGGCACGGTGGATCATACGCCGGTCTATGCGCGGGAGGTGATGAAGCGGGCGCTGGAACACGCCGCCTCGTCACTGATTCTGGTCCACAACCACCCGTCGGGCGACCCCACACCCTCGCCCGCCGATATCGACCTGACCCGCCGCCTGGTCGAGGCCGCGCGCCATCTGGGCATCTCGGTCCACGACCACATCATCATCGGCCGGCGCAGCTATAAAAGCTTCAAGGCCCTGGGGTTGCTCTGAACGGAGCCTCACTCCGCCGGGGTAACGTCGACCGCCAGCTGCGGCACCGCCCTTGCCGGCGGCTCGGTGGGTGCACGGGCCGGGCGCTGTGCCGGGCGGGAGAGTTCATAGACATCGACCGTCTCGGTCCGGCCGCGCAGCATATGCGCGCCCAACGGCCGAGAATCGACCCCAGCCGGCAGCGGTGCCAGCGCCAGCACCGCTTCGGACACCAGCACCGGCACTTTCAGTGTCTTGGCCAGGCCTTCAAGCCGGGCGGCGGTGTTCATCGTGTCGCCGATGAAGGCGATTTCGTGCTTGGCATCGCCCAGCTCTGCCACCACCACGGTACCGACATGCATCACCGCCCGGACGCGCGGCGCCTCGCCGAAACGACGGATGAAGTCCGGACCGGCCCGCTCCACCGCCTCCAGAATGTCGAAGGTGCAGGTGATCGCCCGGGCCGCCTGACGCGCGGCCTGGCGCGCGCCGCAGCTGATGTTCCAGGAAATGATCGCCTGGTCGCCGACATAGCGGTCGATGGCACCCCGGTTGCGGCGCACGGGTGAGCCCATGGTGAACAGGATCTGGCCCAGATAATCGGTCGCCCCCAGCTCACCCAGCCGTTCGGCAGTGCTGGTCCAGCCGGCGACATCGACCAGCAGGAAGATACGTTCCTCGCGCGTCGGGCGATGATAGCGGCCGACCAGCAGGGCCAGGAACACCCGCGTACCGATCAGGTCGCGGATCCGGAACAGCAGGCCGCCCACGGCCGACACGCCCATGGAGAACAGCAGCACGTCGAAGCGCAGCACCAGCCACATCACCGGACCGTGATCCTGATGGCCGGCCAGGATCCCGAACCACTGATCCGCCACCATCAGCAGCAGCCCCATCACGGCATAGGAGACGAAGGAGAGCGCCGACCAGACCAGCATGGTGCCGCCGACATAGATCGGTGCCGCCTGGGCGCGCAGCCAGCGGCTGACCCTGGGGAACAGCCGCCCCATGGCGAAGGCGATCATCACCCCGCCCACGCCGGCGCCATAGACCATGGCGATCCAGGTGTCGTCCTTGCCTTCCAGAATGCCGAAGGTGAGGCCGCAGAGCATGCCGGCGAGCGGGAAACCCAGCCAGCCCAGCGCGTTACGCAGGCGTTGCGCGGTCGCTTCCGTCATGCCCCCCCTACCTCTCACCCGATGGGCCTCTCACCCACAGCCTGCCCGCCACACCGGTGCATACGGTGTCGTTTCTGGATATTGGGCGGCCATGGCGTCTTGTCGACCTCGTAAGGTCGTCCGCTTCAAGACATGTTCATGACGGCCGCCGCCCTCCAGACTAAGCCACGACGGCGCCCGGCGCAGCAGCTTTGCGCGCACCGCGGCCCCGCCCCCGGTCATCTGCCCTTTGCCCGGCGGCTGCCACGGGCTATAACCCTGCCCGAAGCGGCCGGACGGCTCCGGTTCGCGTGTGTTTCGCCTGCGAAGGACAGCCCAGCGATGATCCCGCGCTATTCCCGCCCCGAGATGGTCCGGATCTGGGAACCGGAGAACAAGTTCCGCATCTGGTTCGAGATCGAAGCCCATGCCTGCGACGCCCAGGCCGAGCTGGGGGTGATCCCCAAGGAAGCCGCGAAGGCGGTGTGGGAGCGCGGCGCCTTCGACATTCCGCGCATCGACGAGATCGAGCGCGAGGTGAAGCACGACGTCATCGCCTTCCTGACCAGCCTGGCCGAGCATGTGGGCGAGGAAGCCCGCTTCGTGCATCAGGGCATGACCTCGTCGGACGTGCTGGATACCTGCCTTGCGGTCCAGCTGAAGCAGGCCGCCGATCTGCTGATCGAGGATGTCGACAAGGTGCTGGCCGCGCTGGAGCGCCGGGCCTTCGAATACAAGGACACGCCCACAATCGGCCGCAGCCATGGCATCCATGCCGAGCCGGTGACGTTCGGCCTGAAGCTTGCCGGCTATCATGCCGAATTCCAGCGCGCCCGCGCCCGGCTGGTGGCGGCGCGTGACGAGATCGCGACCTGCGCCATCTCGGGCGCCGTCGGCACCTTCGCCAATATCGACCCCCGGGTCGAAGAGCATGTGGCCGAAAAGCTGGGCCTGAAGCCCGAGCCGGTTTCGACCCAGGTGATCCCGCGCGACCGCCATGCGATGTTCTTCGCGGTGCTGGGCGTGGTGGCAAGCTCGGTCGAGCGGCTGGCGGTTGAAATCCGCCATCTGCAGCGGTCCGAGGTCTACGAGGCGGAAGAGTATTTCTCGCCCGGCCAGAAGGGCTCGTCGGCGATGCCGCACAAGCGCAACCCGGTGCTGACCGAGAACCTGACCGGCCTGGCCCGCGTGGTGCGCGGCTATGTCACTCCGGCGATGGAGAATGTGGCGCTCTGGCACGAGCGCGACATCTCGCATTCCTCGGTGGAGCGGATGATCGGCCCCGACGCCACCATCGTGCTCGATTTCGCGCTCAACCGCCTGGCCGGCGTGGTCGACAAGCTGGTGGTTTACCCTGAGCGGATGATGGCCAATCTCGATGCGCTCGGCGGCCTGGTCCACTCGCAGCGCGTGCTGCTCGCCCTCACCCAGAAGGGTGTCAGCCGCGAGGATGCCTATCGCCTGGTGCAGCGCAACGCCATGCCGGTCTGGCGCGGCGAGGGCCAGTTCATCGACCTGCTGAAGGCCGACCCCGAGGTCACCGCCCGCCTCTCCGACGCCGAGATCGAAGGGCTGTTCGATCTGGGCTATCACATGGCGCAGGTCGACACGATCTTCCGGCGGGTGTTCGGGCGGGCCTGATCCCGACCACGACACCAGACGTCAGAGAAAACCCCGCGGCAGCTGCTGCGGGGTTTTTTCATGCGTCAGTCGTCGTTGAGCGGTTCGCGGACCGGCAGGCTTTTCAGAAACAGCGCGAAACGGTCCAGCTCCTCACGCGTCACATCGGCCGGCAGGCGCAGCGCGACGTTCTGGCCGAGGCGGATCGGGAAATAAACCTCGACCGTCTCGGTCGTGCGGGGGCCGCCGGTGCGGGTGCGGACGGCGTAGAAGGGCTGGGCCGGCGCTGCTGCGTCAGAAGCGGCGACCGTCTGCGGCTCGGCCGCGATCGCGGTGGCATCGCGCTTCACCAGCCGGGTCTTCTGGCCCCGGCGGCCGATCACCAGCTGCCAGTCGGTCAGTGCCTCGATCCGCTTGGCGGTCTCGAGCGCCTCGCGATACTCCATCTCCAGCCACTCGGCCAGGGTCTCGATCGGGATGCTCTTGTGAAACCCGTAGTCGTGCATCTCGACCAAGGCTTCGAAAGTCTGGAGATTGAAGGTGTCCATGACGGGCGGCGCTCGAAAAAGGTCACTCGATCCGCACACGCTATCATACGGGATCAACCCGTCAATTATTTCCATCAAACCGCGAGTACCGGCTCTCTCCAGGCTGTGTCATGCCGCCTGGCCCCGCGCCATGCTATCATGCGCCGTCACCGATCTGCGCGAGTTCCCCCGATGACCGATATCCGCCTCGCCCTTCTCTCGGACCTTCATCTCGACGTCCGGCGCCGACGGCTGGAGCGCGCCGGCCTGGAACCTGAGGCCGCCCTGGCGGCGATCGACGATCTGGGGCGCCGGACGGCCGATGCGGCACGGGAGGCCGGGGCCGATCTGGTGATTCTGGCCGGCGACATCGCCAATGGTACCGGCGGGATCGACTGGGCCGGCCGGAATTTCGGCGATCTGCCGGTGCTCTATATCCCGGGCAATCACGAATTCTACGGCCATGACCGGGCGCCGCTGATCCGGGAGATGCGCCGGGCGGCGACGGCCGCCGGCAATCTGCGTGTGCTGGACGGCGATACGATCGACATCGACGCCCGGGACCGCCGGGTCCGCATTCTGGGTGGCACGGCCTGGACCGATTACCGGCTCTATGGCGATGCCGCTGCCGGCACGGCCATGGATCTGGCGGGCCAGGTGCTCTACGACCATCAGCGCATCCGCGAGGGCGACCGCCCGTTCAGCCCGGAAGATGCCCGCGGCCTGCATCTGGATTTCCGGGCCTGGCTGGCGCGGGAACTCGCCGCCTCCGATCCGTCGGCGACCGTGGTCGTCACCCATCACGGGCCCGCGGCGGCTTCGGTGGCCGAACGCTTCGCGGGCAGCCCCCTCTCCCCCGCCTTCGTCTCGGACATGACCGATCTGATGCAGGCGCATGAGCCGGCGCTCTGGCTGCACGGCCACACCCATCACGATGTCGATTACCGGGTCGGCCGGACCCGCGTGGTCGCCCGCCAGTGGGGCTATCCCGAGGAAGGGCTTTCGGAAGGCTTCGCCCTGCTCACCATCTGACGCAGCCCCTCCCCCGACTGCAGAAAACCCGCCAGGGCCGGGCCCGGGCGGGTTCGCTGAAGTCGGTCTCGGTGCCCGGGCGATCAGCCCTGGGCAAGCACCGCCGCCTTGGCTTCCTCGCCCAGGCGCTGAAGCTGGATCTCGACGACATGGCGCGAGGTCTCGACATTCGCGGCGGCGAAATCGGCCAGCAAGCGGGCGATGATGTCCTCGTCGCCCGGCTCCTTCATGTCGGCATCGATCAGCTCATCGCCATAGGCGGCGATGTCGGTGCGGCCGATCTGCGGGCCGGCCCAGGCGGCGAGCAGCCGGGCGCGCTTCACGCGGGCCTTGAAGGCCAGTTCCTGGTCATGGGCGAAGCGGTTTTCTTCGGCGCGCTCGCGGTTGTCGAAGGTGCTCATCGCTGGACTACTCCTGCAAAACCTGATCGGTGGTGCGGACCTGGCTTCAACCGTCATGCCGCGGCGGCTCTCGCCATCCCGCAGTCCGACGGCCCCGTCGCCCCTTCTCATACCAGCAGCAGGCGGCCATGCCTAGCGCAACCGGCCCGGTCCTCTCCCAACATATGGCTGTTCAGTCGATAATATGGTAGCCGCCATCCACGAACAGGGTCTGACCGGTCATCAGCCGGGCGGCATCGGTGGCGAGATGCGCGGTCGCCGCCCCCACATCCTCGATCGACAGCAGCGACGAGATCGGCGCTTTTTCATGCGCCTTGGCCAGCAGATCGTCGAAGCCGGTCAACCCCGAGGCCGCGCGGGTGGCAAGCGGGCCGGGCGATACCGCATGGACCCGGATGCCCTTGGGGCCGAGTTCGGCTGCCAGATAGCGGACCGAACATTCCAGCGCCGCCTTGACCGGCCCCATGACGTTGTAATGATCGACCACCATCTGGGCGCCGAAATAGCTCATGCAGACCAGGGTGCCGCCCTGCTTCATCAGCGGCTCGGCCAGCTTCGCCATGCGGATGAACGACCAGCAGGAGACGTCCATGGCCTGCAGAAACCCGGCCTTCGAACAATCGGTCAGCCGGCCGTGCAGATCCTCGACCGGCGCAAAGGCGATCGAATGGACCAGGAAATCGAGCTGGCCCCAATCGGCCTCGACCTGTTCGAACACCGCTTCCAGCGCGCCGTCGACCCGCAGATCCAGCGGCAGCAGCAGCTCTGCATCCACCTCGCGCGCCAGCGGCTCGACATGCGGGCGCGCCTTGTCGTTCAGATAGGTGATGGCCAGATCCGCGCCCAGCGCCCGAAACGCCTTCGCGCAGCCCCAGGCGATCGAATGCTCGTTGGCGATGCCGGCGATCAGCCCCTTGCGGCCGGCCAGCGGCCCGGGGACGGCGGTGGTGGTCATGGTGACACGGCTCCGTGGTTGCATCTGCTCGGACGCATTGTGCACGTGCAACATGACGCTTGCCAGCATGGCGGGCCATGCATGTCGTTCTGCAGGTCTCTCGCCTTTTCGGAATATGCCGCGCGATAGTTTGTCGCCTGACGGGATCCGCGATGCTAGCCTTCGCCTGACCTGCCGCCGCATCCCCCAGGAGACACCGATGACGGTCGACGAAAACGCCACCGCCACGACGCCGCCGGCCGATGCCACCCCCGCCGAAGAGACTGTGGCCGGGACCGACGAGACCCGTCACGAAACCGAGAACCGTCACGAAACGCTGGCCGCCCTGGTCGGCGGCATCGCGCTGCTGATGGCCGGCACGCCCAGCCATCGCCATCTCAGCATGGCAGATCTGGAATGGCTGGTGCTGCCGGCAATCGCCAGGCGCCAGATCCGCGTCTTTCGGGCCCGCGGCCGTGCTGCCGCCTATGCCAGCTGGGCCTTCCTGACCGAAGAGGCCGAGCAGCGGCTGCTTGGGGCAGAGCCGCGGCTGAAGCCCGAAGACTGGCAGAGCGGCGATCGCGCCTGGATCATCGATCTGATCGCGCCCCGCCAGCTGTTCGATGCCGCACTGACCGAGCTGCGCCGCGGGCCCCTGGCGGGCCGCCGGGTGTTCCTGCGCCTGCCCGCCCCCGGCGGCGGGTTCGAGACCCGCATCTTCGAGCCGCTGCCCCCGGCCGGTGCCGCCGACAGCAGCGCTGCATGACCGAATATCTCGTTCCCGGCCCCCGACCACACCCCGACACCAGCCGCGAGGTATGGCTGATCCGGGTGTCGTGGTGGCGGGTGGTCATGTTCTCCGTCCTTTATGCGGTGCCGGCACTGGCCGCGCTCGGGCTGGTGATCAATGCTGCACGAGGCCAGCCGGTGACAGGCATGCATGTGCTGATGTTCCTGGTTCTGGCAGGGGCCGCAGTCGCGCTTTACAAACTGATGTTCGCCCATATCCGCCGCGGGGGCGTGATCATGGAACTCAGGCCCGAAGGCCTGGTCCTGCCGGTTCTGGGCTCCCGTCAGCCGATCCCCTGGGATCGGGTCCGCATCCGCGGCGGGCCGCTGCTGTCCTGGCCCATCGCAACCATGATCCTGACCCGCATCGACCCGCGGATTCACGATCGCCTGCCGCTCTTCGGCCGCGGCCTGCCCCGGCGTCGGCGCATGGCCGAACAGACGGTCAGCGTGGTCATGCCCAACATCATGCAGGGCGGCCGGGCGCGGCTGATCCGGATCGCCGACGAATACCGGGCCGCGGCGGGCGTGCCCCGTGGCGCCGGCCCCTGATCTTCGCCACTTCAGATAACTCCCATAAAATTGTATATTGTTTTCATAACAATCTCTTTGATTGAACATTGACCGCTCCGCGCGATACAGGCAGGTTTTAAAAACCATGACGTGAGTCAGCCTGCACCCCGGAGGGCGACCCCATGCCGCGCGATCACGCGACCCCCCTGTCTCTCGTCCCCGGCGACCGTCCCGTCGACGGCACGGCAACCGACCCGGCAGAGGTCGCTCTGCTGACGGCACGGCCATCCGCAGACGCGGCGCAGACGCCGGGCGACGCAGAGAGCTCCGCCTGGCAGGATCCCGCGGCGGAGGCCGGGCCCACCCTCCCCCAGGGCTGGTGGCACGGCTATGGCGCGGCCGACCTGTTCGCGGATCTGGATCGCTGGACCGCAGACGACGGTGCTGCGGGCCGTGGCGCGGCCTCGATCCACTACGCGGTCAGCCCCCTGGCCACCACCGGTTTTGCGGGCGCCGGGCTTGCGGTGGCCGGCCGTGGCACCACCGGCAGCATTGAAGCCCTGCTCGGCGGCGGCGGTGGTGCGGCGGGCGGCGGCCCGGGCGGCGATGATCCGGGCGATGGCGGCGCGCCGGATGGCAGCCCGCCCGGCCCGGCCCCCGACGATCCGAATGGCGGCCCGGGTGCCGGACCGGATGGCGGCCCGTCCCCCGATGGCGGGCCGGGCAGCGATGGCGACGGCGGCAATTGGTTCGATGATCTGTTGAACAGCGCCGGCGACGCCGTCCGCGACCTTTGGGACAGCTTCTCGGACAGCGTGCTCGACCCCGTGGGCGATGCCTGGGACACCGCCACGGACTGGGCGAACGATGCCTATAACAGCGCCGCCGATGCGGTGAACGACGCCATCAGCGATCTGGGGGACTATGCCTCGGATGCGGCCGATGCCATCCGCGACGGCTGGAACGATCTCTCGGACAGGGTGGCCGATGCCGCCCAGAACGCCGCCGACGCCATCTCCGACACGTTCAACGATGCCGTCGACTGGACGAACTCGGCCGGCGAGGCGGTCGGCGATGCCCTGGGCGACATGTACGATACCGCCGCCGATGCCCTGGGCGACGCGCTGGACTGGGCCAGCGATACGGCCGGCGATTTCATGGACTGGGCCGGCGACACGCTCGATCAGATCGGCGACGCCGTAGGATCCGCCGCCGACAGCGCGATCGCGGCCGCTCGGGATGCGCTTGCGGCCGCAGGCGACACGCTCGGCGACTTCGCAAGCGATTTCGGCGACGCCTTGAGCCGGAAGCTGGCCGAATTCGGCACCGCAGCGGGCGCCATTCCCACCACCTTCAGCGCGGCAGTCGGCGCGGTCTATGACGCCCTGACAGAAGTGGTCGGCAGCAACTCCCTGGCCGGTCGCATCGTCAAGGGCCACGGCACCGTCCTGTCGAACCTCTATACAGCGCTCGATGCGGTCAACAAGAATACCGGCGTCGGCTATGCCGAAGCCGCCGGCAGCATTCTGGGCGGCATGGCCGGTACCGCACTTGCCGCCGCCGCGATCACGGCGATCGGCCTGTCGCCGGTGGGGGTGGTCGCCATCGGTGCCGGGCTCGCGGCCAGCGTGATCGGCGGCACGCTGGGTGCTTCGCTGGGTGCCGGCCTCTGGAACACCCTGTTCGGCGACCCGCTGGTCATCGATCTCGACGGCGACGGGGTGGAGGTCACCAATCGCGGCAACAACCCGGTGACTTTCGACATCGATGCCGACGGCTTCGCTGAAACCACCGGCTGGGTCGGCGCCGATGACGGCCTGCTCGCACTCGACCGCGACGGCAACGGCACGATCGACGATGCCACCGAACTGTTCAGCGACAAGGCGGGCGGGCGCAGCGGCTTCGCCTCCCTCGCACGGCTCGACCAGAACGGCGACGGCCGCATCGACGCCGCCGACGCCGCCTATGCCGATCTGCGGATCTGGCAGGATGCCGATGGCGACGGCATCACCGATGCGGGCGAGCTGGCCGGCCTCGCCGACCATGGCATCGTCTCGATCGGCCTTGCATCGGTCGCGGCCTATGCCGGCCGCAACGGCAATGTGATGCTGACCGAGGCCGAGGTCACCCTGACCGGCGGCCAGACCCGCACCATCGCCGAGGTCGCCCTGGGCTATGACGGACTCGGCACCCGTGCGGTCGACCAGGGCACGGGCGACATTGTGCGCGAATACGAAACCGGCCGCCTGCTGCAGGAGATGGACCCGGCCCAGGCGGCAACCGCGGTCGCCGCAGCCGGTACCGCGGTTCTGATCGGCACCGGCTTCGACGATCAGCTCTCGGCCGGCAGCGACGGCGCCTGGCTGGACGGTGCCGGGGGCGACGACGTTCTTGCCGGCGGCGGCGGCAATGACGTGCTGGTCGGCGGGGCCGGCACCGACGACATGGATGGCGGCGACGGCGACGATGTGCTGTTCGTCGATGCCGCCGATCTGGCCGGCGGCACCGTCACCGGCGGCCAGGGCTTCGACAGCCTGGTGGTCCAGGGTACCAGCGGCATCACCGTCGACCTTGCGGATCACGCGGCCGAACGCTTCGTCGGCAATGCCGGCGTCGATATCGTGACTCAGAGCGGCAGCGCGGCTGTATCGCTCTATGGTGCAGGTGGTGACGACCAGCTTTCTGGCGGCGACGCCGACGACGTGCTGATGGGCCAGGCCGGCAACGACACCCTGTCGGGCGGCGACGGGCTGGATGCGGCGGTGTTCACCGGCCGGCGCGCCGATTATCAGATCACCACCACCGGCGGCATCACCACCGTCACCGACCTGCGCACCGGCGCCGTCAATGAAGGCGCAGACAGCCTGACCGGCATCGAGCGGCTGGTATTCCAGGATGGCGCGGTCCATCTGGACGGCACCAATGCCAATCCCTTCGCCCGCACCGACCGGGTGAGCCAGAGCCGCGGTGACGGCTTCATCGACCTGCCCGCCAGCCGATTGACCGCCAATGACCTCGATGGTGACGGCGACGCACTCTCCATCACCGGCATCGGTGATGTCACCGGCGGCTCTGCCTGGCTGACTGAGGACGGCCACGTCCGCTTCGTCGCCGCCCCAGGATTCGAGGGGCTGGCGAGCTTCACCTATACGGTCGACGACGGCCATGGCGGCACGGCCACGGGGCTGGTGGAGGTGGATGTGGAGGCGCGCGGCCCCCGCGACGGCCTCGCCCCCTATCAATGGCATCTTGTCGAGACCACGGTCACCGATGTCTGGCCCGACTATACCGGCCAGGGCGTGGTGATCGGCATCGCCGACAACGGCGTCGACTACACCCATCCCGACGTCGCACCGAATTATGACGACACGATCGACTGGGACTATTCATCCAACGACGATGTCGCCATGCCCCATGCGAGCGGCGATGCCCATGGCACCTATGTCGCGGCGATCGCAGCCGGCGCGCTCAACGGCGAAGGGGTGATCGGCGTCGCCTACGAGGCCACGCTGGCCGGCTATCTGACCTTCGAAGGCTATATCGACTCCTGGGCCGATTATCCGAACGGGTCGCGGCCGCGCTATGACGTCGACGTGCTGAACAACAGCTGGACCTTCACCAGCGATTTCGCGACCACGCTCGGCTTCCTGCCCGCCAGCTGGACCACGCCCGGCATGGAGAAGCTGGCCGTGTACGGCCGCGACGGGCTCGGCACCAACATCGTCTTCGCCGCCGGTAATACCGGTGACGAAGGCAGCCGCGCCGATTACGACCTCTTCGTCAACTCCCGCTACACGATCGCGGTCGCCTCGGTCGACTATCAGGGCGACCAGAGCGTGTTCAGCCGCCCGGGCGCCTCGGTCCTGATCGGCGCGCCGGGCTCGGGCATCGTCTCGGCCGACCGGCCCGGCTCCACCGGCTATGATCCGGGCGAGTTCGGTGCGGATTATCATCTGGGCAGCGGCACCTCGGCGGCGGCTCCGGTCGTCTCGGGCGCGATCGCGCTGATGCTGGAAGCGAATGCCGATCTGGGCTGGCGCGATGTCCAGGCGATTCTCGCCAACTCGGCCTGGCGCGAGATGCCGGCCGACGCGGATGCCGGCTGGCGGTTCAACGGCGCGACCAGCTGGAACGGCGGTGGCTTCGCCTTCCGCGACGATACCGGCTTCGGCTATCTGGACGCCCGCGCCGCCGTGCGGCTGGCCGAAACCTGGACCCTGCAGTCGACCTCGGCCAACGAGGTCTCGGTCACGCTTCAGAACGCCACCGACGTCACGCTGGCCGATAACGGCAGCATCACCTCGACCATCGAGGTCACCGACGAGATCGAGATCGGCCATGTGACGCTCTCGATCGACCTGACCCATACCCATGTCGGCGATCTGGTCATCACCCTCACCTCGCCCGACGGCACCGTCTCCACCTTCGTCGACCGGGCGGGCAAGGTGGCCGGCGACGATACCGACATCGGCACCACGAAGGACAACCTCAATTTCAGCTTCTCCAGCGTGCAGTTCCGCGGCGAGCTGTCGCCCGGCACCTGGACACTGACCGTCACCGATGCCCGCACCGGCGACACCGGCGTGCTGCGTGACTGGAAGCTCGGCATCCATGGCGACACGCCGTCCGACGACACGCTGACCGTGCTGACCGACCAGTTCGCCGATCTCGTTCCCGCGGGCCAGGACGGCCGGCTGGTGATCGGAGACGATGCCGGTCACGACACCATCAATGCCGCGATCGTCACCTCCGACATCGCCTTCGATCTGGCGGCCGGCGGCGTGGTCGACGGCCGGGAAGTGGTGATCGCCGACGGTACCGTGATCGAGGATTTCTTTGCCGGCGACGGCGATGATCTGCTGGTCGGCAATGCCGCGGACAACCGGCTGTGGGGCGGGCGGGGCGATGACGTCATCGAGGGCGGCGCAGGCGCCGACGTGATCGAAGGCGGCCAGGGCATCGACACGGCGGGCTGGAGCACCGCTACCCAGGGCATCACGGTGGATCTGGCCGCCGGCACGGCCTCGGATGGTGACACGCTCTCGGGCATCGAGAATCTGGTCGGCAGCGACCATGACGATACCCTCACCGGCAACGACGGCGCCAACCTGCTGGTCGGCGGTGCCGGGGGCGATACGCTGGACGGCGGCGCCGGTGACGACACGCTGGCCGGCGGTGCCGGCGACGACGTCATCCAGGGCGGCGACGGCGACGATATGATCGAGGTCGGCACCGGCGCCGATACGGTCGATGGCGGCGACGGCTGGGATACGCTGATCATCGACGGCGACATCGCCGACTACACCCTGGCCCAGTCGGGCCCCGGCTGGACGCTGACCGGCGCCGGTGTCGCCGTCAACTTCCAGAACATCGACCTGATCGCCTTCGCCGATGGCGATCTCACCGTGGGCGCGGCCGATGCCGCGCCGGTGGCGGTCGCCGATGCGCTTTCGGTCGAACAGGGCGACGTGCTGGTGATCGATCCGGCCACCCTGCTCGCCAACGATACCGATACCGGCGGCACCCAGCTCACCATCACCGGCGTCGGTGAGGCAGAGGGCGGCGCGGTCGCCATGGGGGCCGACGGGCTGATCCGCTTCCGGCCCGCCGACGGGTTCACCGGCACCGCCGGCTTCACCTATCGCCTGTCGGACGGCCGCAATCGCGACGTCACCGGCCAGGTGACCGTCGCCGTGGCGGCGGGAGCCACCGCCCTTATCCTCGGCACCACCGGCCATGACCGGATGATCGGCACCGGGCTCGACGAGAAGCTGATCGGCGGGCTGGGTGTCGACAACATCCAGGGCGGCGGCGGCAACGACGTGCTGGCCGGCGGCGAACAGAACGACCGCCTGGCCGGCGGGTCCGGCGACGACAGCTATGTCATGAATCGCGGCGACGGCGTCGACTGGATCGACGACGGCATCGGCCACGACGTGCTCGATCTGCGGACCGGCTTCACGCCCCAGGCCGTGACGGTCCGCACGGTGGTCAACAGCTACGATGCCGACGGCAACACCCTCTACGGCGCCGAGGCGGCCACAGGCACCGACATTGCCGATCTCTATCTGGAGTTGGGCGATGGCGACTGGATCATCCTGCACGATTTCTTCGGTGCCACCGGCTACACCGTCGACGAGGTCCGCTTTGCCGACGGCACCATCTGGACGGCGGCACAGCTGATCGGCGCCGGTCTGGTCTCGACCGATGGCGACGACGTGCTGGTCGGCGGCCAGGACGATGAAACCATCGCCGGCGGCCTCGGCAACGACCGGATCTCCGGTGGTGGCGGCGACGACGTCTATGTCTATGCCCGCGGCGACGGCGTCGATCTGATCGACAACCCCCCGGGCAATGCCGCCGGCGATACCGACGAACTCTCCTTCACCGACGTCGATGCCGCCGATGCCGGTTTCGCGCTCGACGGCACCGATCTGGTGATCTCGGTCGACGGGGTCGAAGCAGTGCGGGTGCGCGATTTCATCGGCGCCGGCAATCTGGACCTGGTCCGCTTCGCCGACGGCACGCTGATGGACGATCATGCGATCCGCATGGCGCTTCTGGGCGGCACCACCGGTGCCGATACCCTGACCGGCACCTCCGGGGCCGACATCCTGGCCGGCGGTCTGGGCGACGACGTGCTGACCGGCGCCAATGGCAACGACACCTACATCATCGCTGCCGGCGACGGCAATGACCGCATCGTCGACACCTACGGCTCGACCGGCGACGTGCTGATCCTGAACGACGTCGATCCGGCGATCCTGGGCTTCCTGCGGCCGACCGCCGATCTCGACGATCTGATCCTGGTGCTCGACGGCGGACGCGAGGTCTTCCTGGACGAGCAGGCGGCGAACACCACCTACGGCATCGACCGGGTGATCTTCGAGACCGCGAGCTGGAGCCGCACCCAACTTGAAAATCAGGCGATGGCCTGGGCGATCAGTGCGGGCGACGACGTGGTCTACGGCTTCGCCAGCGACAACCTGATCGACGGCGGGGCGGGCAATGACGACCTCTCCGGCCGCGCCGGCGACGATACGCTGATCGGTGGTACCGGCGACGACACGCTCCGTGGCGGCACCGGTGCCGACACCTACCGCTTCGGCGCCGATGACGGCGCCGATCTGATCGTCGAAGAGCTGTACAACTCCGCCCAGGACCGGATCGTCTTCGCCTCGGGTCTGGTTGCCGGCGATCTGGTGATGACCCGCTCGACCAGCGACCTCGACGATCTCACCCTGTCCTTCGCCGGCCATACCGGCACCATCACCATCGACGAGCAGTTCGCGAGCACGACGGCCGGTGTCGAGAGCATCGCTTTCGGCGACGGGATCAGCTGGACGAAGAACCAGATCATCGACGCCTATATCGCCAGCGTCACCACCAGCGGCGATGACGTGACCCGCGGCACGGGCTATCGGGGCGATGTCTTCGCCGGCAGCGCCGGCAACGATACGATCTATGGCTATGGCGGCGCCGATACCTACAACTGGGGCATCGGCCATGGCGACGAC
>MDTG01377132.1_pt1 | contig 34748 bp, 23 predicted proteins | sample 811421 | NCBI WGS metagenome assembly MDTG01 (sample SAMN05326645, study PRJNA326480) | marine metagenome | isolation source: seawater | place: Pacific Ocean: South East | collected 2011
TGGAAATGATTTTAGAGCGGTTGAAGCCGGGGTTCATGCCTATGCGGCAAAATCGGGACAATATGCAAGTTTATCCCATGCCACACTAGAAAACAATATTTTCAGGTTTTGGGTAGACCTCCCTCTTCCCCTAGGGACTGTTGGGGGACTGACGGCCTTACATCCCATGGTAAAATTTGCATTGGAATTGCTTGGTAAACCTTCTGCCAAAGACTTGATGCAAATTGTTGCAGTTGCGGGACTGGCCCAAAATTTTGCAGCTCTGCGCATGCTTACTACCACTGGAATTCAAAAAGGGCATATGAAAATGCACTTGCTCAATATTTTAAATCAATTGCAGGCCAATGCGTCTGAAAAAGAGCAATTGATTTCATATTTTAAAACCAATACTGTTTCCCAACGTGCTGTTGCCGAAGCTCTAAAAAACTTACGTACCTAATGCCAAGTTATTACAGCCACGGTAAACTATTGATATCTTCAGAATACGCCGTTTTAGACGGTGCTAAGGCCTTGGCCCTACCAACCAAATTCGGACAGCGATTAGAGGTTTCAGAAAAAAATATAAAAAACATCAATTGGAAAAGTTTTGATTGCCAAAACAATCTATGGTTTGAAACATCAATTTCAATACCTTACTTTAAACCATCCATAGCAAATGCAACTGCGCTACGACTGTCCCAATGTTTTCAGGCTATTCACGAACTTCGACCGCAGTTGTTTGAAAATCAAAAAGGACTTGAATTTGTAAGCCATTTGGAATTCCCTAGAAATTGGGGTTTGGGATCTTCTTCCACGCTTATTAATAATTTGGCACAATGGGCTAAAGTAGATGCCTACAAGCTGCTGGCCTTAACTTTTGGTGGCAGTGGCTATGACATTGCTTGTGCACAAAACCCCTACCCTATTACTTTCCAAAAAAACTTAAAATCTCCTAAGATTGAAAAAGCAGACTTTAATCCTTCTTTTAAAGATAAGCTGTTTTTTGTACACCAAAATCAAAAACAAGACACTCGTATGGCCGTTGCAGCCTATCAAGCGTTGAAAAACACCAAAAAACTTGATTTTTCTGAGCTAAATGTCATTACAAATGCGTTAATACAACATTCAACTTTAGAAGTGTTTGAATCTTTAATCACAAAACATGAAAACTTGATAGGTAAATTGATTCAACAAGCCCCATTAAAGACTACACACTTTTGTGATTATAATGGAGCAATAAAAAGTTTGGGCGCTTGGGGTGGAGATTTCTTTTTGGCTACTGGAACCGAACAACAGTATTTTAAAGATAAGGGATACAATACCATCATTCCCTTTAAAGAGATGGTGTTATAAAAAAAGGACTGAAAAATCAGTCGTTTAGATTATTTATTTAAAATATTTCTAGTAAAAAACAGCTCTGTTATCTTCTATTTCTGCAGCCTCTTTTAAGGCATTGTATAGCTGGGTATTTACGGCATTTTCCTTGGCTTTTCCAACTCTGTTGGCGGCGGCTTGATAACCTGGGAGGGCAGCAGCTGGCGTCACTTTGGTGACTTGAACAGCATAAACCCCTGAATTTCCTGAAATGAGCTCAGAAGTAGCACCTTCTGCCAATCCAAAAGCGGTTCCAATGACCAAAGGTTCACGACCAGCACCTGAAAGGGTTGGATTTTTCATATTGACAGCAACGGCCGTTTTGATAGTTTGTCCTTCTGCATTGGCGATATCATCAAGAGCTGTAGAAGAAATGCGGTCCTTAATAATCTCTGCTTTCTTTTCTTTTCTTATTTCTGGCAAAGCTGTGACAGAGCCACTTTCTGTGGACATCAAACCTGATTCGTTGACTCCAGTGAGTTTTACTACTACAAAGCCTCCTGCAGTAGTACTAAAACTTTTAAAATCGCCTTCGCTAGAACTGTCCTCGAATGCCCAACGCACAATGGCGCGTTGTGCTCCTAGACCTGGAATATTTTCATCCAACTCCTTCACACTGCTTACTGGTCGAACTTCATAATTGTTTTCGGCAGCAACGGTTTCAAAATCCGCATCGGCAACAGCAATTTCAAATTTTGATTTATTCTTAAAAACTTCATCAACTGTTTCAACTGAAGGCTCAATTGCTTGCGATATTGTCGCTACTTTATAGGCTTGCTGCGGTGTGCCTTGCCCTAAAATTTCTATCACGTGGTATCCGAAATCTGTTCTCACTACTCCTAAACTTCCTTTAGGATTTTCAAAAGAATAGGCCTTAAACTCAGGAGCAAAACCGTCACTATATGAAAATTCTATAACACCCTCTTTTTCATTACTCACCTTATCTGAAGATAAGGAAAGTAGGGATTTGAATTTAGAGCGGTTTCGCTTCAAGACATTATATATACTATCAGCGGTTGTTTTCGCTTCTATTTCAGTTTTGATTACAGAAACATCGGCGCGAGTACTCCCTACAAAAGGGGTCAATATGTGACGGACTTTTACAGAATCTGGAATGCGTTTTAAAGATACCATTTTGGACAATTTATAGAATCCTGATTCCTTGTATGGGCCATAAATTTCTCCTTGGATGAGTCCAGATATTTTATCGGCATGATCAGATGCAAACGATGACTTAAATACGTAATTATCGTTGAACTTTTCTAAAGAATATGAATTAACAAAAGATGCATTATCTGCAGTATTTAAAAACCCTACAACGGTTTGCGTTGCATTTGTAGCTTCATTAAATTCTTCTCTATCGGGAATTAAAGCATTTAAGTCATTCTTAATTGATTGTTCATCATCGATAGAAGCTTCTTCTTTAAATTCAACAAACACTATATCTCTAGAAGCCTCCAACTCATATTTTTTTGGAAACCGTTTCATGTAGGCTTTGATTTCAGATGATTTTACAAGTATTGTACTATCCGCAATAGTAGAATATGGTATTTGGATGTATTTTAAATCAATTTTATCGTTTTCAAGTTGATATTCCAATTCACCTTCGGTGAGTGTACCTGAAATACCTGATTTAACCATATTAAAGTAAGTCTGTTGTGTTCCTGAAACCGCTATATTTTGTTCAAAATCAGTCCAAGATTTATAATTTACAGGAGTTCCGCCAAGGGTCGTTGTTTCGGGTGAAATTGCTTTTAAATTTGAAATAAATTCATTGAGTTTATCATCATCAAAAAGGCCCGCTTCATTTTTAAATTCTTCAAAAGACCCTAAATTTTGCTCTAAAAGGTCTCTCATGTAATCACGTTCAACTGATAAACCTAGAGCATCAAATTGAGATTGCATTACAGAGGTACGAACTTCATTGTCCCAGACACGATTCATAGCTTGGGTATTTGACAAACTACCTTTTGATTGACGCTGGATATTTTCAACTTTACCCATAAACTCGTTTCTATTAATATCAATACCATTGATGGTCGCAATTGTATTATCGCTTGCTGAGCTAGAATCCAGATTGGTAAAAATATCTCCAATAACAAATGAGAATAGTGCTAAAGCGATAACTATTATTAAGAAAATTGATCTTTGTCTAATTTTATTTAATACTGCCATGGTACTTGTTATCTAAAAATTAAAAATATAGTGGACGAAAATACCAATTTAATTTGAATTAATAAAAAGGGATAAAGATTTTGTTTACTTAGAGATGTTCAAAGTTATTTATCTAAAACTAATCTGAGACTAATAATTTCAATTTTGGTATTTGAAACTTCTTCAATTTTAAACTCATAGCTGCCTATATTGATTCTCTGGTTTTGGATTGGAATTGTTTGAGTGTTATGTACAATTAGTCCTCCTAAAGTTTCATAATTTTCGTGTTTGGGTAATTGAAGCTTATAGTTCTCATTAATATAATCAACTTCTAATCTAGCAGAAAATAAAAAGGAGTTTTTTTCAGTTTGTTTTTCAATTAATGCTACCGAATCATGTTCATCTTCTATTTCTCCAAATAATTCCTCTACAATATCTTCAATAGTTAATATTCCTGATGTACCTCCATACTCATCCAAAACTACTGCCAAGCTCTTTCTTTTTTTTGTTAATACATTTAAAATGTCTTTAATAAACATGGTTTCGGGGACAAATTCTACTGGCATTAACATTGATTTAATAGTTTTCGGAGCCTTAAATAAGTCAAATGCATGTACATAGCCTAAAACATCATCAATATTATTTTTGTAAACTATAATTTTAGAATGCCCTGTTTGGGTTAAAATATCACTCAATTTTTTTATAGAATCATGGATTTCAATTGTAGTTAACTCTGTTCTTGGCACCATAGCTTCCCTTGCTTTTACATCGGAAAAATCTAATGCATTTTGGAAAATCATAATTTCGCTGTCAATCTCATCACCAACAGGGATAGATTCCATTTCCTCGCTAATATAATTCCCTATTTCAACTTTTGTAAAGGCTAGTTGAACATGATCTCCTTTTGTTTTAAAAAATGTTTTCAAAATAAAATCTGAAATCCATATTACAAAGTTAGATAGAAAAGAAAAAAGTATGTAAAAGATGTAAGATGGAAGTGCCAATAACTTGAGAAATTTATTAGCGTGAATTTGAAAAAAAACTTTGGGTAAAAATTCAGCGGTAATTAGTATTATTAAAGTCGAAATAACTGTTTGAGTCAACAAGCTCAAGTTTTCAAATAAATAATGTAAAACTATATTTTTATTTGGAATGTGAACAGCAAACCATTTAACTAACAAATCTCCCATATAAAGACCATAAACTACAAGAGAAATATTATTCCCAATTAGCATTGTGGTAATAAATTTTGAAGGTTTTGCAGTTATTCTTTTTAGTAGATTTGATAAAAATCCGCCTTGTTTCTTTTCAATTTCAACATGAATTTTATTCGATGAAATAAAAGCAATTTCCATTCCTGAAAAAAAGGCGGATAAAAACAAACTTGAAATTATTATTAAAGTTGTTGGATCCATTTATCTACAATTTTCCACGTTCTTTAAACCTATTGAGGTATCTTTTTCTAAAAAGGAAAATGAAAATGGAAAAAAAAACAAAGAAAATTGACAAATATGCCTCATTACGATTAGATGACCACTTTTGGATTGCATCATAGGCAAATAGACAACCAAAAAATAAATAAAAATATTTCAAGTATGATAACAATTTCATGTGTATTAAATTTTATAAAACTAATTAAATATAGGGTTTATTGTTCAATAAAAATACTTCCTGTCACTTCTAAAACTTGTGAATTAGTAAAATTTTGATTAGAATCAAATCCATTTCCGTAGGTGATATAATCCGTTGTTCTAAACTTGACAGCAGAGTCAGTAAATAACCATTCCTCCTTTTGATCGTAATACAATTGATCAGTAAAAAGTGTGTCATTTGTATTTGTAGTAAGAACAACATTCCCTCTTAAATCAATAATATCAGTGTCATTGTAAACTACAGCTCTATTTGAAATAATCTTACTGGAATCATTATTTTTACTCAGCAAAGTTAAATTTATACCATTAGGGAATTCGTAAAAAGGAAATTCTTCATTTGAAAAGTTTATCATTTTTGGGCTTAACAAAATAGATTTTAATTGACCCGAATCAGTATACTTTGTATTGATATTTTCGGCAATAGAAGTTGGTAAAAAAATAATTTTTGATTGATTCTTAATTTTCTGTAGCCTATCACTACAAGAAGAAACAAGACATATAATTAGTATGACGTTTATAAGTTTAGTCAAAATTACAAATTCAAATTTCATCAAAGACTTGGCACAATAACAGTTCTTTGAATCCAACAAGTTATATTAATAGTCTCCCCTTCTCGACCAGATGAAAAAATTTCACTCTTTTGAGGGGCTTTAGCTTGATAATTTGCAATAGATTTTGCTGCATTTTTTTTCATATTTGAGTCAACTTGACCTGCTTTAGCTGCTTCTTTAGCTGCTAGCCAGTATACAGCTCTTTTAGAAAAATTATCTTCCCCGCAATTGTTGGCACTCTTAGCGTACATTGCGGATATTGCTAAGTAGGCCCTACCCATACTTGGGTTAAATTTAAGTGCTTTTTGGTAATAATTTCTTGCTTGAGTGAAACGGCCTTTATTTTTAAAATTTGTAGCGATCTTAAATAAAATTTTAGCTCTTGCAAAATCATTTGATTCTAAATCAATTGCCTGTTTGTAAAATCCTAATGCTTCATTTGATAAGCCAGCTTTTTCTTTCAATATAGCAAGATAAAAAGAAGTATCAGCACTTGGTTCCAAATTATTTTTTTGCTCTACAATTTTAACAAATAATGGGTTATCATTACACCCTTTTGCATACATCCTATTCATAGCCCTTTGTAACCACAAACCATCTCCTTTGAATGATTCAAAATCACGAGTGTAAAGTGGAATTAAATTTTCACAATTAGCACGTGAACCTAGTTTAGCGTCAATACTTGAGGAGATTTGATCGTAAGCTTTCAAGTAACTATTGTAAGATTTTAGCTTTGAGGCATCAGATCTTGAAAGTTCTTTAGATTCTCCTTCTGTATTTAAAAAAGAATTTCTTTTTTCAGTATAGTTCTTAACTTCACTTTCAACTTTCTCAAAAATAATATCATACATATTAAATAATTCTTGGGCAGGTATATTTCCCGCGTCATACATATCGACCACCAATGAGAAATAGGTATACAAACTTTTTGGGTTGGTAAATGTTTTAGGGTCACTATTATAAGCATCACTAAAAGCTGTATGTAACTGAATTTTATCAAGCCCAAGGACTTTCCTATTGTCGTATTTTAACTGGCAGGCCTTTGCCAAGTAGGCCCCATTTGGAGTCAGAGAAGAAAAGTGTTGGGCACGTTCTTCCCACAATGCCAACATATCATTTATAAAAATGACTTTTTCATCGCCCACACTCTTTTTAATTTTATATTTCAAAATTCGTTCTCCATAAATAAAAATAGCTTTGTTGAAACGCGGATTTCTCTGACGGAGTTCCATCCAAGGCGTGTAGGCTGAATCGTAGTTTTTAGATTTGACATACTCACTAAAAATAGACAAGGTTTGAATATCCTCCTGATTTTGAGTAAAACCACAAGGTCCAAAAATGTAAAAACAAGCAACAATTAATGTAATTTTATTTTTCATATTTGATTTATATTTGTGAACATATATTTAATTAAACTTTCGCTTTTCAAACCAACGGTCATTTAATGATAGGCTGATATTCAAGTTAAAGAAATTCTCTTCAACCAAGTTCTGATTGGTTGTACCTCTTTGGCCCCATTCAAAACAAATATTAGCATTTGAGAACAATCGACCTATTGGAATTCCTAAACCAAAAGATATGCCAAACTCGTCAATGGACTCATTATTTATGACAATTCCTGTTTCTTCTAATCTCATTCCTAATCTGTAAACAATACGTTTCCAATATCTGTTAAATGAATCGTATTTTGGTATAAAAAACCCACCTACTGAAAATGATGACGCATCTTCAAAAGTCGTATTATCAATTTCAATAAATCGATTGGTAAATTTTGAAGTTTCTAAAAATGTGTAATCAAGCCCAATAAACCACTTTCTAGGTTTACCAATACCAATCCCAAAAGTAGATTTTGAGGGTAAGATTAAGTTGGTTCTGGCTAGATTAACTGCTTCCAAATCTACGTTGTAGCTTGAATCAACATATTCAACTTGATTAGAATCAATTGAAATGGTGGCAGACTGGTTTTTATTTTCAGAGGCCATACTAGACTCAGGGCTATATGTTGCGGCAGCGTTGAGAAATAAAGAACTACTTATTTTTTTATTTAAAATCATTCCAATATTAAATGAAACCCCCCCCAAATCAGAACGTTTAACCTCTCGACTTTGAAATTGTAGTAATTGTCCTTGATTATTGTAACCAAATGCTACACTAGCATTAGTAATATTACCAAAATTATATTGTCCATCAACTCCGATCTTAATATTTTTACTAAACTGGTATCCCAATCCTAAAAATACTCTATTAATTCCACCTTCACCTGTATATCTAAATTGTATATCATCTAACTCATTTTTAGATTGAAGACTGTAACCAACAGAAGATAAGGGTAATATACCAAAACCTATTCCAAATTTTTTGATTGGCAACGAAACTGCTAAATAGTCAACAGATGTATTGCCATAACTATCTCTGGCACTTTCAGTTTGTATAGTTGTAGAAGAGAAACTAGTTCCTATTGCAAATTTAACTGGTCTAGCTTCATTATTATAAAATGCTAAATCAGAACCTGCATTGGATGCTGGATTTCTCAAATTTACATGAATACTATCTGAATAAACAGAAATACCCCCCATTGACTGATTTTCGACTGTTCCTTTAAACTTGAGATTTCCAAGCCCATAAAATGAATATGGTGAACTAGTAGCTTGTTGGGCTGAAATAAAGTTCGAAGTCAAAACAATGATAAATAGTATTAAATTTCGTGTCATTTTTTCGAATTGTGTTCTAGTAAAAAATTTAATCCCTCAAAAATAAAATTTGGGAAGGCAAATATGCTAATTTTAAATTGTTTATACAAAAAATTAGTATCCCCACCAGTTAAAACAACTATTAAATCTGAATATTCATTTTTATAACAAACTATAGCCCCTTGAATTTCGTTTATGACGCCAAAGACTACTCCAGAATGTATTGATTTATTTGTGGTATTACCAATAAAATTATTTGGGATAATAGGTTGAATTAGTGGTAATTGTACTGTTTGATTATTCAGAGCTTTGTAACGCATCCTAAGCCCAGGTGAAATCGCACCACCGTGGTAGTTAGCATTTTCGTCAATAAAATCATATGTAATACATGTTCCGGCATCAATAACCAATACGTTCTGATTTGGATATTTATAGAAAGCTGCAGAAACCAGTGCTAAACGGTCTAACCCAATTGAATTTGGTGTCTTATATAAATTTTTAAAGGGAAACTTAAAATTATGATCAAATAAAACTAATGATTTTGAAGCTGGAAAAATATCTAAAATATGTTTATTTGAATACTTGACAGATGAAACAAAAATTTGATTTATTTTAGGATATTTTTCTATTGTTTGAACAATCATATTTTCTAGATTATCAATTTCAAAATTTTCAAATACAATCGAACGAGAACTATCAAAAATGGCTAGTTTTATTTTTGAATTACCGATGTCAATAATTAAATTCATTACATACTTTATAGCGTAAATTTACAAAACTATTTTTTTAAAAAAATTTAGTTTGGTAATACTAAAATTGCATTATATTTGCTCCTGCATTATGCAGGGTACCTTAGCTCAGTTGGTAGAGCAACGGACTGAAAATCCGTGTGTCCCTGGTTCGATTCCTGGAGGTACCACACTTTCCCATTCAAACGAGTGGGATTTTTTTTTAAATCTTTAACTTATTAAACATTTTTTCACATAGTTTATTCAAGTCATACTCATGGCTCCAACCCCAGTCCATTCTGGCTTGAAAATCATCAATACTGTCTGGCCAACTGTCGGCAATAATCTGTCTAAAGTCAGGTTCATAATCAATTGAAAATCCAGGATAAAACTTCTGTATTTCTCGAAAAATTTCATAAGGACTAGAAGAAAAAGCAGCCAAGTTATATGATGAATTAATAGTTATTTTTTTTGATTCAGTTTTCATGATTTCAATAGTTGCTCTGATAGCATCGTCAATAAACATCATTGGTAATTTGGTTTGAGAGTTTAAAAAACATCTATAATTGTCCCCGCTAACTGCTTTGTGAAAAATATCAACTGCATAATCCGTAGTTCCTCCACTAGGGATAGATTGCCATCCAATAATTCCTGGGTATCTTATACTTCGAATATCTACACCATGAATGTTGTGGTAATATTCACACCAACGTTCTCCAGCTAATTTTGAAATCCCATATACGGTAGTTGGTTCCTTGACAGTGAACTGGGGTACCATATCTTTAGGAGTTGAAGGGCCAAAAACTGCTATACTAGAGGGCCAGAAAATCTTTTTAACTAATTTAGCTTTACCTAAATTTAAAACATTTAGTAAAGACTGCATATTCAAATGCCAAGCAATCTCAGGTTTTTTTTCAGCACTTGCACTTAGCATTGCCGCCATCAAGTATATTGTGTCAATAGAATATTGATTGATAACCTCAATTATTCTATTGTAATTTGTAGCGTCAACAACCTCAAATGGACCATTATTAAGCTTATTAGAATAATCAAGTTTAATGTCGCCAGCAATGACATTTGATTCACCGTGGATCAAACGAAGTTTTTCAGTCAAAACACTTCCAATTTGCCCTAAAGCCCCAATAATTAGTATTTTACAAGAACTATCATCTTTAGTAAACTTATAACTCATGTCTTAAATTACATTTACTTTTTTTGTGAAATTAACAATTAATTATAGTAATGTATTTAATTTATTATGATATTTGTAAATACTTGCCAATTTTTAAAAAAATTAAAATTAAATGTTTAAAAATCCTGTGCAAATATATGTCGGTGTCCTATGTTTGGTTTGTTTATCAAAATGCCAAACTAGTGCTGACAATAAAAACTTTTCAACCGAACTAGAGATTTCACAATCTTCAATTTTGCAAAACAAGAATATTGAATCTACAATTGTTGTAAAAACTAATTCATTAATAAAAGAAATTTTGAATGATTGGAATAGTTTCAAAATGCTTGAAAATGAAATTTTAAAATTAAATAATAATGAACTAATTCATGAGCTTTCAAAAAAAGATATTAAGGAAATATTCCAAAATTTGGAAATTAATATTCCTAGTATTTTGGATTCAAATCATATACGCTCAAGAATTAAAGTTTTGGAAACAAATCTTTGTATATATCATCATATGATGTCAAATTATAAAATTGAATTGAAATACACTGAACATTTAAAAAATAACACCCTTTCAGCTTATTACAATCTACTAAATCAAATAAACAAAACTCATGAAAAATCTCTACAAATTTTAGTTAATAAATAATTTATCTCATGAAACGTATTTTAATATCACATACAGTTTTAATCTTTATTTTATCTATATCAATAAATTTAATATCAGCTCAAATTAATTATAATTCCCCATGGGTAAAAAGTGCTGGAGTTTCAGTTAATGAAAAAATTAATTTTCAAGACGTTGTTGATGCTGGAAATTTATATTGGGAAATAAATGATAAAAATGCTAAAGGTAGCGGTTACAAACCTTTTAAACGTTGGGAAGCTTTTTGGGAAAACTATGTTGATGAAATGGGATTTTTACCATCAGGCAAAGAACTTTGGGATACTTGGAAAAGTAAAAATAGTGCTAGTCAACTTAGAACATCCATGAATTCTTTTAATGATCAGAGTAATTGGAGTTCAATTGGGCCTACAGATTTTTTAAATCGATCTACATCATATTTAAATCTAGGTCGTGTTAACTGTGTAACACCTGATCCTGTAAATCCTAACATTGTATATGTTGGAACTCCCTCTGGCGGAATATGGAAATCTGAGGATGGTGGTCTAACTTACGTAGCTCTTTCTGACAATTTACCACAAATTGGTGTTTCTAGTATAGTAATTGATTATACAAATTCAAACATATTATACATAGCAACTGGGGATGATGATGCAGGTGATTCTTACAGCGTTGGTATATGGAAATCAACTAATGCAGGACTAAATTGGGAACAAACAGGGATGAATCCTAATAATTCTCCTACAAGAATATATGAACTAGAGATGCATGAATCTAACCCTGAAATTATTTGGGCTGCAACAAATAATGGAGTTTATAAAACCCTAGATAGTGGTATTAATTGGAATCAATCTCAAACTGGAGCATTTCAAGGTGTTAAACAAAAGCCTGGATATCCGTCAATAGTATATGCTATTACTGACTCAGAATTTTTCAAATCTATAGATGGCGGAGAAAGTTTTAATAACAGTGGTTTTGGTTTGCCTTCCGGATCAGCAAGACTAGTAATGGACGTTACACCTGCAAACAACGAACTAGTTTATATTGTTGCTAGTACGAGTAATTTTGGATTTGAAGGAGTTTACAAATCTTCTAACAGCGGAGGAGGTTTTTTCAAAATGGACAACACTCAAGATATTTATGAAAGTAATCAAGCATGGTATGATTTAGCTATGGCTGTTTCAGATACTGATGAAAATGAATTATATGTCGGGGTATTAAATGTATGGAAATCTGGAGATGGTGGCGATAGCTTTACACAACTTAGCGATTGGGCAAATCGAAATGAAGCTTATACTCATGCAGACATTCACTTCCTTAAATTTTACAATAATGAATTATTTGTTGGATCTGATGGTGGTTTTTTCAAATCCTCAAATCAAGGAAATACTTTTACCGACTTTACTGGAAATATGGCCATTAGTCAATTTTACAGAGTATCTGTTTCTAAACAAAATTCCAATAAAATTGCCGGAGGAACTCAAGACAATGGTGGATTTGCATATTTCAATGAATGGAGCAGTTACCATGGAGGTGATGGTATGGAAAGTGTAATTGATCCCAATAATGACAATATATATTATGGCTTTATGCAAGGAGGACAAACATTATTTGTTAATAATGATTCTGGAATGTCAGGGTATAGTGGTACACAAGGATACAGTGGACCCACTAATGGAAATTGGATAACTCCTCTAAGCATTAATAGTCAAAGTGAAGTCTTTGCAGGATATGATAGACTATATCAATTTGAAAATGGCGATTTTACTGCAATTTCTTCAAATTTTGGTACTAATATTGATGTTTTAGAACTTGACCCAATCAACAGCGACATAATATATGTAGCTACAAATTCTAATCTACACAAAAGTTTAGATCGTGGAGTTAATTTTATAAATCTTGGTAGTTTCCCTAATAATATAACTTCTATTGAAGTTCATAATAACGACAATAACGTAATATATGTGACAACTAGAGGTAGCTCAGGTAAAGTTTACAAATCTATTAATCAAGCAGTTTCATTTACAGATATTTCGGGAAGCTTACCTTCAGTTGTAAAGAATATGATTAAGCACCAAGTTGATACTCCAGAAAACGTTTTATATCTAGGAACAAGTTTAGGGGTTTACAGGTACGACGATAATACAAATGATTGGTTACCATTTGAAATAAACCTGCCAAATACTTCAGTAAGAGATTTAAGTATTAATATTCCTGATAATCAAATTATTGCCTCGACTTATGGTCGTGGTATATGGAGAAGTACAATGCCAATAACATCTCTAGCGTCAGACGATGTTAAATTAGTAGCAATTGAAAACCCATCTACAATAAATATTTCTTGCGGAGACCTGGCTCCACAAATTCGTGTTAAAAATAACGGGCAAAATTTAATTTCAGAAATAGAAATTTCTTATTTCATTGATAATGACAGTCCTACAATACAAATTTGGAATGGCTCTATTGCCTCTCTTGATGAAGAGATAATTCAGCTTCAACCGATGAGTGTAAATTTTGGAGAACATCAATTTTATGTATCAGTCTCAATTGAGAATGATTTTTATAATTCAAATAATAATTCAAATTTAACTTTTAATGTAAATCGAGCTGGTGCAACTCAAACAATAAATACTTTTGAAACTATTTCTGACAACTTATTAGTAGCTTCAGACTCTGGTGACTTGTGGGAACGTGGAGAACCTACGGGAGAAGAGCTAAACACTACAACATCTGGAACACAAGTTTATGGAACAAATTTGGATGGAGAGTATTCCAATAATACTAAATCTTATCTATATTCTCCTTGCTTTGATTTAACCACAATTGGAAACCCTATTTTAAAATTTAATATGGCCTTTGAAATTGAATTTGATTGGGATTTATTGTTCATGGAATATTCAACAGATTTGGGTGAAAATTGGAACATTTTAGGTGATTCCGAAGATATCAACTGGTACAACAGCTCAAGATTTTCAGGTGATGGTATTAATAACAACTGTTATAATTGCGTTGGAGCACAATGGACGGGTAATAGCCTTGAAATGATTGAATACGCTTATGATTTAGCTGAGTTTGCTGAAGCTAATAATATAATTTTTAGATTTGTATTTCATACAGATAATTACGTCACAGCTGAAGGCGTAATAATTGACGATTTAGTTGTAGAAGGAACCACATTAAATTCGCTTGATTATGAACTACAACAAATTTCAATTTATCCAAACCCATCCTCAGATATATTTAATATTCGCATGAATAATATTCCTGACTTTAAAATATTTATTCGTGATATAACTGCTAAACTACTTTATAAAGACTATGTCAATTATGGCATTTCTAATTATAAGATAGATATGTCTAAATTTTCAAAGGGGGTTTATATTTTAGAAATAGAATCAAACAGTAAGCGAATAACAAAAAAAATAATTCTAAATTGATTTTAATTCATTGAGGAAAAAACGTCTAAATCCAATTAGTATGAACTTAGCATTTAGTAATCTTGAAAAATGAATTTAAAATTTAATAAATAGAGTCAATTATCTAATTAATTTAATTTAAATAAATTTTTACTCTCTTTTTGATTTTTGTTCATTTATTGCATTTTTAGCCAATATTGCTAAATTAAATTCTGGGGCTATAACCAAACATTCTTTTAAAATTTCTAAAGCAGAATCATGATTTGATTCTTGATTTTCTCTAAATTTAGATATTGCTTTTAAATATAAAAAACCAGCTTTCATTGGAACCTCGTATGTAGATTGCGTTTCGTAATAAGGTTTCATCATATCTTCTTTACTATTCGCTAAACCATATGTAATTTTTAAATTTGCACCAATTATATCATTGACTTGAATTTTTAAATCTGCTAATTCGTAGGCTAAGATTACATTAGGCATCCGCTTAAATAATAACTCATATTGCTCTATAGCTCTAACAGGCTCATTTAATGATTTCAGACATACAGCTTTAACCTCAACTGCCATATCTGTGTCTGATTCGTCTTTTTTGATACCTAAAAGATTTAATGCTTGCATATATTTACCTTCATTCATGTACAAAGCTGCTAGAGTGTCTTGGCGTTTAATATTTGGCTCTAAGACTAAAAGGTGTGTCATTGCATTTATAATTCCTTGAACATCTCCTTGTTTTTGCATTTGAGTATAATAAGACTTATAATGCTCAACTAAATTCGTAGAATTTTGTGAAAAAGACCTCTGAAATAAAATAAGTGAAAAAGCTATAAATAGTGTTGTTTTAATTTTCATCTTTTTTTTAAAAAGAACAAATTTAAATTATTTTCAACTAATCTAAAAAATAAAAAATCTAATTTAATATTAACCTCGAGAATAAATTTTTTGAGTTTAATTTTTAGGATGAATTACGTTTTGATAATGTGGAATTAATAATAAAAGTTTGGTCCGTATTATTATTAGCTTCTAATTGCTCCAATAACAGTTTTGCTGCTGTTTTACCCATTGTGAAACTATGTTGATTTATAGTTGTTAGTTCTGGTATTAGGTAACCTGCAATATGTTCACTAGTATATCCAATTACAGCAATATCGTCTGGTATAGTTTTTTGGAGTTTTTTGGCCACTTTATAAGTAACAAATGAGGAATCATTGTCTGAAGCGATAACAGCATCTATTTTATTTTCTATTATATGATTTTCAAGACATATCTCAATGTCATCAATATTAGATTCTAAAATAAAGGGTTCTAAATCAGAATCAATCATTGAATTTTTATATCCCTCAGATCTTTGTTTTCCAACATTTGAATTATAAATAGTAGATAAAAATAATATTTTTTTTCTCCCTGAGGAAATTAAATTTTTTGTTGCTTTTAAAATTGCAGCATAGTCGTTTGTCTTTACTTTTGTACATGGAATTTCATCAATTACACAGTCAAACATAACAAGGCTTTTACCTTCATTTAAAACATTAGAAAAATGATTAAAATCTCCTAACGTTTGGGTTTCTAATGAAACTGCAACAATGAAACCGTCTACTACACCATTGCTCAAAACATCAAAGTTTGAAACTTCTTTTTCATGAGATTCACCAGTTAAGCATATAATGGAGCTGTATTTAGTACTTGAGATTACGCTTTCAATACCATACAATACTCTCGCAAAGAAACTATTTTGAACAGATGGAATAATAATTGCAATTGTATACGTTTTACCAGATTTTAAACCTAATGCAATTTTATTTGGACGATAGTTATACTTCTTTGCAATTTCTTTAACACGCTTTTTAGTAATCGTACTTATTTCATTGCTACCATTTAAAGCCTTTGATATAGTAGAAATAGAAAATCCTAATATTGATGACAATTCTTTTAAAGTTGCTCTATTTTTTGGCATATATTAATAAAAATGATATTAAACCTAAATTTTGTAGAGGGCTCTTTTTAAACAGAAAATTTAGACTTCCTGATGATTGCCTCTACTTTCTTCATAATAATTTGTATTTTATTTTGATTCTCAAAATATTTTTAAAACAATTAATTTTAATTTGAAATATTAAAATTTAATTAACAATTCTGTTAAGAAATAAATACAAAAAAAGTCTTAGCAAAAAACCAAGACTTTTTTAAAATACAAGTCAAAACTAAACAAAAATATTTGAGTGCATCTAAAAACTATTCTCTTTTTCTTTTTCCAGCGTAAGCCACATCTCCGTGTTCCGAAATGCTTAATCCTTCTAACTCTTGTTCCTCTGTAACTCTTAAACCAATTGTTTTATCTAGAACAAAGAAAACCAAGAATGAAAGAGCTATTGCCCAAATTGCATACGAAACAGCACCTGTTAATTGAACCACAAATTGGTCTGGACCAGCACCATTAAAAATACCTATAGCTCCATCTGAGTCAACGCCCCAAAGACCTATAACAATTGTTCCCCAAAAACCAGCAATACCATGTACGGAAAATGCCCCTATAGCATCGTCAATTTTAAGTTTTTTCTCTACAAACTCAATTGAAAACACAACTATAATTCCACCAATCAAACCAGCCATCATAGCTCCAAACTCAGTCATATTTCCACAACCTGCGGTGATGCTAACTAATCCAGCTAATGCACCATTGAGTGTGTGTGACAAATTAGGTTTACCTAGATATATCCATGTAGTAAATAATGCACCAAGAGCTCCCGCAGCGGCGGCTATGTTAGTACTTACAACAACAGCTGATGCTCCAATGGCATTATCTCCTCCCCAAGCAAGTTGGGATCCTCCATTAAATCCAAACCAACCCAGCCAGAGAATAAATACACCAAGGGTTGCTAATGTTAGGTTATGTCCTGGAATAGGAATTACTTTTCCATCAACGTATTTTCCTATGCGAGGGCCTACCATATAAGCAGCAACTAATGCAGCAAAACCTCCCACACCATGTACGATTGAGGATCCAGCAAAATCGATGAACTCTTCTTTAAAAAAGTATCCTTCAGTATCATTTAACCAACCGCCATTCCATTCCCAACCACCGGCTATGGGATATATTATAGAGGTCATTACAACAGTAAAAATTGCATATGTAGAAAATTTAGTACGTCCCGCTATTGCACCGGATACGATTGTCGCAGCAGTGGCAGCAAACATTGTTTGAAAAAACAAATCAGCGCCGTCTCCTTGAAAAAGTCCGGACCAAAAGAGCCATCCATTTTCAGATGCACCATACATTAAGGAATAACCAACAAGCCAATAAGTAAGTGTACCTACGCAGATATCAAGCATATTTTTCATAGCAATATTAACTGCATTTTTGGATTGAGTCATGCCAGATTCAACAAGTGTAAAACCAGCCTGCATGAAAAAAACCAATATTCCTGATAGTAGCATCCACAACATGCCCATATCGCCTTCAACTGAAGCCGTGTCTTGTATGGTTAGGGGGGTATTAAAGAATAATAAATTGAACATAATAATATAAATTTTTTAAATAGTAATAAATTTTATTTTTTGATTAATTAAAAAACAAATGTATACTAATTAATAAGACCCTATAAGAAATATAGGGTCTTTTTTTTATTTTTTTAATATTAATAATTATACCCCCCTAAAATTAGGGGTAAATTAAAAATAATGGTTTTTTTTGAAAAAAATTTAAATTAAGTCAAAAAAATGAATTTGAAAAATTAAAACTTAAAAGATGATTCCAATTAATAAGTCGTTAAAAAATTCTGAAGTTTAAATTTATTCAATAATTAGACCTGGAATACTAAAATGATTTAAATCAGGCTGAACAAAAACTGATGATCCATCTGCTTTTTTTGTCATTAAAATCATTCCTTGACTCTCTACTCCTCTTAAATTACGTGGACTTAAGTTACACAAAACAGTAACTTTTTGTCCAATAATTGATTCAATATTATAATCTTTAGCAATTCCTGAAACTATTGTAATAACCTTATCTCCAATATCAACATCTAAAACTAAAAGTTTTTTCGCTTTAGGTAGTTTTTTAGCCCTTAAAATAACTCCAACTCTTAAATTTAATTTAGAAAAATCATCTTTGGAGATGATTGGTTTTTGTTTGATAATATGTGTCTCAATTTCGTTAGCAACCTTACTTAAATTTAATTTTTGCAGTTGAATTTCAATTTGCGAATCTTCAATTTTATTAAACAACAATGAGACTTTACCAATAAGATGCTTTGGAGCTAAAAGATGTTGCCCGTTTTCAATAAACTCCCATGTTGGTTTCACATTTAGTTTAAGCATTGATTGTAATTTTTTAGAAGTAGAAGGTAAAAAAGGTTCTGAAAGTACTGAAATTCCAGCTGCAAGCTGAAGGGCAACATTCATAATAGTTTGGACCCGGCCTGGGTTGGTTTTTATTAGCTTCCAAGGCTCTTCATCGGCTAAATATTTATTTCCAGATCGAGCTAAGTTCATTATCAACTGGCTAGCTTCACGAAAACGAAATCGTTCCAAAGAATTTTGCAATGCAATTGGGGCGTCTTTAAGCAATTTCAAAATAGCAGCGTCAGTGGAATTTAGTGCAGTTAAACTTGGAACTTTACCACCATAATACTTATGCGTTAGAACTAAAACTCGATTAATAAAGTTCCCATAAATAGCAACTAACTCGTTATTATTTCTTGCTTGAAAGTCCTTCCAAGTAAAATCATTGTCTTTAGTCTCAGGAGCTGTAGCGGTTAGAACATAACGAAGAACATCTTGTTGTTCAGGAAATTCTTTAAGATATTCTGGCAACCATACGGCCCAGTTTTTTGAAGTGGAAATTTTTTGCCCCTCAAGGTTCAAGAATTCATTAGCGGGAATATTTTTAGGTAAAACATAACTACCCTCAGCTTTAAGCATTGCTGGAAATATAATGCAATGAAACACTATATTGTCTTTTCCAATAAAATGCAATAAGGTAGTTTCTTTATCTTTCCAATAAGGCTCCCAATCCTTACCTTTTGATAGAGCCCATTCTTTGGTAGATGAGATATATCCAATTGGTGCATCGAACCAGACATATAAAACTTTCCCCTCTACTCCTTCTAAAGGGACTGGAATTCCCCATTCCAAATCTCTTGTCACAGCACGTGGACGTAATCCGTCGTTAATCCATGACATACATTGGCCATAGACATTTGGTTTCCAATCATGCTTATGCTCTAGCTCAATCCATGACTTTAAAAATTCTTGATGATCGTTTAATGGCAAATACCAATGTTTTGTAGATTTGAGTTCAGGAATATTCCCTGAGATTGCTGACTTAGGTTCAATTAAATCTACAGCATTATGACTAGTACCGCAAGCTTCGCATTGATCTCCGTAACTTTCAGTATAACCACATTTTGGACAAGTGCCAATTACAAAACGATCGGCTAAAAATTGTTTAGCTTCAGCATCATATAATTGATCAGATATTTCTTCAATAAAAGCACCTTTTCTATGTAGTTTTTTAAAAAAATCTGAGGCTGTTTTGTGGTGAATCTTTGCTGATGTTCTAGAGTAATTATCAAATGATATCCCAAATTCTTTCAATGAATCCTTGATGATTTTATGGTAACGGTCCACTACGTCTTGAGGAGTAACACCCTCATTTTTAGCCTTAATTGTTATTGGTACACCATGCTCATCACTTCCACAAATAAAAGCGACATCGCATCCTCTAAGACGTAAGTAGCGAGCATAAATATCAGCAGGTATATACACCCCAGCTAAATGACCAATATGTATAGGTCCATTAGTATATGGCAATGCAGCTGTTAGCGTGTAACGTTTTGACATTTTTAAGAATGTATAAACAAAAATACACAAATAAAGCAGCAATCTAAACACAAGCTAAGAGAATTTTATATCTTTACAAAAAGCTCTTTTTAATGCATTTAAAATCCTTATTTTTTTTGCTGTTTTCACTCAGCTGTTCTCATAATAATCCATCAAAAATGATTAAAAAAAACGAAAAAAATACTGAGTTAAAAGAAATTATAAGACCCCAAAAACTTCAAGCCGGCGATACAGTAGCAATAATAGCACCAGCAGGTATTATAAAAACTGGTAAAAAATCCATTAAAAAAGCACAATCTTTAATAGAAAGCTGGGGTTTAGCAGCTGTACTGGGGCCGAACATATTTGAAGAAAATAATCATTTTGCAGGAAATGACGAACAACGACTAAAAGATATTCAATGGGCACTTGACAATCCTAAAATTAAAGCTATTTGGTGCGCTCGTGGTGGATACGGGAGTATTCGAATTTTAGATAAAATAAATTTTGAAGGCTTTAAAAAAAATCCTAAATGGTTTATTGGCTATTCGGATATAACAGTAATACATAATCATCTAAATAATTTAGGATATGAAACACTACACGGCATGATGGCTGTTAATCTTGAGGAGGACTCAAAAAAGATAAAAAATTCCATAAAATCATTAAAAGCAGGATTATTTGATTCACTTAAAACATATGAAATAGATTCAAATAAAGCTAATCGACTTGGGAATAGTAAAGGAATTTTAATTGGAGGAAACCTCACGCTTTTGACTTCACAGTTAGGTAGCTCAACACAACTAGATACACGAAATAAAATCTTGTTTATTGAAGAAATTGGAGAATACAAATACCATATAGATCGTATGCTACAAAGTCTGAAAAGAGCTGGCTATTTCAATCACTGTGCCGGAGTTATTGTAGGAGACATGATGAATATAAAATCTAATATTCCTGCTTGGGGATGCTCTGTTGAAGAGTTGATAATGAAAGTTCTTAAACCCTATGATTTCCCTGTGGCCTTTGGAATTCCAGCAGGGCATATGCCTGAAAATCAAGCTTTAATTTTTGGCAGATCAATTGAACTTAGAGTTACTGAATCAAAAACAAAAATAACATTTTAGATTAAACTTTATTTAAGCTTAAATATTAAGGATTTTAATATGTGTAATGCTTTTTTAACCGTGCTAACACTCTTAAAAGTTAGTAACAAGCGAAGTCCATTACGGGTTTGTTTCTCCTTTAATGAGCAAATCATTGGATGCTTTTGAACATAGTCCAGAATTTTTGAAAATTGTGGCGAATCAAAAAAGGAACTATTTTGATCTGCAATGAAATACCCCACTAACTTGTGCTGCTTCATTAATATTTTCTCAAAACCTAGTGCGATGCCTAACCATTTCATTTTTACGCTGTCCAATAGATCAACAACTTCCGTAGGCAATGGCCCAAAGCGATCTACTAACTCTGATTCATAAATTTTAAGCTCCTCTTCAGTTTTTAAACCATTGAGTTTTGTGTAGAGACGCAAACGTTCCGAAATGTTATTCACATAATCATCTGGAAAAAGTAATGAAAAATCCGTATCAATCGTCAATTCTTTAACATAGATTTTAGCCTCTGTATCTTTACTGAACAAATGTTCAAATTCATTTTCTTTGAGTTCATCGATGGCTTCATTGAGAATTTTTTGATAGGTTTCAAATCCGATATCGTTGATAAATCCACTTTGTTCCCCGCCCAATAAATCTCCAGCACCTCGAATCTCAAGGTCCTTCATAGCAATGTTAAAACCACTACCCAGGGCAGTATAATGTTCTAAAGCCGTAATTCGCTTGCGGGCATCATTAGTCATGGCATGGTAATTTGGTGTAATAAAATAACAGAATGCTTTTTTGTTACTACGACCCACCCGACCGCGCATTTGATGCAAGTCGCTCAGGCCAAAATTATTGGCATTATTTATAAAAATAGTATTGGCGTTGGGAACATCCAGCCCACTTTCAACAATTGTGGTACTCACCAAGACATCAAAGGTACCATCCATAAAATTTAGCATGAGTTGCTCTAATTTTTTGCCCTCCAATTGTCCATGGCCAACTGCAATTTTAGCATCCGGTACCAAGCGCTGAATCATACCGGCTACTTCTCGAATATTTTCGATACGATTGTGAATAAAAAAGACTTGCCCAGCACGCTGAATCTCATAACTAATAGCATCTCTAATAATGGTTTCGTCCAGTCTTATTACATGACTTTCAATGGGATATCGATTAGGTGGTGCCGTGGTAATAATAGATAAATCTCGGGCAGCCATGAGGCTAAATTGCAAAGTCCGAGGAATGGGCGTTGCAGTTAAGGTAAGAACATCTATATTTTCTTTCAGGGTTTTGAGTTTGTCTTTAATAGCCACTCCAAATTTTTGTTCTTCATCTACAATAAGAAGTCCTAAGTCTTTAAATTTTACTGATTTATTGACCAGTTGATGGGTGCCAATAAGAATGTCTAAAGCGCCTGAGCTTAATTGCTCTAGCGTTTCGCGTTTTTGTTTGGCTGTTTTAAAACGGTTTAAATATCCAACAGTGACAGGGAATTCTTTCAAGCGCTCACGAAATGTCTTCGCATGTTGAAAGGCTAAAATGGTAGTTGGAACCAAAACGGCAACCTGCTTTCCATTATCAACAGCTTTAAATGCTGCTCGGATGGCGACCTCCGTTTTACCAAAACCTACATCACCGCAAACCAAACGGTCCATGGGGCGCTCGCTTTCCATATCTACTTTGATCGCAGCAGTGGATGTTATTTGATCTGGTGTGTCTTCATAAACAAAAGAAGATTCCAGCTCTAACTGCATTGCACTATCAGGGCCGAATTGAAAGCCTTTTTGCAATTTACGTTTAGCATATAATTTTATCAAGTTAAAGGCAACTTCCTTAACCCTTGATTTAGTTTTTTGTTTTAAAGTCTTCCAGGCCTTACTCCCTAACTTATAAATTTTGGGAGGCTTGCCATCCTTTCCATTAAACTTGGTGATTTTGTGCAATGAATGGATGCTCAAATATAAAATATCCCGTTCACCATAAAACAACTTTATGGCCTCTTGAGATTTACCTTCAATTTCAATCTTTTTAAGTCCTCCAAACTTACCAATACCATGGTCGATATGGGTGACATAATCCCCAACCTCTAAACTATTTAATTCTTTTAACGTGATGGCTTGCTTTTTTGCAAATCCATTTTTGAGTTTGAATTTGTGATAACGTTCAAAAATTTCATGGTCGGTATAACATGTAATTTTCAAATCGTGATTCACAAACCCTTGATGTAGTGAAAACTCCAGAGTTTTATAATGAACTACCGATTCGTAATCTTCAAAAATATCGTGAAAGCGTTGGGCTTGTTGTGCATTTGCACAACAAATATAGTTTATAAACCCTGAGGCATGTTTTTGATTTAGGTCATCTATTAAAAGTTTAAATTGCTTGTTAAATGTGGGTTGAGGACTTACATTTACTTTTACAGTTTTTTTTGACTCAGTATCGTAAAATGTCTCAAATCCCAACTCAAAGATTGAAAACTTCTTTAAAGACTGTTTAAAATTATCTAAATTGCAAAAAAGAGAGTCCGGATCGCTGTATTGGATGGACTCAGACAACAATTTATAGGCTGATTTTGCTTTTTCAAAAAGAACTCCAATAGTTTGAAATAAAGCAGGCAGATTTTGAGCCCAAACAACAGTATTTGACGGAATGTAATCTAAAAATCCAACCCGATTTTCATACTTTAATTTATGTTCAATATTAGGAATTATTTGGAATTTTGTGTAGGGCTTTAGTGAAAGTTGTGAAGCAATATCAAATGTCCGAATACTTTCTACCTCATCCCCAAAAAACTCAATACGATAGGGCGTATCATTGGCAAATGAAAATACATCTATAATACCACCGCGAATGGAAAACTCCCCTGGCTCAGTTACAAAATCTACCCGCTTGAATTCGTACTCAAAAAGCATATTATTTACAAAATCAAGGCCCAGCATATCGCCAACACTTATTTTTAAAGTATTTTTATTCAAATCTTTTTTGGACAGTACTTTTTCAAAAAGCGCTTCATGGTAAGTTACGATAACACTTGATTTTCTTTGAGAATTAATACGGTTAAGCACTTCAGAGCGCAACAAAACATTGGCATTATCCGTAAACTCAATTTCGTAGGGTCTTCGGTAGCTGCCTGGGTAAAAAAGAACTGTTTCTTTGGGCAAGAGTAACTCTAAATCGTTGAGATGAAAAGCAGCAATTTCCTTGGATTCAAAAACGAGTAAAAAGGGTAGATTTTGATTTGTAAAAGCTGCCGCTATGGAAAATGATAAATCGGCACCAAGAGAACCTTTAAAATGAGCCTTTACTTGAGATAGGGCCATGAGTTTTTGAAGTTTTTGAAGTTTCAAAGACTCTTGAAATGCATGGCAGAGGTTAACTTTACTCAACGCAAATAAATTTTTGCAAATATATAATAATACCTACGAGACTACCACAATAATTACGAATTAAAATTCCTAGGGAATGACCATTATTTTAAAAAAAATGTAGCTTTGTATTAAACTCAAATTTCATATTTAAAGAATAAGCGATCTTAGAGTATAAACAAAAATTATAATTTATGGATATTTTTTTAATCATCATGGCATTGGGGTTAATGATCTTAGGAATCATTGGTAGTTTTTTGCCAGTTTTACCAGGTCCCATAACCAGTTGGTTTGGTTTTTTATCTCTTTATTTATCCAATTCGATAGAGGTCAGTAAAAAACTTTTGATTATTACTTTAATCGTTGCTATAATCATTTGGATTTTGGATTATTTTATTCCTGCCATTGGGACCAAAAAATTTGGCGGATCAAAATATGGAATGATAGGGACCACCGCTGGATTAATCATTGGGCTTATCTTACCCATTCCAGGCGGAATTCTCATTGGCCCTTTTTTAGGGGCTTTTGTTGGAGAATTACTTAACAAAAGCGACTCTAAAATAGCCATTAAGGCAGCCTTTGGTTCCTTCTTAGGGTTCTTAACTTCGGCTTTTATTAAATTTATTGTTGCAATTATATACCTTGGAATATTCCTTTCAGTTCTTTGGGATCAAAAGGCTGTATTATATTAAATGTGATATAACATTTTAATTTTAACAGCGTATAAATCATAAAAAAATACTATTTTAACATTCAATTTTAATTAAAAATTAATCAATGTCAAAATTACTCTATAGATTGACTTACTCGCTACTAATAGCTAGTGTTTTTAGTGGGGCTCAAACTCCAGAAAAATCCGTTTATGACTACAATGCCGCTTTTGGAAACGGATTCTACAGCAACAATGGAACTCAAACAAGGTCAGCAAGTGGAAAGCCTGGTCATGCCTATTGGCAGAACAGTGCCGACTATTTCATTCAGGTAAGCCTCAACGAACAAAGCAAAAAAATTACAGGTACTGAAACCATAACCTATGTGAATAATAGCCCTGATGAACTTGATTTTCTTTGGATACAATTAGACCAAAACTTATTCAAAAAAGATTCCAGAGGTAATGCAATAATTCCTTTGAATGGCAGTCGAAATGGGGCCAAAGGTCAGGACTTTGATGGAGGCTTTGATATTAGCCAAGTGAACTTGTCTTACGTAACAATTGGGAAAAAGTCAAAGAAAAAAATTAAAAATAAAGGCCTTCCAGTCAATGCCAATTATGAGATAACAGATACCCGCATGAAAATAAAACTTTCAAAGCCTTTAGCCGCTAATGGGGGTGAAATAAAAATTAATATTGATTTTTCTTTCACTTCACCTGACTATGGGTCGGACCGAATGGGTGTTTTGGAAACTAAAAATGGACGCATATTCAACTTGGCACAGTGGTATCCTAGGATGTGTGTTTATGACGATATTTTAGGATGGAACACCCTACCTTACCTCGGTGCTGGGGAGTTTTATTTAGAATATGGAACATTTGACATCCATATAAACGTCCCCAAAGATCATTTGGTGGTTTGCTCAGGTGGATTGTTAAATCCTGAAGAAGTTTACACTGCCAAACAACTTAATAAGCTAAAACAAGCATCCAACAGCGATGAAACAGTAATTATACGCGGAGCTAATGAGATTAATAGTAAAGACTCTCGTCCACAAGCCAATGAGCGCCTAACATGGAAGTTCAGAATTGAAAATGCAAGAGATGTAGCATGGTCCTCATCTTCAGCCTTTATTTTTGATGCGGCACGAATCAACCTGCCAAGTGGTAAAAAAGCAATGGCCATGTCGGTCTATCCAGTTGAAAGTAATTCTAGAGATGCCTGGGCCCGATCTACAGAATACACAAAAGCATCCATAGAACACTACTCTAATAAATGGTCTGAATACCCCTACCCCGCAGCTATTAATGTAGCTGGTAATCAAGGAGGGATGGAATATCCAGGAATTGTATTTTGCAGTTGGAAAAGTAAAAATTCTAGACTTTGGGGTGTTACAGATCACGAATTTGGACACATATGGTTTCCTATGATTGTTGGTTCAAATGAACGGCTACACGCCTGGATGGATGAGGGGTTTAATACATTTATAAATTCTTTAAGCACCGATGCTTTTAATAATGGTGAATACAAAGAGCCTTTGCGTAATATGCATCGTTTTTCAAATTATTTAGTAAATGATAAAATGGAACCTGTTGCTACTCCTCCTGATAATCTGAAAGAACGTAATTTAGGGATATTAGCCTATTATAAGCCTAGTGCGGGATTGACAATGTTAAGAGAGCATATTTTGGGTAAAGAAATTTTTGATGAGGCATTTAAAGAATATATAAACCGATGGGCTTACAAGCATCCTACCCCGAATGATTTTTTCAGAACTATAGAAAATGTTAGTGGTGAAGAATTGAATTGGTTTTGGCGAGGCTGGTTTATTCATAATTGGAAAATCGATCAAGCTATTAAAAGTGTTAAGTATATTGATGGAAATCCTAAAAATGGTGTTATTGTAAAAATTGAAAATCTTGAACAAATGCCGATGCCAGTAACTTTAGAATTTACAACAGAAAATGGTACATTAAGTAGATATAAACTTCCTGTCGAAATATGGAAAAGAAATAATAAATGGTCGTTCAAATATGACTCCGATGAGCCTATAAAAAAAGTTGTTATTGATCCTGACTATGTTTTTCCTGACATTAATTCGTCAAACAACCTTTGGACACCAGAAATTGCAAAAGAAAATACTGAAAATTTAATTCCTTATATTGGTGAATATAGCTCTGCTGCGTTTCCCATTCCAATTGTTATTAGCGATGAAAATGGAGAATTAGTTGCTAAGGCGGAAGGACAACCCAAAATATTTCTAACAAATGATGGTGATGGGAAATTCCTTTTTGAAGAAGCTGATTTGCAGATTCAATTTAATTCTGAAAAATCAGGTTTTGAGATGAATATTAGTGGTCAAGTTTTTGAATTCAGTAAAAAATGAAAAAAAAAATATTTATATCATTCCTTTTAAGTTTTGCATGTTCATCCAAAGATTATTTAATTGCTCAAGAAGCTGACAAAATATTTACAATATATTTGGTCAGACATTCTGAAAAAGATTACTCATCAAATGACTTATCAGATCTTCCTCTATCAAAATGTGGAATTAAAAGATCTAAGAATTTAAGCTACATTCTTAGAGATGTAAATCTAAATGCAATATATAGCACTAATTACAAAAGAACAAAAAATACTGCACTCCCAACTGCTGAAGCCAAAGAATTAACTATTAAGAATTATAATGCTAATGACCTTGTTGGCTTGTCAAAATTATTGATCAGTTTAAAAGAAGATGCTCTTATTGTTGGTCACAGTAATACTACCGGAGTTTTAGCTGGACTTTTAATTGGTGAAGAATTAGGAGCATTTGATTTAGATATTTACGATCGTATTTATCAAGTTGTTGTACACAAAAATAAAAGTCGTCTTCAATTATTACATTCAGGTTTTTTATGTAATGAATAAAATCCTTATGGAGGTTTTAAATTCGTATATTGCATTTTTAATTTTTCCTAATATTGTTGTTTAGATCATGACCAAAAAGACTATTTTATCATTTACTTTATCACTACTGTTTGACTTATGTTTTGCTCAACCAATAGTAATTGACAATTATTCCATTAATAATTTAGGACAAGTTCAATTATCAATTCAGGGTCAATCTGGCAAGTACTATATTTTACATGCTCAACATAATCCTGACTTTAATTGGGCAACTTCAATGACTATAGGAGTTGATGGTACAATGATAATATCTGAGCCGGTTGGAGCTTATCCTCTAGAAAACTACACTATTACAGAACATGATGTTTCAGCTCCAGACGATTATGATGGAGATGGTATAGACGATATTACTGAATTTAATAATATGCCCACAGATTCACCTTTTAATTTTGCAGAGGCTATTGACTTTAATGATGGTTCAACATCAATACCAGATGCTGATACTTTTATGGATTTGGCCACTATAAATAATGTTGGTTGGGCTCCCTTTCTTGATGACCAATTATATGTGAAGTTTGGGATTCTTGATAGAGATACAGATGAGCCTAAAGTTTATTTCATCAATAGCAATACTTATGTTATTCACGCAAGTTTTTGGGGCGGAATTGGTGCTTCAGTAACAGGCGATGATAGCTCAGGAGAAATCGTTTTTAATCCTAATGACATTCTTCCAAATGGAATAATAGGTAGCTATTCGTTTAATTTTTCTTTTGGAGATGCATATGATTTTGAAGCTACACAAAGAACTTATGAATTATTAGTAGCAAGTATGCCTTTTCTTCAAAATAATATGAATCATTTTATTGGTCAAGCTGATGAAAATAACCATATAAATAATTACGCTGAAGAGTTTGAGGGTTCAAGAATAGATGTGGTATTAGAAACTGATGTCTTTGCTGAAGTAAACTATATACCTTTTCACCTTGCAGAAGGATACGGGTTTTTCAAACATATGCAAAATTTAAATGAAACTCCAGGGAGTAGAGATATTGTCCTTTACGATGCATTACCAAACTCCTTACCTAGAGTTGGAGGTATAATAACCTCTGTCATTCAAACTCCATTATCTCACGTTAATCTCAGGGCTATTCAAGATAATGTTCCTAATGCCTACATAGCGGATCCTTTGTCAAATAATTCAATAGCGAGTCTTCTTAATGGCTACATTTATTACAAAGTGGAAAATGAACAATATGAAATTAGAGAAGCCACTCTAGAAGAGGTCAATGATTGGTATGAAGACCTAAGACCTACTGAACCACAATTTCCAATTAGAGATTTAAGTATCACTGATATTATGCCTTTAAATAATATTAATTTTCAAATGTCAAGCGCTTTTGGTGCTAAATGTTCAAATCTCGCAACTATGAGAACATTTGGTTTTGTAGATGGAACTATCCCAGATGGCTTTGGAATACCATTTTACTATTACGATGAATTTATGCAATTCAATAATTTTTATGAAGAAGCACAAGTAATGATCGATAATCCTATTTTCCAAACCGATATTAACTTTCGAATTGAGCGCCTTAGAGCCTTTAGAAGTGATATTAAAGATGCTCAAATGCCTGAATGGATGATGAACGATTTACAATCTATGCATGATGAATTTGCAGAAGGAACACCTGTCAGATGTAGATCAAGCACAAATAATGAAGATTTACCAGGATTTAGCGGAGCAGGTTTGTATACCTCAAAAACACAATATCCAGATGAAGGTCATATATCCAAATCTATAAAACAAATATATGCCAGTATGTGGAATTTTAGAGCATATGAAGAAAGAGATTTTTATAGAATTGATCACTTCATGGCAGCTATGGGAGTTTTATGCCATAATAATTTTCAAAATGAAAAATCAAATGGAGTAGGTATAAGTATTGATCCCATTTATGAAACAGAAGATACATTTTATCTTAACACACAGGTGGGAGAATCACTAATTACTAATCCAGATCCTAACTCCGTTCCAGAAGAAATATTACTGTACAGAGATCCTTTACAAGGAGGAGGTTATCTAGTATTGAGATTATCTAACTTAGTTGAACCTGGAGAACTTGTAATGGATCAAGTTTATTTAAATCAAATGAGAGATTTACTCACAGTAATTCATGACGAATTTGAAATTCTATATGATGTTGTTGGGGCTGAAGGATTTGGCATGGATATAGAATACAAAGTTACGGCTCAAGATCAATTAATAATAAAACAAGCCAGGCCATGGGTTTCATTTTGGGCAGATGTTAATGCCGATTATGACCTAGGGGTTAGTTCTATTGTATCACCTGAGTCTTCCTCAAATTTAACTGCCAATGAACTTGTTACAGCAACAATAACTAATTTCGGACTAAACGATATGACTGATTTTGATATAGAGCTTATAATCAATGGCCAATCAGCAGAAATTAGAAATATAAATGATACAGTTGAACCATTTAGCGAATCTGATTTTGAATTTACAGTTCCTCAAGATTTTTCAGCTTTAGGCGATTATAGTGTTACTGTATCAGTTAATCATCCAAATGATGAGTACGAGAGCAATAATATTTTAAGCACTGTGATAAGTAATGTTAATGAATTTGATGGTTCAATTTCATTTGGAGAAATTGAAGTTATTTGTGATGACTCAGTTCTTGTCGATGCTGTAATAACAAACTTAGGATATACAACATTAAGTGAATTGGGAATTGAAGTTATTGTTAATGAGCAAGTGGTGGAAGTAATTAATTTCTCTGTTGAAATACCTTTTCAACAACAAGAAACTGTTACAATAACTATCAACCAGAATTTAGATGAAATGAATGATATTATTCTTAATCTAATAAGTGTAAATAACCAAACTGATGAAGATAACTCAAACAATTCAACTTCTTCAAGCACAAATTTAGATTCAGATTATGACTTCATAACTCTTGTTATCATAGCAGACAATTTTCCCGAAGAAACATCATGGAAGCTAATAGATGAAGAAACTAATGAAATTGTAGCCACAGGCGGTTTAAATAACAACACTCAGTTATACAGCGAAGATATTTGTGTCAATTATAATTCTTGTTTTTCTCTTTACGTATATGATTCTTTTGGAGATGGTATTTGCTGTGGTTATGGACAAGGTAATTTTGAAATTCAAGATTCATCAGGAAATACAATTGTTGCAAATGATGGTGAGTTCGATAATTTTGTGAAAGAGGTATTTTGTCTTGGAGAGAGCGAATGTAATATTTCTACTGAAATAAATATATCCCACACATCATCTTCATCAATTAGTGATGGATCAATATATATTGATGTTACTTCGGGTACAGGTCCATTTCAATATAGTATTGATGGTGGGGAAACATTTACAGATTCTAACACTTTTGATAATTTAAGCACCGGAGATTATAATATTTTTGTTCAAAATATAATTGATGGTTGCTCATATGAAGAAAGTGTTTCGATTGTTACTTGTACATTTACAAGTGTTGATGTAGAAGCTTATGGCGTTTCTTCTGTTATTTCAATTGATGGTTCTATCCTTATAAACCCTACATCTGGTGAGGCTCCATATTCATACAGTATTGATGGTGGTCAAAACTTTTCTACCTCTAACGAATTTTACAACTTATCTGTAGGGACTTACAATGTAGTGGTAAAAGATTCATCAGAAATATGTCAATATGAAGTTTCTGTACCAATTGAAATTGAACCTTTGGTTATCATTAATGAAATTAATTACAGATCAAGCGATGAATTTAATCCTGATGATTGGATAGAATTATATAATCCAAAATCAACTGCTATCGATGTTTCAAATTGGGAAATAAGAGACGAAGATGACTCTCATTCATATACAATACCAGAAGAAACACAAATTCAAGGTAACGGGTTTCTAGTGATTGTTAAAGATCAATTAGATTTTGTCACTTTCTTTCCAAATATTCCTCATATAGGAGAATTAGGCTATGGCCTTGGGAGGAATGATGCTGTTAGATTATTTAATTCAGAAAATAAACTTATTGATGTAGTTGATTATGAAATTGAGGACACATCACAAACATGTATTCATACTTTAAATATGTTTGATTCCTATGGTGATGGATGGCAGGGCAATGCTGTTGATGTTATTATTGCTGGTCAAACCGTTATTTTTGGAGCTACATTTAACTCTGGTTCAAGTGCCAGTGTTACATTTGAAGCAAGTAGTGGTGATTCCATTGAAATGTCTTGGACAGATGGCTCATGGTCTAGTGAAGTTTCATGGGAAATTCTTGACGGTGAAGGGTCATTAATAGTTTCTGGAGAATATGGTGATACACTTGTCAATGAGGGAATTTATGCTAATTGCTTATACAATAATTCAGAATGGCCAACTTGTGCTGATGAGACTGGATATACATTAGAACTAATTACACCAAATTTAAATAATGCATTAGCACAAAACTGGGACTGTATTAATGAAAATGGAAGTCCAAATGCTGTAAATAGTGAGTCACTATATATTGAAAATGTAACGACTGATTTAATCAAAATATATCCAAACCCAGTTAAAAACATTTTATACATAAGCGGGAATTTTGACGCCTATGACATTGAAGTTTATTCTATGTTAGGTCAATGCTTAAAAATCGACTCAAATACCAACAGTATTGACATGAGTACAATCCAAGAAGGTGTTTATTTGATAAAAATAAGTAATGATAATGTAACTATTACAAAACAGATTATTAAAAACTAACAAAAAATAAATCCATTATTTAAAGCGGCTTTTGGCCGCTTTTTTTATAAAGATATCTTAAAATTAGATCTGAACAATACATTTTTCATATTTTTATTTAAAATGAATTACCCAGGATTTTAAAATGGAAAAAATCAATATTGTTTGGTTAAAAAGAGACTTAAGAACTCAAGATCATGCTCCTTTGGATATTGCTGAAAAAAGTAATATACCTTATATTATAATTTATATTTTTGATTCAAATATCTTAAAGCACCCAGATGTAGGGGTCAGACATCTACAATTCATATACCAATCTATTATTGCGATAAATAAAAAGCTAAAAGTTTACAACAAATCTGTCAATATATTTTATGGTGAATCATTAAAAATTATAAAATTTTTACAAACTAAATTCCAAATAAAATCTGTATTTAGTTATCAAGAAAGTGGTATAAAAATTTCTTGGGATCGAGATAAAGCCATTTCCAAACATTTAAATAGTAATGAAATTATATGGAAAGAATTTCAACAAAATGGGGTTATTCGTGGCTTAGAAAATAGGAGAAATTGGGCGAAACTTTGGAACGAGTTTATGAGTCAGCCAATTATCCTAAATAAATTTTCTAAAAAAAATAAAATTGAAATTATACATCCTTTTGAATTACCAAAAAAAACAGAAAAAATAATTAAAAACTACTCAAATTTGTTCCAACCTGCAGGCGAAAAAAATGCTTTTCTCTACCTTAATTCTTTTCTACAAAACAGAGGTAAAAACTACCAACGTAATATTTCAAAACCAACAGAAAGCAGAACTAGCTGCAGTAGAATATCACCATTTATAAGTTGGGGTAACCTCAGCATTCGTCAAGTATTTCAATATATAAATAGACATCCTAATACTAAAAATCATAAAAAAGCTTTTTCGGCTATGCTTACACGATTACATTGGCATTGTCATTTTATCCAAAAATTTGAAATGGAGTGTAAATATGAAACTCATTGTATTAATGCCGGTTATGAGCTATTAAAACGTTCACTTGATGATAGCAATTTAAAGGCATGGAGAACAGCTACAACAGGATATCCATTAGTTGATGCTAGTATGCGAGCTTTAGATGAAACAGGATGGATTAACTTTAGGATGCGGGCACTTCTGGTCTCGTTTTTAACTTTTAATTTAGATCAAGATTGGCGAAATGGTGTATACCATATGGCAAGACTTTTTTTAGACTATGACCCGGGTATTCATTATCCTCAATTTCAAATGCAAGCAGGAACTACTGGGGTTAATACTATAAGACTTTACAACCCTATCAAAAATTCAACAGAACTGGACCCTGAAGGAATTTTTATTAAAAAATGGATACCTGAACTACAAAATATACCAATTAAATATATTCACGAACCATGGAAAATGAGTGTAATGGAACAGGCATTTTATGGGGTAATAATTGGAAAAGATTATCCAATTCCAGTTATCGATTTACAAGAAAGTTCAAGAATTTCTAGAAAAAAAGTTTGGGGACACAGAAAACATCCATTAGTACAAAAAGAGAATAAACGCATTCTAAAACGTCACGTTTTACGTCGTTAAAATATATTTATAAAAAAAGCTCTCCATTTTACAGGAAAGCTTCTCACTGGTTTTGTCACAAACCACGGGTAACCAACAAGGTTACCACAACACAACATTTTTAAATTAGCCCTTTTAGGCTATTTGCGGTCTGGACGGGACTCGAACCCGCGACCCCCTGCGTGACAGGCAGGTATTCTAACCAACTGAACTACCAAACCGTTGCTTTATAGCGAGAGCAAA
>MDTG01001354.1_pt1 | contig 34742 bp, 30 predicted proteins | sample 811421 | NCBI WGS metagenome assembly MDTG01 (sample SAMN05326645, study PRJNA326480) | marine metagenome | isolation source: seawater | place: Pacific Ocean: South East | collected 2011
CCCATCCTCTAAATAAGCTCAATTTATCTGTCTCAAAACCATAATCGATTGATGTTCCAATAATATGGAAAATAACTACATTAATTGCTGCAAATGCTCTTAGTATCTGAAGGTTATTTATATTGCCAGGTATTCTTCTCATGTACTTTAAATTGCTATCTAAGATTAATTTTTAAAAATATAAAATTTTTAATTAATAGGTTTGAGTTGAATCTTGCCTGTCATTAACCATCTTGTGGTAAATGGTATGATTATCGATAGAATTAATTTATAGGCATGATCTTCAATATAATAATAATTATCACCTATCAGAAGTCTTACCCAATGAACAAAATAAGCATAGCCTAGCAATTGAAAAATAACACATGCACGCTCCAAATCTTTTCGATATAGCGTTCTTAAGATATTTTTCATTTTATTGTTTGGATAATTAATTTAGGTTTTCAATACATATTTCACTGTTATTAACTGGAGAATTAACAAAATCACTAACCGGATAAAATTCAGTTGATTCGGATAGTTTTGAATTATAATTATCGTCACCATTAATCCAATTTTTAGCTTCATTATAACTCAGCAAGACAGGCATTCTATGGTGAATCCTCTTTAAGTTATTATTTGCATTTTTAGTGACCAAGGCACAACCATTTTCACCCTGATATGAAGTGTAAATAGCTGCAAAAAGAAATAAATCATTATTATTATGAAAAAAGTACGGTTGTTTTTTTCCATCCTGCCGATACCATTCATACCAGCCATCAACTGGAATAACACAACGCCCTGCATCTCTAAAACTTGGCTTTTCATGTAATGTTTCTGATCTAGCATTGATCAAGTTCATAGGTTTTTTTGCCCACGTTGGATTGAAATACCAACGCATCATTTCTATTTTCTTAGTAACTGTAAGTATATTTTGACCAGGAGACACATTGAAGTGAGGTTTTATCTCAGCTCCAAAATCTTCTTTGATCTTTTTTGTATTTCTCAGGGTGAAACGACCACACATAAGATTAACCAATTATTAATATCAACAGAGTGCTCAAGAGATTTCTTCTAATGATAATGAAAGTATTGCCTCATGTGACTTTTTTACATCATTTAGAAGTCGACTGTATAAGTATGAAAAAAGTATTATTCCAGAATTCATTCCATAAAATTCATTTGAAAGATAATAATCAGAGTCAAATATAAAATCCTTTAATATAGGCCGCCCATATATCTCTCCATCAAATGAATTATAATCAATAGATATTCTAAAATGCTCATATATTGCCAGTGTATATTCCTTCATAAGAATATCAATTTCATCAGAAATACTATAATTTCTCTCTTTTTGATGATTATATATCTCTAATAGTTTACTTTTAAGCTCCTTGTTTTTGATAAGTTCAAATGATCCTGATGAAACTAATTCTGTAAAAACTCCATCTTGGGGAAAAAAGGAAACAGAAACATTTATACTAATAAGCTTCTCTATAGTTTCAACATCACTAAGTTGCTCATGATTGTTATCTATATCTCTTTGTATTTTATTGATCTCTATTTGAGATTGACTAAGTAAATTTTGCACATTCTCAATTTGCTCAAGGTCATTTGTGACCGCTCTGTTAAGATCGCTTAAGAGTTCATTTTTAATCTCAATATTTTTACTTTCTATCCTCATCTCTTCAATATAAAAAGAGAATAGAATTCCAATCACAATCACCGTGCCTTCAAAGGCATATTTATACATTATTAATTCCTATTTACTTAATTCTTCAGCCGCCACTCTAATCAAACCGTTTGGGCCACCAATACGCCTACCGCTATCCCACTTCATGTCATAATCAAATGTTATCTTTTTTTCTAAAATTTGCTCTGTCGTAAATCCCTCACTTATGAGGTCTGTTACTCGTTTTTTTACCTCATAGAGCATATCAAGACCTTCCATCACACGACCGTACTTAACCACCCTACCATGACCTGGAATAATTTTAGTATCTTGATTTATTATATTGACCAGTAGCTCATAAGCCTTAATGGTGCCCAAAAAACTTCCTCCGTTAGTAACATCAATATAGGGATAACTTTCCGATCTAAATACATCACCAGTATGGATCACATTTGCATTTTTAAATTCTATAAATGAATCATTGTTAGTATGTGCATTTGGTACTTTAAATACATGCACAACCTCATCATTAATATAAAATGTGACATCCTCACTAAAAGTAACAAAAGGTGGTGTCTGATTGTATCCAGCTTTAATCATTTGCGAACGAACATTCTCATGACCAACAATCATGGCGCCCAATCGCCCAAAATTCTCATTGCCACCAGTATGATCTGGATGCATATGTGTATTGATAATATAACGCACTGGTTGGTGGGAAAGCTGCTTAATTGAATCGATTATCTTATTGGTTAAAGGTGCATATTGATCATCAACCAATAAAATCCCATCATCACCATGCAATAAACCAATATTACCTCCCCGGCCCTCAATATAATAAATATTACCTGACACTGGATGCAAAATAATATTTACATCATCAAATACTTGAGCGAATGTGACTTGCATAAAAATAACAAGACTTAAAAAACCAGAAAATATAAGTTTCTTCACCATAAGATTGATCCGAAATTATATCTAATCATAAGTTTGGTTTATCCAATTTCACGAATTAGTTCTTGGCTACACATGTAACCTGGGGTACCTGCTACTGATCCACATGGATAGGTTCCTGCCCCACATAGATAAATATTCTGTTTGTCCGCAAAGCGATAAAAATGATTTTCAGGATCACTGGAAAAGTTTCTATCAAAATAGGTCTGTCCACCCGTCATCATTGTATGATCAAGATTACCACCAGGAAAATGAAAAAGCTGCTGTAAGTCACGGGGCGTGAGTAATTTCGTCCAAATACAGTCTTCAGGATTATTAACGTATTCAAGCACTTTTTGCTTAGCACTCTCTTCAACATCAGGGAGATCTTGACCTTTCTCTCCTAAAGCGAAATTTTTAAAGAAAACAGCTAAACGATCAAACGGCTCTTTGTGCCCCATTATTCTCTGTGCAGCCCCCTCACAATAGATTTGCATATAACCAGGTTCATACTCAATGTCACTATCAACAACCTTGAGTGTAGCCTGCTCAAATGCATCCAGAGTATCTACCGAAAATATAAATCTAAATGCAGCATCTGAATCTGATAAGTTGGTTGAATGCTTCCACTCAATTGGTTTTTTGAACATCATATTTAATTTGCCGCTGCTTCCTAAATATTTTTTGTTTTCGGCAGACTGAGTAAGTGTATTATCACCAATTAATTTATGAGCCGTAAGTGGATCAGTGCCAAGCACAAGATAATCATAATTCAGATAACTTATGTTATCGCCATTTTCCAACGTTAGCTTATTTTCTTGCGAATCTATTTCCAGTACTTTACTTGAAAGATAGGACTTAACGCCCAAATCTTTATTGATTTCACCTAATTTCTCAGTTACTTGCCAATTACCAATTTTCACATGCCCGTAATAACCATCAAATATTGATCCAGAATCCATCACCGGTAATGTAAAGGCAGAATATGGATCATCGAGCGAAACTGGACCACTTTCCGAGACAGTCATTGCCATGTAGAGTTTCGCCTTCTCACTAGTAAAATAATGGTTAAGTAAAGTCCTCGCATCACCACTCACCCAGAGTTTAGTAAGGGTATCACCTAATTCATTTTGCGCAGCATTAAGAGTGGGTGGGTGGGCCTGACGGTATCCTTTTTGCAAAAAATTAATTATTTTTGCTTCGTCTTGCCTGAAAGCCTCAACCGCACCACTCTCTCCCCATTGCTTGGATAGCTCTAGATCAAGGGCTTTTGGGTCACGATGAATAAAAGTAGGTTCGCGATCACCGGGAAAAAATATAAACTTAGGGTGAGTTGGGACAAAATATTCTAATTGTTTTGATAGACCTGTTTCCACAAATATAAAATCTTGCATCAAGCCGAGCACAGATGCTCCAAGTGCGTATTTATGTGGAATTTTATTGTAAGACATCTCCTCAGAGACACAAGCCCCTCCCAGACGATTTGACTGGTCGATTATTGTAACATGGCAACCTTGTCTTTGAAGATAGTTGGCTGCAACAAGTCCATTAATTCCAGCACCAACTATTAGGATATTTTTCTGTTTCATTGATTAGATTATATTGAAGTAATTTCAAAAAAGAATAACAAAATGCAGAGAAATTGATCTGTATCAAAAATCAAGTAATGTAATTCCCTTGAAACTATTCATTGCGGTCTCAAATGAATCAGATGGATCATCTCGTTCTATAAAATAATGTTTCAAGCCAGCAATTTTATTTATTGCAAATATAGCAGAAAAATCAATAATACCTGCCCCAACATCCGTCATATTCGATGAAGGTGCCATATCTTTAACATGCCACAAAGGAAATCGGCCAGGATTTTTATGAATAAACTGAACTGGATCCACTTTGGCCTTTGAGATCCAGTAGAGATCGAGTTCAAAATTAACAAAATTTGGGTCTACCCTTTCAAGTAAAATATCCATCGGGATTTCCCCATCTAACATCTGAAACTCAAAATCATGATTATGGTAAGCAAAATTTAACCCAGCAACCTTACACTTCTCTCCAAACTCAGAAAACAAATCCGCATGTGCGTAATACTGATCAATTGATTTTCTCTCACTTGGATCTAACCAAGCCATAACAATATATTGATGGCCAATTGCTTTAGCTGATTCAATCACTTGATCTCCATAATCCCGTATGAGTTGAATCTCAATATGTGTAGATGGAGAGGTTAACCCAAAATCGGTTAAGTAATTCTTAATTTGTTTTGGGGTTTGGCCAAAATATCCAGCAAATTCAACTTCTTTATAACCAATACTTGAAATCTTCTGAAGTGTCATAGCTACATCTTTTTTCATTTGATCTCGGACTGTATATAGCTGTATGCCAATATTTCCTAAGCCTTGTTCTGAAAGAGAGGCAGCCTTCAAATGAGAAATATTTACACCTAGTGCGGCAGGAGCCATTAACATTGATTTTTTTAGAAATTCTCTACGTACCATGATGTTGATATCCTTTTTTTCACAAACGTCCTTCTTGGAGCATCTCGACCGCGTTTGCAGCAGCTCTTGCAGTGAGAGCCATGTATGTTAACGATGGGTTTTGACAAGCACTCGAGCTCATACAAGACCCATCAGTTACAAATAAATTTGGTATATCATGTGCCTGATTGTATTTATTCAAAACTGAAGTTGTTGGATCATGACCCATTCTTGCAGTACCCATTTCATGTATCGCTAATCCGGGTGGAGCAGAATTATTGTAAGTCTTAACATTTTTCATACCTGAAGCTTCGAGCATTTCTTTTGCATCTTCAGCCATAACTTTGAGCATTTCTAATTCATTTTCTCTAAGTTTGCACTCAATATTCAAAATCGGGATTCCCCATTTATCTTTTAATTTATTATCTAACCAAACTCGATTTCTCTCGTCTGGTAACATTTCACCAAAACCACCCAAACTGAAGGTCCAAGGACCTGGATGCCTTAATTGCTCTTTTAAATCAAGCCCAATACCTTTTAATGTTTTAGCGCGCTTCCAACTTGGACGTTTACCGCCACCCTGGAAGCCAAAACCGCGAAGAAATCTATTGTCCTTTGATGTTACATTATGATAACGAGGAATATATATACCATTTGGTCTCCGACCTTTAAAATATTTATCTTTAAAGCCTGGATATTCTGCGTTAGCACCACTCTCAAATATATGATCCATTAAATTTAAACCCAGATAACCACTAGAATTCGCAATTCCATTAGGAAAGCGCTCGCTTTTAGAATTAAGCATGATTTGGGTACTACCTAATGTTGAGGCGCATAAAAAAATAATGCGGGCGTTGACTTGAGAGCGCACATTAGTCTTTGCGTTAATAATTCTTACACCTGTTGCTTTATTTGTGCCCTCGTCATAAACGATACTATGTGCAATCGAGTCAGTTAGAATGGTTAAATTATTAGTCCGACTAGCAGCTGGGAGAGTGGCTGATAAGGTACTAAAGTAGGCCCCAAAAGAGCAACCTCTCTCACATTGGTCTCTACTCTGACACTGGCCCCGACCAAGCTCTAAGTGCTCTTTTGTCGGTTCGGTTAAATGAGCACATCTACCAATAATCATAGTTCTGTCTGGAAATTGTTGCTCGATTTGTTTTTTCACTTCGATTTCAACACAATTCATTTCCATGGGAGGTAGAAATTGACCATCAGGTAATTGCTCTAAGCCTTCTTTCGAGCCACTTATACCTGCGAATTTTTCAACATGATCATACCAAGGCGCAATATCTTTATAACGAATTGGCCAGTCAACACCGTGACCATCTTGCTTGTTTGACTTAAAATCCATCTCACTCCAACGGTAACTTTGCCGGTACCAGAGCAATGAACGACCACCAAGCTGATAACCTCGAATCCAACTAAATGGTTTATCTTTCTTGGTAATATAAGGATGCTTTCTATCATTAACAAAAAATTGTTTTGTAGCATCATCAAGCGCATAGCATTGCTGTTGGATAGCATATTCCTGGTTTAAAACATCCTCGGGAATTGAGCCATGATATGGTAATTCCCATGGCGCCTTACCTTCACCAATATAATCCTGGCCATGTGTTGTATTAGGCCCTCTTTCAACTAATAGGACTTTTAATCCCCTTTCGGTCAATTCCTTGATGGCCCAACCACCCGATATACCCGAACCAACCACAATCGCATCAAAATCAGTGCTCATTACTTATCTCAATTATTTTATTCATCACGCTGACCACGCCTTATCTGCTTTGGTGTATGGTAAGCAACCTCTGTAAATACCAGGCATGGGATCATAATTTAACTCCATTGAAGCACCTTCTTTTGATGTATAATATCCTGAAATCACAAACCATTTAAAATCATGAAAGAATTGTATATTTTTATCTGTATTAGTATCAGAGTAATTATCTATACTGGTTAAAAAGTTGATTTGCTGTTGCCTATCACAGTCATTGAAGTTTAAAGAAAATTCCTTTTTTACTGCATTATTGAGTTTAGCAACACCAAGATGATATTTTTTTTGCGTATCAGAAGAAGCCCATTCGGAGAGCATCATATCAATATAATTATTTACAAACGCATCAAGTGCGCCTGGCGTGTCGGACCTAGGAATTATCAAATCAACCATATTTGACACCATCATAAATTCATCAGAATTAAAAAACTGAGGTGCAAAGTGCTTATCATTAACTGCAGCAGATAAGAGTTCTATTTTTGCCAGAGGTATACTGGCACCCAAGAGAAGACTGATATTCTTAAGGGCCATCCTTCTTGTTATTTTAATTTTAGTGTTAATTATCCTTCCTCTTTTTTTTAAATTACCTGCAATATATTTCTAACTGCCCTACTATTATTTTGTTTTTTTGGCCAGCATTCAAGCCCTATAAAACCTTTATAGTTTAAATCTTTTAGTTGCTCAAAAATAAAATTATAATTAATTTCACCTGTTCCAGGTTCATTTCTTCCGGGTACATCTGCAACTTGGATGTAACCGATCTGATCTATTCCGAGCTTAATATTTTCTATTAGGTTGCCTTCACTCAACTGCATATGATAAAGATCCCAATTAATCTTTACATTGGGGGAATCAATAGAACGACAAATTGATAATGCATCAGCAGACCCATTTAAGAAGTGACCTTCATGATCAACCGGATTAAATGGCTCAAGAATTACAGTTTTTCCTGTTTTTTCAAGCATTAGGGCAACCCCTTCTAATGCTTTGGTTAAATTACCAATACTCTCTGAATGTGTCATTGTATTGAGTGTTTGATGACCAACTACGGTAAACATTGGAGCATCAAGAAGGTAGGAAATTTCAATAGCTTTTTCTATTGCATCAACAAATGCAGCATGATTTTGAGGTAAAGCCAAACTAGGGCCTTGCCAGCCAGTAAACTGAATTATGTTTAACTCAAGTAGTTGACAGAGTTTGGCAACTTCTTGCATATCTCTTGTTGGATCGGAGTGACTCCAAAATTCTACCGATTTAAACCCTGCATCTGCGGCAGCTCGAAATCGATCCAAAAAAGACAACTCTGTCCACCATGATTCCATGTTACATGCCAAATATTCTGGTATCAGCTCATCTCGATGACGCATTAGAGGTTGTGCATTTATCAGAGGTCCACTCAATAAGCCACTAAGAAATAGACTTAAGACTTGCCTACGGCTCGTCATAATTGATCTTTTAATGAATTTTTATTTACCATACAGTGACTCTATACCAAGGGATTCATAACTAGCAAATATTTGTCTATTTTATGAATGATAGTCATAATAAAAAAATATCATAAAAGGCACCTATATGAATAACACCAGACAAAAAAGATTATTTGTAGCAAGCTGTATCTCATTAGTCCTGACCTCTATGACTTTTGCAATTCGTGCAAGACTCGAAACTGTGTTTGGACCAACGGGAATTGGTTTATCATTAGAGCAAATAGGTTATGCTTTTATGCCAGCCTTCTGGGGTTTCACTATAGCAATTATATTGGGTGGTAAGCTTGTTGATTCTATAGGTATGAAAAAAGGAATGTGGTTAGCATTTACTTCTCATGCAATCGGTATAATTTTGACGTTAGCCGCTAATGATTTCACTTCTCTATTCACAGCCACGGTTATTATGGGGCTTGGCAATGGAATGGTCGAGGCAGTATGTAATCCGTTAGTCGCTAGCATGTACCCAAGAGAAAAAACAAAAATGTTAAATCGTTTTCATTTATGGTGGCCAGCTGGCATAGTAATAGGCTCATTAGTTGGTTTAATCTTAATGGATATAATGAACCTAAATTGGCAATTGATGGTTGCTAGTCTTTTTGTTCCCCTTGCCCTCTATGGATATCTACTGATTGGTCAAACTTTCCCTCAAACTGAGAGAGTAACTCTGGGAGTTAATCAAAAAGATGCACTTAAGAGTCTCACTAAGCCACTTTTTTTATTCATTGCATTTTGCATGCTCCTGTCAGCAAGCACCGAACTTGGAACAACTCAACGCATCGAATCTTTATTGCGAGAAACGGGAGTAAATGCACTCCTAATACTAGCATTTATTAATGGAATTATGATATTTGGCCGAGCTTTTGCTGGCCCAATTGCCACAAAAATTAATACCACCGGGATGTTATTTGCTTCGTCTATATTCGCCTTTATTGGTCTACAAATGTTAGCAAATACTGAAGTTTTTAATGTATTTCTTGCGGCCAGCGTCTTTGCAATTGGCATCACTTTCTTTTGGCCAACTACTTTGGCCTTTATTTCTGAAAACATACCTGAAAGTGGGGCTCTGGGAATGTCTATAATTGGTGGACTAGGTATGCTCTCAGTATCTTTAATACTTCCATTAATGGGTCGCTTTTTAGATGACTCAATGAGCACAGATGTTATTCAAACGATTAGTGTTCTTCCATTCATACTTATCATTCTCTATGGAATTCTTTACCTAAAGCAACGATGATTATAAGCTAACCCAATCTGAATCTTGATTATTTGATTCTACTACTGCTTCAACAAATTTCATTCCATCTAATCCATCCAAACCCGAGGGGAATAAAAAATTATCATATATAGGTTTTTGCCCATCTCTGGATACAACTATCGCATCAGCAATTTCTTTATAGATATTAGCAAAACCCTCAATGTATCCTTCCGGATGACCAATCGGTATCCTGGAATAATTATTTGCGTCATCGCTTAAGTTATCGCTTCCACGAATTAAAACCTGTGTTGGTTTATTATATGGGGTAAAAATTAATTCATTAGGTTGCTCTTGCTGCCAGACCAAACCACCTTTATCACCATAAATCTGTATTTTTAGATTATTACCATTTCCTGGAGCAACTTGACTTGCCCATATCATCCCTTTGACATTATTCTCATAGCGGATCATCACATGGGCATTATCATCAAGTCTTCTTCCTTTCACAAAAGAAGATAAGTCCGCGCATAAGGTTTGAGCTCTTAGCTGAGTGATAAATGTCGATAAATGGTAAGCATGTGTCCCAATATCACCAATACAACCTCCAATACCAGATTTTTCTGGATCTACACGCCAGTTAGCTTGTTTATGTCCAGAATTTTCTAGCGGCTCAGTAAGCCAATCTTGAGTATAATGAGTGTTAATAACTCTTAATTCACCTAACTCCCCAGATTGAACCATTTCCTTTGCCTGCCGCACCATCGGATAACCACTATAGTTATAAGTTACTGCAAGAATTAATCTGGCTCTCTCAGCAAGCTCTATCAACTCTCTAGCTTCATCGCTGTTCATAGTGATAGGTTTATCACAAATAACATGAATACCAGCAGATAGGAATTTTTTTGCGACTTTAAAATGAAGGTGATTAGGCGTTACTATGGCTACAACTTCAATGCCATCAGGTCGATTTTGTTCTACCTTGATCATTTTCTCATAAGAGGTATAACACCGTTGCTCAGAAAGACCGATCTTCAGCCCAGAGCGAATAGATCGATTAGCATCAGAACAAAGTGCACCTGCACATAATTGATAGCGATCATCAAGTCTTGAGGCCATGCGGTGAACCTCACCGATGAAGGCACCTTCACCGCCACCAACCATACCTAATCTGATTCGTTGCATCTTTGTCTATTCCTTTGTTATTTGATACCAAGTATAGCTTTGTTGGTATCTGTATCATTTCCTCCACCGGCAAAATCATCAAATGCTTGTTCTGTAGGGCGAATAATATGATCTTTAATAAAAATAGCACCTTCCTTTGCTCCGTCTTCTGGATGCTTAAGACAACACTCCCATTCCAAGACAGCCCAACCATCAAATTCATATTGAGCCAACTTAGAGAAAATACCTTTGAAGTCTACTTGACCATCACCTAAGGATCGAAATCTTGCTGCACGATCTACCCATGACTGGTACCCACCATACATACCCTGTCTTCCAGTAGGGTTAAATTCAGCGTCTTTAACGTGAAACATTTTAATACGTTCATGATAAATATCGATATTCTCAAGATAATCCAAGCCTTGAAGAACATAATGGCTTGGATCATAAAGCATATGGCAACGCTGATGGTTATTCACTTGCTCTAGAAACATCTCAAAAGTTATTCCATCATGCAAATCTTCACCTGGGTGTATCTCATAACAGAGATTTACACCTGCCTCATCAAAGGCATTTAATATTGGCAGCCACCGCTTTCCCAATTCCTTGAAAGCTGTCTCAACCAACCCTTCTGATCTTTGCGGCCATGGATAAAAATAAGGCCAAGCTAATGCGCCTGAAAAAGTGACATGCTCTGTCAAACCAAAGTTGCAAGAAGCTTTAGCAGCCAAATGCAATTGCTCAACAGCCCATGCTTGCCTCTCTTCGGGGTTATTATGCACCTCAGGTACCGCAAACCCATCAAAAAGCTTGTCATAAGCAGGGTGAACTGCAACTAATTGACCCTGTAAATGTGTAGATAATTCAGTTATTTGCATATTATTATTCAACAAAATTCCTGATATTTCATCACAATAATTCTTACTCTCAGCGGCCAATTTTAAATCAAATAATCTAGAGTCCCATGAGGGCATCTGAATACCGACAAAGCCCAAGTCAGAAGCCCACTTACTGATACTATCTAAATCGTTAAATGGTGCATCGTTCCCTGCAAATTGTGCCAAGAAAATTGCTGGCCCTTTCATTGTTTTCAAAATAACCTCCTTACAAAGAGTCTATAAGTATAAAGATCCTTAATGCCTAATAGCGACGGTTGGATCGTTTGATGTAATCATCAAATTTATCCTCATCATACAATTGACGGTAGAACGAATCTGGGTCACATAGTAATGGAAAAACAACTGTTTCATCTGGCACCTTTTTCCATGTAGCAGTTGCAATTGGCGGTGTTAAGTAATTTCGCGGATCATAAAGAGTCATATGCGCATGCAATAAACCCTCCTTATCTAATTCATACTTTTCAATTATCTTTGCCTCACTGGAAATTGGGTTACCCATAAAACCTCTTACAGAAGGCATTAAATTAGTTGTCTCAACAACAAGAGTAGAACCATCCCAATACCCTGATGAAAATCCCAGCGGATACCAATCAGAAAATTCTGGAGGTTGCCTGTCATCCAAATAGATTCTTCGTACCTCAGAGCTGAAAATCATCGTAATTTTGTTTTCATCTTGAAATATTTCAGGAGCACTTCCAAAATTATTTACCAGTCCAGAAGAAACACAGCGTTGTCTTGGAAGATCCATCTCAACATCAAAATTCTTATTCCATTCTATAGCCGCCTCAGTCATATCTACCGTCCAACGACGCATCCCTCTTCCGTTTAGAGCCCATTTGCCCTCTAAATTAACAAGCTTCGCACTCTCTTTAGATTTGATTGATTTCTCGATACGCTCAGCTTTCCATGTTCCTGTTGGATGTGGGCACCCCAATGGAATTTTATTACATAGGTCTTGCTGTTTATCTGTTATCGGTTTTTCAGGGCCAAATTTTCCAGTCATGATGCCGTTCACCAACACACCTCTATAATATCTTTCAAAAGGCATGCTTGCGCCAGTCCAATCATCAATAGCCATTTCGATATTTTCATTCATAATTTTGATGGTAATCGGGCCACCTTGAACATGAGCAACGTAACGACCATCCAGATAATCAATAACTAATGCACCATTCTGAATACGTTTGCCTCCAGTAACCTGATTGATGACAAGATTCCACTCTCCTACATATTTACCATTTATAGCGAATGCTTTACTCATGAGGCAAGATGCAAATATTAAAAACAAACACAATAATCTAGAAGAAGTGCTCAATAAACTCATCTTACTCCCCCAACCTTATTTTCAAGAACACTGCCATCACTTCTTATAATTTTCCTAATGAACATCTTTGGCGAACCGTCATAAGTTGGATCTCCACTCATAGTGATAGTCTCTCCTACCTTAAGTGTATCCCTGACCCATCCGGCTCGTCTTAACATAGATGGGTTGTGTCCATGTGTATTCCAAATAACTTTTTCTCCATTATTATCAGTAACCTCAATAAAAAACCTTACATGTGGATTTTTAAACCAAACTTCAGTAACCACCCCTTCAATAGTGATTGATCCATTAATATCATATTCAGCAAAAACCGAATGATGCGAAAAACTGATTTGTGAGTGACAAAAACCCACTAGAGCAAGTGTAATAATCCAATATCTTTTCATAAGCCTAACCACCTTGTTTTAATTCTACCTCTCTTCTTTTTACCCTCGAATAACATTTATCGATGACCCTTAACATATTCATAACTTTTAGACTAACATATAAAAGAAAACTGAAATCAAGCCAATTAATAATGCATAAGGTAATTGGGTGATCACATGATCTATATGATCACAGCCAGCTCCAACTGATGATAACACCGTTGTGTCAGATACAGGTGACGCATTATCCCCAAAAATTCCACCACCGGCGATAGCTGCAATTGTCTGGTAGATTAAAGGGGTAATTTCTCCACCAGTTAGGTCATAAGCTAATGGAAGTACTACAGGAATCGTCATCGCGTAAGCACCCCATGAGGTTCCTGTGGAAAACGAAATAATAGCGGTAATTAAAAATGTCAAGATCACCAATGTTGTACCAGATAAATTATCAGCGAATAATTTAATAATCAGATCAGCGGCCCCAAGTTCTGTCGTAACGGTATTTAGTGAATATGCAAGAGCAATAATTAATAAAGCACCGGCGACATTTTTCATACCTGCTGTAATCAATTCACCTACCTCTAATGTATTTTTGAATCTTCCTTTGAGGGCTGACATTATTACAAGGAAGGTCACTGCCAACATAAAAGCCTCGACTATTTTTACCGTACCAAGAAAGATTAACGTTAATACGCCAACACCAATAATCAACAAGACTGGTATAAATAAGTCAAATAATACTGATGGCTTGATTAACGATTCTATTTTCAGGTCAATATTGTCTGTTTCTGATAGCAACGGAGATGAGCCAGGCCTGATTAATGCACCAGTTTCTTTTGCTCGCTCTTCTGCCTTTTTCATCGGACCAAAATCAGGAATAAGGCCAATACAAATAAACAAAGTGAATAAAATCAGAAGAATAGGGTAAATATTATAAGGGATAGCTAAAATATAAATTGATAGCGCTTGTCCCACAGACTCAATAGGACCGCCTTGTGCCGCAATTAGGCTTGCAACATAGGCGCCCCAGGCAGTAAACGGAAAAAGTATACAGACAGATGCTGTAGTTGCGTCCAATATAAAAGCTAATTTTTCTCGAGGAATAAACACTCGGTCCGAAATTGGTTTAATTATAGCGCCTGTTAATAGCGGACTAAAATAATCATCAACAATCATAAAGCCCATAGCCCACGCCGATAATTCGACATTGCGTCTCTTTTTTTGACGTTGCATAACTTTTTGTGCGAGCGCATTTAACACCCCAGATAATTTGAACAACTCAAATAGTATTCCAATCAAAATGACGATCTCGCAAATCCAGATGAAATCTGCATTACCCAGTGATTTTTGGAACACCTGATTAAGGCCAATACCAGGTGACATACCTATCAATAATGTGCCAATAAAAGTTCCAGTCAACATTGCTATCAGGGCAGATCGAAGAGTAAAAGCCAATATTAATGTTACCAATAACGGTAACAATGAAAAATATTCCCATACACCAAGATTCATTGAAAATAGCACTCCAAAAGATTAGATTAAAACATAGAATAACACTAATGCTCTTATGCTATAAAAATATATACAAGTTTGACTGTATCTATGTACTATAAACATAAGAATTATCAAAGAAATAAGGAATTTGAAATGAGCAACACATCACTAATCAAAATTTCAATGATTTTAATGCTCCTATTAGGTATTAACTCAATTTCCTACGGGGAAATAAATAGATATGTTCGCTATGAGCATGCCAATGCTAAAAGTTATGGCTTAATTAATGGTGACAAGGTGCATCAGTTGTCTGCCGCACCTTATATAAATAAAGAAGAGACTGGGATGATTGTTAACCTCAATGAAGTTAACTTACTAGCCCCTGTTGAGCCAAGTAAAGTAATTGCTGTCGGCTATAACTATCATAGTCATCGAGGTGATATGGAATTACCAGCACATCCGCCAATATTCCTCAAGCTTCCGAGCTCAATTATTGGCTCAGAAGAAGTAATAATTTATCCAGAAGGTGCAACTGACCTCCATTATGAAGCAGAATTAGTGGTCGTAATCGGTAAAACAGCGAAAAATGTTACAAAAGAAGAAGCTGGTGACTATATTTTTGGTATTACCGCAGGAAATGATGTTAGCGAAAGAAACTGGCAAGCTAACGATCTACAATGGTTCAGAGGGAAGGCATCAGATACATTTGGGCCATTAGGGCCTGAATTGGTCACTGGCCTCAATTATAAAGATCTTCTCGTAGAATCAAGATTGAATGGAGAGGTTATGCAATCACAGCGGACTCGAGATCACATTCATGACATCGATGCCATTGTAAGTCATATTAGTCAAACTGTTACGTTATTTCCAGGGGATGTCATCTATACTGGGACACCTGGAAGCACTACTGCTATGTTACCTGGTGATATTATAGAAATCGAAGTTGAAGGTGTTGGTATACTCAGAAATTCTATCAGCAGATAATAATAAATTTATAAAAAATTGATAAATATAAACACAAAAATTATTAATAAAGTTCTACTGAATTTATTCTTTAGTTTTTTATTTTCTAGTGTAAGTCCAGTAATTGCTCAAAATAATAATGAATTTAATCCAATTGCAGCTAATGCGGAGTTAGATTTACTAAAGAATCAAATCACTGATAATAATGTTAAAGCTTCATTTCTTAATATCGCAAGAACACAAGCATTAGGCATATTAGCAGAAGCTAATGTATGTCTAGAGCGATCATCGGTTGAAAGAGAGCGTTTGGAACTGAGATTTGAGCCACTTAAAGATATAGATGCTGATGTAGCTCCAGCAATCTTTGATCAGCGTAATGCGATACGCACCTTGTTGGATGAGGCAACTGCTAGGCAGATCTCATGCGCAGGCGCAAGAGATGAGGCTATCGCTATCGTGGAGTTAATTTCAAACCTTCAAGAAGAATTATCTGAACAATATCTGTCTTACCATAGCAAAAACTTAATAGAGGAGGCCTTGGGTTTTCCAGGAAAACTTAAAGACAGTATTAGTAAATATCAAAATGCACAATATCTTAATTTAAATTCAAATCTAACAATCACTGCATTATTCTGGCTGCTCATCACTGGAGGCATCTTTGCAGCCGGTCTCGATATATTTATAAGAAAAAAATCCAAACACCTTCTTCTAAATGATGACTCACCCTCACTATTGAATCGCTTGTTAACACAGCCATTAGCAAGACATTCTTCGTCTTTATTAATCGGCTTAGTTACCACATTGATACTCTTTTCTACTATTTCAGATCCTTCTTTGGATCGAATGATTATTCGGCTAGGTCTGAGTATATTTCTTTTTGGTATAACAAGTATAATTATAGATTGGGCCACGGGTGACGACTCCCCTGCCGCTGATATTAATGGTCTTATACCTGAACATATAAAACCCTTACGTTTTCGATTAGCATTACTCCAAATCTCTTTAATAGCTAGTTTTATTGTTTTTGGAACAAATTGGTTAACGATCAGATTAATTGATCCAGATGTTGTAGGCAGAGCAGCAATAATTTTCTTGGTAGCGTGCACTCTACTCTATACTCACCTTTATCTGAGTAAAATTCCAGGCTTAGAGAATAAATTCAGAATAATTAGATCAATCATTACACTAGCCTTATCCATTAGCATAGTTGCTGTTATTATCGGTTATCAGAATTTTGCTGGGTATTTAATCCATGGCGTTACACGCTCTTTAATTGCATTATTTCTAGTCTGGATATTGCTTTGGTTGATTACGATGTCATTCGAATATTTGATTAAAAATGATACCACTTCGGCCATAACAATAAGAAGAAATTTAGGTATAAAGAAAGAAGCATCTAGAACAGGTCTTGGCTTTGTCCAACTCATCACCGATCTGGTGATCTGGTTGAGCTTATTTGTCTATTTAATTTATGTGTGGGATGCTTCAGGCACCACAGTTGATAGATTATTTGAACTCATAATACTGGGTGGAAAAGTAGGTAATATTCAACTTGTACCAGCACAATTAATCGGTGGAATGATAATCTTTACTGCTCTTCTAGGCCTAATAGGATGGCTAAAACGCTGGATTGATCGAAGATGGCTGCAACATATCGTAATTGAAAGAGGCGCTCGTGAAGCTCTAATTACGTTATTTGGATATGTTGGCTTCATAATCGCCTTGTTATTTGGCCTGACACAAGCTGGAGTTGATCTGAGCGGCCTAGCAATCGTTTCTGGTGCATTAGCATTAGGGATTGGTTTCGGCATGCAAGAGATTGCTGGTAACTTTGTTTCTGGACTCATACTATTGTTTGAAAGGCCTATTCGTACTGGTGATTTTGTTTCCGTAGGTGAAATAGAAGGTTTTGTCCGTAAAATTAGTATTAGGGCTACTGAGATTGAAACACTTGATAATCAGAATGTGCTTGTGCCTAATGCAGAATTAGTATCAGGTCGAGTTACAAACTGGGTTCTAAGAGATACTCAAGGAAGACTGAGAATAGAGGTAGGCGTTGCTTATGGCTCTGATGTTAAAAAAGTCCAAGAGATACTTGAAAAGATTGCAAATGAACATTCTGAGGTCATTACTGATGGGCGAGCGCCAGCTCCTAGGGCACTATTTATGGGATTTGGTGATTCATCATTAGACTTTGAGTTACGATGCAGAATAAATAGGATCGATCGGCGTTTTACTGTTCAAAGTGACATAAATTTTGCCTTGGATGCGGCGTTTAGAGAAGCAAATATCAGTATCCCTTTCCCTCAGCGTGATTTACATATTATTTCACATAATAAAGAGGCTACGTCAGAAAAACAGACAGTGAAAAAAGCATCTGTTAAGCAAAAGAATCTCAATTTACCTTCTGACAATATCACCAGAAGCCACCAAGAGGAAATTGAACTAAATATTCCTAGTGATGAATTATGGCAAGCACTCGTGGATATTGAAAAACTTAAAAATTGGCTTATAGAGGATGGTGAAATCACGCCTAGAATTGGTGGGAATTATAATTTAGCTCTAAAAAATGGTGACAATATTAATGGCCGGATAGATGTTCTAATCACTAAAAGAAAAATGCGTTTCGTTGAGTCGCCAAGAATTGATGAGGAACCACTTTCATCAGGCCCTATAACTACAGAATTTGTTATTAGTCAAACCAAAGATACCACAAAACTAACCATCACTGTTCTTGGTATCCCAGCAATCGAAGAATGGGAAGAAGATTTCAACCGGTCTCAAAGTAACTGGCAGCTTGCCCTAAGAGAGTTAAGCGTTTTATATACTAATAATTAACTACTTTTGATTATTTTCAGGCCATTCATATAAGGAATAAGTACATCAGGCACGATAACATTTCCACTTTCATCCTGATAATTCTCTATTATTGCAACTAATGCTCTGCCAGCCGCTAATCCAGAACCATTAATAGTATGAAGAAATTCATTCTTTCCGGTCTTACTATTTTTCCATTTAGCCTGCATTCTTCTTGCCTGGAAATCACCAAATAAACTACAAGATGATATCTCTCGATAAGCATCCTGTCCTGGAAGCCATACCTCAAGATCATAAGTAATCTTTGCTCCAAAACCAATGTCACCTGCACAGAGTGAAACGACTTGATAAGGTAATTTCAATTCTCTTAATATCTTTTCAGCGTGAGAGGTTAAAGACATTAGTGCATCTTTAGATTCTTCTGGTTTAACAATCTGTACTAATTCAACTTTTTCAAATTGATGCTGACGAATTAGACCCTTTGTATCTTTTCCATAACTGCCAGCCTCTGATCTAAAACAAGGAGTATGCGCTACATATTTTAAGGGCAAAGCTCGTTCATCAATGACTTTTCCGGCAACAAGATTAGTTAATGGGACCTCTGCAGTAGGAATTAAATACAGCGGCTTATCACCCTCAATTTTAAAAAGATCACTTTCAAATTTAGGTAATTGCGAGGTGCCAATAAGTGCATTTGCTTGAACCAACAGAGGAGCATAGACTTCCTCATATTCATGTTCCTGAATGTGTGTATTTAACATAAATTGAATTAAGGCTCGTTGCAATGATGCAAGAGACCCCTTCATTACAGCAAAACGTGATCCTGAGATTCTTCCAGCACTTTCGAAATCAAGCGAATCTAATCGATTTCCTATCTCAATATGGTCAAGTGGTTTAAAATCAAATTTTTTAGGGGTGCCATAAGTACTAACTATCAGATTATCCTGCTCATCGACACCGTCAGGCACCTCTTCAGATAATAGATTAGGGAGGTCTAGCTCAATAGAATTAATTTTTGCTAAAGTTTCATTTAACTGTTTTTCGTTTACTTTGATATCTTTATTAACTTCTTCAACAATTTGCATAAGTGACAAAATATCTTCATTTTTTGATTTTGCGATACCAATATTTTTAGAGCTTATATTTCTTTGGTTCTTAAGTTCTTCATTTTTTATTTGAAGAGATTTTCTTTTACTTTCTAGTTTATTGTAACCATCTGCATCAAATTCAAAGCCGCGCCTCTCAAGCATTCTTGCAACTTCACTAGCTGATTGTCTTAATATTTTTGGATCTATCATGTTGCTATTTCTCAGTGAAATATTACTTATTCCCCAGAGCGATCTCCTTAATTCTTGTTAGTTTGTCTTTTATTTTAATTTCCAGACCTCGGTCTACAGGATAATAATACTTCCTTGGCTCCATGTCGTCAGGAAAATATTTTTCCCCATAGGCAATACCATCTTTTTCATCATGAGCATAACGATAATTATCCCCATACCCTATTTCTTTCATCAATTTTGTGGGTGCATTCTTTAATTTGTTAGGTACAGATAAAGAACCTAACGATTGAACATCACTCATTGCTGACTTCGCTGCCTTATACACTGCATTACTTTTTGGTGCACATGCTAAATAAATTGTGGCTTGAGCAACTGCAAGTTCACCTTCAGGACTACCCAATTTTTCCATACATTCCCAGGCATCTAGTGAAACTCGTAATGCTCTTGGGTCCGCATTCCCAATATCCTCTGAAGCCACTCTAATCAATCTTCTGGCCAGATACAATACATCACATCCACCATCAATCATCCTTATTAACCAGTAGAGTGCCGCATCCGGATCTGAGCCACGGATAGATTTATGTAAAGCAGAGATTTGGTCATAAAAATACTCTCCTTTATTATCAAAGCGTCTAACATTCGTTCCTATAATTTTCTTTAAATGCTCAAATCTAATCTCTTTTGGTATTTTTTTTAATGACATTAAATATGCGAAAACAAGCTCAATTATATTTAAGGCATGGCGCGCGTCTCCACCGGACATTATAGTAATTGCATTAAGGGATTTATCGTCAATTGTAAATTTATTTTTATTTTCTGAAAATTGATTTCTTAATGCATTATTAATTATTTTCTTTATAGTGCAATCATCCAATGCATTTAATACATATACACGAAGCCTGGATAGTAGAGCATTATTTAATTGAAAAGAGGGGTTTTCAGTTGTGGCACCAATTAATGCTATTGTTCCATCTTCAAGATAAGGTAAAAAAGCATCTTGTTGAGATTTATTGAATCTATGTATCTCATCTAAAAAAATAAGTGTTGGCATTCCAGATGTAACTCTTATCTCTTGTGCTTTTTTTACTGCATTGCGTATATCACCTACTCCTGCCATAACTGCAGATAATGAAATAAGATGAATTTTTAGCGAAGATGAGATTAATTTAGCCAAAGTTGTTTTGCCAGTTCCTGGCGGGCCCCATAAAACCATTGAATGTATTTTATTTTCATCAATAGCAGTTCGAATTGGCATACCAATATTAGTCAAATGATCCTGACCATAGAATTCTTCTATAGTGGTTGGGCGGAGTCTCTCGGCTAAGGGGGTTTCACTTGTATCGCAAGTGTTATGATTACACTCATCAGTGAACATATCGTCCATATTCAATATTTACTACTTAAATTTGTAATTAAATCTTCAATTTTGATTACCCAATCATTAGTAAGTTTAAATGAAATTAAAATTCCCAAAATAACACCTAATTCATTAGCTAGGATATCAAGTAATTCATAAGTACGGTAAGGTGAAAAATATTGTATACATTCAATAATGATGCCGTAAAAAGAAATATACATCAGCACCTTTATAAAAGATGGAAGCTGACCACATACCCAGATTGTCAGTAATGTAAAAACAAAAATATGAATACCTTTATCAGTGAGACGCTCTGGTAATCGAATATCAGAACCAAAAAACCATTCTGGTGGAAAAACTAATAATGATGTTAAGGTTATAAAAATAAAAAGATTTAATATATTCCATAATATTTTGTATTCTAATTGATACATGACCTCAATCAATAATCAAAGGCTGACCTATGACATCAACATCCACAGGTATATCAATTGTGAATAAAGTTGATGAAATTGTCTCATCCGTCTTAAGTTCATCGAAAATAATACTTATAGTTTGGCCAATAGTATCAATTAATGATATCTGAGATAGAAGACCATCATTGAAACCAATTTTAAACTCATTATTCATTTGATTACTGTTTATAGATCTGAGTGTTACCCAAAAAATATCTTGCTCTAAAGATGCCTTTTCGATTTTATAATACTCCAATAATCTATTATCATTTAAAAACAGAATTACCTGCGATTGATCATATATCTGTTCTTGAGGTTTTATAATAATTTGCTCTAAATCAACATCATAAGAATAGAAATTTAATCCATCTGCTACAAAAATTTGTTCGTATGGTTTCATATAATGCCATCGAAATTTATTCGGCCTCTCTACATAAAAGCTTCCTTCCATTGATTCAGAAAAAATATTATTTTCATCAAAAATATGCTGAACAAATTTAGCTTCTAATGTTTTAAATTCCTCAAAATAAGAAGTAAATAACAACTTAGCTTTATGCAAATTAGCTTCATTAGCATCAACATATGAGAAGCTCATAACCGCAAATAAAAATAAATTTAATTTTTTAAACATATGATGAGCTTTTACTTTTTAATTTAAGTTCTTATTTTATTCTTCGGTTGATGTGTTGATTAGAATCTCGCGAGTTCCGTTTGACTCCAATGGTCCTACTAATCCTGCAGCTTCCATTGCTTCAACCATCCTAGCAGCTCTGTTATAGCCTATTTTAAGTCTTCTCTGCACACCGGATATAGATGCTTTTTTTGTTTCAATAACCACTTGAACAGCCTGATCATAAAGGACATCTTTTTCTGCATCAGAATCGTCAGTCGAAACACTAATTGATGATTCATTAGTTTCCAATATCTCGTCAACATATTGTGGTTTTCCTGCATTTTTTAATTTGTCAACTACGGCATGCACTTCATTATCTGCAACAAAGGCTCCGTGCACTCTCGTAGGTAATGAAGTTCCAGGTGGTAAATAAAGCATATCACCGTGACCAAGTAACGTTTCAGCACCCATTTGATCCAAAATCGTTCTTGAATCAACTTTTGCAGACACTTGAAATGCAATCCGACTTGGAACATTCGCTTTTATTAAACCAGTAATTACATCCACAGAAGGTCTTTGCGTAGCTAAGAGCATATGAATACCTGAGGCACGCGCTTTTTGTGCTAAGCGAGCTATAAGTTCTTCTGTTTTCTTACCTACAATCATCATCATATCGGCGAGCTCGTCGATAATTATGACTATAAAAGGTAATGTTAATAATGTTGGATGATTTGGGGCCTTATCTTCATCCTCAAATTCTGGTGGTTTATATAACGGATCAGGAATAGGGTTACCTGCATCAATAGCATCCTTGACTTTTCGGTTATAACCACCAATATTTCTAACGCCTAAGGCCGCCATCAATCGATATCTTCGATCCATTTCAGCTACACACCATCGAAGAGCATTTGCAGCTTCTTTCATATCTGTGACTACTGGTGTCAATAAATGCGGTATACCCTCATAAACAGATAATTCTAACATTTTCGGGTCCACCATGATTAGTCTAACGTGCTCAGCAGTTGCTTTATAGAGAAGACTGAGAATCATGGCATTAATAGCTACAGATTTTCCTGATCCAGTAGTTCCTGCAATCAGTAAATGTGGCATTTTAGCTAAATCGGCAACTACTGAATTACCTCCGATATCCTTACCTAATGCAAGAGTCAAAGGCGAAGACATATCATCATATACTTTTGATTTTAGGATCTCCCCTAACGTTACTAGTTCTCTATTTTCATTAGGTATCTCAAGACCTATAAATGACTTTCCTGGAATCACTTCAACTATCCTGACACTCACCACCGAAAGAGACCTAGCTAAATCTTTCGAAAGAATGGATATTTTATTAACTTTGACCCCAGGCGCTGGATCTAATTCAAATCGGGTAATGATTGGTCCAGGTGAGACTGAAACAACCTCTACTTCAATTCCAAAATCTTTTAATTTTAGCTCTACCAGCCTTGACATAGCCTCTAGCGATTCTTCCGAAAATCCTTTCTTTTGTGGTGGTGGATCATCAAGTAATGATAATGATGGCAGTTCACCTTCAGTTGCAGGCTCGAATAATGTTGTTTGGCGTTCTTTCTCCGCCCTTCCACTTGTTTCAAGTTGAGGAATGACTGGCTCTATTTTTGGTGGTGCTTTTTTTGCAATGCGTCTTTTTTCAGCTTTAATAACAGTCTGGCGCTCTGCTTGAACACGCTTATCCACATAATGGTCTCTAAGCTCAATACATTTGAGTAAAAGTTGATGCCAAATCATAAGTGTGAATTTGCCCACCTCATCCATTACTTTAAACCATGAAATACTCATAAATAAGGAGATGGAAGCTAACCATACAAAAAATAATAAAGTACTGGCTCCCAATAATTTCATTACAGAGGCCAAGCTATTACCAACCAATTGTCCTATTATTCCACCTGCAGTCTCATTAAAACCCTCTGGAGAAAAATGCAAGGTTGCCAATGCTGAACTTGAAATAAGTAATAAAATGAACCCACAAATCTTTAAAAATAAATCTGCATTTGCAGTTTGCTCGGTGTTACGAGTATTCAAATATAACAGCCATCCATAGTAAAAAATCATAGCCACAAACAAATAAGCTGAAACACCGAATAAGTTAAATAATAGGTCCGCTACAAAAGCGCCAACTCGACCAATAGCATTATGAATTTCTTGATTATTGTTTATTTGCACTATACCTGGATCATCAACATGGTAAGTAATCAAGGCCAGGCATAGAATAAATGCGAGTGCACCTAGCACCCATAGAGCAGACTCTCGTATGCTGCGTTTAACCTTCTCTGAGAAATCTATATTTTTCGATTTTGACATCTTTCCGTATATTTAATTTGGAAATAAAAGGTTTGATCTAGTAAATAGCTTATCATTTTTAAGTAATTTATAACTATAATTTATAACCCTTAAAATTCATATTTAAACATAGGTAAAATTTGTAAACTATGTTTATAATTTACTAATTATTTACCAGTCTTATCAAATGTCACTCAGAAGGTAAAATCATGAAAGAGCATCAGCATTTTCGACTTCTAATATTGGGCTCTGGTCCAGCAGGATATTCTGCTGCGGTTTATGCAGCTCGCGCTAATCTTGAGCCAGCAATAATTACAGGTATTGAGCAAGGTGGCCAGCTAATGACCACAACTGATGTTGATAACTGGCCTGGAGATGTCGAAGGACTTCAAGGTCCAGAATTGATGGGCAGAATGCTTAAACATGCTGAGAGGTTTAATACTAAAGTCATTAACGATCATATAAATAAAGCAGAACTGTCATCACGCCCTTTTATTTTAGAAGGCGATAGAATGACGTATACATGTGACGCATTAATCATCGCTACAGGAGCAACAGCAATGTATCTTGGCCTCCCTTCTGAAGATAACTTTAAAGGAAAAGGTGTTTCTGCATGCGCTACTTGTGATGGTTTCTTCTATAGAGATAAAATTGTTGCAGTAATTGGTGGAGGGAATACAGCTGCAGAAGAAGCCTTATATCTGAGTAATATTGCTAGTGAAGTTCATCTGGTCCATCGAAGAGATACGCTAAGAGCAGAAAAGATATTACAAGATCAGATATTTAAAAAACAATCAGAAGGAAAAATAAAAATTCATTGGGATCATATCGTAGAAGAAGTTATTGGCGATGACCAAGGAGTTAATGGGCTAAAAATTATCTCAACACATGAAAAAGAAAGTAATATAATTGCATTGTCTGGAATATTTATAGCAATCGGGCACAAACCTAATACCGACCTGTTTACCGACCAACTTGCTATGAAAAACAGCTATATAACGATCAAATCTGGCCTCTCTGGTGATGCTACAGCAACAAATATTCCAGGAGTTTTTGCGGTTGGAGATGTATCTGATCAGATATATCGACAAGCAATCACTTCTGCTGGAGCTGGTTGTATGGGTGCTTTAGATGCTGAAAAATATCTCGATGCACTTCATGGTTGAAATATAATTTAGTGACTATCGAAGTATTCGACAAATTTTCTAATTTTAAAAATTCTGACTGGAATAAAATTTCAAAGAATCATAATCCCTGCCTGTCATATGATTTTATAAATTTAGCTGAATTAACTGGTTGCGCTTCAGAACAAACTGGCTGGAAACCACGGCATCTAGCATTATTCGACTATAAAGGGAATCTCAGAGCTGGCATGCTGCTATATGAAAAGTACCACTCATGGGGAGAATACATATTTGATTTTGCTTGGGCACAAGCATATCAAAATCATAATTTACCTTATTATCCAAAATTAATTTCATGCATTCCATTTACACCAATCTCTAGCAATAAAATCTTTACAGCATGCCCAAATGACTTAACTGCCTCTATAGAACTAATCCAATATGCTGTGAAGTTAACAAATACTGCTTATTCTTCACTTCATATTCACTTTATTGGATTAAAAGAATCATTGTTATTAGAGTCTCAAGGCCTCATGACTAAAATGGACTGTCAATTCCATTGGCAAAATAATAATTATTTAACTTTTGAGGATTTTTTGAGCACGCTTAAATCCAAAAAAAGAAAAAAGATAAAACGAGAACGAAAAAAATTATGTGAGAACAATATAACTTTCAAATGGCTAAAAGGGTCAGATGTTAACAAAAGTCAATGGAACGAAATATATGATCTCATCTCTATGACATTCTATAAAAAAGGATCATCTCCTTACTTTAATTATGAATTTTTCGTAGAATTAAGCCTCAGTATCCCCGACAAACTTTTAATCATAACTGCGGAACATAATGCTAAATTAATAGGCGCTTCACTCTTTTTTGTGGGTAATGAGAGTCTATATGGCAGGTACTGGGGCACTGATAATAATTACGATTCATTACATTTTGAAACTTGTTATTACCAAGGAATTGAATTTTGTATAAAAAATAAAATCAAGCATTTCGAGCCTGGCACAGGGGGTGAGCATAAGATCAGTAGGGGTTTTACTGCATCCAAAACAAGATCAGCACATTATTTAAAACATCCGGATTTCTCGACGGCAGTTAAACGTCACCTTCATATAGAGAGTCAAAATATAGAGCGATATATTCAAGATGTCCAAAAACACAGTCCTTATAAGACGAATAATAACCGCATAAATAGATTGGTTTAAATAATGGGTTCTGAGAAATCCTATTTTGATTTAGCAATTCCTGACAATGAGCATGGTATTGTTGGGCTAGGAGGCAATCTAGAAGAAAAAAATTTAATAACCGCCTATAAAGATGGGATTTTTCCTTGGTATAATCATGATGAAGATATTATTTGGTGGTCTCCTAATCCTCGTTGTGTTCTACATCCAAAAGATATATATATTTCAAGAAGAACATATCGAGTTATAAAAAATTCTGATATCTATATTTCATTTAATAGAGCTTTTGATGATGTCATAAAGAATTGTGCTAAACCAAGAAAGAATCAAGAAGGTTCCTGGATTCATAATGAGATGTACCTAGCTTATATCGAACTTCACAAATCTGACTGGTGCCACTCTGTAGAAGTTTGGTTAAACAATGATTTAATTGGTGGCTTGTATGGTGTTGGAATTGATGAAGTTTTCTTTGCTGAATCAATGTTTAGTACAATTAGTAATGGTTCAAAATTTGCACTCTTCTCACTATGTCAAATTCTTAAACTAAATAATTTTCCGCTAATAGACTGCCAAGTACCCTCAAAACATCTTATTGATCATGGAGCTATCAATATTTCTCGTGAAAATTTTATAAAAATATTGGGTAACTCATGCATTAAAAATAATAAATTTAAAATATTTCCGTCAAATAAAATAAAATTATGTGAATTTATTCAAAGTAAACACTTATAGAACATGATTGCAATAACACCACTAATTCTGCACAATTCACTCTTCTTAAACAAAACGTGAGATAACATTGGCTAAAGAAGAAGCGATTGAGATGGAAGGAGTAGTTACAGAAACTCTTCCAAACACTACATTTAGAGTTGAACTTGAAAACGGACATACAGTTACAGCTCATATATCTGGAAAAATGCGTAAACATTATATTCGCATTCTCACAGGTGATAATGTGACAGTAGAGCTCACACCTTATGATCTTAGTAAAGGAAGAATCACCTATAGAGGAAAATAGAATTTAGCTAATTATTTATCTTAGCTTTTTTTTGTATAATTTTTTTCTTGCTAGGCTTTCTCTTCGCTCTTGATTTTGTTGTCAGTTTCAAACCAGAAACATTTGTATCAATGAAGATCGATCCGCCAGTCATCAATTTACCAAACAGCAATTCATCGGCGAGCGGCTTATGAATAAACTTTTGAATAACTCTAGCTAATGGTCTTGCACCCATCTTGGCATCATAACCATTTTCCGCTATCCAAGTTCTAGCCTCAGATGTAACCTCTAGAGTGACATTTTTACGCTCTAATTTTAATTCAAGCTCAACAATAAGCTTATCAACTACCCGACTTATAGCATACTGATCTAGAGCTGAGAATTGTATTATTGAATCTAATCGATTTCTAAACTCAGGGGTAAAAAGTTTATTAATAGCTGTTGAGCTATCCGAGGTATGATCCTGTCTAGTGAATCCGATTGAGGCGCGGCTCATTTCTTGTGCACCTGCATTAGTTGTCATTACAATAAGAATATTTCTGAAATCAGTTTTACGACCATTACTATCTGTCAACACCCCATGATCCATTATCTGAAGCAACAAATTATATACATCTGGATGTGCTTTTTCGATCTCATCCAATAAAAGAATGGAATATGGGTTCTTTGAAATAGCATCAGTCAATAATCCACCTTGATCATAACCCACGTATCCGGGTGGAGCACCCAACAAACGAGAAACTGTATGTCTCTCCATATATTCAGACATATCAAAGCGGATTAATTCTAAACCCATAATATCAGCAAGCTGGCGTGTAATTTCAGTTTTTCCTACCCCTGTTGGCCCAGAAAAAAGAAATGAACCTATGGGTTTTGTATCATCTGATAGTCCTGATCTTGACAATTTGATAGCCGAACTTAGCATATGAATTGCTGGATCTTGACCAAATATTACAAGCTTGAGATTACGTTCAAGAGTTTTCATAACATCTTTATCAGATACAGAAACATTTTTTGGAGGTATTTGGGCCATTTTTGCTACGATATTTTCAATATCAATCGCACGAATTCGTTGATGTTTATCGCAATTTGCACTTAATTTCATATTAGCCCCAGCCTCATCAATCACATCAATAGCTTTATCAGGCAAATTTCTTTCATTAATGTATTTACTGGACAATGTGACCGCAGCATCTATGGATTCTGGCTCATATTTAACATTATGATAATCCTCAAATCGAGGTAATAAACCATTCAATATTTCAATAGCTTCTTCATTAGTTGGCTCTTTAATATCAATTTTCTGAAATCGTCTAGAAAGTGCTCGATCTTTTTCAAAAATACCTCTGTATTCTGAATAAGTTGTTGATCCTATACAGCAAATATCGCCATTAGCTAGAGCTGGCTTAAGTATGTTCGATGCATCCATAACGCTTCCTGATACAGCACCTGCACCGATAATAGTATGAATCTCATCTATAAAAAGAATAGCATCTGGCTTTTCTTCAACTTCATTCACAACCGACTTAAGGCGTTTTTCAAAATCACCTCTATATTTTGAGCCTGCTATTAATAAGCCCATGTCTAATGAATAAATTACGGCATCACTCATAACCTCAGGGACATTATTACCCACTATCAGATTGGCCAGCCCATATGCAATAGCCGTCTTACCAACTCCGGCTTCACCAACAAGAAGAGGATTATTTTTCCTACGCCTACACAATATTTGAATAGTTCTCTCTATTTCTTTTTTACGCCCAACCAATGGGTCAATCTTCCCCTCTTTGGCTAATAAGTTTAGATTGGTAGCATATTTAGATAGTGCGCTTGTATCGGTGTTATCTTTTCTCTCCTCAAGACTCATTTCTGATCCTTGATCTATGGTGTCTCGATCCACGCCATGAGATATATAATTAACAATGTCTAATCTTGATATATTCTGTTTAGCCAATAAGAATATAGCCTGAGATTTCTTTTCACCAAAAATTGCAACTAATACATTGTTTCCTGCAACCTCACTTTTGCCGGCTGATTGCACATGAAAGACTGCCCTCTGAAGGACTCTCTGAAAGCCAAGAGTTGGTTGAACCTCATGATTTCTATTTTGATCAACTATTGGTGTAGAGGTATTTATATATTCTTCTAAGTCATCTTTTAATAATTCTATATCGCCATCACAAAAACTCAATATATCAGTCACATCAGGTATATCAAGGATTGAGAGCAACAAATGCTCTACCGTAATAAATTCATGACGATTCTCTTTTGCTGTTTGAAAAGCTTCATTCAAACATAACTCCAATTCATTGTTCAGCAATTTATTCAACCTTATAATTTAATTAATCTTCTTCCATCACACACAAAAGTGGATGTTGGTTCTCTTGTGCTAATTTCGTTACCTGCGCCACACGAGTTTCTGCTATCTCGAAAGAATAAACACCACAGACACCCTTACCTTTGGTATGTACATCCAGCATCACTCTTGTAGCAGTATTATTGTCCATATAAAAGACATGTGTAAGCACTTCCACTACAAATTCCATTGGCGTATAGTCATCATTAATAAGTAGCACCCTGTAGAGTGAAGGCTGCTTGAGTTCCTCAGATGATTTCTCTAAAACCACTTCACTGGTTTCTAATTCGTTGTTATTATTTTCAGTCATGAGTCTTTATCTTTGATAACAATAGCCTAAAGTGAGAAGTAATACATTTCAATCCTTTTGATTCGAAAAGGATGTCTTAAAATATTCTAGAAAATCCATACTTTTTAATATTTTCTCACTCAATAATATAATTCTTTGTATTAAATATCATTTGATCTCATAATTAGTAAATAATTTACAATTTTAGGTTATAGTAAAATTTATTATGAAGTTAAATAAATTTAATTACACAAATCAAAATAAAACTATATTAATACAAAATATCCAAAACAAAGGCCCTTATTTTGTATCAATTTTTATCTTAATACTAATTTCCTGGCAGTTATCAAAACTATTTTGGTTGATATTTCCAATTAATAGCACATCAGAGAAAATCGACCTTCCATCATCAATGCTGACATCAAGCATATCAGTAAAATCAGATGCTAATTTCTCACCGCACTCTGTGAAAGGCATATTAAAGCAAAATTTATTTGGCAGTCCTGATACCGTTGAAAATATGGACCAAACCTTCAACCAACGTACAAAAAACGATATCGAAAATATAAATGAAACTCAACTGTCTTTTTCGTTAAAAGGAACAGTAGCAGGTAACTACGACCTAAACTCGTATGCAATTATCGCTGATAACTCTAATGAAGAAAAAGTTTATGCCATTAATGATTCACTAACACCAGGGGTTACTGTTAGTTCAGTGCACGAAGATCGAATCATTATCAATAATAACAATAATTTGGAAGCATTGAAATTACCAAAAGAATTGGTAGAAAGCATGCCTCTGATAATTCGAGATAGTAGAAGCAATAACAGAATTACGAGATCTAAAAATTCTCCTCAGAATGATACTAGTGATCTAGATTTCAGTGAATTTGGGCCAAAACTTGCTGACACCATTAGACCAACACCATATCTCTCTGATGGTCGACAACTAGGATTTCGAGTCTATCCTGGTAATAATAGAAAGCAATTCATGTCTCTTGGCTTAATCCCAGGTGATCTAATAACGAATATAAATGGAGAATCATTACAAGACACTCAAAAGGCGATTGCAATATTCCAAAATTTAGAAAAAGATACTCAGGTCGCACTAACTATAATAAGGAATAACTCACCACAAGAGATTGTTATAAAGAGCAATCAGTTCATATCAAATAATTAATATAAAATCAGACTATGTTACCTAAAAAAATTACATTCCTCCTAATAATGGTTTTAACAATAACCAATAATTCATTTTCTCAAGAGCAATTAATTACACCAAATTACCTGGGTGTAGAATTACGATCTGTCATTGAAGCAGTAAGCTCAATAACTGGGAAGAACTTCATTATAGATCCTCGCGTGAGAGCTGAAGTCACCCTTCTCTCATCGACACCAATGTCGACTGATGCATTTTATGAGGCTTTTTTATCACTCTTGCAAGTACATGGTTTTGTGGCTGTTCAAGCTGGAGAAATCATAAAAATTGTTCCTGACTCAAGCTCTAGACAGTACCCTGGTTACCCGAATCTAGAAGGGGCCGCTAATGATGATATCGTTACTCAAGTTATAAAAATTCAAAATATTAGCGCTGCTCAACTTGTTCCTATTCTCAGACCATTAATTCCTCAATATGGTCATCTGGCTGCACACAGTGGCTCCAATATGCTTATTATTTCTGATAGAGCAAATAATGTGGATCGTATCCTAAATATTATTCAAAGAATTGATCAGTCAGATGACAGTGATATCGAAATAGTAAATTTAAATTACGCATCTGCTGCAGAAATTGTTCGTGTATTAACAGTTTTAGCTAAAGCGCCAAGACCTGATGGCTCAGCCTCTCAAATATCTCTCGTAGCAGATACTCGGACAAATAGTGTTTTGATTGGCGGTGAACAAAATGGTCGCTTAAAAATACGTGCGCTCATTGCTCATCTCGATACATCCCTAGAAGAAGGTGATAGTACAAGAGTTCGTTACCTCAGATACGCAGATGCTGAAGAATTAGCTGGTAAACTACTTCAACACTTCTCTCAACAGAATAGAGGTTCAACCAATAATAGTCTAAGTGGAAGTAATGAAAATATTAATGTGTGGGCTGATAAACAAACAAATGCCATTATCGTAAATGCCCCACCGAAAATGATGCGCTCATTAATGGGTATAGTTGATCAGCTTGATATTCGCCGCCTGCAGGTCCTTGTTGAAGCAATTATAGTTGAGATAGTGGCTGATCGTACATCAGAATTAGGTGTCACATGGGCAACAGATGGCAGTAATAGTGATAATGTTGTTGGAGTGACAAATTTCCCAAGCATGGGTTCAGGCGTTGTGCAATTAGCCGCAATTAATAACAATAACAATATTAATGTAAACCCAACAGCGCTAATCAATGAAGGTATGTCAATTGGAGTCGGAAAAATTACTAAAGAAGGTACTAGTTTCGCAGCAATTTTGAATGCACTTGAAGGTATTGCGGATACGAATATTATTTCTACCCCTTCCATTGTTACCACTGACAATGAAGAGGCCAGTCTAAATGTTGGTCAAGAAGTACCATTTGTAACGGGGTCTTTTTCAAATACAGGAAGTACTGGTGGCGCTATAAACCCATTTCAAACTATACAAAGAGAGCAAGTTGGAGTTAATCTAACCATCACGCCTCAAATAAATGAAGGTGACTCAATATTACTAAAGATTTCTCAAGAAATTTCTAATATATCTCAATCAGCCACAGGTGCCGTTGATCTAATTACCAATGAACGCACTATTGATACGACAGTCATAGTAGATGATGGTGACATATTGGTACTTGGAGGATTGCTAGAAGATCAACTTCGAGAAAGTAACCAACGAGTTCCTATTTTAGGGAGTATTCCAATTATTGGAACACTATTTAAAAGCAAGAAAACCGCGAAAGTGAAAACGAATCTAATGGTATTTATACGGCCAAAAATTCTAGAGAGTCCAGAACAAGCAACATACGAGACTAATAAAAAATATAATTACATTAGAGACCTGCAAATAGAAGAAAATAAGAATAAGCAATTAAGAAAGTTACGCGGTCAAGATATAATTGGCAATACTGAGATCCCAGTGCTACCTGAGATTGAGAATTAATTAAATATCTCTAAAATGATAATTTATTATGAAAATATCTAACTCATCAGAGGCAATAACTGAAAATCCAAAAAATAATATACAATCTCCAGAATTGACAAAAAAACTACCTTTTTCTTTTGTAAAGAAGCATAAAATTCTCATTAATTCAGTCACCACGAACTCTGTGGAAGTTGTTTATTTTGAGGACGTACCTCTTGAAATAATCTCCGAAACAAGAAGATTCGCAGAACGCCCATTGTCTCTAAAAAAAGTATCAAGTCTGGAATTCGATGAGTTATTACGTAAGAGTTATGAAGAAAATAGTCAGACAAATATACAAATTGCTGAAAATATTAAGGACAATGATGACTTATTAACTGTTGCAAAAGAACTTCCAGAACAGGCCGATCTTCTCGATAGTGATAATGATGCGCCAATAATACGTTTTATCAATGCAATACTAACTGAGGCGCTTAAAAATAAAGCTTCAGATATCCATATCGAACCTTTTGAAAGTCGGCTCGTTGTAAGATTCAGAATAGATGGGATGTTAAACGAGATACTTGAAACAAGAAGAGCGATAACCCCTCTTATCATTTCACGTATTAAAGTTATGGCAAAGCTAGATATCGCGGAGAAACGATTACCTCAGGATGGTCGAATAACATTAAAAATTGCCGGCCGATCAGTCGATGTGAGAGTCTCGACAATACCTTCAGGTTTTGGTGAGAGGATAGTAATGCGACTTCTTGATAAACAAGCGGGAAGATTGGATTTATCTTCACTGGGTATGGAATTGGAATTAATGAATAAAATCGACAAATTAATTCACCGGCCACATGGGATAATACTTGTAACAGGACCGACTGGCTCAGGAAAAACAACTACACTCTATGCTGCGCTTGAGAGAATAAACAATAACACTCGGAATATTATGACAGTTGAAGATCCAATAGAGTATTTGATTGATGGAATTGGACAAACCCAAGTGAATAAAAAAATATCAATGACTTTCGCAAAAGGCTTAAGAGCAATACTTCGACAAGACCCTGATGTCGTAATGATAGGTGAAATCCGAGATTTAGAAACAGCAGAAATTGCTATACAAGCTAGTTTGACAGGTCAC
>MDTG01262036.1_pt1 | contig 34730 bp, 38 predicted proteins | sample 811421 | NCBI WGS metagenome assembly MDTG01 (sample SAMN05326645, study PRJNA326480) | marine metagenome | isolation source: seawater | place: Pacific Ocean: South East | collected 2011
CTTCGGGTATTCCATAAGCCATTTGATATCCAAACAAAAAGAATATAATTGAACATATCGCAAACTTACCTATGTTTTTGGCCGCAATAGTAGAAACACTCTTATTTGTTACTAAACCACTTTCTAACATACAGAATCCCGCAGCCATAAAAGCAACTAGAACTCCTCCAATGTAGAAAGCTAATGAATTAAAAATATACTGACCTTCAGCTGAAACTACGGTTTCTGCAAAAGAATATGCTGGAATACTACAAACTGTAATTATTACAGCAATGATTTTAATTAATTTAAACATAATTACTCCTTGTTAAATTTCTTATAGCGAATTTAATTGAGTAGAGAATTGAAATGATGAAATCTTAGGTATGCAGTTTTTGCAAGTAGTTTAGCCCTTAATTATTATTTAAATAATTAAGGGCTAATAATGTTATTTGTTAAACATTTCTTTTAAACTTTTAGCTGGTAAAAATTTTACTTTTTGTGATGCAGCTATTTGGATTGACTCACCAGTCCTGGGATTTCTACCTACTCTAGCTTTTCTTTTAGCAACTTTGTAAGTACCAAATCCAGCTATTTTAACTGTGTCGTCATTTTTAAGAGCGTCCAAGATTATTGTAGTAATTGAGTCAAAAGTTCTTTCTGCGTCAGCCTTACTTTGACCCAATGTGGACGATATCTTAGCTACTAGTTGTTTTTTATTCATTTATGCCCCTTTATAGTTAATTCTAATCTCAACAAAAACGCAGGAAAATCAACAATATTTTTAGTATATAATTCAAATATTAACACTAAATATAGTATCAAAAAAACGTTGATTTTACTGACTTTTTTAGGTCCTAAAACCCGCTTAAAATAAGCCTAAATCTTTCAAGTCATTAATTGTCGTGAAAAACATTAGAGAAAGCAACAAAAATAACCCGATTCGAAAAAAACCCTCTTGGGTTCGTTGCGATAATGGCCTTCCTAAAATTTTTTCGAATAAATAAAACATTAAATGTCCTCCATCAAGCAAAGGTATTGGAAATAAGTTTATTAATCCTAAACTAATTGAAATGTAAGCCATAATGCTGAGAAAAGCCAAAAATCCTAATTGGCTGACTTGACCTGTAATTTTTGCGATTCTAATAGGTCCTCCAAGTTGAGAAGTATCTCCTTTGCCCTTAAACATTGAGCCGACAAATAATAATGTTGTTTTTGTTACAAACCATGTTTCTTTAGTTGCATAATATACTGCTGTAGCTGGACCAAGTCGTTCTCTTTTAATTTCGTCATTTAATGGGGATATCTGTACACCAATAATTTTCTGTTTTACCTTATTACCTAGATTGTCTTCTCCATCTATAATTTTCGGTTTTATACGAAAATTAATTTCTTCTGTATTTCTGAGAATAACAAGGCTAATATTTTCTTTGGTTGATGAATTAATAAGCTTAGGAACTTCCATTACGCTTTCAACTTTTTGATTGTTAATTGAAATTATTACGTCATTTGTTTTTAATCCCGCTACATAGGCAGGACTATCTAATTGCACGTTTGAAATTTTAGCTGGTGTAAAATCTTTTCCCACAAAAATAAAAATCAATGAGAATATAAGAATTGCCAATAAGTAATTCGCTAGAGGGCCCCCAAAGACAATTAAAGATCTTTGATATAATGGCTTTAATGTAAAAAGTTTTTTTTGATCTTCCGTGCTATATTTTTTTAATATCTCATTTTGTTCAGATTGACTAAATACGTTTCTGTCTCCAAAAAATTTAACATACCCACCCAAAGGTATTAAACAAAATTTCCATCTTGTGCCATTTTTATCGTTTATTCCAAATAATTCCTTACCAAAGCCGATTGAAAAATCAGTTACACCAACATTATATCTTCTTGCAAAATAATAATGGCCATACTCATGGACAAAAACTACTATAGTTAATAAAACAATAAACGGTATTAAAAAGTTTAAAAATTCCATTCTCTAACCTTACTAAACAAAAAATTTCTAAAGGCAATAAGCCTCGCGTTATTTCTTAAAGACGCAGGATAAACAAAATGTGTTTCTGTTGGTTTACCTGGTTCATTTGGTAAAACTTTTGTTATTCCATTTATATTATGAGCGATATAATCTGGTAAAGCGGCCAAACCAACTCCACTTTGTACAGCCAATAACAGGCCATAGACGCTGTTAACCTTCATTAAAGATTTCCTTTTTTTTCCTTCTTTTGCTCCAACTTTCAAAACCCAATCAGGATTGTAAACTGGAGATGGAGCCCCTTTCCCGTAAGTAATAAACTTATGTTTATCTAAATCTTTTAAAGTTTTCGGGTAACCATTTTTTTCTAAATAATCATTTGATCCATAAATGTGATAATTAAAATCAACAAATTTTTTTTGAATTAAATTTAATTGCTTAGGACGTCTCATTCTTATTGCTACATCAGCCTGACGGGTAGCTAAATCAAGTTCTTTGTCGTCAAATATTAATTCTATCTCTATTTCTGGATGAAGATCCATAAATTCTTTAATTCTAGGCGTAAGCCACGTTGTGCCAAAACTTACCACTGTAGTCACTGTAAGTTTTCCATCTAATTTATCTTTATGTCCAATAAGATGAGACTCTACATCCTTCAATTTCGTAATTACCTCATGAGCAGACTTAAATAAATATTCACCATTTTCCGTAAGCACAAGTCCTCTTGCATGGCGTTCAAAAAGCTTTATTTTTAAATCGTTTTCTAGTGATTGTATTTGTCTGCTTATTGCTGATTGGCTTAAATTTAAAATTGTAGAAGCTTTTGTAAAACTACTGGCCTCAGCCACTGTATGAAATATCTTTAATTTATCCCAGTCCATATTTTGAACAAAAATTAACTATTTGGATTTACTATTGCTCTACCAAAAAATTCGCCTTTCAATAGTTTTGGATAGGTATTTAGGAGATCATCAAATGTTAATTCTTTAGTGAAAGACTGAACTTTATTAAAGTCAATTAATTTTGCAGCCTCATTCCAAATAAATTCTCTTCTTTTAATTGAAGTTCCAGAGGAGTCTATTCCCCAAAGCTTAACGCCTCTTATAATAAAAGGCATCACTGTTGTGTTTATCTTTATACCACCTGCATTACCACAAGCTGCAACTATTCCTCCAGGTTTTGTTTGTGCAAAAATCTTTGTAAGGGCTGGACCTCCAACTGTATCAACAACACCATCCCAGATACCTTTTTCTAGTAATTTGCTTTCACCTTCAAAATCTTTTCTATCCAGTATATTTTTTGCTCCCAAATCTTTTAGATAGTCATTTTTATCTTTTTTTCCCGTGACTGCATGAACGTCATAACCCATTTTTGATAAAATCATAACGGCTATACTTCCTACTCCACCCGTTGCACCTGTGACTAAAACATCTTTTACTTTTGAACCTAACAGTAGTTCTTCCTTAGCCTTAACTGCAAAAGAACAAAGTAAAGCCGTGAAACCTGCTGTTCCAAGCATCATAGATTTTTTACTGTCTAAATTATTAGGAATTTTAATAATAAAGTTTGAGTCCACTTTTGCGTATTGTGAAAATCCCCCAAAATAAGCTTCACCTACTCTAAATCCCGTCAGGATCACATTATCTCCTTTTTTAAAATTGTCGCTTCCGCTCTCAACAACTGATCCTGAAAAGTCTATACCTGGTACAAATGGAAATTTCCTAACAATTTTACCTCCATTATGAAGAATCATTGCATCTTTATAGTTTAAACTTGAATAGTCAACTTTGACTAATACATTTCCGTCTTTCAAATCATTTGTACTTAATTGTTTAATTGATCTGGAAAATTTTTCATTTTGGTTATCAATTACTAGCGCTTTAAATTTTTCTGGCATTTACTTCGCAATATATCTTAAGTATCTATTTTGTATCGCTAGATCTTCTTTAAAAACTCCTAAATAATAGTTTGTAACAGTAGTAGCTCTTTCTTTTTTGATACCTCTCATTGTCATGCACTGATGAGCTGCATCTATGGTAACTGCAACTCCCTTTGCCTCAAGACCGTCCATCAAAGTTTTAGCAATTTGCATATTTAATCTCTCTTGTGTTTGAAGTCTTTTTGAAAATACTTCGACAGTCCTTGCTAGCTTACTAAGGCCAACAATTTTTTTACTTGGTATGTATGCAATATGAACTACTCCTATAATTGGTGCCATGTGATGTTCACAATGACTTTCTAATGAAATATTCTTTTCAACAACCATGTCATCGTATCCTGCGACGTCTCCAAAAGTTTTTTGTAAGATTTTTTTTGCATCTTTGTTATATCCGCTAAAATATTCTTTAAAAGCTTTGGCCACTCTTTTGGGTGTTTCACGTAGGCCTTCTCTGTCCGGGTTTTCCCCGATCCATTTTAATATAGTTTTGAAGGCTTCCTCAGCCTCTGTATCAGATATATTTACCTTGTTATTTTGGTTTTTTTCTAAATCTTTTACTAATTTCATAATGGATCACATTATTATAGGACATATTTAGTTAATGCAAATTGCTATTTTGCCTTTTTTTCATTAATTTAAGGGTATGTTCAAAAAAAGAGAAAGTATTTTTGAGGTTGAAGAAGGTAAATTTTTATCACCTAAATTTGATGATAATGGTTTAATTCCTGTAATTACAACTGACTATGAAAATGGTGAAGTTTTAATGCATGGTTATATGAATGAAGAGGCACTTAAAAAAACTATTCAAACTAAAGAAGCGCACTACTGGAGTAGATCGAGAAACGAAATTTGGCATAAGGGTAAAACTAGCGGTTTTATTCAAAAAATAATTGAATTAAAAATTGACGATGATCAAGATACAATATGGATTTCTGTAAACATCGGTAACGGAGCTAGTTGCCATGTTGGGTATAAATCATGTTTTTATAGATCGGTCCCATTGGAAAAAAATGAAAATTTAGAAAAAATTGAGATGAAGTTTACTGAAAAAAAGAAAAAATTTGATCCGAAAAAAGTTTATAAAAATCAACCCAATCCAACAAAATTATAATGACGAGACAAAAAAATGTTTTAGGTGAAGATCTTGAAGATTGTTCAAGAGATCCATTAACCGGATGGCACAGAGATGGGTGTTGCAATACAGATAATAACGATCATGGATATCATACGGTTTGTGCAAAAGTGACAGATAAATTCTTAAATTGGTCTAAAGAAGCTGGGAACGATTTAATAACGCCAAAAAAAGAGTTCGGGTTTCCTGGATTAAAAAATGGGGATAGCTGGTGCGTTTGTGCATCTTGGTATGCAAGATCATTAGATGAGGGTGTCGCATGTCCCATTTATTTAAAAAAAACAAATATTAAGACTTTAGATATTATATCATTAAAAAAATTAAAAAAACACGCTATAGATTTATCTTGACTAAAATTAAAATAGAAGAAACCAATAATGTTTGTGAAGATTGTCTTAAAGAAGATGTTTCAGTTACTGAAAACTTAATAATGCATGGTTTCAAAATTTGCAATAGTTGTAAAATATCAAAAACAATTTTTCCAGTTTAACTATGATGTTAAATTAAATATTAAGATAATAAATACTACCACACTTAAAATTTGAATAAGATAAGAGGCCATAATAACTCCAAGACTTTTCCACAAACTCTTAAATTTATAAATCTCTCTTATACCAACGACCTGACAAGCTATTACCCAAATAAATGATCCCCAGCTAGTAACAAGAATAAATTTTGGTGATATTAAAATTAATAGCTTTAAGAGTTCAGGCAAATATGAAAATGCTATAATGGCGTAACATTTAATCTTTGGTGTATTTTTTTCTGGAAAAATTTTTGTAGACATAAAATAAATTATATTTGCCAGAAAATACCAATTAACAAAGATCCATACACCAACCAAAAAAAACACAGGTATTTTTATTTCTAGTTCATTAAAAAAATAAGACTTATATATAAAAGATGTCGCTAATGATATTAAAATTATCAATAGAAATGATGTTTTGAAGTTATTTTTGTCAGTCTCCAAAAGCTTATAGGTTTTTGGTTCAAGTTTTAAAACTCCAATTATTTTATTTTTAATATTTGTTTTCATTTTGAGCTAAAAGGTTTTAATAATCTGATTATTCTTTTATGTAAAGTTAAGTTTGCTGATGCAAGAATTTTTCCACCATTTTCTGCAGATTGATCTTCCCATGTTGTAACAATACCACCAGAATTTTCAATAATGGGAATAAGGGGTAGAATATCATACGGCTTTAAACCCGCCTCGACAACAGCATCAACTTTTCCCTCTGCTAGTAGGCAATAATTAAGAGCATCATAACTTGCTAATCTAAATGACCAACCAAATTTTTTAATTATTTTTTGTTGTTTCTTGTGACTTATTGTTCCGTGAAAATTCCCAATAATTTTAGTTTTTTTTAAATTAAAAGTTTTTGATGTTTTTAATTGAATTTTTTTATTATTTGTTACTACAAATGATTTTTTTTCATTATTTACGTAGTATTTATTTAGATCAGGAAAATTAGCTAATCCAAATAAAGAACGGTTTAATTCAGAAAAACTTACTAAATTTGACCAGGTTGGTGAGCCAATTATAAAAGCTTTAGTGCCATCGATTGGGTCAATTGACCATTTGTTTAATACATCTTTTTTTAAATCTTTGAACTCCTCTCCTATAATTGAGTGATTTGAAAAGTTTTTACTTATTTCTTGCCTAATAAATCTTTCAAAAATTTTATCTAAATTTGTTACCGGATCAAATTTTTTATTATGCTTAGATTTATTCTTAATTAAAAGTTTTACGTTTGATCTTTTTTTATAAAAAATATTTAATTTTTTTGCAAGTTTTTCTATGAATTTAATTATTCTTTTATATTTCATGTTGTTAGATTAATTAAGAATGAATATTGTAAAATTTAATACAAAAGCAAAGCTCGACCACAATAAATAAGGGACCATTAATAAAAACGAAAACTTATTCAATTCATAATACTTTTTCATTAATAAAATTATAAAAAATAAAATTATAAATAAATCAATTAATGCTAAAAGTATATTGTGTAAGCCAAAAAAAATTAAACTCCAAAGGCCATTGAATATGAGATGGATGTAATAAATGTTTAAAATTTTTCTGTTTTTAAAATTAACCCATATATGCCAAGCGGCTATAGCCATTAAGATATAAAGTGATGTCCAAACTGGTGCAAAAACCCAGTCAGGAGGGCCAAATGTTGGTAATTTAATTGTTGAATACCAGGGTTCTTTTGAAGAACTAGTTATTATACCCCCTATTCCGGACGCTAAAAATGTTACGGATAAAATTATTATAAGAGATAAATATTTATTTTTCACAATTTAAGATATAACTAATTTATGTCAGAAAATCAGAAAAAAGTTTGGATTACAGGTGCTAGTAGTGGAATAGGTAAGGCCTTAGCTGAAAAATACGCTAAAGAAGGTTGGAAAGTGGCAATCTCTGCCAGAAGAAAAAACCTCCTAGATCAATTATCTGAGAATGAAAATATTTATTCATATCCGCTGGATGTTACAAACTCAAAAGAAATTGATGAAACTTTTAAAAAAATTCTGCAAGATTTTAATAATTTAGATCTTTGCATCTTTAGTTCTGGGATTTACGAAAGAAAATTAGAAAAAGAGATAAACGTGTCTAGCATAAGAAATACTATTGAGATAAATTTTATAGGAACAGTTAACTCTGTGAAAAGTGTTGAAAGTTATTTTAAACAAAAAAAGGATGGTCAGATTGCTATAGTTTCTTCTCCGGTCGGTTACAGAGGTTTACCTAAGTCAACAGGTTATTCACCTTCTAAGGCAGCACTGAATAATTTTACCCAAGGTATATATTTTGACTTTAAAAAATTCAATGTGGGCGTTAGCTTAATATCTCCGGGCTTTATAAAGACACAATTAACTGATAAAAATGACTTTCATATGCCATTCCTCAAATCGACAGACTATGCCGCAGAAAAAATTTTCAAAGGTTTAAAAAATAAAGATTTTGAAATTATTTTCCCATTGCCGATTGCAATTATGTATAGAATATTCAATATACTTCCTAATAGTCTCTATAATTTTCTGATTGGTAAATTAGTAAATAGATAACTTATTTTACAAACTCTTTTATTCTTTCTATTGTAGTTTTTTCAGGTCCATCGTACTTAATTTTATATGAATTAGACTTAGTTAGTACTTCGACACCCTTTGTAAAAATAAAAATAAAAAATACTAGAAAAAAAACTGCAAAAATTTTTGCAGGATTGTAATTCCCAGTCTCAAAAACACTCTTTTTTTCTTTATTTGCTTTATGAAAAAATTTAAATGTTATATAAACAGCAATTATTAGTCCAATATGAGCCATAACAACTCCAGCCCAACCCCAAATAAAAGTGGTTAAGCTAAATACATAAAGACTAAACACTGTTGACCAAATAAAAGATAAAACGATCAATATTTGTAACCTTACCGATTTAGGAAGACTTCTTAAATCTGATTTAGAGTCGTCAAACATTATATTTGCACTGTCTATCATCCAATTTCTTAATTTTTCCATCATAAATAATCTAATCTATCTTTTTTCAAACATAACAGTTAATTCTGCAACTTTAAATCCGAATTTTTTCATTGTAGCTCTATTAATTGCAATTTTTTCATCCTGTTTGAAGATCCAATCATCAAACGTAATCTTTATATTTTTACCTTTAACTGGTACTAAAAGAACATATTCAAACTTGAATGCGGGGCCATAAGAATAGCCTTTTGCTAAACCAACAACGTCTGATGCAGTGCCTTCATAGTTGTGCTCATCAATTTTTTTGATAGTCCATTGCCTAGTTTGTTTTTCTCCATCACTCCAATCAAATCTTTCGTCTAAAATTAATTGAGTACCATCCCACTTGCCATTCAAATCAGCTTTGAATTGTCTCATTACTTTCCCAGATCTATTTTGTAAAACTCCCCAAGCCTTTACTTCTCCTGATAAAAATTCTTCAATTATTAATCTAGGTTTTTGATCTTTGAAATCTGTTGGTTTCATATTGTTAGCACATCCTGTTAAAAAAATTATTGCAAAAATTCCTAATAATCTTTTCATAATAATTATCTATTTGACATTGAAAATTGAATCAAGTCTATATTTTTTGATTTAAAGCCCGCCTCACAATAAGATAGATAAAATTCCCAAATTTTCCTAAAGGAGTGATCGAATCCAAGAAGTTTAATTTTATCCCAGGAATTAATGAAATTATCTCTCCAAATTGAGAGTGTTTTTGCGTAGTGTTCCGGATAGGAATTTATTTTTTCTAAATTAAGTTCATTTTTTTTTGTTAAATCTTTTATTTGACTTAGTGAAGGTAGAAAACCTCCTGGGAATATATATTTTTGAATAAAATCCTCATTATTTCTATATCTGTCAAACAACTCATCTTTGATTGTTATACCTTGTACAGCAGCTAATCCGTTATGTTTTAATGATTTCTTTATTGTTTTAAAATATAAATCTAAATATTTTTCACCAACAGCCTCTATCATTTCAATTGAGGCAACTTTATTATACTTATTTTTAAGATCTCTGTAATCTAAAAATTTTACATTGACTTTGTTATTCAAGCCAGAATCGTAAATTCTTTTTTTTGCATATTCGAATTGTTTTTTTGAAATAGTAATACAATCAACCTTAACGTCATATTTTTTTGCTATATACTCTGAAAATCCTCCCCATCCACAACCTATCTCCAAAATATTTTCACCATTTTTAATATTTAATAAATCAATTAGTTTCTGATATTTATTTTTTTGTGCCGTTTCTAGATCATCATTTTTATTTTCATAAATTGCACTTGAATATGTTAATGTCTTATCAAGCCAAGTTGAGAAAAATTCATTTCCTAAATCGTAATGAGTTGAAATATACTCAATGCTTTTTGTTTTAGTATTTGAAGCAAAAGCGTATTTAAAAAAATTTTTCATAATTTGTAGTTTAAAAACACCTGAAAAAGAATAAATTAATTTAATATTTCTAGCAGAAAGTTCAATAAGACTTGTTAAATTTGAGGTGTAAAAGTCTTTTTTTATAAAAGCTTCAGCAAGTGCTGAGCTCCCTCCCATTATCAATTTTGTAAAAAATTTTGGATTATTAATTTGTATATCTGCTTTTAATTCTTTTTTTAAATCACCAAATTGATAAACTTTTCCATCATAATTTTCCAACTTGAGACTCCCGTTCTCTAAAGTTTTTAATTTACTTAAAATAAATTTTTCAGAAAACTTGTTAAAATTCACTTTTCTCCTTCATAACTTAAATTGTTTTTAATTTTTTGGTCCCTACCTCTATATTTTGCACCCTTTTTCCACAATCGTAAAGCCTCAAAATGTATCGCCCCTATGATTTTTAGTGTCATTAAAGGATACTTCATGAAATTTATCAACAGTTGCTTTGATGAAAAATTTTTTTTTTTTCCTTTTTGCATTGCTGTAAGTACTGCACCTTCCTTATCAGATTGTTTTATAAAAACATAAAGATCCTCAGCAGGATTTTTGATTTCAAAATAGTAAGATGTTGCCATATCCATGAATGGTGAAACATAAAACTTTTTATCACATTGCTGAGTAAGATTACTGTTATTCTTAATTTTAAAAATATACGTATGTTGTTCATTAAATGTATTTTTTACTTCATAAAAAATAGCTTCTAATTTATCTTTTTTATAACAATAAAAAATACTTAGGGGGTTAAATACGTACCCAAAAATACGTGGGTAGCACAGAAGTTTTACATTATCGATATCATTTTCTATTTTATATTTTTTTAATACTCTAAAAACCCAATCTTTTACTTTTGTTCCATCTCTTTCACCGTGATCTTTATTATAAAAACTGAAAATATTAAATTTATCGCATGAAAAAATTGGAATTTTTTTTTCTAGAATTTCTAGTTCATCAAGATCGAGTAATAAAGAAAAAATATTATATTTCAGAAAATGCTTAATTGGTTTAAACCTAGAGTGCGATACATGTCCATTATAAATACAAGATTTCATTTAATTTTAAAATGTTTTAGTAAATTTAATGATGATTTTAACCCATCTTCATGGAAGCCGTAACCAAAATAACTCCCACAATACCAGGTGTTTTGCTTACCTTGTAGTTTGCTTAACTCTTTTTGTTTAATAGATGTTTTATGATTAAAGCTTGGATGCGAGAATTTTACTTTTTTTATAATTTTGTCCTTATTGATTTCTTTTATTGGATTCAATGTAAGAAAGTAATTTTCATTTGTTTTTAGATTTTGTAACTTATTTAGCCAGTACGTTACACAAGAACTAGAAGTATCTTTAAAAGATATTGAATTCCAACTAGACCATGCTTTAAAATTTTTAGGCATTAAATTCTGATCTGTATGTAAATAAGCTTCGTTAACCACATACTTAAATTCGCTCAATAAAGATTGCTCTTCTTTTGATGGATTAATAAGTTTTAAAGCTTCATCAGCGTGACAGGCAATAATTACTTTGTCGTAATCTAAATATTCATTTTCTGGACCAATAAAAATTCTGATATTATTCTTATTCCTTAAAATTTTCTTTACATCATAATTTTTGTAAACCTCCCCGCTAATTTTTTCTAATACCTTATTCACGTATGTTCTACTTCTATTTGTGACGGTATACCATTGAGGTCTTTTTTTTAGCTTAAATAAACCATGATTTGAAAAAAAATCGACAAATAATTTAAAAGGAATTTTTTTTGCTTTTTCAAAAGGCATTGACCATATAGCTGCTACCATTGGTATTATGTGATAATTAATAAAAAAATTAGAAAAATTATTTTTTTTTAAATATTCGTCAAGGGTTAGCTTCTGACTAGCTTCGTTAAAATTTTTTGAGACCTTTTTATAAAAAGATATAATTTCAAATATCATTCTTAAAAACTTTATATTAAATAGATTAGTTTTATTCACAAATAAACCTTTTAAACCGCTACCAGAATATTCTATCGAAGTATTACTGATACTCACAGCAAAGGACATATTACTAGGTTCATAATCTACCTCTAACTCTTTAAAAAATTTTATTAAATTCCCATAAGTCAATTCATTAAAAACTATAAATCCGATATCAACCGGAGTAACTTCACCGTTTTTTTTTATTTCGACTGTGTGGGAGTGCCCTCCAAAATGATTATTTTTTTCAAATAAATCGACTTTATGATTTTTTGATAAATAGTAAGCTGCGGATAAACCTGAGATGCCAGACCCAATAACAGCAATCTTCATCGGAAACTAAGCTGCTTCTTCTTTATACTCATCAATAGAAGGACAAGAGCAAACAAGATTTCTATCACCATAAACATTATCGACTCTTGCAACCGGAGCCCAATATTTATTATTTTTTACGTAATCCGTTGGAAACGCAGCTTCTTCTCTTGAATACTTGTGTTCCCAATCATTGGAAGATAATTCAATGTAAGTATGAGGAGAATTTTTCAGTGGATTGTCAATTTTGTCAAACTTTCCTGTCTCCACTAAATTAATTTCTTTTTTAATTTTAATTAATGCATTACAGAACTTATCTATTTCCTCTAAATTTTCACTTTCTGTTGGTTCTATCATTATTGTGCCCGCAACTGGCCAGGACATAGTTGGAGCATGGTAACCAAAATCAATTAACCTTTTAGCTAAATCCTCTTCTGAGATACCTGAGCTTGCTTTAATTGGTCTAATATCAATTATGCATTCATGCGCTACGTTACCATTTTTACCTGTATACAAAACTTTATAGTCTTTAGATAATTTTTTTGAAATATAATTCGCGTTTAGAATTGATATTTGTGATGCTTTTTTGAGACCCTCTGCTCCCATCATTTTAATATACATCCAAGATATAGGAAGAATACTCGAGCTACCCCAAGGAGCGGCAGAAACAGCCCCCATACCATTTTTTGGACCCGACTCTTCTATAACTTTATGCGTTGGCAGAAAATCTGCAAGATGTTTTGCGCAAGCAATAGGACCCATTCCTGGTCCTCCACCACCGTGCGGAATACAAAATGTTTTATGTAAATTGATATGGCAAACATCTGGACCAAATTTTCCTGGTTTCGCGATACCTACTAATGCATTTAAGTTTGCGCCGTCCATGTAAACTTGCCCACCATGTTGATGAATAACATTACAAATTTCTATTATTTTTTCTTCAAATACACCATGGGTAGAGGGATAAGTTACCATCAGAGCAGCCAAATCTTTTGAATATTTTTCAGCTTTGTTTTTTAAATCAATAATGTCCACATTCCCATCTTCATCACAATTTACAACAACTACTTTCATCCCGCACATTTGGGCGCTTGCTGGATTGGTGCCGTGAGCTGAATTTGGAATTAAGCATACGTTTCGATTTTCTTGTTTTTTGTCCTTATGATATTTTCTTATCGTCATCAAACCTGCGTATTCCCCTTGGGCTCCTGAATTTGGCTGTAAAGAAACTGCGTCATATCCAGTAATTTCTTTTAGGTCATTTATTAAATCTGTAAAAAGAATTTTATAACCTTCCATTTGATTTGTTGGTACAAAAGGATGAGGTAGTGAAAATTCTTTCCAAGTTATTGGAATTAGTTCAGCAGTAGCATTTAGTTTCATCGTACAAGAACCTAAAGCAATCATAGACCGATTAAGAGCAATATCACAGTCCTCTAGTTTTTTTAAATATCTCAACATTTCAGTTTCGGAATGATATTTGTTAAAAACTGGATGTGTTAAATACTTCGATGTCCTTAAAAGATTTTTTGGAAGATTGCTTAATTCCACTTTAATTTTTTGATCAATAGTTTTAGAAACTCCAAATATTTTCAATAATAGATTTACATCATCTAGTTTTTTTGCTTCATCGAAAGCTACTGAAATGTTTTCTTCATCGACTTTTCTTAAATTCACATTTTTTTCCAATGCTGTTTGATAAATAGAATTTGTTTTTTCTTTTGTTTTCACGGTAACGGTATCAAAAAAATGATCTGATAAAATTGTGTAACCCCCATTTTTAATCTCATCGGCAAATATTTTTGCTAGTTTGGAAGTTCGATTTGCTATTTTGAGTATTCCGCTAGGCCCGTGGTAAATCGCAAAGGCGGCTGAAATGATTGCCAATAAAGCTTGCGCAGTACAAATATTGCTTGTCGCTTTATCTCTTCTAATATGCTGCTCTCTAGTTTGTAATGAAAGTCTGTATGCTTTTTTTCCGTGGCGATCTTTTGAAACTCCTATAATTCTTCCGGGCATTGATCTTTTAAACTCTTCTTTTGTGGCAAAAAAAGCAGCGTGAGGACCGCCGTAACCCATGGGTATACCAAACCTTTGAGCACTACCTACAGCTATATCGGCTCCAAGCTCTGCTGGAGTTTTCAATCTAGCTAATGCTAATAAATCACATACTAAAATTGCTTTTCCATTTTTTTTATGAATTAGACTAATGCTCTCGCTTGGATCAACAATCTCTCCTAATGTGGCTGGATAAGATAAAACTCCACAAATAAGATCTTCGTTAATTTTTGAAAGTTCTTTTTTTTCATCACCAATAATCAATTCTAAACCGAAAGGTTCAGTTCTAGTTTTGACGAGGTCTATTGTTTGTGGATTGCAACTGCTCGAAATAAATACCTTTTTTGAATTAGTCTTATCTAATCTTTGACATAAACCCACTGCTTCAGCTGTTGCCGTTGCTTCATCTAATAAAGAGGCATTGGCAATATCCATACCTGTAAGATCAATTATTGATTGCTGAAAATTTAATAGCATTTCAAGACGACCTTGGGCTACCTCTGGCTGGTAGGGGGTATACGAAGTATACCATCCTGGATTTTCTAAAATATTTCTTAAAATTACATTAGGTGTTATTGAGTTATAATATCCCATACCAATAAAATTTCTAAAAATTTTATTCTTTTTCGATATAGATTTTAATTTTTTTAATGCATCGTTTTCAGATAATGGTTCATCTATTTTTAAATCTTGTTTAAGTAAAATCTTTTCTGGAACAGTATTGGTCATTAAGTCATCTAGTGAATTGTAACCAACATATTTCAACATTTTCAATTGCTCCTCATCTGATGGTCCAATATGCCTTTGAATAAATTCTTTTGAATTATCGTCAATCATTTAATTTGGGTTCTCCTTACAAAATTTATCATATTCATCTTTAGACATAAGTGAGTCAAATTCACTTTTGTCTTTAATTTTCAATTTAAAAAACCAACTCGCTCCCTCTGGATCTGTGTTTACGCTGCCTGGGTCATCTGCAATAGCTTTATTGCCCTCTGTTATCTCTCCAGAAATAGGAGAGTAAACGTCGCTAGCCGCTTTAGTTGACTCAACCACTGCAGCTTGCCCTTCTTTTTCAACAGATTTACCCGCTTCAGGAACCTCAACGAAAACAATATCTCCAAGCATTTCGGTCGCGTGTTTTGTTATGCCAACAGTAGCTACGTCACCATTCATTGATACCCATTCATGTTTTTTTGAAAATTTTTTTTCACTCATACTTTCTCCTTTTATTTGACATAACTTTTTTTGTAAAATGGAAGTTCTGAAATCTTACCCCCATACTTTTTACCTCTTACTTCAAGCTGAATTGGTGTCCCAATCTTTGAGAATTCTGATTTTACATAACCCATTGCAACTGGTGCGTTCACACTTGGACCAAAAGTTCCACTTGTAACGAATCCTATTTCATTATTGTCTGATGAAAAAATTTTTGTATTTTCCCTAGCTATAACTCTTCCGTCAGGTTTAATACCCACCCTAATTTTTTCACTGCCATTTAATAATAAATTTTTAATTTTTTCCCAACCATTAAAGCCGCCTACTTCTTTTCTTTTTTTGGCAATAGCCCATTTTAAATTTGCTTCTACAGGATTTATTTTTTCGTTTAGATCGTGACCGTACAAACATAAGCCCGCCTCTAATCTTAAAGTATCTCTGGCTCCAAGTCCTATTGGTTTTACATTATTAGAAATTAAAAAATCTATAAGCTTTTCCACTTTATTATTTGATATTGATATTTCAAAGCCATCTTCCCCAGTGTAACCAGACCTTGTAATATACAAATTTTCGTCTTCGTGACTAAAATTATTTCCAGTCATGAATTTTAAATTTGCGACACCAGGTATAAGTTTTTCTAATATTTCAACTGACTTAGGGCCTTGCAAAGCTATTAAAGACAAGTCGTTATCAAGTAAATGTTTATGATTTTTTTCCAGGAAACGTGATATCTGTTTTATGTCGTTATCTTTACATGCCGCATTTAATATTATACAAAATCCCCCTTGAGTTTTAGTAACAATTAAATCATCTATTATTCCCCCGTCATTATTAAGTAAAAAAGAGTATTTTGAATGATTTACTTTCAAAGATTTTAAATCTGCTGGAATAATTTTTTCTAACGCCGCTGTTAAAGTCTCATCGCCTTCCAGAAAAAATTGCCCCATGTGCGAAACATCGAAAAAACCAGCATGGGTTCTTGTTGAAATATGTTCCTTTACAATACCGTCTTTATATTGGATGGGCATTTCGTAACCTGCGAACGGAACAAACTTTGCTCCCAAATTTTTATGGTAATTGTATAAAGCTGTTTTTTGTGTTTCCATAATAACTCTTTATTTTACCCCATCTGTCTATATACCTGAGAGATTTACTCCTTCGGTGAGGCAACGCCTGCTTTCCAGAGTTATTATATTAACGGTCCTTTTGCCTGAGAGTTTCCGGGGTGGTTGCTCCTTCGGCGCTAAATTTAATTAGACTCTCCCGTTGCTCGTAAGATCTGATAAAATTTACCAAAAGTCAAACCGAATTATTGGTTACTGAATTATTTTTATCCAATGATTTAGTCAATATTGCCGCTATAATTATCGCACCTCCAATTAAAACACTTATTGGAGGTACTTCGTTTAAGAAAACCCATACCCACAATGTCCCGCATAAAGACTCGAGTAGCATTAATAATCCGACGGTTACAGCTGGAGTTGTTCTTGAACCAATTGTAATACAGATGAAACCGAATGCTAATTGTGGGACCCCTAACAAAAATCCCATTAACAAGTCATAGTTTGAAAAAATTAAATTGTCAGATAACAAAAATCCATAAATCATACTAAAAATTCCTGAGAAAAAAATTGCTGGAACCATATCTAGCTGAGGATACTTTCTAATTATTATCACTAGAATTGAAAAGTTTATTGGAATTGCTAATGCAACTAGGTTACCAAAAAATGAACCTTGATTAATTGAGTCTCCAACCATAATACCAATACCTATCATAGCCAAAATGATAGACATAAATCCAATTAAAGAAATTTTTTCTTTAAGAAGAAAGTATCCAAAAATGGCTAAAAAAATTGTTTGAGTGCTAATAATAAAAACAACATTAGCAACTGTTGTTTCAGTCATTGAGACTACATAAGAAATGAAACTTAAAGATAAAACAAACCCCCCAACTATACCTGGGGCTCCTGACTCTTTAATCTTACTTAGAGCATTTTTTTTATAAGTTAAAAATAAAAATAGTGATAGTGCTAATAAAAAAAAGAAAGATCTTAAAAACAATATTTGCCAGATATTTGCTTGATCAAATAATCTAATTATTAACCCGCCCCAGCTCAAAAAAAAACCACCCATTAGGCAAAGTATATATCCAGGTATCTTATAAATTAGAGTCATCAAAATCTTTTTAAAATTTTTGGAAAATAAAACTGTAATGTTGCAGATCTAAGTAACATTAAAATCATAAGGGATAACCAAATACCATGGTTTTCGATTAATTCAAATAAATATAAAGATAAAGGTATATAGATCAAAACAGATACTATCATTGCATTGCGCATTTCAGATGTTTGAGATGTCCCAATAAAAATACCATCGAACTGATAGCAAAAGGATGCAATGGGAGGTATAGCTACAATCCAGAAGAGGAAGCTATAGGACAAAAATCTTATTAACTCCAAATCTGTCAATAAATTTACAAAGTTTTTTGCAAAGAGTATGAAGATAAATGAAATAATTATGCTTGTAATAAAACTAATTTCAATTGAATTTTTAACATTCATTAGAAATGTTTTTTTAATTTTCCTTCCTAAAGAAAATCCAACTACTCCCTCAGTTGCATAAGCATAGGCATCTAAAAAAAATGAGGAGATGATTATAAACTGCATTAAAATTGTATTTACCGCCAAATAGTTTTCCCCCAATTTTGCGCTTAAATACTGTATCCAAAGAAAAGAAAATGTAAGCAAAATAGTCCTTATAAAAATATCGAAATTTATATTAAAAAATTTTACAATTTTTTTTCTATTAAATAAATTTTTACTAATTCTAGGAATTATTTTAAATTTTTTAACAATAAAAAAATGAGTATAAAAAATAAAAATTAATATAGATAGATATGCCGCTGTTAACGTTCCTAAAGCCACCCCTGAGATATTTAAATTTAAAGATTTAACAAAATAAATACTGAATAATATATTAAAGAGACAGAATACTGAAACTAAGGAGCTAGAAATTTTTGTTTTTTGAAGTCCTAGAAAAAAACCAGTTAAAACATAGATAGTCAGCTCGGCTGGGGCTGAAAAAACTCTAATTGTTATATATTTATCTACTAAATCTAGAATGTTATTGGATGGTTTAAAAAAATGTATAATTCCACTTATTATCAAAGGTTTTGAAATTATGATGAGAAAAGATAATATCAAAGCTAAGATTATACTTCTTAACAATGAGGAAACCACTTCTCGATAATCTCCTTTGCCTAAAGACTGAGCCACTTGACCTACTGTACCCATTCTCAAAAAACCAAAACTCCAGAAAACCATTGTAATAACTGAAGATGCTACAGCCGTAGCAGCCAAATAACTCTGGTTAGATAGGTGCCCCATTAAAGCTGTATCCACAATAGAAACTAATGGAATAACCAAGTTAGAAATAAAAATAGGTATTGCTAATTTTAATAAATATGCTTTGCTAACATAAGCCGGATATTTTATATTTGACATAATTTTAGGATAAAATATTGTTATTTTCCCAATGATTAGTTATATAAGAAAAATCAAATAATGTTAGAACAATTTGTAATTTCTATTCAGATAATTTTAATTGATATCGTTATGGCGGCTGATAACGCGATCATAATAGGCCTTATAGCTGCAAATTTTGCTCCAGAAAATAAAAAGAAAATTATTGCATGGGGGGTTGCTGGTGCATTTATTTTTAGAATATTTTTTGCATTCGGCACCGATGTTATGCTTGAATACGCTTGGATTAAAATCCTTGGTGGATTGTTGCTATTATGGATAGTAAATAATATTAGACAAGATTTATTTGGTAAAAACAAAGTTAGGTCACCATCAGTTAAATCTAAAGAACCGGTATCTTTTTCAACCGGTGTTTATAGAATTTTAATAGCAGATATAACTTTAAGTTTTGATAATGTTTTAGGCGTCGTAGGAGCCGCAAAAGATTACTATCATCTTATGATAATTGGCTTAATGTTATCTGTATTTTTAGTAGCTACCCTTGCTACATATTTTGCTAATTACATTCAAAATCACAAGTGGTTAGGATATGTTGGGATTTTTGTAATAATAATTGTAGCTATTCAACTAATTGTGGGTGGATTTATTAATATGGAAGTGCTCTCAATTAATGAGAAATACGAGTTTCTATTCAGTATATAAAAAAAAACTCGCCTAATAAATTAGGCGAGTTTTTTAATTTTGTTTAAACACTAATTAGAATGTTTTACCAACTGATACTCTAAGTGCAGAAGTATCTAAATCAGCAGTAATTGTGTTTGTACCTGAAGTCAGCTTAATCGAGTCGTAATCTGTATAAGCGTATTCAGCTTTGTAGTACCAACCGTTTCCTGTCTCATTTTTAATACCAATACCATATTTGACTATGTCTGGTGATGCATCACCGTAAGAAGATCCAGAACCTAAACTTTCCTGTGTCTCTACGTCAACGCTTCCGATACCGCCACTTATGTAAACTCCACCATAAACTGGTAGTTCAGCATAAAAAACTATGTGATCGCTAATCTCAGCTTGAGCACTTTGATCGTTAGTTGTGCTGGTTGCTGTATTAGTACCTGTAACAGAGGTCTCTATGTCTGATCTCTTTTTAGTCTTACTACTTACATCAGTTCCAATTGGAATGTAGTCAATACCTACAGTCAAACCAAAATAGTCAGTGTTGTACTCTGCAAAAACTGAAGGAACGAATGCAAGGTTATCAGCAGATCCTTTTCTTGTATCAGTAGATAGATTTGAGTCGACCTCAGTACCATCCGCCTCTATAGAAGTAATTGAACCTGTAAAACCAATACCGAAACTTCCTGCTTTAGCAGCAGTGATTGATAAAACTAAAAATAAACTAACTAGTAATAGTTTAATTTTATTCATAATTGCCTTTACTTTTAAATTAATATTAATTTACCTAAGGACTATTACACGAAATATTAACAATTTTAAATTTAAAAAAAACTGGACTAGCAGTGAAAATTGCTCAAAAATCAAGCTTTCTTGGGGTTTTTTTGTTGTAAATATGCCACACTATACAATATTAATCCCTAAAAAATACCTTTATTTTTGGACTTTCCTTTATTCTTTAACTTACTCATTATTTCCAAGTTAAGATTCTTTAAATCTCTTGATTTTAAATATTTTAAATTTTGAACAATTTTTAAAAAGTTATTCTTCTCTTTAGTGGTCAAAATTTTTTCAGTTAAAGAATTAAATTTTTCAATATATTGGGATCTTTTAAAAGGCCGTCTTCCACTTGGGTGCGCATCAGCAACTTCAATTTCATCCTCAATTTTTTCCCCATTTTGTAAATAAATTACTACTTTTGCACCAAAGCTTTTTTTATTCGGGTCTGGGTTGTGATATTTTTCTGTCCAAGCAGGATCCTCAAATGTTTCAATTTTACGCCAAAGTTCTACTGTTTTTTTTCTATTTGCCCTCTCTGGTGTATAAGATTTAATATGATGCCAGCTACCATCCTCTAAAGCGACAGCAAAAATATACATTATAGAGTGATCTAAAGTTTCTCGACTAGCTGCGGGGTCCATTTTTTGTGGATCGTTGGCTCCGGTTCCAATTACGTAATGCGTATGATGGCTAGTAAAAATATCAATTTTTTTTATCTCCTGTACATCGTCAATCTTTTTATTGAGACGTCTAGCTAAGTCGATAAGCGCTTGAGATTGATACTCTGCAGAATGTTCTTTTGTGTATGTTTCTAATATCGCTTTTTTTTCCTCATTTTTGTTTGGGAGCGGAATGGTATATTCTTTGTTCGGACCAGATAATACTCTTGCAATAACGCTATCTTCACCCTCGTAAATAGGACTGGGCGCTCCTTCTCCTCTCATACATCTGTCAACTGCTTCAATAGCTAGTTTTCCAGCATGCGCTGGAGCGAAGGCTTTCCAGCTAGAAATTTCTCCCTTTCTAGATTGCCTTGTTGAAATAGTTGTGTGTAAAGCTTGTTGAACTGACTGATATACAGTTTCTGTTTTTAATTTAAGCAAAGTGCCTAACCCTGCAGCAACGCTTGGTCCTAAATGAGCTATATGATCTATTTTATGTTCATGAAGACATATCCCTTTTACCAAATTAACTTGAACTTCATAGCCTGTTAGAATTCCTCGGATCAAATCCATTCCACTTGAATTAGATTGTTGAGCAACAGCTAAAATTGGAGGAATATTGTCACCTGGATGACTATAGTCTGCAGCCAAAAATGTGTCGTGATAGTCTAATTCTCTGACTGCCGTTCCATTTGCCCACGCTGCCCATTCGCAATCTACTTTTACTTTAGGACCTAAACCAAATAATGTTGCGCCATTTTTTCTCGGGTGGGCTAATGCCATTTCTCTTGCAGAAACAACGGGTTTTCTATTAAAAGAAGCTATCGCAACTGAAGCATTATCTATTAATCGATTGATTACCATTTCGATTGAGTCCCCGTTTGGTTTGGACTTATCAGATGCAATCTCTGCAATTTTCCAAGCTAGTTGATCCTCTTTTTTTAAGTCTGATTTTGATGGATGTACTTTGACTTTTATATTTCTCACGATTTAATTTAATATGTTGCGGAGGACAAATTGAAGAATACCCCCGTGTTTATAGTATTCTAATTCATTTTCAGTATCAATTCTTGATAAAAGTTTAATCCTTTTTACTGACCCATCTTGATATTTAATCTCACAATCAATTTTTTCTCGAGGTGAAATTCCTTTTTCTATTCCAACTATAGTTATTAATTCTGATCCTATAATTTTTAATTTTTTTCTATCAAAACCCTCTTCAAATTCTAGTGGCAAAACTCCCATACCAACTAAGTTTGATCTGTGTATTCTCTCAAAGCTTTCGGCAATCACAGCTTTAATGCCTATCAATTTAGTTCCTTTTGCTGCCCAATCTCTTGAGGATCCTGCTCCGTATTCTTTACCAGCGATAACAACTAAATCGGTACCTCTTTTTTTATATTCAATGGAAGCATCATATACACTCATAATCTTTTCCTCTGGATAGATTTTTGTAAAACCTCCCTCTGTGCCTGACGCCATCTCATTTCTTATTCTAATATTTCCAAATGTTCCTCTCATCATAACCTCATGATTTCCTCGTCTTGCACCGTAAGAATTAAAATCTTTTTGTTGTACTTGATGCTTCATAAAATAATCGCCTGTTGGACTATCTTTCTTGATGGTTCCTGCGGGTGATATGTGATCGGTTGTAACGGTATCTCCCAAAATTAGAAGAGGTCTAGCATCTCTAATTGGCTTAAATCCCTCAGGCTTATCTGGTAAATTTTCAAAAAAAGGAGGTTTTTTTACGTAGGTTGAATTTTCTTCCCAGTTATAAATGCTGCTATCTACAGTCTTTATTTCATTCCATTCTTTTGGTCCTTTTGAAACATTTGAATATCTATTTACAAACATATCAGCAGATATTGATGTTAAAATTAAATCCTCAATTTCTTTATTTGTTGGCCAAATATCTTTTAAATAAACATCTTTACCTGATTTATCTTTTCCTATCGGATCCTTATATAAGTCATGTTGCATAGATCCAGCTATAGCGTAAGCAACTACTAAAGGTGGTGATGCGAGATAATTAGCTTTTACATCTGGATTAATTCTACCCTCAAAGTTTCTATTGCCAGATAGAACTGAAACTGCATATAAATTTTCTCTATGAATAGCCTCAGAAATATTCTTATTTAATGGCCCTGAATTGCCTATGCAAGTAGTACAACCGTATCCTACTAAATTAAAACCTAATTCATCCAAATATTTTTTTAACCCCGCTTTCTCTAAATAATCTGTAACAACTTGCGATCCAGGCGCTAAAGAAGTTTTAACCCATGGTTTAACTTTAAGTCCCTTTTGAATAGCTTTTTTTGCTAAAAGACCTGCGCCAATTAAAACGCTAGGATTAGAGGTGTTGGTGCAAGAGGTGATAGCCGCGATAACAATATTTCCATCTTTCAATTTGAAATTTGCATTTTCAACTTTTGCTTCCTTTTCTTTTTTTCGACCAGTATTTTCTTCAAAAACTTTTTTAAATGATGATGATGCTTTATTTAGCAAAACTTTATCTTGAGGTCTTTTAGGACCTGAAATACTTGGTACAACTGTTTTTAAATCTAAAGATATAACATCTGTGAAGACGATTTCGTCATTAGACCAAAGACCTTGTTCTTTTGAATATTTTTCAACCAATTTTATTGTGTTGTTGTCTCTCCCGGAAAATTTTAAATATTTTATTGTTTCATCATCTACAGGAAAAAAACCACACGTTGCACCATATTCAGGTGCCATATTGGCGATAGTTGCTCTATCGGCTAATGATAAATTTTTTAAACCTTTTCCGAAAAATTCAACAAATTTACCCACTACACCTTTTTTTCTCAACATTTCAACTATCGTCAATACTAAATCAGTAGCTGTTGTTCCCTCATTCATTTTTCCATTGATTTCAAAACCTATTACTTCAGGAATCAACATTGAAATTGGTTGGCCTAACATGCCGGCCTCTGCCTCTATGCCTCCAACACCCCAACCCAACACGGATAAACCGTTGACCATTGTTGTATGACTATCTGTTCCAATTAAGGTATCTGGAAAAGCGTAAGTATCGTTTTTACTCTTAAGAGTCCATACTACTTTTGATAAATATTCAAGATTAACTTGGTGGCAAATACCTGTGCCAGGTGGGACTACTCTAAAATTGTTAAAAGCATTTTGACCCCACTTTAAAAAAGAATATCTTTCTCCATTTCTAATAAATTCTCTCTCAACATTTTTGCTAAATGAATTTTTACTTGCGTAATTATCGACCATAACTGAGTGATCAATAACAAGATCAACTGTTGATAAAGGGTTAATCTTATTTGGGTCTTTATTTTTTAATTTAAGCGCATCTCTCATTGCTGCTAAGTCTGCTACTGCAGGAATACCGGTATAGTCTTGAAGCAAAACTCTTGCTGGTCTATAGGCTATCTCGGTTTTAGACGATTTAGATTTCAACCAATCTTTAAGAGCACTAATTTGTTTTTTATCGACTGTCTTATCATCTTCAAACCTTAATAAATTTTCTAAGAGAACCTTAAGCGATTTCGGAAGCTTACTGATATTTTCTAAACCGTTTTTCTCCGCTTTTTTTAAATTAAAAAATTTGAATTTTTTGCCGCTAATTTCAAGCGTATCTAAACATTTAAACGAATCTTTGCTTTTAATTTCCATGACATTATACATAGAACAAAATGACACAAACGATAAGCAAAAAAGACATCATATAATTAAAATTTTTAATAAATTTATCACTTGTGACAAATTTTCTTAAATATTTACCAAGTATGCACCAACTGCTGATAGAAAATACTGCCATCAAAAAATATACAAAAGTTACCACTATCACATCAGTTAAATAATTCTCATTTGTGTCTATAAACATCGACACAGCCGTCATTGCAACAATGATACTTTTCGGGTTAATAAATTGAAATAAAAACATATCTACAAACCTTATAGGACTCTTCAAGTCGTTATTGCTGCTAAAAGTCGAAAAAGCAATTTTATATGCTAGATAAATTAGAAAGATAGAACCTAAGAATTTAATAATGTTTTGAATTACAGGATACTCTTGAAATATAATTATTAATCCAAACTCCATAGATATTAATAGAGTTGTCCAACCAAAGATGACTCCTAGCATAAGTGGAATAGTTTTTTTGAATCCAAAATTAAACCCAGAATATGCTGCAGATATATTATTTGGTCCTGGAGTAAAAGACGTTACAACTCCAAATAAAATTAGTGTAGAAATTTGATTCAACATTAATGAGGTGCTCGAAATTTATTATGACAAGATGAGCAGTTTCCCCACATAAGTTTTTTTTGAATTGCCCTGATATCATTTGCGGTTTCTACTGTACTAGCCAGTTCAATCATATCATCTGAGGCTTTTTTCATTAAGGCGTTAAACTCCTTCTTATTTTCCCAAATTGAGGGTAATGCTTCAGTTTTAAATCCTTCTTTTGAATTTTCTGGAAAATAATCCAAAAGAGATAAATAATTTTTTGATATTTTTTTCATCAAGGGGATAGCTTCATCAAATTTTTCAGATTTCAATAATATAGCTATCTGTTTTGCCGTTTGATAATTTTCACTAAAAAGCGCTTTTCTTCCCTTGATAATCTTTTCTACACTTTGGTCAGCCATTAAATTTGGAGTTAAAATACAAACTATTGTGATAACTAATATTTGGAATTTTTTCATAATTGTTTAATATCAAAATATGAAACTATCTAACAGTTTTAATGAATATGGTCTACTAGCAAAATTGTTTCACTGGTTAACCTTTTTAATCTTAATAATTCAAATTCCTTTTGGTTTTTATCTGGTCGATTTAGAATTTTCAGATAATAGAATTGAGTTGGAAAATATTCATATATTGATTGGTATAAGTATTTTTTATTTGACTGTTTTTAGACTGATTTGGAAGTTATTTAATCAAAATCCTTCTACATCTGTTAATTTTTTTAAAGGGCAATCCATAATTGCCAAAATTAATCATATATTGTTATACCTTAGTATCTTTGCAATAACAATTTCTGGAATTTTTAAAAAACTTTTTATGGGGGAAAAATTAAATTTTTTTATGTTCAAATATGGATTAAAGAATACTAATTTTCAGTTAGCAGATTTATTTTATCAAGTACATATTTACGCGAATTATTTACTTATAGCTTTAATATCTATTCATATCTTAGCTGTGATAGCGCATCATCTTTTATTTAAAGACAAAATTCTGAAAAAGATTACTTAACTCTTTATTTTTTTTAAAATATTTGAAAGTGATTTTTCTAAATTAGAGTAAAAACCCTTTTTTTTAAGTTCCTTAAGCACTCTCATATTTAATCCACCGGGGGTCTGGGACTCCGTCACTAATTTTTTAAAACCAATATTTTTTTTAATAGCAGCGTCTTTGCTTAAAGCCAAAAATAATTCTGAAATATATGAGTTTGCAATATTTCTTTTTAAACCCTTTCTAATCAACCAATTAGCAGTAGAATTATAAATTTCATAATATGCGGCCATTAATGAGGATGTCGACCAAAAATTATAGCTCATATTTTCACTATTTATTTCAAGAACATAACCCAATTTACTAAAAATTTTTCTAGCCTCATTATTTTTTGGTGAAACGATTATTGGACCAAGTCTATTTTCGACAAAAGGTAGCGGTATCGCTTTGCAAATTTTATTGCATTTTGTTAATTTCTTTAGCTCATTATTTTTTATGGTAGATATTAAACTTATTATCTTTTTATTCTTAAAATTAAGCTTAGATAGTATTTTTTTTCCAACATTTGGTGTTACTGATAAAAAGATTATATTAGAATTGTTGATAATATCTTGATTGTTTTTGCAAACTTTTACCTTTGAAAATTTTCGGTTTAGTTTTTTTGCTATATTTATATTCCTATTGGATATATAGATTTTATTGATCTTTAATTTTGATTTAAAGATTCCGTATATGATAGATGATGCAATTTTACCTGTGCCGATAAATCCTAATTTCATTAATTATGCAGAATAACCAAGCTATACCCTTAAATAAAGAAAATTTTACAGAAATTTTCTCACTCAGATTCGGTTTGGTTATTTTAATATCAATACCCGCAGCATTTTTGGCTGATTATTTTAGAATTCCTTTGGCTTGGTTTTTGGGCCCAATGTTAATCACTTCATTAGTGACTCTGTGTGGGGTTAAAACTAAGATGCCGAATTTAGCATTAAGTTTTACCCTGCTTTTTCTGGGGTTATACATTGGTAATTATATTGATAAAAATCTTTTTGCTCAAATTCATCAATGGTTATGGACCTCTTTAATTATGTTGGGTTACATAGTGATAAGTGTATTGCTAGTTTCAAAATACCTGGAGAAATTTTCAGGTTACGATAAAAAGACTTCTATTTTTTCTGCTGCTCCTGGCGCTCTAGGACCTTTGATGATTTTGGCTGAAGATGAAAAGACTGATTTAAGTAGAGTTGCAACTTCACATCTGATTAGATTGATAATAATTATAACAATTTTTCCTTTTATAGTTAATAGTTTTTATGGTTTAGATAACATTAATATTGTTCAAGATAGAATAAATGAGCAAAGCAAAATTGATTTAGTTATTTTAATATTTTCATCGCTATTAATCATATTCATTTTTGATAAATTTAGAGTCCCTGCTGCGCTTCTTTCTGGTACATTGGTAGCTAGTGGATTTTTACAAATAACTGAATTAGCGTCATACAAGATATCTGATGAGGCCGTTAACGTTTGTTTATTAATTTTAGGGTCGTCAGTTGGTTGTAGATTTGCAAATAAAACCTTTAAGGAAATTTCTAATAATGCCCTACATAGTTTTATAGCAACTATAATGCTAGTAATCTTGGGGGTCTTTGCTGCCATAATTGCCGGATTTTTTATAGAAAAAAATTTTTTTACTTTACTGCTCTCCTACTGTCCTGGAGGAATATACGAAGTAGCTGTAATCGCTATTTTTTTTAATTTAGACCCAGAGTTTGTATCGTTTCATCATATCATTCGCTTATTAATGATATTGTTTATTGTTCCCGTAATATTAAGATTTTTGAAAAAAACCTGAATTAAACTATCTTTTTTTTGACATTAATCCTTATTCGATCTATTTTTTGTTATGGCAAATTTTTTAGATTTAATTGGAAGAATTTTTATTTCAGCTTTATTTTTGTTCTCAGCCTACAATAAAATTTTTAATTTAGAGGGATCTATGGGTTGGATGGAAGGCTTTGGAGTGCCTGGTTTTTTAATATACCCGGCAATAGCTGTCGAAATCATTTTGCCTGTGCTTGTGATAATAGGTTATCGAGCAAGGTTCGCCGCAGGCATTCTTGCAATTTTTTGTTTGGTAACTGCTTTTCTTTTTCACTTCGATTTCTCAGATCAATTACAATTTGTGTCTTTTTTAAAAAATATTGGCTTGGCCGGGGGATTTTTATTTATTGTAGCTAATGGAACAAAAGATTGGGCAGTTGGTAGAGAGAAAAAGTATGTCAAGCTATAGTTTTTTAAAAAAACTCTTATAAATTTGCCATCCTACTATCAATAATATCGTCAACATTATTATTAAAGTAAGTGGTCTATCCCAAAGAAAAGTCCATGATCCATCACTTATCAGAAGAGATCTCCTTAAGTTTTCTTCCATTAACCCTCCTAAAACAAACGCAAGAATTAATGGTGGCATTGGAAAATCATATAAACGTAGAATAGTTGCAAATACAGCTATTCCAATCATCATGTAAATATCAAAGTTATTAAATGACATTAGATAAATTCCTGTAACAGAGAAAAACAAAATTAAAGGTATCAAGAATGTTCTTGGTGTCGCTAAAACTCGAGCAATGTAAGGTATAAGTGGCAAATTTAATATAAGAAGTATTACCATACCTATATACATTGACATTATAACAGACCAAAAAATTTCTGGGTTAGTTTGATATAACCTTGGCCCTGGTTGGATACCAAAACCTAATAAAGCTCCAAGCATTACAGCAGTTGTCCCGCTTCCTGGTATACCTAACGTGAGTAACGGTACAAAAGATCCAGAACACGCCGCATTATTTGCAGTCTCTGGTGCTGCCAAACCATTAACGCTACCTTTGCCAAATTTTTGTTTTTCTTCATCATCAACAAAATTTCTTTCCATACCGTAAGCTAAAAAAGAAGCGATTGTAGATCCAGCTCCTGGTAAAACTCCAATAATAAAACCTAAAACTGATGATCTAGGTATGGTGGTAACCATTTTTTTTGTTTCTACTTTATCTAATTTTATTGAACCTAATTCTGACAGTGAAATTTGTTTGGCTACTCTTGTGGGGTCATTAGCTTTAAAAATAATAGTCAAGGCTTCACTCATAGCAAAAGTTGCCATTACAACTAAAACGAAACTTATTCCGTCCGATAAATTCATATTTTGAAAAGTAAATCTTGGAATATCTGAAAGTGTATCTTGACCGACACTTGCTAACATTAACCCAAGCACAACCATCATCATAGCTTTTAAAAAATGTCCTTTGGCTGAAAAAGCTGAAACAGCAGTTAAACCTAAAATCATTAAACCAAAGTAATCTGGTGATCTAAAAGCTAAACTTACTTTTGATAAACTTGGCGCAGCTATTAGTAAAAATATTGCAGCAATCGTGCCGCCTGCAAATGAACTGTAAGCAGCGATTGCTAAAGCCTTTCCGGCTTTACCCTGTTGAGCCATTGGATAACCATCGAATGATGTTGCGACAGTGCCTGGAATACCTGGGGCGTTTATTAAAATTGAGGATGTAGATCCACCAAAGACTGCTCCATAATAAACTCCAGCCATAAGAATTAATCCTGTTGAAGGTTCAAAACCATATGTAATTGGTATCATTAAAGCTATCGCTGTCATTGGTCCAAGGCCTGGTAGCATCCCAATAATTGTTCCAGAAAAACAACCAATCATTACCATCATTAAATTTTTTAATGAGAGTGCAGTTTCCAATCCTATAAGTATTCCATCGATCATCCCATTACCCCTATAAACTGTAAGAATGGATCACGTAGATAAATATTCAGTAAGCCATGAAGAAGGTACATAAATATTGCTACAAAAGGAAAAGATAAAGTGAATATCCAAAACCATTTCCTTTCCCCTAAAACAACATAAGATAAAACCAAAAAAATTGAAGTTGAAAGAAAGTAACCTGCTCTTAAAATTGTTAGTCCATACAGAACCATTAGTATAATTAATAAAATTGTTTTCTTATAATCTAAAACCCTTAAATCTACATTTGAAGGTTTTGTTTCCGGTAAAATGACATAAAGAGCTGAAAATATTAGTCCTGCATACCCTAAATAAATCGGAAATGTTTTTGCATTAAAAGCAGCATTTTCATCGAATGTAAAAACTTGAATTTGGTGAGCTGTGTAAAGATAAAATCCTGAAAAAACAAAAAAGAGCAGTGAAATAATCTTTGAAGGACTTATTTTCACTGCTCTTCCCTTAACTATTTATTTTATTACGCCTAAATTTTTTAACAAACTAGTCATTTCAACTGTTTGTTTCTCTAAAAATTTAACGAATTTTTTGTCTGGATTGTAAATATTAACCCAAGCATTTCTTTTTCTTACTACTTCCCATTCTGGTGTTTTTTGAACATCACCTAACATTTTAGCAATTTTTTTTCTTTCGCTATCACTCATTCCTGGAGGGCCAAAGAAACCTCTCCAATTCACGAAGATCGCGTTTGTACCTTGCTCTTTTAATGTTGGGACGTCTGGAGCATCAGCTACTCTTTTTGGAGCTGTGATACCAAGAATTTTTACTTGATCTCTGGCACCCATAACTTCTCCTAAACCAGTAGAAAGAATTTGCGTTTCACCTGATAACAATCCAGCTAATGCTTTTCCACCTGCATCGTAAGGAATGTAAACTACATCATTTGGATTAGCGCCAGCCTCTTTAAATGCTAATGCACCAATCAAGTGATCCATGCTTCCTCTTACAGATCCACCTGCCATTTTTACTGACTTAGGATTTGCTTTATAGGCAGCAACTACATCTTTCCATGAGTTATACGGAGAATTTTTTGCTGCAACGATTGCACCATAATCTCCTATTACACCGGCTATCGGTACAACATCTCTGTAAGACGTTACCTTAGCAGCATTTTTTTTGCTCACATAACCAGAGTGTCTAGTTATTGATCTTAATACTAATGGAGTTGATTGAACCAAAATTGTGTCTGAAGGTTTTGTATTTATCATATAAGATAAAGCTTTTCCTCCACCACCACCTGACATATTTTCAAATGATGCACTATTTAAAAAACCAGCCTTTGTTAAAGCTTCACCAGTTCCTCTAGCAGTTCCATCCCAACCACCACCAGCTCCACCGCCAATTACAAAATGTAACTTATCAGTTGCAAATGATATATTTGAAATAGATGTTAAAAGAACAGTAGCAAAAACTATGCTGATTAGTTTTTTTATTTTACTAAACATATTTCCCCCTGTTTGTTAATATTATTAATTAAAATGAATCTTATAAGAGGAGTCAATAATAGAATTAAAAATTATTTAAAATTGCAAGCAGTAATCCTGAGAATATTGTAGGTAAAACTAGGTTTTTCTTTGAAATAATAAAAAGGAATATACTAGCTGTGAAAACAATCAACCTTATTGCTAATTCAGAGGCAGACAATACACCAGCTGGAAAAATAATTATACGGCCTAATAGAGCTGCGAGTGTCGAATATGCAACACAATTAAACCAATAAAAAATTTTTGAATTTACACTTACTTTTTTTGATGTAATTGCGCCCATTAAACGAGATACGTAAGTCGCGATAGAGGTAGCTATTATTGCTAAAACGATAAATTCGTTACTTATCATTTTGCTCTCCAATGAAAAAAGCTAATGTACCAGCTATTAATCCAGAAAATAATAAAGACCACTCAGCGGAAATTAGATAAATAGTAGGACCTAAAATTGATCCTAAAATAACTGATAGCTTAATTCTAATATTTTTCATGGCACCTATCATCATACAAAAGAAATAAACTGGGTTAACTATAGCAAGACCAATTAACATATCTTTATTGAGGTAGTCTGCAGAAAAATAACCAATCACTGTCATCAAAATTGCAGTAGACCAGGTACCAGTTCCTATTCCAATCCAGAAATCAATTCGATATTTTTTATCTATTTTTTTGTAAGTATCTTTAGCAATTAACCATGAAGTTACTGCTAAGAAGTGACATGAGAGATAGTATTTCCATTTTGGTTGTGACTTATGTTCTAGAAGTGGAAACAAAGAAACAGTCATTGGGTATAGTCTAAAATTTACTAACCAAACAGCGATGAAAATATTCACAATTGAAGCTCCAACTAACAAGGACTCGGCCATAACAAGTTGGCCTGGTAAAGCATATGTAAAAAAACTTGAGGCTGCACTTTGTTGAATATTAAATCCCGCATCTTTTAACAAAGCACCTAGAGCAATAAAACATGCTGCGAGCGGTATTGCTGGGCTTCTTGTTCCTTTTAGAGATTTTAATCCAAGAAAAAATATTTTCGAATTAATCATCCGCCTAGGAATAATCTTCCCACGTCTGGATTCTTTAAAAGATCATCACCTTTTCCAGCGATAGCAGTCTGTCCTGAAACTAATACGTAGCCTACATCTGCAAACTCTAAACCTTTTTTTGCATTTTGCTCTACAAGAATTATTGTTTTCTTTTCAGCTTTTTGAAGATCATCTAAAATTTCAAAAACCATACTTATATACCTCGGTTCTAGCCCAATCGATGGCTCATCTACTAATAAAACAGAAGGTTTCATTACTAAAGCTCTAGATATTTCTAATAATCTTCTTTCCCCGCCTGATAAAACTTTTGCAGGCTGGTTTCTTCTGTTTCTTAATCTCTCATACTTTTGAAAAATCCTTTCAGCTTCCTCATAAGCTTCGCCCTGTTTATCTTTTATGTAACCTCCCATTAAAAGATTTTCTTCAACTGTCATGTCTGGAAAAACAGAATTGTCCTGTAAAATGTAAGCGATGCCAACTTTGCTTAATTTTTCAGCAGGAGTTAATTTAGTAATTTCATTCCCATCTAATTCAATCTTTCCGTCAAAAATATTTGTAAAACCATATATAGAGTGTAGAATAGTAGATTTTCCAGCTCCATTAGGTCCAATTAAACATAACGATTGAGCTTTACTTACTGTTAAATCAAATTTGTGCAGAATTTCCATTTTTCCATAACCTGCGTTTAATCCTCTAATTGTTAAATGAACATTGTCAGGAGAAAGTTTATTCAACTCTTCTAACCCTGGTGCTTTTCCTAAAACATCATATTGGTTAGCCATTATTGTGCTCCTAAATAAGCATCTACAACTCGCTTATCATTTTTAATTTGATCAGGTGAACCTTCTGCCAACATTTTTCCGTGCGCAAGACAGAATATTTTTTGAGCTAAGCTCATTATAACTCTCATATTATGTTCAATTACTAACAAAGTAATTCCATAATCTTTATTTATTTTTATTAACCTATCTATAATTCCATTTATTAAAGTCGGATTAATTCCTGCTGTTGGCTCGTCTAGTAAAAGCATTTTTGGTTCATTCATTAATGCCATGGCTAATTCTAGTAATTTTTGCTGTCCAAATGATAGATCTCCTGCTCTCAAATTTCTTTTCTGAAAAAGTCCAACAAAGTTTAGAAGGTTTTCTGCCTTTTCAGTTAGCTCAGTCGGCACTTTTGCAAAAATAAATCCTTGGTCGCTGGCTTTATGACTTATAAGCATATTTTCTACACAATTAAGCTTAGAATAAATTCGTGTTTGTTGAAAAGTTCTTAACAAACCAAGTTTTGCTACTGCTGGTACAGGCATTTCAGAAACCTCGGTATTATCAAAAATAATAGATCCTTGATCTATTGGGTGAGTTCCCACAATTGAGTTAAATAAAGTTGTTTTACCAGAACCGTTTGGACCTATTAATCCAACTATTGATCCCTGCTCTACCGACACAGAAATATCTACGTTAGCTTGCACTCCACCAAAAGATTTACTCACATTTTTAACTTCTAAAATACTCATTTTAATTCCACCTGCGCTTTACGATCTTTTTCATCAATCACCTCACCAAATCTTTCAGGATATTTTTCTCTCAACCAACCCATTAATCCCTCAGGGAAATAAATTACAATAACCACAATTAAAACTCCCAGCGCAACGTATTGCCAACCTAAGATTAAAGTCCAAAAACCTTCTTTTAAAAAATGGAATAAAGTTGCTCCTATCACTGGGCCCCATAAGGTTCCTTTGCCACCTAGAATTGCCATCAAGACCATAAATACTCCCATCTCTCTCCCATCAAAAGCAACATCTGTTGAATCAATATACCCGATTAGTCCGCCCATAATTCCTCCAGCTAGTCCAGCAAAAAATGCTGACACCATCCATCCGACAATTTTATATTTCATTGTCTGAATGCCCATTGCCTCAGCTTTATCCTCATTGTCTCTTATTGCATTTAAAATTAATTTGAATCTAGATCCATAAATCCATTTGATAAAAACAAATGTACCGATTAGTAAGACAAAACTTAA
>MDTG01152540.1_pt1 | contig 34729 bp, 26 predicted proteins | sample 811421 | NCBI WGS metagenome assembly MDTG01 (sample SAMN05326645, study PRJNA326480) | marine metagenome | isolation source: seawater | place: Pacific Ocean: South East | collected 2011
CGAGCCGCGAGGCCACGGGGCCCGCCTCGACCAGGTCGACCATGATCACCTCGGGCACGCTGCTGATCGCGAGGTGGCTGGTCTGGTTGGGGCCGATCAGCGAGGGCGCGATCGACTCGTCGAGGAAGCAGCGGATCTCGATCGAGATCCCCGAGCGGCGGGCCGGGTGGATCGCCTTGGCCGCGATCGCGGGCAGGCCGTAGTGGGCCAGCTCGAGGGCGTCCAGGTAGTGCAGCCGCTCGATCACCTTGGGCTCGCCCACGACGCGGGGATCGCCCGTCAGCAGGCCGGGGGTGTCCTTCCAGAGCAAGGCCGGCCCGCCCAGGACCGAGGCCAGGAAGGTCGCCGTCGTGTCGGAGCCGCCGCGCCCGATCGTGGTCAGGCGCCCGCTGGGGTCCTGACCGACGAAGCCCGCGACCACGTAGACCAGGTCCGCCGCGGGGTCGAAGCGCTGCAGGACCTCCTCGCGCGAGCGCGCGAGGATCCGGCCTTCGCCCGGCTCGGCGGTGGTCAGGATCCCGGCCTCGCCGGCGACGAGCACCTGGGCGGGGATCTCCTCCTGCTCGAGGTGCGCGGCCGCCAGGATCACCGAGAGGCGCTCGCCCATGCCGAGCACCCGGTCCCGCGCGGTGGCCGGCACGTCCTCCAGGGCCGCCACGGCGCCCAGGACCCGCTCCAGCTCGTCGAAGCGCTCGTCGAGCAGGGCCTCGGTCCGCTGGCGCCGCTCCTCGGCGAGGGTCTCGCTGACCTCGCGGTGGCGGAGCCGGAGGGGCTCGAGGTCCACGCTCTGGCCCTCGACGGCCTGGGCGAGGAGCCCGAGCAGCTGGTCGGTGATCCCCTTGAGGGCGGAGAGCACGATCACCAGCGGGCGCGGCTGGGCGCGGACGAGCTCGATCATGCGCTCGAGGCCGGCCCGACTCTGGAGGCAGGACCCGCCGAACTTCATCACCTTCATGGGCGGCCAGGTTAGGCAGCTCGGGGCCCGAGCGCTAGCCCTAACGGGTTTATCAGGAACGAGTTGCGGAGAAGGAGCCAACGAGGGCGGCCCGATTGCGTAACTAAGCGCACACCCATCGGCGGCCGAGTGCAAGAAGCGGCGCCGCCCTTACCCAAGAGCATTACCCAAGAGGTTTCCCATGCACCGGGTTACGACCCCCTGCTTCGCCGCCCTCCTGATCGCCGCGGCCGGTATCAGCGCGGCTCAGACCAACGAGAAGGCGCCGGCCGGCGACCTGGCCTGGAGCTTCACCCAGGACGCCAAGGACAGCTACACGGTCTCGTGGGACCTCAAGGTCAAGCAGGGCCTCAGCGGCGCCCAGCCGATGGACCTGGCCACGATCGGCGTCAAGGTGACCTACGTCCTCGACCAGGTCGTGACCAAGGTCGACGGCGACAAGGCCGCGATCAAGGGCACGATCAAGAGCCTCAAGGTCGAGAGCGGCATGGACATGATGGGCATGCCTGGCCCCAAGAACAGCTACGACTCGGACAAGCCCGAGGGCGCCTCGGCGATCATGAGCGCGCTGGGCAAGGCGGTCGGCGGCGAGCTGACCTTCCACATGAGCAAGCAGGGTGAGGTCAGCGAGGTCGCCGGCGGCGACGAGCTGGCTCAGAAGATCCAGGCCGCGGTCCAGGAGGCCGCCATGAAGCAGCGCCAGAACGGCGGCGGCGGCGGCGGCGGCATGGGCCCCATGGGCAACCCCGAGCTGCAGGGCGCCATGCTCGGCAGCATGGCCTTCATGAACGAGTCGATCATGGGCTCGCTGAACCTGCTCCACCACGTCCTCCCGAGCGAGAAGAAGGCTCAGGGCGAGACCTGGAAGATCAAGCAGGGCCTCGAGGTCAACGTCGGCAGCCTGAGCTTCACCGGCGTCTACAAGCACGACGGCTCGGTCAAGGGCAAGACCCGGATCGGCTTCAAGAACGACGGCGACGTCAAGATGGCCAAGAAGGAGGGCGGCATGGGCGGTATGCCCGGCCTGAACCTCGACCTGACCGTCACCAAGAGCGAGCTCAAGGGCCTCGCGACCTTCGGCGAGGGCAAGCTCGTCGACAGCGAGGTCAGCCTCGACGTCTCGACCGAAGGCGAGATGCCCGACATGCTCAAGCAGCGCATGCAGATGATGGGCGGCGGCGTCCCCGAGGGCACCAAGCTCGCGATCGGCTACAAGCTGACCCTGCGCACCAGCCGCAAGGACGCGGCGAGCGGCGGCGGCGAGAAGTTCTAGGTTCGCCCTAAACTCAACAAAACCTAGCGACCCCGGGGCTTTCCCCGGGGTCGCTTCGTGTTTGGGTGCCTCTACTCGTCGTAAGGGCTTGGCATACTCCGGGAAGCGTGTTTGCAGTTCGCCTTTTGTTCCTTTAACGTGAGCCGAACGTCGATAGCCGATTCTTAACTAGCGCGGGGGAGCCCTTGTGAATCTGACCGCTCGTCAGAACCAAATCGTGAAGTACATCTACCGCTACCGGAAGCGGAACGGCATGGCGCCGACGCTGGCGGAGATCGCCGCGGAGCTGGGGATCTCCAAGGTCACCGTCCACGAGCACATCAGCCAGCTCGAGAAGAAGGGCGCGCTCGAGAAGGAGCCCTACCTCAGCCGCTCGACCAAGCTCACCCGCCGCATGATCCGCATGCTCGAGAAGACCTTCGTCGAGCAGTCGCGCTACGTCGGCTACGAGGAGCCCGACTTCGACGAGGACACGGTCGAGGACGAGATCGAGGACGACGAGGCCCCGGCCGAGCACGACCCCAACACCCGCCTGACCCTGCCCCTGGTGGGCGAGATCGCCGCGGGCCGCCCCCTCGAGGCGGTCGAGAGCAACGAGCTGGTCGACGTGGCCGAGGTCTGCCAGGCCCACAAGGCGCACTACATGCTGCGCGTGCGCGGCGACAGCATGATCGAGGACGGGATCTGCGACGGCGACTACGTCCTGGTCGAGAAGCGCCACAACGCCGTCGACGGCGAGACCGTCGTCGCCGTCCTGCCCGGCGAGGAGGCGACCCTCAAGCGCTTCTATCGCCACCGCGGCAAGAAGTTCAAGCTCCAGCCGGCCAACGCCGCGCTCAAGCCGATCATCGTCGACGCGGTCGAAGTCCGCGGCGTCGTCGTCGGCGTGCTGCGCTCCTACTAGGAAGGCGCCAAGTGCCCCTCCGCGTGCGCTGAAAAGCCATCCGCGTGCGTTGACAGGGCCCTGCCCCACCCGTAGAGTTCGGCGCTTACGGAGCGTGGCTCAGCCTGGTAGAGCGCTGCGTTCGGGACGCAGAGGTCGGAGGTTCAAATCCTCTCGCTCCGAAACCCAAGAGGACTCGTCGGTCACCGGCGAGTCCTCTTCCCGTTTAGCGCTTCCCAGGGCGCTCTACCTTTGGACCTACTCCGCGGCTGGCTTCAGGCGGTAGAGCCGCCAGCCTGCTGCATTCGCGTAGACCAGCTCGGCGTAGCGCGGGTCGGTCACGACCTCCTTCACGACCGAGTTGTCGAAGGTCGGGTAGGTGTAGCCGGGCTGGACCACGTAGTCCACGCCATGCTGCTCACGGAGCATCGTGTAGGCGACCGAGGGATCGTCCTCGCGGTAGAGCTCGAGCAGGACCGGATCGAGGTCCACGAGCAGACGCCGCCCCGAGTAGTAGGCGAAGTCGCCCATGCGGAACACGTAGACGCGGGCGTCGGGCGGCGTCGTCGCCCGGACGTAACGGACCATGTCCATGATCGGGTCGGTGCGCCGCTCCCATGGATGGGTGTCGTGGAAAAGCGCCGGGCCGATCATGACCCATTGATACCAGCCGCTCCTGAACAGGAAGGGGGCCAGGAGGATCAGCAGCAAGACGCGCCGGGTCCCTCGCTGGGGCGGGCGTAGCTCAGCGTCCGGCGAACCAGCGGTCATAGGCTCCTGCGCAGAGAAGCGCCGCTGGGTAGGCCAGCAGCGGCATGGTGAACACGAAGTAGCGCGGATTGCGAATGATGAGGTCCGACCCCACCACGAAGGTCAGCCCAAAGAGGGCGACGTAGAAGAGCACCAGATAGCTGGTGACGAATCGCAGGAAGAGGTCCTCGAAGCGCCGCCTCCAGAGCGCGACCACGACGCCTAGCCCTCCCAGCCAAGGAAGGATCCCGAAGTAGGCAGGCTTGGTCAGGGACTGGAAGTAGCCGTTGATGATGCGGTTGCGCTGAGAGGTCAGCCCACGATCCTCCTGGAACCACTTCTTGACCTCGAGCCGCTCGACCTTCCAGATCGGGTTGTCGTCACCGATCGGACGCCCGCGCTCACGGGTGTTCTCGAGGTATTGCTGGCCGCCGATCAGGCAGCCCACCAAGACGACGGCGGTCAGCCGCTGAAGGCGCGTCGACACGGGCTCCCGCGAGAGCAGGAAGAAGGTCGCGCAGAAGAAGGGGAGCACCAGCAGACCGAGCGAGTGCGCCAGCAGGCAGGCTCCCAGCGAGGCTCCCGCCAGGGCGCACCACCGCCGCGAGGGCCGGCGGATCGACATCACTCCGGTGAAGACCGAGAGCAAGAAGCCGAGTGCCAGGAGCGGATCGACGTGGTGCTCGTAGGAGACCAGGTAGGTCAGAAGCGGGCACGCAAAGAGCAGCCCGGCCCCCGCGACTACGGCGAAGGGGCTGTGGCGACGGAGCGACACGGCCAGCAGGCAGAGGCACATCGTGAACGCCCACAGCGGCACGAGCTTGCCCAGGCCGAGCACCGTCGACTGCTCCTGGATCAGGTAGTTCCAGAGGAACATGCTCGCGTAGCCGAGGGGGTGGGTGCTCGGGGTGTAGAAGCCCGTGCCAGGGTCGGCGGCCGAGAAGAGGTAGACCCCGGCGTCTCGGCCCTCGTAGAGGATCCGCGCGATCGAGGCGTACTCCAGCGCGTCGTTGCCGTGGAGCGCGGTCAGCGAGGCCTCGCTGAACTGCTGCCACAGGTTGAACACGATGATCAGCAGGATCATGGGGATCGCGAAGTCGCGCCCTGGGTCCGCGGCGAGGACTCGCTCCCAGCCGCGACGCGCCGCTGCGTGCATGTTGGCGAACACGCGGAAGCGAGTCGCCGCGAGCAAGGCGAAGCAGGCGACTGGGGTCCAGCGGTAGAAGGCGTAGCTGCTCCCCGGCGCGGCGGTGAACAGGAACAGGGTCAGGGTGGCGACCGCGATCGGGCCGAGGGCGAGGCACACGACTGCCAGCTCGAGCGCCTCCTCGGGCGGCTCGTCCTTCCCGCGCGCACCCAGCTTGGGCCAGCAGAGCGCGAGCAGAGCAAGCGGCGCGCCGAGGTAGGTGAACAGCAGCCAGGGCAAGGCCTCTTTCACGCGCTCCACTCATGTTCGTTCACAGGGCGATCCCCAGGCTCTTGCGAGCCAGCAGTCTCAGGTAGACCACGGACAACACGTAGCTGGCTCCGGTCGCCGCCGCGGCGCCCAGGATCCCGTAGGCCGGGATCAGGGCGAAGTTGGCCACGATGTTGGTCAGCACCACCAGGCCCATGAAGCCGGTGTGGAGGCCAGGCCGACCCGCCTGGAGCAGCAGCATGTTGAAGGGTAGGTAGCCGCTGGCCAGTACGATCCCGCCGATCAGGATCGCGAACACGGGGAAGCTGGGGTCGAAGGCCGGGTCGCCGAGGATCTGCAAGAACACCGGATAGAGGGCGACCGCGACCCCGCCGATCACGAAGGAGGCCAAGGCGAAGCCGCGCGAGATCCGCTTGACCCGTCCCTGCAGGCGCTCGTACGCGCCCTCCGCCACGTCCCGAGCGATCAGCGGGTTGACGTTGTTGCGCAGCACGACCGAGAGCTGACTGAAGCCCTCGGCGAGCATCGCGGCCATGCTGTAGAGGCCGACCGCCTTGTCGTCGAGGAAGAGCCCGAGGGTCAGGACGTCGACGCGTGTGTTGAGCTCGACCATGGTCCCGCTGAGGAAGGACTTGAAGCCAAAGTCCACGTGCTCGCGCATCCAAGCGCGCAGACCCGAGACGCCCGCCGGCCGCCAGATCCGCAGCAGGTAGAGCGAGAGCAGGACCGTCAGCGCGACCTCGGCCACCGAGAGGACGACCGCGAGCTCCTCGCCCGGGGCCTTGCGGTGGAGCAGCACCCCGAGGACCGAGAGCATGATCACGTAGCGCCCGGCCTGAGCGATCGCGAAAGCGCGCATATGGCGCAGCCCGTTGAGGACCGAGAGCAGGACCTTGTTGAGGGCGAAGCACCACAGCCCCGGCAGGGCTAGCTTCCAGCCCACGCTCAGGCCCGGGCTCTCGAACACCCGCCCGAAGAGGGGCGCGAGGAGCAGGGAGACCAGGGTCACGGCGCTCGCTACGACGACCACCAGGGCCAGGGCGGAGGTCACGATCCGGCCCCACTCCTGGGGCGACTCGGCGTGCTCGGAGACGTGGCGGAGGGTCGAGTAGTGCAGCCCGAACACTGCCGCCTGGCTGGCCAGGATGTAGAGCGCGAAGACCTGGTTGAACACGCCCAGGGCGTCGGCGCCGGCGAAGCGGCCGATCAGCAGGTTGAGCAGGATCCCGCTCACCCCCATGACGCCGAACGCAAACAGGTTCCAGACGACGTCGCGGCTGAACTTCTTGCGCTCGGAGCTGCTGATCTCCTCGCTCACGAGCCGAAGGGGAGAGCGCTACCCGCGCAGGTCGCGGTTGCTCTCCATGTCGAACATCATCGCGAAGAACGCCGACATGAGCCCCATGGTGACCGAGAACATCAGCACCATGAAGGTGATCTCGGGCACCTGCTTCTGCTGATACCAGAGCATTCCGAAGCGCACGGTGAACACGCTGCTGACCGCGAACATGACGAAGCTCAGCAGGTAGAAGAACACCAGCGGGTGGAAGTCACGAATGATGTACTTCTCCTTGAGCCGCCAGAAGAAGCGGCTCAGGAGGAGCCAGCTGATCGTGAAGAGCACGCGGCGGATCTTGATCCCCGAGCGCTCGCCCACGTTGTAGACCGGCTCCATCGGGATGTCGCACACGCGGAAGTTGTAGACGTTGAGCCGCACCAGCAGGTCGTTGGGCTGCCCGTAGCGCTTGTACATCCGGTCCCAGTCGATCTGCTTGAGCGCGCGCTTGTTGATCGCGGTGTAGCCCGTCTGGCTGTCGGCGATATGCCAGTAACCCGACGCGATCTTGGTCAGCAGCGAGAGGACCGAGTTGCCGAAGTAGCGGACCTTGGGGATCTTGCGATAGGCCTGACCGCTCAGCAGGCGGTTGGCCTTGGAGTAGTCCACGCGCCCTTCGACGACAGGGTCGAGCAGGCGAGGCAGCTCGGCGGGGTCCATTTGCCCGTCGCCCGCCATCACGACCGCGATGTCGATGTCGTTGTCGCGGGCCCACTTGTAGCCGCTCGCGATCGCGCCCCCGACGCCCTGGTTGATCTCGTGGTCGATCAGGACCACCCGGTCGTCGTGCTCCTGGTAGCCGACCACCACGTCGTGGGTGCCGTCCGTGCTGGTGTCGTTGATGATGATGATCTTGTCGACGAAGTCCGGCATGGTCTCGATGACCCGCCCGATCTGAGTCTCCTCGTTGTGGCAGGGGACCACGATCCCGATCCGGTGCTCCCGATAGGTCCGCGGCCCCTTGGCCGCCTGCTCGCCGGCCGTCTCGGCGGGCGTCTCCTCGGCGGGGGAACTCTCGGACGCTTCCGCGGGCTCGGGAGTCGCCTCCTCCTCCGCCGCGGCGGGAGAGGGGGCCTCGCTGGATTGGGTCGTGCTCATCGGACACCGCCTCGAAGGGCTCGTCAGGCGGGCGTCCTGGCCCAAGCCTGCGGGCCGCGAGTCTAGTCCTTCCTCATCTGCGCGCAAGCCAAACCCCTGACTAGGTCTACATTCAGGGGAGGCAGTCGGCAGGTCTTTGCTACCCTCTCCCCCCCGGAAGGACGCGCTGGAGGTGGCCCATGTGCGGGGTGATCGGCGTCGTGGTCGGCGACAAGGCGACCTTCTCCAAGCGCCAGCTCGAGCGCCTGGTTCAAGACCTCTATCTCCTCTCGGAGTCCCGCGGGAAAGAGGCCTCGGGCGTCGCTGTCCACACCCAGGAGGGCATCCGGGTGCACAAGGAGGCGCGCTCGGCGGAGTTTCTGCTCCGCAGCGAGCCCTTCCGTGAGCTGCTCGAGGGTTTCCAGGCGGGCGTGGTCGCCGCCAAGGGCAAGAGCAACGGCGAAGCCGAGCGACGGCGGAGCCCCGCCCTGATTGGGCACACCCGCCTGACCACCAGCGGCGTGCAGGGCATCCCCACCAACAACCAGCCCGTGATCCGCGAGGGGGCGGTGGTCGTCCACAACGGGATCATCGTCAACGTCGACAAGCTCTGGGAAGACCACCCCGACTTCGAGCGCCACACGGGCGTCGACACCGAGATCCTGGTGTGCCTGCTGCGCCACCACTATCAGGAAACGAAGTCCCTCAGCCAGGCGCTCAAGCGCACCATGGAGGAGATCTACGGCACGGCCTCGATCGCGGCCCTCTTCGAGGACCTCGACGACCTCGTCCTCGCCAGCAACACGGGGTCGCTCTACGTGCTCGACGCGGCGGAGCGCGGCGTGTTCCTCTTCGCCTCGGAGCGCACGATCCTCGAGGACGTGCTCGAGCGAGGCTTCGTGCGTCAGGCGATCGGCAAGGCCGAGATCCGTCAGATCAAGCCCGGCAATGGCCTGGTCGTCAGCCTGCGCGACCTGAGCAGCAACGCGGTCGAGTGGGACAAGCCGGAGCCCGCCTCCTTCGCCCTGACCCACCGCGACGCCTCGCTCTCGATCCTCGACACGCGCGACGAGGAGCTGGCCGCCCTCGAGCGGATGCGGCGCTGCACGCGCTGCGTGCTGCCCGAGACCTTCCCTTTCATCGACTACGACGATCAGGGCGTCTGCAACTACTGCCGCTACCACCCCAAGACGACCTACCTCGGCGGCGAGGCCCTCGAGCAGCGGATCGCCCCTTTCCGACGCCGCGACGGCGAGCCGGACTGCCTGATCGCCTTCAGCGGCGGGCGCGACTCGTGCTACTCGCTCCACTACGCGGTCAAGGAGCTGGGCCTCAACCCGATCGTCTACACCTACGACTGGGGCATGGTCAACGATCTGGCGCGCCGCAATCAGGCCCGCCTCTGCGGCAAGCTCGGGATCGAGCAGATCCTGGTCAGCGCCGACATCAAGCGGAAGCGCGAGAACATCGGCATGAACGTGCGGGCCTGGCTGCGCAAGCCGGACCTGGGCACGATCCCCCTCTTCATGGCGGGGGACAAGCAGTTCTTCTACTACGCCAACAAACTCAAGCAGCGGACCGGCCTCAAGCTGACCATGTGGGCCAGCAACCAGCTCGAGCGGACCAACTTCAAGGTCGGCTTCTGCGGGATCCGCTCGGCGAACGACCAGCACCGCATCTATAAGATGACCCTCATGAACAAGATCCGGATGGGCCTCTACTACGCCCGCCGCTTCCTGAGCAACCCGGGTTACATCAACCGCTCACTCTTCGACACCGCCTTCGCCTTCGTCTCCTACTACTTCATCGAGCACGACTACCTCTACTTCTTCGACTACGTGCCTTGGAACGAAGACGAGATCAACGACCTCTTGATCTCGGAGTACGACTGGGAGATCTCGCCTGACACGCCCACCACCTGGCGGATCGGCGACGAGACGGCGGCCTTCTACAACTACATCTACACCACGATCACGGGCTTCTCTGAGAACGACACGTTCCGGAGCAATCAGGTCCGCGAGGGGCTGATCACCCGCGAGCAGGCCCTGAAGCTGGTCGACCTCGAGAACGCCCCCCGCTGGGACTCCATCAAGCGCTACCTCTCGTTGATCAACGTCGACTTCGACAAGGCAATGTCGGTCGTGAACTCGATGCCCAAGCTCTACTCGAGTGGCTCGAGAACCTAGGCAATGCTCCGACAACGGCTTGCCCTGGGTGCCTTCGTCGTGGGCGCCCTCCTCTGCCTGTCGCTCCTGGCATGGGGGCTCAGGGCCCCGCCGCCCTCCCCCTCTGCCCACCCCCCCACTCCTGCACCGACCCTCCCGCTAGACGCGGCCCCGATCCCGCTGGAGTGGACCCCTCGGCCCGCTCCTGTGCCTTGTCAGGTCAACCCGGCTGGCTCAACGCGAGTCCCCTTTACCAGGCTCTCTGGGGTGAACGAGCTCGAGTTCGAGCCCGCGAAGCTCCAGGCCACTCTGCAGCTCGAAGGCGGAGTTCGCTGGGAGCTACCCCCTCGCACGGTGCCACAAGCGCTCTTGAAGCCAGGCGGCAGGCGCCTCGTCGTCCTCCGCCATCTCTTCAGCGGCCGGCTGAGCCTGGTGTCCTGGAAGGACAGACGCACTGCTCCCGTCGAGCTCCCGGAGCACCTGCAGGAGACCATGTTCAAGGCGGGGCACTGCATCAGGGACGAGCTGCTGCTCGTGCTCTACAACGTCCACACCCGTCGCAGCTACCTGCATCGATTCCTCATCGGAGCCGAAGGTCAGCTGCGCTACGACCGCAACTTCGTTTTCGAGCTCTCCTTCAGCGGTCGATACGAGATCACGTCCCCGATTTGGATCGAGAGTTGGCAAGAGACGACCTTCCTCCTCAGCGAGGGCGTGGTCTACCGCTACCGGAACTGGGACCGCCCGGCCTTGGACCGCGTCCCTCTGCCAGCTGGCTCGACCGTGCGAGAGGTCCGTTCGTCTCCCCACGGACCAGCGGCACTCTGCCAAGGTCTCGAGGAAGACCAAACCCGTTTCTTCCGCTACGACCTCGCGTCCCTCGCGATCGAGGACCTGCTCCCCGCAGGCGTTCGAGCCTTTCGACTAGAGCCGCAGGGCAAAGGCTGGTCCTACTCTCTCGCCGACACGAGACCTGCCCTGATCGAGGCCCTGAGGGGTGACCTCAGCCGCCTGCCTTGCGGCGGCTTGAGCACCTTCGGCGTCAACAACTTCGAGGGGCGAGTTGCGTGGGGCCAGACCTACGCGCTCAACGGCCTGATCGACCTCCTCATCGACTGGAGCCCGCGCGCAAGAGAGCTCGATCCACGGCTTCAGTCACTTCGCCAGGATCTCCGACGCCGACTGGACCTCGAGCTCTACCTCCTGGATCGGCTCCTGGAACAAGGACAGCCCCAGCTCTACAGCAAGCGCTACTCGATGAAGCGGGTCCCGGCCCTCTATGCGGTCCAAGGAGGGCGAATCTCCCGGCTCTTCCACCGCTACCTGAGCGAGCTCCCAGATCCCTTGCCCCTTCCCCGGGCACGGGCCTTCATCGCCCAGACTCTAAGCCTCCAAGGCTTCCAGGAGGTCGTAAAGACCGCTGAGGCCGGTGACCCAGACCTCCCCCCCGGCCGGCGCTACCTTGCCTGGCCGCGCGCCAAGAGCGTATTCCCTTACGACGGGTTGAACCTGCCCTTCAACCACCAGAACGATTGGGCCGGAGGAGTAGCAGCGATTTGTTCTGGCGGGCCCCAGCTCGAGGTTGCTCGGGACATCGTTCAGACCTTCCTCGACCTCGAGGGGTTCCACGAACAGCCTCCGCCCGACTTCACCTGGAGCTACAGCTGGGGCCGCTTCCGGCGCGGGTGGGAAGCGAAGGACGAAGTATCGACCCACCGGCCCGAGTATCCCGGGGACCGAGGAGTGGCCCACATCTCCTACCGCAGCATCGACGCCATGGCGACGCTCTCGATCGGGCTGCGCTACCCAGACGCCCTCCCTCCTGAACTGGCAGGCTACTTCTGCAGGGCCATCAGCGCTGGCAAACTCTATCCCTTCGTGGCCGAGGAACTCGCCAAGCATGGGGTCCTGCCCAGGCTCTCGCCCCAGCGCCTCCTCGAGCACTGGAGGATCAGCGCCCCCTGGGAGCTTCAGAACGGTGCCTGGAGCTTCCACTACCTCATGTGGAGCGCCACCCAACCCGAGTGACCAGGCAAGCCAGAGCGACCTGTGCCGTCGCGTAGCGTCGTCTCGGCAAGGCGCAAGGCTCTCTCAAGGAGCCCGAGCCAGGAAACGCCCTTCCCCTACTTGGGCGCCACCGTGATCTCAACCTCGTGAGTCAGCTCAGGAAACTCGAGCCTGTCGAGGAACACCTTCGGGTTCGAGTAGCGCTCGAGGTGGTCCTCTATGTAGCGGTACTCCAGGGTCGGGCGATCGTCAGTATTCAGGTCATACCCCTTCAGATCGCCCGGCGAGAATGCGAGCACCTTCATCGACCTTCGCTCGGGAGGGAGCGGGTCGAAGGGCTCAGCCACGCCCGGGAGGTCGTCGCAGAAGAAGGGAGCCAGCGCACGCGGCAGCTCGATCCGCTTGGGAATCTCGATCGGGGTCTGAGTGAAGAAAATGTGGTAGTAGCCCGGCCAAATCGCCTGCCTGAAGACCTCCAGCCCACTGACGGCGTAGCCCACCATCTGCCGGGTGCAGAAGTAGCCACCCGGCGCGAGCAGATCCGAACAGCTCTGCAAGAACTCGACGGTGAACAGGCTCGATCCGCCGGCGCGCCAGGGCTCGTTGATGCGGTTCTGGATTAGGTCGAAGTGCTCACCGCGCGCAAGCGCCTTCTGCACATAGCGTCGACCGTCCACCTTCAGCATCTTGACCTTGGGGTGACCGTAGATCAGCTTTACTTCGGGGTGAGAGTGCTTTTCAACGCCGTCGAGCACCTCCTGTGAGAGCTCGACGACGACGATCTCTTCGACGAAGTCGTAGTCGATCAGGGCGCGCGGGAGGTAGCCGTGCCCAATTCCAATGACCAGGCAACGCCGGGGACGGAAGTTGGGGTCGAGAGCCATCATCTCGGAGAGATTCCAGCGATAGAGCTCATAGCTCCTGCCCTCCGGCATCCGCTGAATCGCCGAAGCTGACTCGGTTCGGAACATGTCGAGCAGGGTGTAGAAGTCTTCGGTAGGCGCCACGCTGAGAACCCCGGTCTGGCCCTCGATGATCTCAGTGAACTGGTAGTTCCCGTAGCTAAAGCGCTTGTAATAGTCCGAGGGGAGCAGCGCACAACCGAGTGCACAAATCACGACGCTAGCCGCGAGGGGCTTCGGGGACTGCATCGCAGGCAGCGCGAGGTGGATCGCCAGGAAGAGCGCTCCTAGCGATACCCCAGTCGCGCCGATCGTCCCAAGTCGTTCAAAGATCCAGATCGGCGTGACGAAAGCGCCGAAGACGTTGCCGATCGTGAACCAGAACAGCACCTTGCCGAAGGTGGCCCCCGCGTCGTCGATCGAAGGCGTCGCCATTCGCGCCACGCTGGGGAAGAAGCCCGAAAAGAAAAAGACAGGGAGCATCAGGTAGCCCGCCAGGATCAGCCCTCCGAGCGGGGACACCGCATAGCTGGGAGAGCCAAAGTCACGGACCATTGACTCGACGGAGGGTGAGAACACCAGCAGTCCCAAGCGCGCGAACCAAGCGGGCGGAGTTTGGAGCGAGAGCAGAGTCGCGAGGGCCCCGGCGCCGAACAGGCCCAGCAACACCTTGTGCCAATTCTCGACCTCGATGCGGTCCACCAACCAGCCCGCGGCGAGTTGACCCGCCGACATGTGCAGCAGGAAGGCGGTCAGGATCAGGGGAAACACGATCGCGGAGAGCGTCATGTAGTTGAGCAGAATGCGGAAGTAGACCATTTGGAATGACAGGGTCGCGAAGCCAAAGAGCAAACAGGCCCCTGCCCACCGGAGGGCGCGGAGCCGTCCGACCGGCGCGGAGGGCTCTGCCCCTGCTCTGGCAACTGGGTCCTCTTCGGCTGCCCCTGCCGCGGACGCGCCCTCGGACTCCCCCTGGAGCGCAACGGTCTCTTCGAAGCTGGCTCGCTTGACGTAGAACGCGCCCGCGATCAGAAGGTTCAGAGCCCCGGCGAGGAGAGTCGTCCCCGTCAGGCCGAGCACTTCGATGAAGAGCAAACCTGCCAGGAGGGAGCCAGCAGCCGCGCCCAAGACGTTGATCCCGTAGAAGACGCCAATGACACGCCCCCAGTCCTCGATCCGCCCCTTGGTCAGCTCCATGATGATCGGCGAGGTCATGCCCATCAGGAACACCGGCCCGACGAGGACTGCGCAGTTCAGCGCGAAGTCCATGAAGACCGAGTGGGAGCCCATTGTGGCCCACCAACCGTTGACGGACCTCAAGATCGGGATCGACGCGAAGCCGAAGACGCCAATCAGCAGCTCCAGGATTGCATAGGCCAGCCAGAGCTTAGCGCCAACCCGCTTCGTCAGCGCACCACCTGCCAGCGCGCCGAAGCCAAGGCCGATCATGAAGATCGATACGACGAAGGCTGTTGAGATGGTGTCGACCCCGATCTCCTGGGACAACACGCGCTGCCAGACGACCTGATAGGCAAGCGCAGCTCCGCCGGAGAGCAGGAACGCGAGCCCGACTACGGCGTGCTTGGCGGTCCACCTCGGTACAAATTTCTCGAACACTTGATCGACCTGTTCGGCTGGACCCCGCAGGGGCGCGAGGGGGCAGATCTTCTTCAAACCTCGGGGCTTCATCCAGCGCCATCAGCGGCGCAGCCGGTAGACCCGATAGCTGAACTCGCCCTCGCCCGCGAACACCAGCTCGCAGTAGCGCGGGTCGAGGACCAGCGCAGGCAGCGCGGTGTTGTCGAAGGTCGCGTAGGAGTAGGGCGGAGCTACGACGTAGTCGACCCCGTGCGCGCGCAAGAGCCGGTGCGCCTCCGCGAGGTCGCGGGTCCGATAGAAGGGCAACAGCGCCGGGTCGAGGTCGGCCATAACCCGGCGCCGGGCGTAGAAGCCGAAGTGCGACATGGGGTGGGCCAGGATCCGCGCGTCGGCGGGGGTGTTGTCGCGGACCCAGCGGACCGCGTCCATGACGGCGCTCTCGCGCGACCTGCGCAGGGGGTAGTCGCGGTGGAAGAGGGCCGGGCCGAGCTCGGCGAAGCCCTCGCGGAGCGAGACGGGCGCGCTCCAGAGGATCAAGAGCGCGACGAGGAGGGAGCGCGCGCCCGCGCCTCGCTCGCTCACGTCGACGCCTTCGGCCGGGCCGCCCAGGCCTCACAGGACTCCAGCGCCACCGCGCCGCAGAGGGCGAAGAGCGGCAGGGTGAACACGAAGTAGCGGGGGTTTCGCACGATCTGATTCCCCCCCAGGGGGAAGGTCAGCAGGAACACCCCCGCGAAGTAGAGCGCCAGGAAGCACGCCGCCGGTCGGCCTGCGTCGTGCTCCTCGCGCCGCCTCAGCAGGAGCACGACCCCGAGCAAGCCGAGCCAGGGCGCCGGGCCGAAGCGGTCCGGGCGAGACCAAACCTGGAGGTAGGCCAGCACGCGCTGACGAGGGGTGGCGAGCCCGCGCGTTTGGACGAAGTGCTCCTCGGCCGCGATCTCCTCGAGCTCCCAGATCGGGTTGCTGTCGCCGATCGGCCGACCGCGCTCCACGGTATTCTCGGCGTACTGCTGGCCTCCGATCAGGAGCGCGAGCAGCGCGAGCGCGAGCGTCCGCCAGGCCAGCGTCCGCCAGGGATCGCGGCGCCTCAGCCCGACCCAGGTCACGAGCGCCATGGGCAGGGCCAGCAGCCCCAAGGAGTGGACGATCAGGCACAGGCCCAGGGAGACCCCACTCAGGGCCAGCCAGATCCGCGAAGGGCGCGCCGCCGCCCGCCCCAGGCTGATCACGAGGGTCAGGACCGTGAGCCCCAAGAGCGGGTCGACGCTGTAGGCCTGCAGCGTGTGGCGGTAGTAGGTCGTCCCCAGGAGCAAGACCGGCGCGGCGAGCTGAGCCAGGGCGCTCCGGCGTCGCAGCGCGACGACCAGGCCCAGGGCGGTGACACAGGGCGTCCACGCGAAGACCAGCTTGCCGACCCCGACGACGTCGGCGTGCCCCTGGATCAGGTAGCCCCACAGGAAGGTGGCGGGGAAGCCCAAGGGATGAGTCATGGGCGAGAAGTAGCCGCTCTGCGGATCCGCTGCGGAGAAGAGATAGAAGCTCACCTCGCCCCGCTCGAAGATCAGGCGAGCCAGCTGCGCGTATTGGAGGGCGTCGTCGCTGCCGTGCACGACCCCGAACACGGCGGCGCCAGCCAGCTGGAGCGCGAGCAACACGCCGAGCGCGCCGAGGGCCAGGAGGAGCAGGCCACCCCGCGCAGGGTCGAGGCTTCGCAGCCAGCCCCAGCCCAGGATCAGGGCGCGCTGGCCGCAGCGCAGGCGGCGGGGCGTCGGGAAGACCGCCAGGGCGCCCAGGAGCGCCGCGCCCCAGAGGTAGAAGCGCGGGTCGCGTTGAGGCGCGAGGGCGTAGAGCAGGATCGCGAGCCAGGGGAGGAGGAGCGGCGGGAGGACGAGGGCCACGAGGGCCAGCTCGGGGAGCTCGTCTGGGGCTGGACCCGCTCCTGGGTCGGCTCCTGAGCCCGCTCCAGGGTCGGCAGCTGGCGCGCTACGCAGCTGCGCGAGCAACCCGAACAGAGCGAGAGGTGCCAAGACATAGGTGAACAGGAGCCAGGGCAGCGCTTCCTTCATGCTCCCAGCAGTTGTCCACCAATCCTTGGAACCCTATAGTGCGGCGCTCCTCGAGGGACAGCAAGAATACCAGCCGTGACAGCCGAGCAACAGGACGATGCGACGTCGCCGACGCCTCCTGTTGAGGCGAGCGCCGGACCTGGCTCGGAGCTCTCCAACACGTCCTTGCTCGCCGAGGTCCTCGCGCGCTTGCCAGCCGGCGAAGCGGTCACCCACATTCGCCCGAGCGGCGGCCGGCTCGGCCTCGACCTCAAGGAGCTGTGGGACTACCGCGAGCTCGTCTACTTCCTCTTCATGCGCAAGATCAAGGCCGACCACCGCCAGATGGCGCTCGGCCCCCTGTGGCTCATCCTGCGCCCCGTGCTGAGCGCGGTCCTCTACACCCTGATCTTTGGGACCCTCGCCAAGCTGCCCTCGGGCAACCTGCCCTACGCCCTCTACAACTTCTCCGCGGTCGTGCTGTGGACCTTCTTCACGGCCTCGGTCGTGGGGGCCAGTACGAGCCTGCTCGAGAACCGCCAGCTGCTGGGGAAGGTCTACTTCCCGCGCATCGTGATCCCCGTCGTGGCCGTCCTCTCGAGCCTGTTCACCTTCGGGATCTCGTTCGTGATCCTGATCCTGGTCGCGATCGGCTTCGGCTATCCGCCGACCCCGATGCTCCTCCTCGTGCCGATCTACGTGCTCTTGACCGGCCTGATCGCGCTCGGAATCGGCCTGTGGTTCGCGCCCTGGGTCGTCCACTACCGGGACGTGGCCAACCTGCTCGACTACGGGCTCCTGGCCTACATGTATCTCTGCCCGATCGTCTACGCGATCGAGGGCTTCGTCCCCGCCAAGTACGAGACCCTCTACCGGCTCAACCCGATGACCAACGCGATCCAGGGCTTCCGCTGGTGCCTGCTCGGGGAAGGCGACCCCCCGGGCGCGCTGCTCGCGCTCAGCTTCGCGCTCGCGCTGCCCCTCGTGCTGAGCGGAGTGCTCACCTTCCGCCGCGCTGTGCGGAGCATCGTGGACGTCGCATGAGCAAGCGCATCCAGGTCTCCGACCTCGGCAAGCGCTACCGGATCTACCGCAGCGGCCTCCCGCCGACGGGCCTGCTGCAGGCCGCGGGTCGGGCGCTCTTCAGCCCCTTCGACTATCTCCACACCCGCCTGCGCAAGCCGCGCGAAGACGAGCTCCTGTGGGCGCTGCGAGGGGTCTCCTTCTCGGTCGGCGAGGGCGAAGTCCTGGGCGTGATCGGCAAGAACGGCTCCGGCAAGAGCACGCTGCTCAAGCTCCTCTCGCGGATCACCGACCCCACCGAGGGCGAAGCGGTGCTCTCCGGCCGAGTCGGCAGCCTGCTCGAGGTCGGGACGGGCTTTCACCCCGAGCTGACCGGGCGCGAGAACGTCTACCTCAACGGCGCGATCCTCGGCATGCGCAAGCGCGAGATCGACGCCAAGTTCGACGACATCGTCGACTTCGCCGGGTCCACCGTCTCTCGCCTGATCGACACCCCCGTCAAGCGCTACTCGAGCGGCATGCACGTCCGCCTCGGCTTCGCCGTCGCGGCCCACCTCGACCCCGAGGTCCTGCTCGTGGACGAGGTCCTCTCGGTCGGGGACGCCGCCTTCCGCCGCCAATGCGTCGCCAAGATCGAAGAGATTCGCCAGCACGGACGCTCGATCCTCTTCGTCAGCCACAACCTGTCTTCGGTCGTCCAGCTCTGCACGCGGGTCCTCCACCTCGAGCGGGGAGAGGTCGTCAACGAAGGCGACCCTGGCAAGGTGACGCGCGACTACCTGGCCCAGGCCGACGCCCACGCGCCCACCGACCTCGCCGAGCGCACCGACCGCCTCGGCGACCAGCGCTTCCGCTTCACCGGGCTCCGGCTCGAGCTGGCCAACGGCCTCCCGGCGGACGCGATCCCGCTGGGTGAGCCCGCCCGCCTGGTGCTCAGCTACACGAGCACGCCGGGGGCCGCCCTGGACAACGCCTCCTTCCTGCTCGTCGTACGGGAGGGGACCAACGACCAGGAGCTGATCCGCCTCTGGAGCCCCCACCAGCAGGTCGACTTCGGGACCCTCCCTAGTGAGGGGCAGATCGTGATCGAGCTCCCGCGGACCCAGCTCGCGCCGGGGAGCTACGACGTCGACCTGCACGCTGGCCTCGGCGACACACCCGCGGACATCGTCTACAACGCCGGCCGGATCGTGGTCGAGGAGGGCGACTTCTTCGGCGGCGGCGGAGGCTCCGCCGACATGCACGCCCTGTTCGTGGTCCCTCACAGCTGGAGCGTCCGCGGCTAGGAACCGCGAGCTCGGGCCTACTCCGGCCCTCGCCCCCTCAGCCGCTGAACCCGCCCGTGCAGCCAGGCCGCCAGGGCGTAGGTGTCCAGCCGCCCCTCGCTGACCAGCTCGCTGCGCAGCACCTCGTAGCTGCGGCGGGGCCGGCGGAGGCGAGGGTCCAGCCGCTCGAGCAGGCGCAGCGCGCGCAAGAGCGCTCGCTCCCTGCGCGTCGCCCGGCCGGCTGAGGGAGGCGCGACCCGCTCGACGTGGTCCAGCAAGGAGCGCACGCTGACCCGGTAGGTGTAGCGCCCGCTCGCGACGAGGTCCTCGTGAGCCCGCTCGGCCAGCTCCCGGCAATGATCAGGGTCGGCGGCTCGCGCGAGGGCCTCGTCCAGGTTGCTCCAGTCCTTGGCCACCGGAATGTAGTGCTCGTCGGCGCGCATGATCCCGTTGTAGTCGCCCTCCACGAGGAGCTGCGTCGTGCGGGTCATGGCGCACTCGAAGTGGCGCGGGCTGATCGCGAAGAGCTCGAGGTTGCCGTCCAGGCCGGGGAAGCAGGCAGCCTCGACCTCGTCGAAGTCAGCCGCGGGGTGCGCTGCCACGTATTCGTCCACCCGCGCGCGGATCGACCCGTCGGGGTCGTGCAGGCTGGCGCCGCCCTCGCAGCCAGGCATGACCCGCGAGCGGAGCAGGAAGCGATACCAGTCGTCGCCGAGGAACACGTCCCCGGGGTCGGTCGAGAGGTCGAGCGTCAGACCACGCGCGCCCTCGGCTCGCTGGATCCGATCCGCGATCTCCCACTTGAGCTGAGCGTGTCGCCCCAGCCAGTAGGGCAGGCGGCGCGCGCGGTAGCCAATGTCGATCGGGCGGGGAGCGCGGGTCGTCGGCTGACGGGCGACCCACTCGCAGGCCAGCTCGTCCACGTAGCCCGGCGCCTGCGTCAGGTAGTGGCTCAGCCCCGAGCGGGCGCGCGGGTAGACGGTCTCCCACTCGTGCTCGGGCAAACAGGTGACCATCGTCCCGACCCCCAGCTCACGCAGGAAGTCGTTGACCGGGTCCGAGTGGACGTACTCGTCCTGGCACATGACGGCCAGGTGACCGGCCTGCAGCCTGGAGAGCACCGGCAAGGTCCGCTCGAGCTGGCGCTGCCAGCGCGCGCGCTGCCACTTCTCCGCCATGAAGGTGTAGTGCAGGACCACCAGGTCGAAGCGCACCCAGGCCAGCCAAGCCGGCAGGCCAAGGAAGGCGTTGACGTAGTAGACCTGGCTCCCTTCGCCTGCGTAGCGGCGAAAGGAGTAGAGGTGGTCGCTCACCGTGCGCCGGTCGAGGCGAGACTCCAATTGGTGAACGACGAGGAGACGCACGGGGGAGGGTCGAGGCCGCCGGGGTCACCGGCGGCGAACGACTAGTCCTTCGCCGCGCGGAGGTGGGTGAAGGTCTCGCCGACGCCGTTCTCTTCGTACCAGGCGATCAGCTTGCGCATCCCCGCCTCGAGGTCGACCTCGGGCTTCCAGCCGAAGACCTCCTGGACCTTGCTCGGGTCGAGCAAGAGCGAGTTCAGGTCGTCCTCGAGCGGATCCACGATCTTGGGCTCGTCGGCCGGGGTCACGCCCAGGATCTTGACCGTCAGCCGGTAGACGTCCTCGATCGTGCAGTCCTCGCCGCTCGAGACGTTGAAGTCGCCGCCCGGCGCCTCGCTCGGGAGGAGCATCTCCATCAGCCGCATGAAGTCGTCGAACTCGAGGAAGTCCCGCCGCGTCCGCACGATCAAGCAGGGTTGGCCGCCCTTGAGGCGCTTGTAGAAGGCCGGCATCGGCCCCGTGTAGCTGCGCGGCCCGTAGACGTTGGCCAGGCGCAGGTTGACGTAGTTCAGCCCGCTCATGGCGAGGTAGCGCTCGCCGCCGCACTTGCTGATCGAGTAGCTGGTCAGCGGGTGGAGGGGGTGATCGACCGGGATCGGGACCTGGCGCGCGGCGCCGTAGCTGAGCGCGGTCTGGAAGTAGACGAAGCGCTCCACCTCGTGACGCTGGCTGGCCCGGATCACGTTGACCGTGCCGAGCACGTTGCTGAGCACGTCCTCGCCCCAGTCGTCGGGGTCCTTGTAGGCCGCCGCCGCGTGGAGCACGTGGGTCGGCCGAAAGGAGTCGAAGAGCGCGTCGACGCACGCCTTGTCCACCACCGAGCCGTCCACGACCTGGATCCGCTCGCTCGGCGAGGGCGCGTCGCGCCGGCCGGTGGCGTAGTTGTCGAGGACGGCGACCTCCCGCCCGGCGGCCGCCAGGCGATCGGCCATGTTGCTGCCGAGGAAGCCCGCGCCTCCCGTGACCAGGATCCGCATCTGGTCCTAGTCCTCGTGCTTGAGGTGGGTGTAGGTCTCGGTCAAGCCGTATTCGCGGTAGTAGGCGACCGCGCGCTTGACCGAGGTCGCCATGGGCGTGGTGGCCTCCCAGCCGAACTGCTCCTTGGTCTTGCTCGGGTCGAGCAGGATCGTGAGCGCGTCGTCGGGGCCTGGCTCGCGGATCTCGGGCTCGTCGCTCACGCCCAGCTCGGCGGCGACGAGATCGTAGATCTCCTTGATCGCGCAGTCACTCCCAGTCGAGGCGTGGTAGGTCCCCGACTCTCCCTTGCCGGAGAGGGCGAGGAGCACGACGTCCACCAGGTCCTGCACGTAGACGAAGTCGCGGCGCGTCTTGGAGGCGAAGCAGGCCTTACCCGCCGAGAGGCGGCTGTAGAACACGGGCACCGCGCCGCTGATGTTGCGCGGGCCGACGATGTTGGCCAGGCGGAAGGTCACGTAGTCCAGCCCGCTCATCTCGATGTACTCCTCGCCCGCGGTCTTGCTGATCGCGTACGAGCAGTCCGGGTAGCGAGGGTGGCTGAGGGTGACGGGCTGCTCCTTGGGGAAGTTGCCGTAGCAGAGGGCCGTCTGGAAGTAGACCAGGCGCTCCACCTTGCCGGCCACGGCGGCCTGGACGACGTTGGCCGTCCCCAGAGCGTTGACCAGCGTGTCGTTCTCCCAGTCGTTGGGGTCCTTGTAGCTGGCCGCCGCGTGGACGACGTGCGTCGGCTGGAAGGCCTCGAACTGGGCGCGCACGAAGGCGCCATCCGCGATCGTCCCCTCCACGATCTGGAGGCGCTCGTGAGGCTTCAGGTTGTCTCGACGACCGGTGGAGTAGTCGTCGATGACCAGCACCTCGTGGCCCTTGGCGAGCAGGTTCTCCGTGGTGTGAGAGCCGATGAACCCGCCGCCGCCGGTGACCAAGACCTTCATTCGTGACGCTCCGCGCTGTAGGGCCCAGACCTTAGGCCCTCTCCTATGGGTGGTCAACATCCACTGGCGGGCTGATCGGGTAGCTTCGGTGCATGAACTCGGGGCACGAAGACGAGCGGGCAGCGGTCAGCGAAGAGAACGCCGAGTTCTGGGACGAGCTCTGCGGCACGGGCTTCGCCAAGTCCCTCGGGCTAGGCCACGAGAAGCCCAGCAGCGAGGCCCTGGCTCGCTTCGACGCGGCCTACCTGGACTACTACCCCTACCTCGGGCGCTACCTCGCGGGCCCCTTCGCCGGCCAGCGGGTCCTCGAGATCGGGCTCGGCTACGGGACGGTTGGTCAGCTCTTGAGCGAGGCTGGCGCCGACTACCTCGGTATGGACCTGGCCCGCAACGCCGTGCGCCTGCTCAATCATCGCCGCCAGCTGCTCGGGCTGAGGCCCAGCGGCTTCGTGGCCAACGCGCTGCGGATTCCCCTCGCAGACGGCAGCCTGGACGCCGTGGTCTCGATCGGCTGCCTGCACCACACCGGCAACCTGGGGCAGGCCCTCTCCGAGGTCTACCGCGTCCTACGCCCGGGTGGCCTGGCGCTGATCATGGTCTACAACCGCTACTCCTGGCGCCGCTGGAGTCGCTGGCCCCGCGCTGCCCTGGGAGACCTGGCGCGTGAGCTCCCGCTCGCGGGCAGGCTCTTCCGGCCCCGCCGCGACAACGCCTCCGCCGACGAACGCTTGGCCTACGACTTCCACGCCGCCGACGACGACGCCCCTCCCTTCACCGAGTTCGCCTCACGACGCAGCCTGCGCCGCCTCCTCAGCCGCTTCAGCCAGGTCGAGGTCCGCGCCGAGAACAGCGACGCGCTGAGGGTGCGCCTGCCGCCGCTCTTCCTCACCTACGCCCAGGACCACTTTGAGCTGGTCCGCAGCGTAACCTTCGACCGCATGAGAATGCTGCGCGTCGTCCGACGGACCGGGCTCGGCCTCGACCTCTACGTCACCGCCCGCAAGTAGCCTGCTAGCTGGCTAGGCGCGGCCCAGCTCGGCCAGGGTCGTCTCGACGCGGTGGGCCAGGGTGTGCCCGTCGCGGACGTGGGCCTCGGCGGCCTCGACGAGGCGCACCCGCTCGGCGGGGGCGCGGAAGCGCTCCATGACCTCGTCCAGGTTGCTGAAGTCGGACGCCAGCTCGAGGTAGTGCTCGTTCGGGCGGAGGATGTCGTTGTAGCGGCCCGGAAAGAGGATCTGGCAGGTCCGAGTCCCGATCGCGTCGAAGTGGCGCGAGGAGATCGCCTTGCCCGAGTGCTCGTGCGGGGTGTGGAAGAAGCGCTGCTTCAGCTGGGCGAAGTCGGCTCGCGCCAGGAGCGCGTCGCGCCCCGGGTGGCCGCGCGCGATCAGCTGCGCCGTGAGGCCCTGCATGAGCGTGGTCGTGCGCCGCTGCCAGAAGCTGGGCCGAAAGCGCTTCTCGAAGCCGAAGAGCCACAGCGTAGGGTGGCGGCGCGAGACGTAGTCCACCGCCGCGTTGACCAGGCGGTCGTCCCGCTCCAGGAAGCTCCCGCCGGCCTCGGTCGCGACGGTGCCCCGGCAGGTGCCCAGATACTCGGCCCACTCCTCACCCGAGAAGCGGCGCCCGATCTGGAGGTCGACCACCAGCCCGGGGGGTGGGTCGTCGGCGAAGCGGCGGTAGATCCGGTAGCGGTCCATGTCGCCCAGGAGCGGGGCGTAGCTGGCCGAGCGCCCGCCGAGGTCGATCGGCCGCTCGGCGTCGGCGAGGGTCGGCCGGAAGCGCGCCGGGTTGAGCGCGTGCGGGATCGAGAGGGCGCGCGCGCCCGGGACCTCCGCGTAGAGCCAAGCCGCCGTCTCCGCCAGGAGCTGCGAGGCGATCAGGTCGGGCCGAACGCGGTTCAGGAAGGCGATCCGCTCCTTCATGCCGAGGTGCGTGCGCGGGGCGTTGTATTCGTTGCCCACGAACACGGCCAGGCGAGCGCGCCCCCGATCGCGCAGCTCCGGCTCGAGCGGCTTGATCCAGCGCAGGTCGTCGGCGGTGATCGAGTGGAGCAGCACGACGGCGTCGTGCTCGCGGATCTGGCGCTTGGCGTCGGCGGCGACCCCAGGGCGAGCCAGGTCGAGGGTCGTGACCTCGGCGCCGGGAGCGGCCGCGAAGGCGTCGCGCCAGTCGAAGTAGTAGGAGTAGTCCTGCGTGTAGAGGGCCTGCAGGACGAGCAGCTTCACCCGACCACCTGACTCGCGCGCAGCTGCTCGGCGTGCTTCGCCACGCAGGCCTCGATCCGATCCAGGTTGGCCCGCGTCCAGGCCACGGTCTGCTCGAGGCCCTCGCGCAGGGAGACCTCGGCCGTGAAGCCGAGCTCCTGCTTCGACTTCTCGGGGCAGCCGTAGCGGCGCCCCGAGGTGTCCCAGGTCCGCCGCGGCAAGAGCTCGAAGCCGGCCTCGCTACCTGTCAGCTCGACGATGTGCTCCGCCAGCTGGCGGATCGTGTGCTCCTTGCCGGAGGCCAGGTTGTAGGCCTCCCCCGGCTGCCCGCGCAGGGCGCAGGCGATCAGGCCGCGGCACAGGTCGCGCACGAAGATGAAGTCGCGCGAGGAGTCGCCCTCGTTGTGGAGGGGCAACACCTCGCCGTGGAGCGCCTTGTAGACGAAGGTCGGCGTCACGTTGCGCCACACGGTCGCCGGCGTGCCGCGCCACTGGCCGGCGCCGAGGACCTCGCCCGGGCCGAACACGTTCTGGAAGCGGGCCCGAACCACGGGCAGCTCGTGCTGCTTGTGGAAGTAGACCGCGTAGAACTCGCCCACCAGCTTGCTGATCGAGTAGGGGCCGTCCTGCTCGAGCGAGAGCGGGGCGTCTTCCTTGGTCGCGACCGGGTCGCCGTAGGTCTTCTTGGCCGCCGCGCAGCCGGCGCCCGCGTAGACGATCCGCTCCAGGCGCGGGTGATCGCGCTTGAGCCGCTCGAAGAGCTTGAGCGTCGTGAGCAGGTTGTTCTGGTGATCCGCCAGCGGGTCGTGGATCGAGCTCTGGTTGCCGTGGAAGCAGGCCAGGTGGAACACGTAGTCGAAGGAGTCGTCGACCCCCGCCAGCACCGCGTCGTCGGCGATCGAGCCGACCCGCAGCTCCACGCGGGGGTCGCTCGGTAGGTTCTCGCGCTCGGAGCTGAGCAGGTTGTCGATCACGACCACCTCGACCTCGGGCGAGGTCTCGAGGAGCACCCGGACCAGGTTGCTGCCGACGAAGCCGGCCCCGCCGACGACCAGCACGCGCTTGTTCGAGAAGGCGTCGTTCATGCTGACTCTCCTGAGGGCTCGAGCAGAGCCCGAAAGCTGGGGGCGGCGTCGACGAACTGCTGCAGCCAGAGCTCGAGCGAGAGCAGGCCCCACACCTTGCGCCCGAACTGCCCCTCGCCGCCCACGGCGCGCTCGACGGCGTCGTAGTGGAAGTAGGGCCGCCCCCGGGCGCGCCCGGTCGCGAAGGCGTCGCGGACGAAGTCGCCCAGCTCTCCTTGCATCCACTGGTTGAGGGGCACGGGGAAGCCCATCTTGTCCTTGCGCTCGCGGATCGCGCTCGGCAGCTCGTCAGCGAAGGCGTCCACGAGGACCCGCTTGAGCGTCCCGTTGGCGAACTTGACGTTGCTGGGCATGGTGGCGGCGAACTCGACGATCCCGTGGTCGAGGAAGGGCACCCGCGACTCGAGCCCGTGGGCCATGCTCATGCGGTCCTCGACCTGCAAGAGCGCCGGCAAGAGCGTCTTGAAGTCGAAGTGGGTCATGAGGTCGAAGTAGGACTCCTTGCCCACGTTCTCGCCCTCGAACACGCGCCGGAAGGTGTCGAAGGTCGAGTAGTCGCTCGGGAAGAGCTCCCAGGCGACCTCGTCGCGCATGGTCGGCGCGCGGTTGATCAGGCGGTAGTAGCGCTCCACGATCGGGCCGAAGAGCCCGTCCCGCCAGAAGGTCTGCAGGAGCGGCTTGTAGCTCTCGAGCACCCTCAGGTTGGGAATGATCGACTCGTAGGTGACGATGAACTTGCCCGAGCTCATCGTGCCCTCGATCGCGCCCTGAATGCACTTCTCGAAGTAGGCGATCAGGTAGCGGGCGTAGCCGCCGAAGATCTCGTCGCCGCCCTGGCCGCCGAGGACGACCTTGCGGTGCTCGCTAGCCAGCCGGGACACGTGGTACTGCGGGAAGCTGCCGGGGCCCGCCACCGGGTAGTCGAGGTGGTAGATCACCTTGGCGATGCTGTCTATGAAGTCCTGGCTGCCGATCGTCAGCTCCTCGAGGCGCATTCCGCGCATCTCGGCCAGGGAACGGGCGTAGCGGCTCTCGTCGAAGGCCTCGCCCTCGGCGAACTTGCCGGTGAAGGCGCAGAACTCCTGCCCTGGCTGGAGCCGGGCCGCGATCGAGCTCACGATCCCCGAGTCGGTCCCGCCGCTGAGGTAGGCCCCTACCGGGACGTCGGCGCGCAGGTGAACCCGGATCGAGTCCTCGACCAGCTCGCGCAGCCGCTCCTCGAAGTAGAGCTGGGTGTGGTGCCAGTCCTGCTCGTAGTAGACCTCCCAGTAACGCCGGACCTCGAGCTCACCCCGCGGGCTGGCGATCAGGAGGTGGCCAGGCGGCAGCTCGCGCACGCCCTTGAACAGGGTCTTGCTCTCCAGGCAGAGCTGGAAGTCCATGTAGTCGCGCAGGGCGAGCAGGTCCGGCTCGACCTCGGGCAGGAAGGGCAGGATCGCCTTGACCTCGGAGGCGAAGTAGAGCGTGTCCCCGACCTGGGCGTAGTAGAAGGGCTTGATCCCGAAGCGGTCCCGCGCGCAGAGCAGGCGCTGCTCGGCCTCGTCCCAGAGCGCGAACGCGAACATCCCGCGCAGGTGCTCGAGGCAGTCGAGGCCCCAGCGGCGGTAGGCAGCCAGGATCGTCTCGGTGTCGGAGGTCGTCTGGAAGACCGCGTCGCCGCCGAGCTCCTCGCGCAGCTCGACGTAGTTGTAGACCTCGCCGTTGTGCACGATCCAGTTGCCGCCCGCGTCGCGCATGGGCTGCGCGCCGTGGTCGAGGTCGATGATGCTCAGGCGCCGGTGCCCGAAGCCGACGACGCCCGCGGGGTGCTCCCAGACGCCCTCGCCGTCCGGCCCGCGGTGGGCCTGGAGCCGGTTCATGACCCCCAGGTGGTGTCCCAGCCCGGGCCCGTAGGAGGCCCCTCGCAGGGAGAGGATTCCGGCGATTCCGCACATGCTAGCTACGACCCATGGGCTGCCCTGAGGGGTGGAAGGGGGCCGATAATACGGGACTCCGCCCCCGCAGGCGCTCGTGGTCGCATTGGGGAGGAGAAGATGGGACCGTGCGCGCCATGAAGGTCCTGACCGTGGTGGGCGCCCGCCCGCAGTTCGTCAAGGCCGCCCCGGTCGGGCGCGCCCTGCGTGAAGCTGGCCACCAGGAGCACCTGATCCATACCGGCCAGCACTACGACCACGCCATGTCGCAGGTGTTCTTCGACGAGCTCGGGATCCCCGCCCCGGAGGAGAACCTCGAGGTCGGCTCGGGCTCGCACGGCAAGCAGACGGCCGCGATGCTCGTGGGCCTCGAGGAGTGCATGCTGCGCCTGAAGCCCGACTGGGTGCTGGTCTACGGCGACACCAACTCCACGATCGCCGCCGCCCTGGCCGCGGCCAAGCTGCGGATCCCCCTCGCCCACGTCGAGGCGGGCCTGCGCTCCTTCAACCGCGACATGCCCGAGGAGCACAACCGCGTCCTGACCGACCACTGCGCGGACCTCCTCCTCTGCCCGACCCAGACCGCGGTCGATCAGCTGGCCCGGGAGGGGATCCCCAGCGAGCGGGTCGTCCTGACCGGGGACCCCATGTTCGACGCGGTGCTGCAGAACCGCGAGCGCGCCCGCGAGCGCCACGGAGGCCTGCTCGAAGAGCTGGGCGTCGAGGCCGGCGCCTACGCGGTCGCCACGATCCACCGCCCCTACAACACCGACGACCCCGAGGTCCTGAAGCGGATCTTCCTGGCGCTCGAGGAGGTCGGCCTGCCGATCGTCCTGCCGCTCCACCCGCGCACCAAGGCCCGCCTGGCCGACCTCCAGGAGCGGGGCGAGCTGCCGAGCTTCGCGCGCCTGCGCCTGATCGACCCGCTCCCCTACCTGGCTCTGCTGCGCCTCCAGAGCGACGCCCAGCGCGTCATGACCGACTCGGGCGGAATGCAGAAGGAGGCCTACTTCCTGGGCGTCCCCTGTGTCACCCTCCGCCCGGAGACCGAGTGGGTCGAGACGGTCGCCGCCGGCTGGAACGTCCTGGTCGGGAGCGACCCCGAGCGGATCCTGGCCGCTGCCCGCGAGCACCAGCCCCCCGCCGAGCGCCCTGCCGTGTTCGGCGAAGGGCGAGCCAGCGAAGCGATCGTGGCCGCCCTGGGCGGGCGCCCCTAAGGGGCGAAGTCACCGCAGCGCGGCGCGCGTGACTCCCGTAAGATCCGCGCCGATACGAGAGGGACCATGAACTTCGCCCTGGTCGGCGCCGCGGGCTTCGTCGCCCCCCGCCACATGCGCGCCATTCGGGACACCGGCAACCAGCTGGTGGCCGCCACCGACCCCAACGACAGCGTGGGGGTGATCGACAGCTACTTCCCCCAGGCTCGCTTCTTCACCGAGATCGAGCGCTTCGACCGCCACCTGGAGAAGCTGCGCCGCAAGGGCGAGGAGGAGCGCGTCCACTACCTGAGCGTGTGCTCGCCCAACTACCTGCACGACGCGCACGTGCGGCTGGCCATGCGCACCGGGGCGCACGCGATCTGCGAGAAGCCGCTCGTGATCAACCCCTGGAACATCGACCAGCTCCAGGAGCTCGAGGCCGAGCACGAGAGCCGGGTCTACACCGTGCTCCAGCTGCGCATGAACCCCAACCTGGCAGCCCTGCGCGAGCGGATCCAGGCCGAGGGCACCGCGGGCGGGCGCAAGGAGGTCGAGCTGACCTACGTGACCCGGCGCGGCCAGTGGTATCTGGTCAGCTGGAAGGGCGACGAGGCCAAGTCGGGCGGGATCGCCATGAACCTCGGCGTGCACTTCTTCGACATCCTGGGCTGGATCTTCGGCCCGGCCGAGGACGTGCGCCTGCACCTGCGCGAGCCCGAGCGCATGTCGGGCGTGATCACCTTCCCCGGCGCGCGGGTGCGCTGGTTCCTCTCCTGCTCCGGCGACGACCTGCCCGAGCAAGCGACCCAGCAGGGGCACACCGCCTGGCGCACCATGACGATCGACGGCGAGGAGATCGAGTTCTCGGGCGGCTTCACCGACCTGCACACCCGCGTCTACGAGGACATCCTGGCCGGCCGCGGCTTCGGGCTCGAAGACGCGCGCCCCGCGATCGAGACCGTGTATCGGATCCGCGAGGCCGAGGTCACCCGCCCCGCCGAGGGCGACGCCCACCCGCTGCTGAAGGAGCGCATGTGAGCTTCGCCCACGAGAGCGCCTACGTCGACGAGGGAGCCCAGCTGGGCGAGGGCACCAAGGTGTGGCACTTCAGCCACGTCATGGGCGGCGCCAAGATCGGGGCTGGGTGCTCGATCGGCCAGAACGTGTTCGTGGCCAACAAGGTCACGATCGGCGACGGGGTCAAGATCCAGAACAACGTCTCGGTCTACGAAGGCGTCGTGCTGGAGGACTACGTGTTCTGCGGCCCGAGCATGGTGTTCACCAACGTGCGCACCCCGCGCTCGGCCTTCCCGCGCAACACCTCGGACGACTACCACGAGACGCGGGTGTGCCACGGCGCCTCGATCGGGGCCAACGCCACGATCGTGTGCGGCGTCAAGGTCGGCGCCTGGGCCTTCGTGGCGGCGGGGGCCGTCGTGACCAAGGACGTCCCCCCCTACGCGCTGATGGCCGGCGTCCCAGCCCGGCGGATCGGCTGGGCCTGCCAGTGCGGCGAGATCCTCAAGGGCGAAGACCTGACCTGCGCCGAGTGCAGCCGCAGCTACATCCAGGCCGGCGCAGGGCTCGAGCTCTCGAGCCAGCCCGCCTAGTCACCAGCCCAGCCGATCACTTCCCGCTGAGGCGAGCGCCAGGCTTCAGCGCGTCGGCTGGAGCCTGCTCACCGGCTCAGCCCGTCGAGCACGGCCACGGGGTCGAAGCGATAGTCGCCCCTCCCCTTGGCGCGATAGGACTGGAAGTCGACCTCTCCCCAGCGCGCGGCCCGGATCGCGGGCAAGAAGCGCTCCACGTTCTGGCGCGTGATCGCGCGCATCGGCGTCGCGTATTCGCAGCGCTGCCGAGCGAAGTCCTGCCCGTCGAGGTAGTCGCGCAGCAAGACCGCCACCCAGCCCCCCTCCATGAAGTGGCCGCCCAGGGTCGCGTAGAGCGAGCCCTCCTTGACCGCCGTCAGGGTCTCGCCCGTCCAGTCGTAGCCACCGACCAGGCAGTCCTCGCCCGGCCGGCGCCCGACGCGGCGCAGGCTGCGGATCGCGCTCAGGGCCAGGGGGGCGCTGGCCGTCCACACCACGCTCGTCTCGGGGAAGCGGCGCAGGAGGGTCGCGGACTTGAGCTCGCCCTCGGTCTCGCTCCAGTCGGTCGGCATGACCTGCTGGAGCACGATGTCGTCGCGCTCGCGGACGGCCCGCTCCAGCCCGCGCACGTGCGCGACCGAGCTCTCGTCGGACACGATCCCCGCCAGGGCGATCATGTGGACCTTGCCCTGCCCGTCGCTCAGCCCCTGCTCGCGCGCCGCGTCGGCGAGCAGGACCGCGAGGTCGTAGCCCGAGCCCTCGTTGTCGGGGACCATGGTCCCGATCCACTGCGAGTAGCGCTCGCGGGCCCGACCGCACTCGCCGGCCTCGACGCCGGCGTTGCAGAGGAAGGCCCGCACGCCGGCGTCCTGCGCCATGCGCAGCAGGTCCGGCCCGCACTGCTTGAAGTTCTGGAACACGACCACGTCGACCGGATCCGGCCCCGCGACCGCGGCGCGGAGCTGGGCCTTCATCTCCTCGCGGTTGTTGTGCGCGAGGTGCACCTCGTAGCCGAGGTCGAGCTGCTCACAGGCCGCGCGCATGAAGCGGCGGAACTCGCGCCAGAAGGGGTCCTTGTGCGGCACGAAGAGCGCCACCCGCTGCCGCCGCGCGGGCTCGGGGAGGCTCGGCGTCGGCTCGGAGCGGGTCGCGGGCAAGGGCAGCGACCCCTGCGGCTGGCTGGCCGGGGGCGGGCAGCCGACCAGCACGAGCGCCAGCGCAGCCAGCGTCAGCCTGGCCCTCACTGCGTGCACCCCGAGAGCAGCGAAGCCAGCTTGCGCTCGAGCGCCTCGAGCGAGATCGGCTTGGCCAGGTAGTCGTCCATGCCCGCGTGAAGGCAAGCCCGCTCGTCCTCGGGCAGGGCGCTCGCGGTCAGCGCCAGGATCGGCACCCGCTCCCCCTTGCCCGCCGCGCGCTCGCGCGCGCGGATCTCGGCGGCCGCCGCCAGCCCGTCCAGCTCTGGCATCTGCACGTCCATTAGCACCAGGTCGTAGCCTCCCTGCTCCCAGGCGGTGAGCGCCTCCCGCCCATTCCGCACCGTGTCGACCTCGAGCCCCAGCCGGTCGAGGAGGGCCTGCGCCACGCGCGCGTTGACCCGGTTGTCCTCGGCCAGGAGCACCCGCCGCCCCGCCCCTCCCGGCAAGGCAGGCCCGCTAGCAGGCCCCGAGGCCGTCTGCTCCGCGCGGGGCAGGCGCAGCGCCAGCGAGAAGGTCGAGCCCTGACCCGGCTCGCTCTCGAAGCTCAGCTCGCCGCCCATCAGCTCGCTCAGGCGCTTGCTGATCGCGAGCCCCAGGCCCGCGCCGCCGCGGGTCCGCGTGCTCGACGAGTCCACCTGGGAGAAGCGCTGGAAGAGCCGCTCGCGCTGCTCAGGCTCGATCCCGACGCCGGTGTCGTGGACGGAGTAGCGCACACCGACCGCCCCCTCCTCGGGCAGCTCGACGTCGAGCACCAGCCGCACCTCGCCCTCGTCGGTGAACTTGAGCGCGTTGCTGACCAGGTTGAGCAGCACCTGGCGGATCCGCTCGCGGTCGCCCACCAGCGCGGGCGCCTCCTCGGCGGGCAGCTCGAGGCTCAGGCGCAGCCCGCGCTCCTTGGCGGTGTGGGCCATGAGCTCTTCGACCTCGCGGCAGAGGCGCGCCGGCGCGAAGGGCTCGCTCCTGATCTGGAGCGCGCCGGCCTCCATGCGCGAGAGGTCGAGCACGTCGTTGACGATCGAGAGCAGGCCGCCCCCCGAGCTGCGGATCGTCTCGACGAACTCGCGCTGCTCTGGGTCGAGCTCCGTATAGAGGAGCGCGCTCGTCATGCCGATCACCCCGTTGAGGGGAGTCCGGATCTCGTGGCTCATGTTGGCCAGGAACTCGTCCCGCGCCCGGGTCGCCTGCTCGGCGGCCTCCTTGGCGCGCTCCAGCTCCCGAGCCGCCTCGATCCGGTCATGAATGTCGGTGTGCACCCCCACGAAGCGCAGCGGCTCGCCCGCCTCGGTCCAGCTGATCAGGCAGCCCTGGGCCGCGATCCAGCGGTAGCTGCCGTCCTTGCAGCGCAGGCGGTGCTCGACCGAGTAGAGCTCGGTCTCGCCGCGCAGGTGGGCCTCGACCGCGGCCAGGGTGGGGTCACGGTCCTCGGGGTGGGTCAGCTCACGCCAGGTCTCGTAGCTCGGCTCGAGCTCGGCCGGCTCGTAGCCGAGCATCGACCAGTAGCGCTCCGAGAAGTAGGTCTCGCCGCTGACCACGTTCCAGTCCCACACTCCGCTCTGCGCGGCCGCGAGCGCGAAGCCCAGCTGCTCCTCGCTGCGACGCAGGGCGGTCTCGCGGCTGTCGATCGCGGCGGCCATCGCGTTGACCCCCTCGACGATCGCCTGCACGTCTGCCTGGCGCGCCGGGGGCAGCTGGGAGGCGTAGTCACCCGCCGCGATCCCCGCGATCCCCTCCTCGAGCTGCGCGAGGGGCACCCCGAGGATCTGCCGGACCAGGTAGCGGCACACCAGGACCGTGGCCCCGACCACCACCAGGCCGAGCAGCCCGAACACGAGCAGCTGCTCGCGGGTGTGCTTGGTGAGCTCGTCCTCGCTGACCCAGAGCTCGACGCTCCCCAGGCGGTGGGTGCGCCCGCTGCGGGGGTCCGGGTAGAGCACGGGCTCCGAGTCGCGCAGGAAGACCCGGGACTGGCCGCGCTGCTCCTCGGCCAGCACCCTCCCTTCGGCGTCCAGGACGCGCGCGCCGATCACCTCGGGGGGCTGCATGGCAGCCTGGCAGGCGTTCTCCAAGCCGGCGCGGTCGACGTTCCAGAGGTGGAGGCGGGAGACCTCGGCCAGCTGCTCGGTCCAGAGGCGGGACTGACGGCGGAGCTGTGACGCGGCCGCGTAGCGCGAGCCGATCACCAGCACGCCGCCGCTGAGGGCAACCACGAGGCCCACGGTCAGCGCGAGGCGCGCGCTGAGATCCTGAGCGATGGTCCTGCGGAGCTCCCCAGCCACGTCTCTAGGCTAGTTCAGCTCACAGCTTCGGGCCAACGAATGGGTGGCTGCCGCGACCGCATTCGCTCCACCCGCTGAGTCCATGGGCAGCGAGGTCTGTCGACAGCGAACCAACGAAAAGAGGCCAGCCCGAAGGCTGGCCTCTCGTGTCGCACCCCGAGGGTGGAAGGAGGTCTACGCGAGGCAGACGACGCCCTCGATGTCCTCGACGACGCTCTTGAGGTCCAGGTCAGCCTGGCCGGCGTCGAGCTGGAGCGAGGGGGGATCGATCTGGGTCATGCCGCCGCAGGCGAACACCAGGCCGGTCATGGACAGGGCAACGAGGACACCAGCGAACAGCTTCTTCATGACGATCTCCGATTGTGAGCGAGCTTCTTTGCTTCCTACGTAATAGCTCCATTGCACGAGGATTGCCAATCTCGCGCTCAAGGACTTAAGTCCATCCTGGGCGCCCCTTGGCCACACCTGAGCGCATCCGGTGAGCGAAATGGCTCGATTCGCCCTCTTCCGCTCGTGAGGAAGGCTGGAAGGAGGGCGTGGCGAGGGCGCCTTGGCTGGGCGACTTAGTAGGAAAAGAGGAAGAGAGGAAAGGAGGAAGGGCCGCAGGGGCGCGCGAAGGCGGCGATCGCGGGGTGGGGGCGCAGAGATAGAGACACAAGAAGGAGCTGTCGCGCTGCGCAATGGCTCATTCACGTTTCAGAGATTGAACGGAGAAAACTGGAAAACTGGAAAGCGCGGTGAGTGCTCAGCGGAGCTGCTGCTTTCGAGTTTTCGAGTTTTCTCCGTTCAATACTCGCACTGGAGGGAGCTGTCGCTCGTGCGACAGCTCCTTCGCGCTTCGGAGCTGTCGCTTCCTAGGTTTCGCGACAGCCTCCCTTACCCGGACGGCGCACGGACGGGCACGGACACGGCCACGAACCACCATGGTAGTTCTCGGTCAGGAACTAGTCCCGCCAGTCGCGGAGGCGCTCGCGGGCGCCGGGGACGCCGGCTTGGACGGCTCGGAGGAGGAGCCGTCTGGCCGCCTTGACGTCCTTGGGGACCTCGGGGGCGCCTTGGACGAGCGCGTCGCTCAGGACGAGGGCGGCGTGGCCGTGGCCGCCCTGGACCGAGGTCCGCAGGAGCTCGACGGCGCGGACTGGGTCGGGGGGGAGCGCTAGCTCCCGGTCGCCCTTCCAGAGCAGCTCGCCCAGCTTGCAGCAGGCGAGGCGCTCCTGCTTCGTGGCCTCGGCGCGCAGCTGCTCGAGGGCCGGCCCGCGCTCGCCCTCCAGGCGACCCTCCAGGATCGCGGCCGCCCAGAGC